>Ga0079300_10001074_pt1 | contig 10743 bp, 3 predicted proteins | sample Wag4_2014_7_11_FD_74799 | JGI IMG/M metagenome (GOLD analysis project Ga0079300, IMG submission 74799) | Fresh water microbial communities from Ohio, USA - Utica-2 Time Series HT 2014_7_11 | ecosystem: Environmental > Aquatic > Freshwater > Water tank | place: USA: Ohio | collected 2014-07-11
CAGAGATAGTTGATCCAGTGCCAGCACTGTTGGTATTAAAGGTGTAGTTGATCGTTGGTGTTGCACCATAGGTGCTGGACTGGGCTGCTTCGATCACTACATAAGCCTGGGCTTGATTAATCGTTGCCTCTAACGTACCACCTGATAAGGTGTAATTAGTATTACTGAGCGTTAAACCATCACTAGCAAAGCTAGTGTAGCTTGCTACATTCGCACTTGAAGTAGCTGCTGATCCACTCGCAATGGTAGGCATTGCATCACCGTTATAGCGAGTGCCACTTAAAGTGTAGGTATTAGCATTAGTGAATGCTGTCGTGCCATCGTAGACTTTAGAAATTGTGAGATTTAAGGGTGCTTGACTGATTACGACGTTTACATTGTCTCCTGAGATAAAATTTGCCCCAGAGTATGTTAGCGATGATGGGCTTAAAAGTATAGAGTAACTATTCGCAGCCAAAGAGCTTGTTAGTGGAGTATTGATGCTAATAGAACCGGATAGGCCTATTGCACTCGGAGTGACTGAGGACTCTCCAGCTGTAAAGACTTGCACTCCTTGAAGCGAAGAGGGCAACATGGTTGCTATATAACCTGTGCCATAGTTACTGGCACTGGTTGAAAACCAGTAATTAAGAGTCGATGCAGTACCGTAAGTGCCTACCTGATTGCTGACAATGGTGAGATAAACATCTACAGTTGGTGCTGCTCCGTTATAAACCCCATTAATCGTAGACGAATGTGAAGTGCTGGTATAGGTTACGCCACTTATTGTCCTGGAAACGGTAGTGGCAGTATTTCCATAACTGTTGCCTTCCCAATTTCCTAGCTGACTTGCTCCGTAAACGTTGTTATAAAACCAACTCCAGCCCCCGTACAGAGAACCAGTATAAGTATTGTAACTAGTACCGGCTGCATTTTGATTTACAACAGTACCGCCAGTGAATGAATTGTTATAGCTAACTGCTACAGTCGAGCCTGATCCTGGTGAAACACCGTATGTCCCTCCAGCACCAATAATTCCCCCTACTGATGGATAGTAGTTCGTACTAGTATTATTTGTGGCAGACATAGAAACGGTTGTATTGGTTACGCTGGAGTTTTTAACTTCATGCCAAGCAACCCCAACGACACCTCCCACAAAATAGGTGTTTGAGGCAGTTGATCGAATCGTACTGTCACTTACTCCGACATTATCAATGTGTCCATCATTGCTATTTTGATGAAATCCAATAATTCCACCCACAGGCACTGGTTGTGACGAGCCATTACCGGAAACATTGACGGTAGAGTTGGATAAATAAATATTGCTAAAAAATCCACCGCCACCCTGACTTATGCCAAAAACACCACCTGTCGCTTGAGCTGAATAGCTGACAGTAACAGTTTTTGATAGTGTGACACCATCCACGTAAATATTGGAAAGATAGGAACTGTAATAAGTGCCAGAATTAACATAGCCTATTACAGCTCCAACAAATCTTCCACCTGATACATCGATCACAGTTGATCCACCCACATAAAGATTTTTAATGTATAGGGTTGAGGAGGCTGAATTTGATGTGCCAAAAAATAGGCCATAGGAATAGTTTGCAGTGAAATTAACATAAACCTGAGCAGAATTAAATCCGAGATTTTGAATGCTGCCGTCATAACGAAGGCTTGTTGCGAAGGTACCCTGAACATTGCTTGCACGAGCCGAAGATGAACCTACTGCCATGTTATAAATAGAGTGCCCTAACCCTTCAAAATTTGCCCCCCAATCTGTATAAAGCGTCGTTGTAAAATTTGAGCCATTAGGTGCAGTGTAATCATTAATCAGTGCATAGTTTCCAGTCAACGTCGTGCTTGCAGAGTTAAATCCTGTGGACCCGGTCGATAGTGGATTGCTAATTAAAGTGTAAGAAACGCTAGTGTTATAGTTTTTCGTCGAAAAACTATTGCCAGTTCCACCAAAAGTAATATTCCCAGAAAAACCGGTTGAACTTAATCCAAAATTATAAGTACCGCCATTATTTCCTTGGTTGTAATTGAGAACTACCCCAGCACCAGATGATCTACTAGCAGTAATGGCCGCATTAATATTAATGTTGTAATTTGCGGTTAGGGTGAGCGTTGTTGAAGCACTCCAGGTAATTGGTGCATTTACAGTGATACTGCCAACAGTTGTACTTGTATCAACTCCAGTCGATATAGTAACGCTTGCAGTAGCTAAAGCAGTTTGAATATCCGTATTTAAAATAGTACTGGCTGAGCTTGCTGAAAACGGAAAGCTTGTTCCTGAAGTGGCTGTCGAGGTGATAGTGACATCGTATGGATCGAGCAACCAAGTTCCCATGACTCCCTGGCCGCTTTGACTAGTAGCACTTACTCTAATCCCAGATACATCTAAATAAGTTCCCGATGTTTCAATAAAGCCGCCGCTACCGCTAGATGTACCACCATCAACATTAAATCTGCCATAGGCACCTAGTGCATCGCCCCATGTCAAGATGCTTCCCCCATCACCACCAATAGTGCTGTTAGCACTTAAGTTGCTAGTTGTGTCAATTATGGTACTTGCTGAAGTAGGCACTGTAATGACTGATGAGAGACTTGGAAGAAGCGCTGCTTGAGTAGCGCTTCCTAATAGTGGACTTGCCTGGAAGTCGCGGCCGATGATGATGTTACCGCCGCCTAATGTGCCATTCGCTTCTACTGTGGCACCAATGAGAGTAGTACTAATAAGACCTGCTTCTGCAATCGTACCGCCTAAACCAGCCCCACCGTTTGTCTGGATGTAACCGGTATTTTGATAAGTGCCTGCAGGAGATGTGAGAATGATCAAACCGCCAGTATCGGCATTCGCTTGAATCGTTGCTGCGGTATTGAGGGTGGTGTTACCAGCGATGTAAATTTGGCCAGCTTGAGAATCAAGAACTACTTGAGGGGTGACGCTTGAGTCAGTACTTGCTGCATTTGCTGTGATAACAGTGGTGTTATCTAAAGAGGTGTTGCTAGAGAGGATGTTGCCTGAATTTGGACTGCTGCTTGATGGTGTGAAATTAACTGCTGCTAGCAAAGTAGCAACTTGGGAGTTGATCGAAGGTGGCGCCAAGGTGGAACCAGAACCAATACTATTGGCAACACCAATTTGAATCACTCCAGCTTGGGTATAACCATCACTTGAAATTAATGCGCCTGTAAAGGTATTGGTATTTTTAGCAGTTATTGTGATGTTGCCACCAGTAATAGTTTTTCCTAATGCATCCACAATACCTTGGTTATTAATATTACCGTCAACAGAGATAATATTAATCACACCACCACTTAGACCATTAGCAGAAATATAAGTCGTGTTGTTTGTATCACTATTAAATGAGCTACTACCGATATTAATATCACCGCTAGCAATAATATTAATCACACCACCATTTGAGGTGTAAGTAGTATCGTCCGCATTTAATGTAATAGTCGAATTACTCTGGATATCATTTGCATTAACTCCAGTAATTCCATTACGGCGATTATTAGAAGTAATAGTATTGGCTGAAATTAAATTACTTGAGCTGGAATTATTACTGCTGCCGTTGGAATTAATATTGCCTAAAATGTTAATAATGGCACCTGCTAAATAAATCGAGCCATTAGAACCACCAGTGGTATTAATTGAACCATTCACATTAATAGTTTGAGCTACCGCATAAACTTGACCGACTGCAATGCTGCCATCCATCGTGATCGTTCCACCTGGGGCATTTAATGTCAGAGCTGTATCTGCGATTGAATAAACGCTCGTACCAGATAGGAAGTGAATCAAAGGGGTTGAGCTCATAGTGCAGTTACCAATACCAGCACAGCTCGATGCCGTGGCATCTAATGTGACATTGGTGGTATTGAGGGCATTAGATAGCAGGGATGCTGCAGCGTTATCAATGATGATCGTCAAGGGGTCAGTCAACCAATTACCTGTCTTACCTTTAGGTGCAGTGGTATCAACCAATAAGCCTTGACCGTAGGTCACTACCCCAGCAGAGCTAGTATCAATAGCGCCGCCGTTACCGCCGCTCAAGCCGCCATTGGCTTTGAACGTACCTGCAACTGTTGAACTAATGGTTGACCAAAGCTCAATCAATCCACCGTTACCTTTGAGAGTTGCTGAAGCATCAACCAGCGCACCCTGGGCAACCGTCACATTGCTGGCGTTAAGCTGGCTTTGCGCGGTATTTTTACTTGTCTTACCAATCAAAATTTGACCACCGGCAGTTGCGCCAGTAGCAGTTGTATTGGATGCAGTCTTGAGATTGATTTGGTCACCAGAAATCGTGATGTTGCCACCATCAGATTGTATTGAATTAGCGCTTATAGTACCGTTTTGATTAACTGTTCCAGCGGTTAAATATACTTTCCCGCCCACTGTAGAAACGGTATCAGAATTAATCGTGCCCGTATTATTAATGACGGATGCTTTTAAGTTCGATGCAGCATTAGCAGCAATAATAATTTGACCACCTTGGGTTTGAATTGCATTTTTATTGCTTATTAAACTATTAATCGCTGAAGCATCGACTGTGATATCAGTTAATTGTGAACCATTAAAAGATAATGTAACTTTTGTTCCGGAAACTAATGCAATTGTATTAGAACTAGTAATATTGGCTATTAATACACCCTGATTTTTAACTTCCGGCGCCATTAAGGCAATATATCCATTAATACTGTTGGCAGTAATAGTACCTTTGTTAATTACTTTACCTGACTCACCACCAGAATAAATATTTTTACCCGCCATATAATCAGCATCTTTAATATTCATGGTGGTAGCCACTAAACCACCGGTATTAATTTCAGCACCCTTGCCAAATACCACACCATTGGGGTTAACAAAAATCACTTGGCCGTTAGCATTAACTGCACCATTAATCATTGATTGACTGGCACTATTAACGCGATTAAGAGTAGAAGCAGTGCTATCGGGTTGATTAAAGTTCACTGTGGCATTTTTGCCTACATTAAAACTATCCCAATTAATCACAGCACGTTGAGTGCTCTGATTGATGTTCATGACATTACCACTTTGACTAATCGTCAATGTACCCGCAGTAACTTGTCCGCCAGCTGGTAAAGTGTTAGCAGCAGAACCAGCATAAGAGCTCGTCATTGCCAGTAGTGATGCGCTAAGCACAACAGTTGCAATAATTGTTTTGCGAACACTCACCCCGTGCCCATCGTAGTGATGTGCACGTCGCTTATTTAAGCAAGAAGAAATCTCCAAGTTGCGGCAGGTGTTCGACAAAGGCAGAAGCCCCAAATTAAATTGACGTAAATGAATTATTTAGGACATGGGGGCAAGCCTCAACCCTCCGTTCGGAGGGGTTTGTAAAATATTTTAGATTTTTTTGTTACTTTAATTGATTGATTTTGTTGTCGTTACAATATTGCTATATGACAAATACTCTAAGAAGTATCTCTTTAGAATGGAATGCTTGCCCTGATCCAGCCCTGCATTGTTTTATAAGAGTTATCAACATTTAGCTGCTGACCACTCGAGTTGTACAAAGGGTTGTTGCCAATGCGCGTAGCTATAGAAGCTGTAACAAATAGAGATTTTAGAGAATACTTGACAGAAATTCCAGCAGCAGACAGTTGATAGCTATTATTCGCATTAGTCAGTCCCTGCCATCCATCATAAAGATTGACATACTGCTGCACAAACCCCACGTCTCCGAATATACCGACTTGCCAACTGTCATTTAGACGATGCATTAAATCTGTCGAGAGGATGGCGCCCTGCGAACCACCACCTTGTGAGCTTGGGTATGCACGCACACCATAAGGCCCACCTAAATATATTTGCTCTGCAGAATTAAGGTTTTTACTTGCCAACTGTCCATTGATTGAATTTGTCCAAGTTGTGTTTTTTATAAAGGCTAAATCTTGAACATAACTTAAAGAGAAAGACCATTTGGAGTAAGAACCAGCAGTGTTAGCTCCACTCTGATCTTGTGTAAGCTGCGATGGATCTTGAATCTTTAGATTGCCAAATGTGTAACTAGCGGAATAATTTAAATAATCACTCAAATTACGCAACCAATCACCACTAATACTCAAATTAGAGGCAGTGATTTGATAATCACTCAATGTAGAGACTGACGGAGCAATTTGTACGTTGTTATAACTGCGATTCTCGACACTTAGTTTTACGGTCGAGTTGGCAGACTGGCTTCTTAGTAATGAGTAGCTTGTGTTCGCCTGAAAGGTTGCCGCAGATCCTTCAGTTTGAGAAGAACTCCACCCCGATAAGGTCTTGTATTCTAAGTAAGAGCTTTGTAAACCTAATCGCCAGCCGTCATACCCAATGGGGATGCCATAGCTGCCTTGAGCATAGCCAGAACCTTGAGATTTGATGGCATTAAGGTTAACCTGATCGCCGACCCCTGAAATGTTATTTAGACTTAGGTTGGCAATTGCTTGTTCATTACCAGTACTACCACTACCGTAATTACTCAATGCTGCTTGACCGCTGAACCAAGGGGCATCAGAAAGCCTGACCCTAAAGTTACTAAGCCCAACACTGCTACCGGACTCAAAAGAGCCCGTTGCCATCACCCCTGGGGTTTCATTAAGCAATAGCATGCCACGCTCAATAGCTTGAGTATTAATAAATATCTCGCCTTGTGTACCGTAAGTAATGTATTTTGTGGCGCGGTCAAGTGAAAAACGTGGGGCCCTGCTATTACTACTATCAGTTGGCTCAACAATCACTGAGCCCATCTTTCCTTCTAATATTTGGATGAGAACAACTCCTGAATTAATTTCTTGAGGAGGCAATATGGCCTGGGCAATACGGCCTTGCTTTGAATAAAATTCCTGAATCGCTATTGCTGCGTCTTGCAACTCACCAATATAAACAGATCTCCCAATCCAAGGCTTGACGATCATCTCTAGTTCGGAAGCAGTAAATAGCGTATTGCCTTCAAAGGCAAAGCGTGACACCGTAATTTGCTGCCCTTTCTTTTCTGCTGGAGTTTGCTCTGGTTTAGGTGGCTGAACTAAAGGCGCCTGGGACTCACGCTGTAATTGCAAATCCAATTCACGTTGGAGTGCTCCAGCATCCGGTGCAGATTGAGACCATGCGCTAAATGACATACCCACTCCCATAATTGCCAGAGGAATGCTTAATAGTGGATGCATTGTTTGACGCAGTAGCTTCATATATCTCTATCGCTTTAGGTAGTTATCACTCTTAATGGATGCCTCACGCACCAATAGAGTTAATTGTTACAGCGAGAAAGTGGTCTGATAACCCTACGAAAGTAGGGATAGCAATTGAATTAAGCGCTCGTCAGCGCAGTATTTAAGGAAATTAATTCAGCAAGGGAGCGTAAGCGTAGCTTGTACATCACCTCAGATTTGTATTCTTTAACAGTGGGCAGGGAAATCCCAAGCTCATTGACCAACTCTTTATTGCCATAACCCTTAGCCAGCAGCTCAAAAACTTGGCGCTCACGCGGCGATAATCCCTTGAGAGCTTCAGCTAGCTGGGATTTTCGAATGAGCTCTTGCATGGCAATACTATCTTGCTCAATGGCTTTGGCGACAGTGCTTAAAAAAACTTCGCGACTAAAGGGCTTGAGTAAAAAATCAAATGCACCGTTTTTGAAAGCTTTAACGATTTGCTCGTCTGAGCTCTCGCCACTGATAAAAATAATTGGGATCTTATGCCCCTTATCAATTAGTTCAGCTTGTAGCTGAATACCTGATTGCTTTGGCATCCGCATGTCGGTAACCAAAACTGCTGGTACGACAGGCTTGAATTCGAGTAAAAATTGCTCAGGGTTAGCAAATGAGAAAATTGTATAGCCACAAAAACGCAAAGCTCGCTCTAGGTCGGAGCGTAACTCTTCATCGTCTTCCACCAGAAAAATATTTTTCGAATTCATTGCCCACTTGATTATTAATTTTCAACAATTGAATGACATTATGAATAATAAGCGTTCATGCTTATACCCTCCGAACGTAGGGGGAGCTTAGCCCCCCAGATTCAATTTATCCATAATCTTACTTTTTAGGTGGGGTGACTTAATCTTACCCCCGTAATTTGTTATCAGGAGGGATAGACATAGAAAAAGTAACGCCGCCCTGATTTGGCAGGTTTTCAAAAGTCAAAGTCCCTTGATGACGCTCAGCAATATAGTAAGATAGCCAAAGCCCAATTCCAGTTCCAGAAGATTTAGAGCTTGCAAATAAGCTGAATAACTTATCTTCTAGCCCTGGTTTGATGCCTAAACCATTATCAGTGACGCAAAGTCGATACCATCCTTTCTCGTCATATTTGGTTTCAATGTGAATGGTTTTATCTTTTCTACTCAGCGAATCGAGAGCTTCAATGGCGTTCGAAATCAAATTAGCAACCACTTGGCGTATCAAAGAGTCCCACACGAAAATGGGTTCTTGTGCTCGCAGATCTAGTGTGACTAAGATTGCTGACTTTTGAGCTCGGTCTTCATAAAGAGAGGCCACCTCCTCCACTAACTTATCTACATTAGTGGCTACAGCAGAATCTTTGCCAGATTGAAATAGCTTTCTTAAACTGACAATGAGGTTAGCAGCAGAATGATTGGCCTTAAGAATATTCGACATGGAATACTTAAGGTCCTCTAAATCGAGATTGGGACGCTTGATTTTATCGAGCACTTCTCCACTGTTCAGCTCAATTTTAGCCAAAAATTGATTGAACTCATGGGCTAAGCCCGCAGATAATGCGCCCGTCTCCACCAAGGCATTCTTGTTTGATAAATTTTCAATCAGGATATCTTTTTCTTGAAGTAGAGTTTTTATCTGCTTATTCCTCATCGTCAATTGAATAGCGTTATATGAAAAATTCTCCATCCAATGCATCAAGATTAATAGCTGAAGAAACACAAACAGAGAACCCCTCAAAACGCGGGAAGAAATATCAAACTGTGAAATATCATGAAGTGTGAATCCAAAAAAATGGCCTTGATGATTTGTCACGAAGATAATAATCAGCCAGATTATAAAAATTATGATGAATGTCACACTGGTAGATTGGATTAAATTAGGCCAGATTGTTCGGATTTGATTGCTACTTACACTGGTTTCAAAAAGTATCCAGCCCAGAAGACCAAGAATGAAGATGTAGACATAAATTGATCTATCTAAATAGTTTCCACTTTTCCCGACCAGAAAAGCAGCAATATAAAAAAGAATTAAACATCCCAAGCTCGCCAAGACGAACTTTTTAGGTACTTTTTTTCGAAGGGCTCTAAAGTAAAGAGGCTGAAATAGCATCGAGAGCCCAAAAAGAAAGTACCCGCCAAACAACATTCTTTTAAAGATTGAGTCTGGAAGCTCCTCAAAAAAACGGTACGGCTCTAAATTATGCCCAAAGGATACAAAGGCAATTAGAACTATAACGGAGCCCAAGAAACCCAATAAATTTGCAAAAGACATGAAATAAAAACTCTGATTTCGTTCAACCCCTTTGGATAATTGAATACCTGATATCAACATTGATAACAAGATCAATGATATTGAAGCGAAATAGAAGGATAGGTATTGGGACATTCTTGCTATTCTAAGGGTGATACATACAGGCCCTTCAAAAATAATCAAAAAACACCCCAGACCAAAGAGCAAGCTTTAAGCAAATATTGTGGAAGGCATAGAAGTAGGTATTTATTTCAAAGTCAGCGCATTGTTTTAATGAGGCAAGGTGCGGCGTGACCGTGTCCTATTGGCAGATAACGGGCAATTGGTACTAAAAAGCCACCCCGCAGGGTGGCTTTGGTAACGATTTTGGTAAAAAGGGCCAGAGGTATCCTCTAGCCCTTTTAATACCTATTGACTTGGCGGAAGCTGTGAGATTCGAACTCACGGAGGACTCGCATCCTCGGCAGTTTTCAAGACTGCTGCATTCAACCACTCTGCCAAGCTTCCAAAACAGCGATGATTATAGAGGTATCTGAAACTAACCGCCATTTTTTTTAATTTTACCGGTTTCAAAACTTGTTAAAATTCATAAATGTCTAAATTAATTAGCGCTGTAGACCTTGCTCTAGATACCGCCTACCAACAAATCACTGATGCCGAATGGCAGCAATTATTTGAGTTGGCAGTAAGCCGTGGTGTTTTTGAAAAACGCGATGCGATCTTTTCAGGCGGCGCCGTCAATCAATCAGAAGGTCGATCAGCCCTTCACCCAGCCCTTCGTAACTTATCAGACCAGCCGATGATGGTGGATGGCGAAGATGTCATGCCCCAAGTCAAAGCAGTATGGCAAAGGATGGAAGGGTTTTGCAATCAACTGATCGGTATCACCGACGTGATTTGCATCGGTATTGGTGGTTCAGATTGGGGTCCGCGCTTGGTGTGCGATGCTCTCTATCAAGTGAATCCAAATCTGGGTAAAGCGATTCGTTTGCATTTTGTGGCAAACGTGGACAGCGCTGAATTAGCGACCACTTTGGCAAAGGCTCAACCTCGTAGCACCAGGGTTCTGATCACATCCAAAACCTTCACCACCCTTGAGACCATGAGAAATGCTCAAACGGTCATCAATTGGTTAAAGCTTCATAAAGTCACACCCTCACAACTGAAGAAGTGCTTGATTGGCATTACTGCTAATCCTGAAGCTGCTGAAGCCTTTGGGATCACTCCAGAAAATATTTACCCATTTTGGGATTGGGTCGGTGGTCGTTTCTCAGTATGGTCAGCGGTTGGCTTTCCGATTGCGATTAAATTCGG
>Ga0079300_10001078_pt1 | contig 10733 bp, 9 predicted proteins | sample Wag4_2014_7_11_FD_74799 | JGI IMG/M metagenome (GOLD analysis project Ga0079300, IMG submission 74799) | Fresh water microbial communities from Ohio, USA - Utica-2 Time Series HT 2014_7_11 | ecosystem: Environmental > Aquatic > Freshwater > Water tank | place: USA: Ohio | collected 2014-07-11
ATAATAAGACATCGAAACTAAAGCAATAAATAAGGTGGCGATATATAGAATCAAATACAAGGGTGAAATCATGGTCACTTGTTCAAAGACCAAGGTATACCGGACGAAGGATGCATCTAATTTAGAGGTGAAATAAACCACATCGCCAATGACGGTGAATGCCCGTTCACTGGCATTGGCAATCAAGATAATTTGATCTTTTAATTCTTGAGCAATCGCAAATGAATATTGATTGCCTGTTTGGGTAATCTCTAAAATACCAGCACCTACCACCGCACTTTGTTGATAAAAATCAACCACGGCAACGCCGACAATAAAGATCGCGGCAACGATGATTCCAATCGTAATGAACGGAGTACGTTTCCCTAATTTAGAGGTTGAACGATCAGATAACGTACCAAAGAACGGTAATAAAAAAAGCCCAAGTAAGTTATCAAAGGTCATGACAAAATTAGACCAAAATGGATTCAATCCAAAAGAGTCCACAAGCATTTTGGAAATGATGGCTTCATAGAAACCCCAAAACATTTGGACACTGAGGAAGGCTAGCCCGATGAGGATCGTTCGTTGATAATTGAGCTTCATAATTAAAGCGATTTGATTTTAATCGTATTGGCGAGCGCTTCTAATTCATTGAGGTTGGTAATGTCTGCACCTTCTACTTTTTTAACTGCAAGGGCCATGGCAAACGCTAATGAAACTTTATGATCAGAGGTTTTTTCGAATCGAGACATGTATCCTGCCAATAATGCATCACCCGCGCCGACGGTGTGTTTGACTTTCACACGAGGAGCTTCGACATGATAAGCCTTGGTTTTATCAACAAAGATTGCGCCATTTTCCCCTAAGGAAAGCAGCACTCTGTTTTGAGTAATTTCTGCCACCTTTTTAGCTTGGGTGAATAACTTTTTAATATCGGTTGCATCGGTATCTGCTAAGAATTGGAACTCTGATAAGTTTGGTTTAATAATCAGTGGCTTATATTTAATGAGCTTCTTTAATTCTTGCCCAGAAACATCAAGAACAAAATCAATTTTACGTTGAATGATGTATTTGACAATTTGTTCAATCAAGCCTGTTTTATCATTGGCCGTGGAAGAACCAGAGATCACCACAATATCTTTTGGGGTGATGGTATTTAATTGATTCAATAAATTATTCAATTCGGATCCATTAATTTCTGGACCTGCAGCATTCAATTCGGTTTCTTGGTCGTGAATTAATTTAACGTTAATTCTTGAGGTGCCTTTGACCATCGTTGGCCGTAGGTGAATATTGAGGTATCGACCTAATTGGCTCAGTAAGTAATCACCAGTAAATCCACCAAAGAAACCAAGAATGGTTGATTTCACGCCAAGGATATTGAGCATGACGGAAACGTTGATGCCTTTTCCCGCAGCAACGACATGAGAATCGGTTGCGCGATTCAATGTTCCAAGTTTTAACTTAGGTAAATCTAGATAGTAATCTAAACTTGGGTTTAAGGTAATCGTGTAAATCATGGGTGGGGTTTCCTTTTTTGTTTATATTGAGAACAATTTATTTTGGAAGGTGGATTTTAGGTTCAATTTTTGGACAGGATGCGTTCGATCTTTTGTTCAGACCTCATTGTTGACATAGGTTCACCATTTGAGGGTCGTATTCCCAAAACCCCTAAGCAGGGCTTTTTGGTTTCATGTGTTCATGAGTCGGGTCATACCAGTACTTACAGAACGCATATAACCGGGCATATTGAACATTTGCTACTGCCATATTCCTATTTTAACTTAATTCCATCGCGATTTCGAGAAAGAAAAGGGATACTATGTTGTCTATAAGGTATAAAGGATAAATTAAGAAAATGAATAATTTATTAAATTTAATGGTTTTCGTGGGATTTTTAGGCTTTTTGATTGGATTTATATGGGTTGCCTTGCCTTTTCAATCCAAGGTTAAGCCAAAAATTCAACCACTTTCGATGGTGGCTTGGTTAACGATGACATCCGTACTCTTGGTAGGAACGGTGACTGCAAGGTCAAATGTTTCTGTGCCTTTACTGCCGGTCGGGGTCCAACAAGTTCAAGATGAAAGTCATTTACGAAGCTTACTTCAATCTGCTCAAGAAGACAGGCAACTCACGGGTGGCACTCCAGCTCCTGGGGTTGCTGAAGATATGAGCACAAGTCAATCGGATGGAAAAAATTCTTTTGTCGATACCAATAGCCAAGTGGCTGGTATCAAAGAAGGCGATGTGATTAAAACCGATGGCGAGTTTATCTATTATGCAAGTCGTTGGGACAGTCGGATTCGCGTCATGCAAGTGGCTACCAATAATGATGTTACGTATGTGACCACAATCAACTTAGAAACCAAAGACGACACCATCTTTACAGACAGCATGTATTTAACCGACGACTATCTTGTCATCATTGGCTATCGCTATTCTATTAACCAAAATAGCTGTGCCACTGAAGATGAAAACGGAGATGTTTATTTTTGTGCTGATTTTCGATGGTGGCAACCAACTGGTTCAGTCGTCTTGATTGACCGCCAATCGTTGTCTGTGGTGTACACACTTAATACCAACTCTGCATTTATCGATCACCGAATTGTACCCATCATGAATGGTGAAACCGTCATAGGAGAAACCTTGTACCTTGTTGGTCATCATTATTTTTACTCCTATGATAACACTGTGGATTTAAGACCTTATTACCTTGAAAACGATGAACCTAAAACCTATATGCCTTATGCTTCCATGGCCTTCGTTGAAGAAGATAATTTCTACGCGATGACCACATTCACTGGCATCCGCTTACGATCCAATCCTGATACGATTGAATATCAAGCCTCTGGTTACTTAGGCACCACACCTGACTATAAAAAGTTATATGTCGATGCTAACCATCTTTATTTAGCCCAGTCCAATTATCTTTGGGAAGATCCACAAAGTTATCAAACCACAACCATCCTTAAGTTTGCCTTAGATGTTGCCAATGCGGATCTTACCTTAACCACGGTTGGAACCATTCGTGGCGTTGCCATCAATCAATTTGCATTAGACGCTTATGAAGGCATGTTTCGCATTGCCACCACGGATACCGTCTGGGATTATCGCGCAGATGAATGGTGGTGGTCTTGGGAATCGCGCGTGATTACCAACCGACTCTACATTCTTGAAGATTTAAACGATGGAACGTTTGCCATCACTGGTTTGATTGAAGAAGGGTTAGGCAAACCAAATGAATCCATCATGTCGGTAAGATTCCAAGGACCCCTCGCTTATGTGGTCACCTTTTTAAGAACTGATCCTTTATACATCATCGACTTAACCAATCCAGCCAGTCCTTCGATTCGTGAAGAAATTGTTTTACCTGGTTTTGATACGTATCAACACCCATGGGGTGAAGATTTTGTGCTCGGGTTTGGTTATGATGCGGATGAAGAGGGTCAACTCAAAGGGATGAAACTTTCTGCGTACGATGTTCGTGAAGGTCAAAGTGATGTCATGCAAACCTATCTACTCACCGAAGCAATTTTTGACGGGATTCCTGAGGCAGAACGCTTATCTTGGCAATGGGCATGGTCCGAAGCATTATGGGATCATAAAGCCATCACCGTCTCGATTGACCATGGTATCTTTGCCTTCGCCGTGAATGCTTATCAACAAACATTTATTCAACACGAAACCGGCGATGATTCACGTGGTGAAAATGGTTATTACGATTTTAGTTATCATAGCTATTACTTTATCTTTGCCATCGACTTTACCTCGAGTACCCCAATTCAATTGATTGAAAAAATCGAACATCCAACGAGTTCAGCTGGTTATGTTCAAGTGGATCGCGGTGTGATCATCAATGACTTTATTCACACGTTCTCGAATCAACAAATGATTAGTTATGACCTTGCATCAAACACCATCGGTCAAACGTTGTTGTTCCCTGAATATCAAACCGCTTAAGGTCGGGCGGTTGTTAACTTTATACCTAATGAGGTTTTGCGAATAACTTTGACAAATCCTTGAATCGAAGGACCATAAGCAACGCCTAACACAAAGGAAAGCAATGTGATTGAATTGGCATTGGTACCAGAAAAATAACCATAGATCAAGGCAAGAACAAATCCAAAATAAGAAACCATGGTTCGAATCAAAGGATAGTTTTTATTCTTGGTTAATGTCATCATTGAAAAGGTAAACTCTTCTAACACTAACCCTGGAAAACCCGAAAGAATAAAAAAAGCTGAACCAAAGCAATACAAGATAAATCCTAATCCGTGAGATACACTGGTCAATAACAATCCAGAAACGGCCCAATCAGGAAATAAAACCAAATCGTAAATATCCACCATCCCGTTCATCAATAATACCGACACAAACACAAACGCAGACTTGATACTTTTGTTAATCCACAAGATGAGAAAAATCATGATATAGGTATGAATACTGGTGGCAATGCCAAAGGTAAAAAAACCTAGTATCTGATTTAACCAAGCATTCAATTCAAAAGCGGCGACACCCCATGGTCCTAATCCAAGGGTACTGGACTTCATTAAAAAGACACCAAACGCTGTGGTGAAAAGGGCAAAGATATAACTCATCAAATGATATTGAGATGCGATTAACTTTTGTTTCATAATTGGCGATTTAATATCTTACGAGTTTTGTATTGGTTCACAAAAAAAGTAATCAAGCTTCCGAAAGCCATTGCCAATCCAAAAGACAGGATCGTCATACTTCCCAAACCATCGCCTTGAATCAAGGCATAGATTAAACCAATCGCTAACCCCATAAACTCCATGATCCATCGACCTAATGCAAACGATTGAATGTGAAACACCCTTAAAATGGTGAGGTGAAAATCATCATACACATTCGGAGGAAACCCAGAAATAATGATCGTTGCTAATCCCCAGGTCATCAATAAGGTTGCCAATAAAAAGAAAATGATGCGTGTGAATAAATCTAATGAATCTGAAAGAAGGCTAATCAAGACGATGCGATCCCAAAAATCAATCGACAAGGAAATCGCAATCATCGGGATGACCGCCATCAACGATTGCCAACGTTTACCTAAAAAGAGGACGATGAGTAACAATACGCACGTATGGATTAACGAACTTTGACCGATGGTGATTGAGATTTGGTTGGAAAACATCAACCGTTGTAAGTTTAAAATCGCTGTGTCCCATGGCGCAACCCCAAGGTTAGCTCTGGTAAATAACGCAACCCCTGCCCCTAGGGCAAGAATGCCCAAGGCGTAAAGGGTGATAAATTTTAATTTGAATTGAATCCAAGGAAACTTCACAAAAAATTATTATACGCTTTTCTTTTTACTTTTGTTGATGGATGGGTCTTGACTAGGTTTACCTTTGTAACTTGGATAAAATGATTGAAAGTACTGCATGGTGGTGCCAATCTCTTTGCCGTCATAATCGACGTTTTCGCACCATGTTTTGATCATCGTTTCGTTGACCTTATCTTGACTCAATAGGTCGCTTATCTTATCCATCATCTTGTCACTTTTTTCAATTAAGGTCATCACCGACTCCGTGGAGGAAATGCCCGTGACAGGGTGACGCCATTTTTTATGGTGAAGATTGAGCACCGTTTTGCTTCGTTCCAAAGAAATCTTGTTGGGATGAATTAAGCTAAATGGTAATGAACGTTTTCCCGCAATCAACATGACCAGAAGTCGATTGACCCAAGACCCGTGATATAAAAATTGATACGTTGCCTTCATGTCTTGCACCGATTGTTGGTAAGCGTCATGGTTAACGTGTTTAGGAAATGCTTGAAAATAAAGTTGGCTAATCGATTGTAAGGACACGGGATCGACTTGAAGCGTGACCTTCGGTTGATACGTTGAAGGCGATAATTTTAATTGGAGGATTAATCCAAGATCCATTTCCACTTCTAATTTGGCATGATCAGCCATGTAATGGTCGGTTAAGCCACCTTGCTCATCAAAACCAGATCGAAAAAAGACATACGGATGGCATGTGCGATCCAAGACATAATGCGTTAAGGCACCCATGACATAAGCCTTGCTGACATCATCTGCTTTGGGACCAAACCATCCATGATTAATCAAAGGCCAAATGGATTGATGAGGTGGCTGATTATGAAGTAAAGAACCGAATTGGTTCATCGATTCTTTTGCCAATCTCGATTTAAAAGGTGCACGTCCATAAAAAAAGAATGGGTCAGGTCCTTGTGAACCAAGCCAAACCAATGGCGCTTTTGGTTTTAAAAAAGGCCAACGTTTTTGATGACGTTCAATAAATGTATTGGCAAAATAATGATGCGTCAGGATGGATGGCATGATTAGCCGTCAATCTTTGGCGTATTAGGAAGTTTTCTCGCTTTATTGAAAATCAATCCACCGGCAATAAACAAGACGATGAGTGATAAGACACCATAGCGAAGATTCCCGCCTGGTAAATCCCCAAATTGAAGGGTGACTAAGCTGGCGACAACACCAACAATGAATGGTCCAATGACGGCTGCAAAGCGTGAGAATACGGTATACAATCCAAAGAATTCATTCGCCTTGTCTTTAGGAATAATTTTTCCAAAGTAAGAACGGGATAAGGCTTGGATGGAACCTTGGGAAGAGGCCACAAGAATCCCGAGGATATAGAAATGCCATAATTCGCGGATAAAGACACCGAAGATAGAAATCACCGCATAGGTCGCAATATTTGCCAAAAGAATTTTTTCCGCTTGGATGACCTTGCTTAATCGAGAAAAGATCATCGCAAAGATAAAGGCAGCAATTTGAATAACCAAGAAAATGGGTAATAAGGTTGTGAGTTCATTTTCTGGAAGGATATCCAGTGCATTAACCGCAAACCGAGCGGCAAGATTAATGATCGTATGAACCCCATCAATATAAAGGAAGAAGGCAAGTAAGAATAAAAATATTTTTGGATATTTTCTTGCTTCTTTTAAGGTTTTAATTAAACGACCAAAAGCTTTTTTCACGGGAGAAGTTTCTGGTTTGATGCCATACACTTGGGTCGCTTCTTTTAAAAATGGGATCGAAAAGATGAACCACCAAAGTGAAGTAAATAAGAAGGTGATTTGAAATCCCAAGGTTAAGGTAAAGCCAGGAATGGCGTCAGGTAGAATCGTCAACAAAACCACCGCAACAATTAAGGGAATCGAACTTCCGCCGATATATCCAAAGGCATAGGCAGCCGTGGAGACGCGGTCCATGTTTTCATCATCGGTCATATCAACAATAAATGAATCATAAAATACGTTAGTACCTGTATAACCTACCGTGCCGATCACGTAAGGAATCAAGATGATCCACCATAGGGATTGGGTTTCAAAGACGGGATAAAACACAAGCGAGACAGCACTAATTAATCCAACAAAGAAAAAGATTAAAAAGAATTTTTTCTTTAAGCCTCGATAATCTGCTAGGGTTCCTAAAATCGGAGATAACAAGGCAACAACCAAACTAATCCCTGAGACAAGAAAAGCAAACAAAGAGTCGGCTACGTTTTGTCCTAGACCACCGACATCCACACTAAGGTATCCATATAATAAAGGAAAAATAAAGGTAGCAAAGATAACCGTATAAGCTGATTCTGCCCAATCATAAAAAATATAAGCCCATTCTTTTTTAGTAAACTTTTTGGTCACTTTAGACTTTGTGACCGCGGTTGGTTGTTTTTTCATAAACACCTCTTTTTTAAAGTTTAGCATTCTTCATCACATTCCATACCAACAACTTCATTCTTAACCAAATCTTAAAAAAGGTACAATAGACCTATGCTAGAAACCTTTTGGTTATCATTTCAAGAATGGGTTTTAACGTTAGGTTTATTAGGTGTTTTACTTATTTTTGTTCTATCCATTCTACATCCCACCGTGGAAGGACCCGCCGCATTATTATTATTAACCATCTTAACTATTTTGATTGACTCCATATGGCTTGCAAGTCTTATCTTGCTCGTTGGCTTTTCGATTGGGTTTTCATTATTTTATGTCCTTGTTCACTATCTACATCAGAAAAATAACTCACAGCTCGAACGATTTATACCAACCAAGAAAGCCATCGAATGGGTCAAACAACAACCCACATGGAAACACATCATCGTGATTGGGATGCCGTTAGTCTACACGTATCCATTACGCATTGCCTTCACCATCCAACACAAAAGATTTGTTCCGTTTTGGAAAGAAACGTTTTTGCAATACTCTTTTTTAACGATTGCAAATTTGTTACTTTATTTTGGCGTCATCGAATTCATTTTTTGGGATATCCCACTTTGGGGTATTAGTCTTATCCTGATTTTATTGTCGATCAGTATTTATCTGATTCGAACCAAGGTCAAGGTTACTTAATCCGCTTGGTGGATTGGCGAATCATCAATTGAACAGGGACAGTGGTCACGCCTTTAGAGACTTCTTTCTTTTCAATGATGTCTAATAGTTTGATTGCCGCAGTTTCTGCGATTCTTTTTTTATCTTGTTTAATCGTGGTTAATGCTGGTGAGAATAAACTGGCGAACTGAATATCATCATATCCAGAAACAGAAATATCCTCAGGCACGCGATAACCAAGTTCGGTCAGGGCTTTAATCAGGCCCATCGCGATGTCATCAGAGAAAGCGATGATTGCTTCTGGTTTTTCTTTCCATGATTGAATCCAGAGTAAACCTTGTTCGTAATAATGTTGAACCCCATAACGATCGGTGACAAAGTAAGCTTCTTGGGGTCGTTTGGTTTTGTGCATCTTGGTTAGCTTTTCAAAAGCTTCACTTCGTTGTTGATACGCGCGTGAAAGGGTTGAACCCGAGTAAGCATAAATGGAATGAAACCCTAATTGAAGATAATGTTTAAAGATTAATTCGATGCCTTTATGATCGTCGCTGATGATCGTTGCTAACGAAGGGTCAACCATGTCCACCGACACACAAGGAATCTCTGCATGAATCAGTTCTTGAATATCCTTCGCATTCAAATCTCCGGTAAGTAACAGGACACCATCCACACTTTTGTTGGTCGCCCATTGCAAGTAGGTTTGTTCTTGTTCTCCAATTTTTTTAGGAATAAACACCATCTCATATCCTTTGTCTTCAATAAAGTTTTTAAACGCTTGAATGATCGAACCAAAAAAAGGATGCTCTAGACCAAAAGAAGCGATATCAGAAAAGACAACCCCAATCGTCCACGTGTGTTCTGCTTTCAACACTCGCGCGGAATGATTGGCAACATAACCGACTTCTTTGGCTCGTTGTAAAACCCGGGTTCTTGTTTCAGTAGGAATATTTCCTTTGCCGTTAAGGATTTTACTCACCGTACCAGGCGCTAGTGAAAGGTCGGCGGCCAGATCGTGAATGGTGAATTTGCTTAATCTATTTTTCATGAATCAATAACGTGACCATCGCCCGTTCCGGAACATGAGCCACTTGATAAACCTTACCATCTAGCAAAGAGACATCGAATGCAGTCCTTGTTGTGTTGAGTAAAACAACAACTTTTTGTTTATCTGGTCGTTGATACGCGACCGCTTGGACGCCAACCGGTAATGTTACCTCAAAACCAATGCGAATCGAACCAGGGACAATGAACTTAGAGAAATGACCAATCGCGTAGTAACTACTATTTTTAATCACAACTTGTTGGCGGCGATCAAATAAAATCGGAGCGTCACAATAATTGCCAACGTGGTTTGGCCCACCTTGTTCGTTAAGGACTAAATTCCAATCAATAAAACCTTCGTTACCTTGGAGGAAATCACCGATGATATTGCGTGCATAGCGTTCTCCTGTATCCCATGAGCCAGGTCGTGGCCCGCCTTCGATACAACCTTCGGTGAAGAGTAAATGTTTATCAGGAAATAGCGCTTTGGTTTTGCCCACATTGGCAAAAGCTTCTTGTCCATACCAATGAAACGCAGTTCCCCAGACGAAGGAACTGGCAATGGCATCTTCGTATATGGGTCGAACGCGTTCAACCATGATGTCACGGTTATGATCCCAAACTAGAAGTTTTATTTTATCGCCAAATTGTTTCTTTAATAGAGGTCCTAAATGAAACTTAATAAAATCTCTTTCTTCTTCTGGAGAATATAAACATGAGTCCCACACTTGTTTTGCCGCCGGTTCGTTTTGAACCGACACGCCCCAAGGTTGAATGCCTTCTTGTTGCAATGCTTGAATAAAACGAATGTAATATTGTGCCCAGAGGGATTGGAATTCTTTTTTTAATCCACCACCGTGATTCATCTGAGCATTGTCTTTCATCCATCCTGGAGGCGACCATGGTGAAATCAGAATGTTTAAATCAGGAACTTTTTTTAATACTTTCTTTAACATCGGTAGGACGTACCATTGTTCTCTCGCGATGGAAAAACTTTTTAGACTCGTGTCTCCGTGATGAACATAGGTGTAATTACCTAAGGCAAAATCACTGGAGTTCATATGAATTCGCGTGAAGTTATAACCTAATCCTTCATTCGTAAAATAAAGATCAAGCAACGATTGGATGGTTGCCTCATCATGATTTTCTTTGATTGTGTAAGCTGCAGATTCGGTTAACGATCCACCAAAACCAAGGTGGGTTTGAAACTGTTGTTTTGGTAAAAGTTTAAGCATCATGCCAACCGATTTTGATGAAGCGGTTGGCTTTTGTTCTTGCCAACGTGCGCCTGCTTCCGATGAAACAATGACTTTCATTCTTGGTAAACCTCCACCTTGTTGATGTCCATGATGTAGGGTAAATCCGGTTCATG
>Ga0079300_10001080_pt1 | contig 10721 bp, 10 predicted proteins | sample Wag4_2014_7_11_FD_74799 | JGI IMG/M metagenome (GOLD analysis project Ga0079300, IMG submission 74799) | Fresh water microbial communities from Ohio, USA - Utica-2 Time Series HT 2014_7_11 | ecosystem: Environmental > Aquatic > Freshwater > Water tank | place: USA: Ohio | collected 2014-07-11
GTCGATGGGGAATTGACCGTGCGGGAAGGCCACGACATCGCCCACAGCCTCTCGGATGCCATCCGATCCGCGTTTCCCGAGGTCGCCCAGGTTTTGGTCCACATCGAGCCCGTCCCACTTCCTGACCCCTCACGTAACGTTCTCCCGAACGAGCCGGACTCAGTCGAGGGCGAACAGAATCGGTAGCGTCATCCGGAACGGGACGAACTCCCCGGAGATGCGCGCGGGGATGAAAATGGGCATGCTTTCCACGATGCGTCGGGCCTCCTTGTCGAGCAGTTCGTGCACCCCCCGCAGCACTACCGCGTCGCGCGCAAAACCGTCGACCCCGATGGTAAAGGCGATGAACACCTTGCCTTCGATGCCTTGCTCCCGCGCAGCTTCGGGGTACGAAATGCTCTTGCGCACGTGGTCCATGATCTTCTCGTTCGTGCAGTCTTGTTGGGCTTGGAGCGAGGGTTGACCGGCGCACATGGCCACGATGGGGGGGATTTCTGGCGTCGGAAACGTGTCAGAGGGAGCGGTCGCCGCCAGGCTTCCGATAAAGAAGGGGAGGAGGAGGTTGTGCATACGCCAAACTTAGCACAGAACCGCCCCGTGCTGCCGCCGGGCTAATCCTCGAGAAAAATGGAGCGATACGCCGCTTCGATGCGCTCCACATCGGTTTGTGAGAGAGCGCTGAATTCTCTTTCTCGGGCTCTTTTCGAAATCACGCCTTGGTTTTGCTCGAGGAATCGGACGAGTTTCGAAGCCCATTTGTCCGGCATTTCAAATGCTATATCCAGGAATTGCTTGAAGGCATCATAGTTTGTTAAGTAGTTGATTTCTTGAGGTATAATGTTCTCGATGGTGTCATTTACGCAATCGAACATAAACTCAGCCTGCTTCGTGGCATCAAAAAACCGGTAGTAATCCTTCGTCGGATGAGTCACCTGTACGTTGTGGTCAGGGGTCTCATCCCATTCGATTACTTCCAGAAGGGGCTTGGATTGGGATTCGAGTACAGATCGATAGGCTTCGAGGTGGTCGAGAATTGAAGCCGAAATGGGAAAGATGATTCCTTCGGCTGAGAATTTCTTTTGTGCCAAAATGTGGTGAATGAGGTACCGGTGGATCCTTCCATTCCCGTCTGCAAAGGGATGGATGAATACAAATCCGAACGAGATACTCGCGGCCGCTAAGACGGCATGGTATGCATCGTGTATCAAGATGTGATTTGCTTCAATCAATCCTGTGACCAAATCCTCAATATCCTCGGGCCTGCAGGAGATATGTTCCGGAATCGGTGCACCTGAATGGCGATCGTGTTCACCGACAAATCCGCCCTGCGTCCTGAAGCCACGGGTGACAAATCGGTTGCTTTCGATCACCATGTGCTGCAGGCGAATCAACTCGGATGCCGTCAATTCCTTCACACCAGCTGTTCCTATTGCGTTGCCCCACCGCGCTGCTCGACTGCTTTTCGGGCTTTCGCCTTCAATGGTAAAGGAGGCTCTGGAGTCTTTGAGCATCAAAAATGCTGAAGCGCGCCGAAGTACGTCCCTCCGAATGCCGGCCAATTCCTGTGTGCCGGCCTCCATGGACTTCGCGGAGATGTGGTCCTCGAGCTTCTTGGATTTGGAAATGAGCGCACAAAACTGTGGAGTTCCCGGCAAGTTGTTGAGAACGAGATGTCGCGGGGATTTTATGCCCTTCACGGCATACTGCAGTGCTTCATCCACCGCAGGAACGTAGCTTTTCTTCGCGATATCTTCTTTGCCCTCAATGCGTTTCCCGGAGGTCCATTCAAGCAAGAACCAGATCCTTCGGGAATACTGCCCGAGGGGTGAAATGACAACCAAATCGAGCAATTCGTTCTCCTCGAGGACTTCTGTCAACTTGGCAAACACCAGGAGGTTGACACCTTCGTATTTCAGCGCAAAAACCAAATGATGGTAGAGCCACTCAACCTTTGACTGATCCGTGCTGTCGGTAGGTAAGTACTTGACGGGGAAAACCCGCCACGATTCGGTTTCAAACCGTTGGTTTTTTGCTGAAACCAGGGCTTTCACCGGGGGATAGGGCATCCTCAAATTCAGCGCCTCGATAATCGCCGTGTACCCTACGGTCCATCCGGGGCAGGGCTTTGCTTCCCCATGAAATCTGGGCGCATCGCTTGATAAATGGGCGCTTTTCATGTATAGTCGGGAATTACGGGCGCAATATAGGCGTAAATAAGCTTTGTTTGAGAAAAATGGGCGCTGAAAGTTGAATTCTGGGTAAAAAGAGCGTTATCGAATGCGGGAGGGAGTGTGAGCTACGCTCGCCATCCCCGGAGGAGGGAGGCATCCGCGCCGAGGTCGGGGCACAAGCGCACACCGCCCGAGGTGCGCACCGCACCGCGACTTCTGTGCGGTTCATTCACTTAGTTGAGGTGCGCGGCCCATGCGTTGAATTCGCGCTCAAACTGCTTCGAAAATGCCATTAGACTTTCGAACGTAGGAAGGTCTTTGAAAATGAGGATTTTGGTCTTCTGGTAGTCGGATTTCCAGGATACGAGTTGGTCTGGTGGTGGAGCGAATCGCACCCCAGATGTGAGGATTTGAGCGTAATCTAGAGAGGTGTAGCGATAGAAGGTCGAACGGTGATTGATGACCTCCTTGACCAGGTGCGGGCGTGTGCGAATGCGTTCAAAGATTCCGGCATTGTAGAGTTTGTACACATCGTAATAGTGCCTGCTTTTTCGATTGCTGCCAGAATTGAAGCCCGATAACGTCTCGTGAATCAGAAGTATCTTCTCCAGAAATGTCTTCTCAGGTAGCAAGCAGTCAATTTGAAAGGATTCATCTTTCAAAAACTGCGGATAGACCCCTCCTAGAAAGCTCTCAATGCGGCGGGGTTCCTTGGGCAAGTGCGCCGCACGCGGAATAAGTTCAATCCTCACAACGGGTAGGATGCTGCCGAGCTGCTCGACAAGGGTGCCGGGATACTCAAATTCTACCTGAACTTCATTTCCCAGTTGTAAGGGAGTCAGTTTGAATTCGGTGGAGGATAAGAGTGTTTCTAGTTTTATCTGCAACAAGCTGATAAACTCATTCGTGACATAGAATAAGCTTGCTTTTTGCAACTCGGACAGCCGCTTTTTTCGTTGGCTTGTGGTGAGCGGTTCTTCGAAACTGGAAGTGAAATGCGTGCCGAGTACGCGGCGATTCACGGCGAGGTCGAGGTCCTCTGAAAACCGATCGAGAAGTCCCCATCCTTTGGAGAGAGAAGTTCCCCCTTTGAAGGTGATTTCGCCCCTCAGCTCCGGGATTTCCGCAATCTGCTTAAGGATCCAGCAGATCCAGTAGTCTTTTTCGATGGCTGCTGCGGGGAGAGCAAGTCTCCCACGAGCTGCAGCTTGCAGGCAAAACTCCCTGCGTTCAGAACTGGGAAGCGCAGCGAATTCAATGTCATAGGGTCCCTTCACGAAGTGATTTCATATGTTTCGCAATCCATGCGGGCGCAAACTGTGCCTGCTTTGCGATGTCTGGGAAATCACTTTCTGAAAGTTGACCTTTGATTTGTACAAGTACTGCCGGGGTTACATTTTCATTCCCCAAGTAGCGAAGTGCGTGCAAAATGAGACCGGCTTTTGTGCCGGCGCCGACCATGTTCTTCGGCGTCGTCGGGCGAAACACAATTTCTTGATTTCCAACTTGAATCCGTTTTTTCGGGCCATTTGTCAGAAATTCGATTCGGAGCGGAACTTGTGTTGAAATGCCCAGCAAGTTGGCTGCATATGCTCCCGTCGGTTGCACCTCGATTGCATCCGAGGCTTGAACGGCCTCAACAATTCGTGCCACGGAGGGCATCAAATAACCCAGGTGGGTATGGACTTGGGGATAGTCGTAGAGGCCATGGGCTAAGCGTCGAATGACGCCTTTCTTGACCAAACGACTCAGAGCGGTTGTCACGACACTCACGTTGTCCGCTTGGCAGGAAAAGTACCTCGCGGTGAAAACGAAGCCCGCTCCTTGTGCACGGATGGCATCGGCGATGTTGTGCTCGGTCATCTCAGGAATTGGGATGTTGGTTGACAGAATAGTGGTCTATTCAACTCCGTTATTCGTGACAAAAATACACTTAAATTTGTCACAAAATCGATCCGAGGGAGTGCGAGCTGCGCTCGCCATCCCCGGAGGGGGAGGCATCCGCGCCGAGGTCTGGGCGCAAGCGCACACCGCCCGAGCAGCGCGCGCTGCGCTGCGCTGCTCGGGCTCTTTTGCGCCCTTTCTGCTCCGCCCGTGCTGCCGCCCGGCGGATCCGGCAGGGTGCAAAAAAACCGGCCCCTGGGCGGGGCCGGTGGTGTGCGCTTTCTTGATTCATCGGCGCGGTGCGGAAAAGGAGGGAGTGCGAGCTGCGCTCGCCATCCCCGGAGGGGGGAGGCATCCGCGCCGAGGTCGGGGCGCATGCGCACACCGCCCGTGCAGCGCGCGAGGCGCTGCGCTGCGCGGGCTCTTTTGCGCCCTTTCTGCTCCGCCCGTGCTGGCGCCCGGCTGATCCGGTAGGGCGCAAAAAAACCGGCCCCTGGGTGGGGCCGGTGGTGTGCGCTTTCATTTTTTCTTTTCGGCGCGGTGCGGAAAAGGAGGGATTCGAACCCCCGGTACCCGTGAGGGTACACCTGATTTCGAGTCAGGCCCATTCGACCACTCTGGCACTTTTCCGGCGCGAATTTACAGGATTTCGGGTCCCGTTCGAACAGATGTGCGCGGCCCCGAGTGCGGTCCGCTGGATGAACAAGCGAGGAAGTGGAAGCAGCTGAGGATGAGTTGAAACCTCCGGGGCCTGGTGTGCGTAGCGGGGGCATGGCATACGCTTGGCACCCTTACGCACGGCCCGAACTCGATGGAGAGGGCTACGTGGTTTCGCAGTTGACCACCGGACTTTTTTACCGGGTGAGCGGCTCCATTGTGGAGTTGCTGAGCCAAATGCCCTTCGACGACTTCGCTCAAGCAGCCTCCGAGTGGCGCCGCCGCAGCGGGGCGACCGAAGCGGACCTCGTGTCGGTCGAGAAGACGTGGAGCCGCCTGTGCCACGCCGGTTTGGTCGTGGCATCGCCGGAAGGAGTCGCCCACCGGTCGGCCATGCCACCACTGGTCTTAGGCCGCCGGATTCCCAGCCGGCTCGACCGGTTTGTGGAGATGCAGGACTTCATCGATGCGGACGATGAGGCAGGGCAGAACGCCGCGCAGGACACCTTCGATCCGCACGATCCCTACGGCATCTAACCTATCGCAACCAGCCCGTTACGCTGCGCCGTGTGCGCCCGGCCGGCAGCACCTCGTGCTCTAGAACGTCGCTGCGGAAAAACACCGTCCGGCCCCAAACGGGCGCCACGCGGACTGCTCCTGCGTCGGTGTAGGCAACGAGTTCCCCGCCGTCGCGCTCGGTATCCCAACCGCGGTTCAGGTAGGTGATGAGCGAGATTTTCCGCGCGGAGTCGGTGCGGAACCGGTCAAGGTGCCGGCGGTAGAAGGCCCCTTGTGGGTAGCTCGCGTAGTGGATTTCTTCAGACTTAATTCCCGCAAAACACATGCGATTGATGTGCGCGGAAAGTTCCCGGACAGCGTCGAGGTAAGCGCGTTCTGGGGCGGCTACCGGCTCGTCCTCCCACCACTGGGTGAGGTCCGATCGAACTTCGGCATGCACGGCGCTTCCAGAGCCGGCCCCGATGCCTGCCGGAGCGAGGGCACCGGAGTCCTCCAGATCCGCCAGCCGCCGGGCCAAACCCTCGAGGGTGGCGTCGGGAATCCAGCCGTCCACGACCGCGATATCCTCGGCCAGCATGCGTTCGACCGCGGCTTCAAGCAGCTCCATGCGGCAAAGGTCGGTTTTCCTCCGTGCAGTATGGAAATCTTCACGGGGCGTTCACAACGGACTCCCGTGCGTGGTGGACCTTCGTAGCAATGGCACAGCGATTTTCGAAACTTCGGGAAGCCGAACTCCGCAGCCGGTTGTTCGAGCACCTCGACGGCCTGGCGCTCTGTGGCGTGCTGCCGCCGGTGGTGGAGCGTGGAGTGCTGGAGGAAGTGCTGGAGGCGGGGGGCGATGTGGACGATTTGGCCGACGGCTACTCCGCAAACCCAGGCTACCTCAACGTGGCGCTGCGCATGTGCGCCAGCCAGGGCCTCCTGCGCGTGAGCCGAGCGGACGACCGGGTGTTTTACCGGGCAAATCCCGAGGGGGCCTGGGAAGCGTGGCTCGGCGTTGTGGAAGCGTACGGAGCGGGTCGTCAGTGGCTGATGCACGCCGAAGGCCTGTGGAACCGGACGGCGGAACCGCTGGAAGATGCGGCGCGGGCGGAGTTGGAAGCGGCGCTTGACGCCTGGGGCGCACTGGACCCGGATCACCCGGTGGCCGGCAAGGTGCGCACCCACCTCGAGGGTGCGGTGGCTGCGCCGTGGTTGGCGGCTGTGGGCTTCACGTACGGCACGGCGCCGGTGCGCGATGCGGCGACCTGTGGACGGGTTGTGCGCTCGTTTCACCCGACGGTGGAGGATGCATGGCACCGCGTGGCAGAGGCGTTCAGCTGGGAAGTGGGAGGGGAGTTGACACCGACGGGCGAGTTTTTTGTGGCGCGCGCGGCGGCGTATGGGGTGACGGCCTCGTACATCCGGACGTTAATCTGGTCAGAGGAGCTCGTCTTCGGGGACGGCCACCACCTGTGGCGGGTGGCTCCGGGCGATTCGGAGATCCACGTGGACCGGACGTTGAATGTTTGGGGTTCTGGAGGAGCCCACGGTGCATACTTCCGGTTTCTCGACGAGGTGGTGGAACGCATTTTCAACGCGCCCATCGACGAGCAGCCGGCTGGGATTTGCGACATGGGATGCGGCAACGGGGCGCTTTTGCTTCATTTGGAGCAGGTGGTGCGGACCCGAACGGTCCGCGGCCAAATGCTCGACATCCATCCCCTCAAACTCGTCGGGGCCGATTTCAACCAAGAAGCCCTCGTGGCGACCGCCGCACATTTCGCCCAGCGCGGCGTGCGGGGGAATTTCCTGAAGGGCGACATCGGCGATCCCGACAGCCTCGCGGTCGATTTGTGGGAACTGCACGGCCTGCGCCTGAGCGACATGCTCAACGTACGCTCGTTCCTGGACCACAACCGGATCTTCAACCGACCGGTTTCCGAGCGACCCCGCCTGCCCATGGGGACCGGTGCTTTTGCCTTCCGCGGGGAACGCCTGCTGCTGCGCGATGTGGAGCAAAGCCTGCTCGAGCACTTCCTGAAGTGGGCGCCCTATGTGGCCCAGCACGGTCTGCTGGTCATCGAGTTGCATACCGTCACGCCGACCCAAGCGGCCGAACGGCTCGGCGCGATGCCGGCGACGGCCTACGACGCGACGCACGGCCTGACGGACCAGTATATCGTCGAGATTCCCGTATTTGACGCGCTCGCCGGCGAAGCCGGACTCGAAATCGTCGAGGTGTCGAGCCGCACCTTCCCGGAACGCCTGCCCGCGACGGTGAGCTTGCGGTACTTCCTCGCTTGAGTCCTATCTTGCCGCATGCGAATTGCGTTGCTATTGAGTGTGTTGCTACCGCTGGTGAGCCGGGCGTCGGGTCCGGGTGGGACAGTCGTGGTGCATCCGGCGATGGGGCCCGTCGGGGGAGGGCTGAGGAATGTAACCGTTTGGCTGCCTGAAGGGTACGACCCGAAGAGTGGAGAGCGCTACGGCGTGCTTTACCTCCACGACGGCCAAAACGTACTCGACCCCGCCCGCAGCAGCTTCGGCACGGAATGGTCTGCAGACGAGACGATTGTGCGCCTTATGGCAGCGGATTCGCTGCCGCCCATGCTCATCGTGGCCGTCGACAACACGGCGGACCGCCGCGCAGAATACGGCCTGGGTCCTGCCGGCGACGCCTACCGCGCGTGGTTCGCCGGTCCGCTCAAGAACTTCATCGATGCAAACTACGCGACGCATTGGGGGCCGCGCACGACCTGGGTGGGGGGCGCGTCGATGGGAGGTTTAGTCAGTTTCCTGCTCGGCTGGCAGTATCCGGAGGTCTACGGCGCGGCCATCTGCATGTCGCCGGCCTTCCGCTACCTCGACTTCGACTACCCCTCGCAGCTCACCGGGCCCGCCCCGAAGTCCACGTTCTTCTGGATCGACAACGGCACCGAGGACCTTGACGCCCAACTGATGCCGGGGGTGGAGGCGATGGCGGCCCGCCTGCCGGAACTGGGATGCGCCGCCGGCGATTGCTTCTCGCTGTTCGTCGACCAGGGAGCCCACCACTTCGAAGCGGACTGGGCGCGGCGGCTCCCGGCGGCCCTCCTGCGCAGTCAGCAGTTCAGCGCATCAGGCCGTTTCGGGCAAGGGCACTGCACTCAGTGAGCACGCCCGGCACCTTGCGCTGGTCGATGCGCCGGTGACGCAGGACCTCCTCGGTGATTTCAGAGCACAGGACCGTTCCGCCGGTGATGAGCCGGTCTTTTTCCATGCGGTTCAGGCTGCTCAGGCAGGTGACGGGGTGGAGGTGGTGCCGGTCGACGAGGTCGCGCAGTCCGTGGCCGTCCGGTGAATCCCAATCCATCGCCCGAAGCCCGATGCACGCCGCATACTGTAGGGCCTCGGTACTCAGCCGCGTGTTCGTCACCACCCAGCCCACGAGGCCATCGGGCAGTCCCTGGGCCGTGCGCCGCTCCATGACGTCGACCAGGCGCGCCCGGAAGTAGAGCGGCACCTGGATGCTGGATTTTTGGCCTGCGTGGTGGTGGAACTTGCATTCGGCGAGGTGGATTTCATCGCCGCGCTCTGCCCACACATCGATTTCGTGGGCCACGCAGCGGCCCTCCGCCTGAATCCCCGTCTGCACGTGGTACCCCTCGGCTTGGAAGATGCGCGCCACGAACTTCTCGAACGGGAAGCCCGTCGGGCCCAAATCGAAGAGGGCCCGCTTCAGCCGGTACCTCGCCGCCGGCCCCTTCGCCTGGCGCTGGAGCTTGTTAAAGGCTTGTCTGTAAATGGTTTGGGTGCTCATCCCGTCGTGCAGGCCCAGCTCCACTTCCTGCGCCACTGCCTCGGCCTCAGCGGCCGTTGCGCCCGCCCGTTCGAGCGACCTCCGCAACTTCTCCGGGGCGTACGGGGCAAAGCTCCCGTCTGCCTTCCGCACATTCACTTCCATTTCAGGTGCTTTACCGAGTTTCCATCCGACTGCAATTCCTTCAGCGACTCGATGCCGATGCGCACGTGGTCGTCCACATACGAGGCCGTCACGTGCTTGTCGCTCGCCTCCGTCTTCACTCCGCTGGGCGTCATGGGCTCATCGGTCACAAGCAGCAGCGCCCCGACCGGGATCCGGTTCGCAAATCCGACCGTAAATAAGGTCGCCGTTTCCATGTCGATGGCTTGGGCCCGGGTCATGCGGAGGTATTCGCGGAACTTCTCGTCGTGTTCCCACACCCGCCGGTTCGTGGTGTACACGGAGCCGGTGTAGTAGTCGCGGTTGAAGTCGCGCACCGTCGACGACACGGCCCGTTGCAGCGCGAAGCTCGGCAGCGCAGGCACTTCCGGCGGGAAGTAGTCGTTCGACGTCCCTTCGCCCCGGATGCCCGCAAGCGGCAGAATGAGGTCGCCGATGGTGTTCTTCTCGCGCAATGCGCCGCATTTGCCTAAGAACAGCACGGCCTTCGGAGCGATGGCGCTGAGCAAATCCATCACCGTCGCGGCGTTCGCGCTGCCCATCCCGAAGTTGATGATCGTGATGTCCGCGTACGTGGCCGACTGCATCGCCCGGTCTGTCCCGCGCACCGGCACCCCGTTCCATGCCGCAAACTTCTCGACGTAATTTGAAAAATTCGTGAGCAAAATGAAGTGGCCAAACTCCTCAAGCGCCAGCCCCGTGTACCGCGGAAGCCAATTCGCAACAATAGACTTTTTGTCGTGCATTCGCCCAAATGTAGGCCATCCCCCGCCTACCTTCGGGACGTGAAGCGCACCAGAATCCGCCGCAGGCAACTCTTCGCCCTGCTCGCCCTGTTTGCCTTCGCCGCTTGGGGCACGGCCCATGCCCTGCACGCCCTTTCGCACGCCTTCGCCGACTCCCACCACGCCGGGTGTTCGCACCACCACGACCACCCCGACGAAGGCCCCGCACCGGCAGATTCCGACACATCTTGCGCAGTCTGCGACACAGACCTCGGTCCACTCCACGGCGATTTTCTGCCGGTTTGGATTACCACGGTAGCGCAAGCCATCGTCCTCCCGGGCGCTTCCTTGCCTGCAGCGCCGGGCCTCGCCCCGGCCGCCACTCCGGCCCGCGGCCCTCCCGCCGCCTAACCCGCACCGCGCTCACATCGGGCCCTGCGCGTCTTCGCAGTGCCGTTCCCCGCGCCGTATGGCGCTCAAGGTGTCTTTGCACTCCCACGCAGCAGCGCCCCCTGCGCCCGCACATCTCCAACCTCACCCTCGCCCTCGTTCTCAACCTCAACCTCAACCTCCCCCTCAACCTCAACCTCAACCTCGTTCTCGTTCTCAACCTCAACCTCCCATGCTCCTCCTCACCCTCCTCCTTTCCGGCCACGTCCTCGACGCCTCCACCGGCCGTCCCATCCCGGGCGCTCGGGTGACCGGGCTGCCAGAGGTCGTGGTGGTGATGACGGATCAGGAAGGGTACTTTGAGGTAGGGGCGGATTCGGTGGTCGTGGAGGCGTGGGGGTATGCGACGCAGCGTTTGGGTGCAACCGAAGG
>Ga0079300_10001082_pt1 | contig 10716 bp, 7 predicted proteins | sample Wag4_2014_7_11_FD_74799 | JGI IMG/M metagenome (GOLD analysis project Ga0079300, IMG submission 74799) | Fresh water microbial communities from Ohio, USA - Utica-2 Time Series HT 2014_7_11 | ecosystem: Environmental > Aquatic > Freshwater > Water tank | place: USA: Ohio | collected 2014-07-11
GCGCGAGCAGCGCCGTTCCCAGTCGCTTCGGGTCCATGCGCGTCGGCGTGCGCGAGACCTTCCGCTGCGCGCAACGGGTCGTGTCATTCGCGCGACGATCGGTGCGGATCAGGAGGCCGCGCTCCAGGCGCTCGCCGAGCAGCATCGTGCTGGCGGCTGCACCGGCGAGCAGCTCTCCGAGCAATTGCTCGCACTCCTGCCGGTCCGGGAGGTGCGCGACATCTCGCTCTGGATCGAATCCGAGACCCAGTTCGCGATCGAGGAGCGTCGTGATACCGTGCGCGACACGCAGTCCGCAGCAGCGGCTGCCCGCCTCCGTGCGGGTGCAGATCCATCCGCGACGGTTGTGCTGCCGAGCGAAGTGATCCGCACGCTCTCGAGCGGCGACGACGTCTGGGAGGTTTCGGCGCGTGGTGTTGCGAGCCTCTCCCCGATTCCCACCCGGCGGCAGGAGCTCGTGTTCGTGGACTGCGCGCTCGCGGACTGGTCTCCCATGCTCCTTCCCGCCGCCCAGGTCGAGGGGCAGCACACGGCGGTTGCGTTCGACTCCGTGACGAACGGCATCGACCTCGTGATCTCGTCGGGCGCCGGTGAAGGCATTGGCGAAGACAGTCTCCGCCACCGTTTCGAGAATCTTGAGTTTCCTCGCTGCAGCGAGATGCGCTCCGACTGGATGCGCGCGGACTACCTCGCGACGGAGCGCGACGGTGCCCGCGTTCCGCTGGCAACGCTTTGGCGCGAACGAGTCGGTTCGACCGGCGAGTGGAGGCTTGAGGCGCGCATCTTCTCGACGATCGAGCTGGGGGCGGGTGCGCAGCGACCGTCGTGGCGGCTTCCCTCGCTGCGCGTCGAAGTTCTCTCGAACGTTGCGACGCAGTCTCGGACCGTGCGTGAGGTGCTACCCTCGTGGCTTGAGGGCGTCCTTGTCGAGGACTGGTTCTCCATCGCGTCGCAGCAGATCGCCGCGCACTGGGGAAGCGGCGATGCCGAGTCGGACTTCGATGGAGACGGCGTGGTCGGAGCCGGTGATTTCGTCTGGGTCGCCGAGTGGGGAGCGGGCGGGTCGTGAGTGACCGCCCGTCATCGTACGGAAGGCCCCATGCATCGCGTCCGTCCGTGCTCGCCATGCGCGGCAGGCGGCGGTTGCCGCTCAGGCTCCCTGAGCCGCCGGACGTGACCGAAGCGGCCAGGGCTCACCGCGACCGCGCGCCCTCGACATCGATCGAATACACGCCCTTCTGCGCGGTCACGAACAGCGTGCGTCCGTCCTTGCCGCCGAGCGCGCAGTTCGAGGGGCGCTCGGGGAACCGGATCATGCCGAGCGGCTTGCCCTCGGGCGAGAGCACGAACACCGCGGCGCGCGCGGGCAGCGTGACGAACACGTTGCCGCGCGTGTCGACGGTGAGGCCGTCGCCGCCGATCGTCTCGCGCGTGCCGCCGGGGATCTTGTAGAAGACCTTGCCCTCGCCGAGCTTGCCGGGGCCCTCGATCGGATAGGCCATGATCTCGAGCGAGAGGTAGGGCACCACGTACAGCGTCTTGCTGTCGGGCGAGAGGTGCACGCCGTTCGGCGCGACCACCTTGTCGCTGCGCAGGACCTCGATGGCGTCGCCGCCCTCGACGGGCGCGTAGTAGACGGCGTCGGGCGCGTTGCCATCGCGCTTGCGGCCGATCACGGGGGCGGTGAACCAGATGCCGCCCGTGCGGTCGAGCACGAGGTCGTTGAGCTTGCCGAGCGGGGCGCCGTCGGCGCGCTTGCCGCTCACGACGCGCGTCTCGCCCTTGGGGAGGACAATCGCGACGAGCGACTGCGTCGCGGCCTGGCAGCCGAACAGCGTGCCGTCCTTCGAGAAGAAGAGCCCGTTCATGCCCTTCGAGTCCTTGAGGACGACGGTCGCGCCGGTCGGGTCGATGCGCAGCACCTGGTTGTTGGGGATGTCGGTGAAGTACATCGTGCCGTCGGGCGCGCACGCGGGGCCTTCGGTGAAGGCGTGGCCCTCGGACCACTTGTAGATGGGCGTGCCCTTGGCGACGACACCGGGGATGTCCTCGCCGGCGGCGCTGTCCTTCACGGGCCACTTGGCTTCGAGGGGCTTCTGCTCCTGCTGCGTCCCTGGCGTGTTCTCCGCGGGCGCCTTCTGCGTGGGCTCCTTCTGCGCGGGCTCCTTCTGCGTGGGCTCCTTCTCGAGGGGACCCGCGGTCGCCGCCTGCCCGCTTCCGCAGGCGGAGGAGGAGATCAGGAGGAGGGAGGCGAGCGTGGCGGTGGTGAGCTGCATGGTGTCCTCGATTGAGGCTTCAGGGGGTGAGGCTTCAGGCGAAGCCCCGGTGAAGTCTCGGTTGGAGTCTCGCGACGCGTGGACTACTTCGTCGGCTTGGCGGCGGTGGCGACATCGACCAGCATGCCGGGCTGCACGAAAGCGGGGGGATTCTCGAGCGCATAGATCACCTGCACGACACGGGTGTCAATGCGCTCGCCGTTCTCGCCCGTGAGCGTGCGCTTGGGCGCGACATCCGGCACGATCCGCACGAAGCGAAGCGGGACCTGCAGCTTGCTGCCGCCGCGGATCGACGCGACCGCGCCGCCCGCCGGATCGAAGCGCCAGCTGTCGAGCTCGTCGATGTCGGTGCGGACATGGAGCGTCGAGATGTCGCCGAGTCGGAGGAGCGCGGTCGAGTTCGGACCCGCCGACTTGTACTCGCCCGGCCGCGCGTCGAGGCGCAGCACGGTGCCGTCGATGGGCGCGCGCACGATCAGGAGGTCGCGCGCGGTCTCCGCGAGCGCCAGGTCGGCCTGCGCGGTGGAGAGCTCGCTCTCGGCGGTGCGCACATCGCTGCGGGCGACGGCGAGATCCTCGGGGTAGGTGCCGATCTCGACGCGGGCGAGCTTCGCCTTCGCGTCGGCGAGGTTCGCGGTGGCGAGCGCGACGCCGAACTCGAGGGTCGGCTGCTCGTTCGCGGTGGTGCCGCGGTCGGTGATCCTGAGGAGTCGCTCGAGCCGCCCGCGCGCGTCGGAGAGGGCCGCCTCGCGCGCGTCGACGAGCGCCTTCGCCTCGGCGAGGTCCTCGGCGCGCGGCCGGGCGAGCAGGAGCGCGGTGCGCGCCTCGGCGGCGGCGATGCGGGCCTTCGCGGTCTCGACCTTCGCGCGGGCGGAGGCGATGCGCGCCTCGGCGTCGCGGGAGTCGATCTCGATGAGCGGCTGGGACTTCTCCACGCGGTCGCCCTCGCGGACGAGCACGCGGGCAACGATGCCGCCCACCTGGGTGCCGACGAGGATGGTCTCGCTCGCGGGCTCGATCACGCCGACGCCCGCCACGCGGTCGGGGAAGGGGATCGCGGCGGGCGCGACCGGCGCGGGGCCCGTCGTCGGCGGCGCGTTGAACTTCGCCACCGCGACTCCGGTCAGCGCGAAGCCGCCGAGGGCGAGCACGGGGAGGACGATGAGGCGGAGTTTCATGCGGGGCTCTTGCTTTCGTGCTGCGGCGTGCGGCGCTCGATGCTGCGGACGAGGCCGTCGTCCATGTGGGCGATCGTATCGGCGAGGTGGAAGATGCGGTCGTCGTGGGTCACCACCACGACCGCGCGGTCGGGGCTGCGCGAGCGGTCGCGGATGAAGCCCATCACGCGGCGGCCGAGCTCGGCGTCGAGCGCGCTCGTCGGCTCGTCGCACACGAGGAGGCGCGGCTCGTGGATGAGCGCGCGCGCGATGGCGACGCGCTGCTGCTGGCCGCCCGAGAGCTTGAGCGGCGCGCTGCTGCCGCGTCCCTCGAGGCCGAGCGTGGCGAGGATGTCGTTGGCCTTCCGCACCGCCGCGCCGACCGACTCGCCCTTGAGGACGAGCGGGACCGACACGTTCTCGGCGACCGTGAGCTGCGGCACCAGGTTGAACTGCTGGAAGATGAAGCCGACGTTGTCGCGGCGCCACGCGCTCAGGCGGTCGCGGCGCAGCGCGCCGAGGTCCTGGCCGAACACCGCGAGCTCGCCCGCGTCGCGCGCGAGCAGGCCGGCGAGGATCGAGATGAGCGTCGTCTTGCCGCAGCCCGAGGGGCCGACGAGCATGGTGAGCGCGCCCGCGGGGACATCGAGGTCGACGCCGCGCAGCGCGCGGACCGCGCTCTCGCCCTTGCCGAAGGTCTTCTCGACCGCGCGCAGGCGGATGGCGAGCTCGGGCGACGGGGCGCGGCCGGCGGCGGCCGGCGTGGCGGAGGCGGGGGGTGTCGGGGCGCTCGTCATCGCGTCACGCTCCCTTGAACACGTCGGCGGGATCGAGCCGCACGACCTTCCACATCGAGATCACGCTCGCGAGCACGCAGATGACGAGCACCGCGCCGGCGGCGATGAACGGGATCTGCCACAGCATCTTGAAGGCGAGCTTGCCGCCCGCCGCGTTGAGGCCGAACGCGCTCACCGCGCCGAGCCCGAGCCCGAGGCCGAGCACGCCCGCGACGAGCGCCTGCAGCGCGACCATGCCGAGCAGCATGCGGCTCGACGCGCCCATCGCCTTGAACGCGCCGAAGTAGCGCAGGTTGTCGAGCGTGAAGTTGTAGAACATCTGCCCCGCGATCGCGACGCCGACGAAGAACCCGAGCGCGATCGCGATGCCGAAGTTGATCGGGATGCCGGTCTCGCCCATCCAGTAGCCGAGGGTGCGCATCGAGTAGTCCCACGGCTGCAGCGCGGCGTAGCCGGTCTGCTCGGTGATCCGCTCGCAGAGCTCCGCGGGATCGACGCCCTCGTTGGCCTTGACCAGCACCGCGCTCATCACGCGGCGCGCGGGCGGCGCGTAGGTGAGCGCGCGCGAGTACACGGTGTAGATCGTCGGACCCGGGGTGAAGGTCTCCGGGCACCTGACCAGCCCGACCACGCGGGCGCGGCGCTCGTTGAGCTCGACGATGTCGCCGATCTGGACCGGGCGCTTCGGCCCCTTGGGATCGATGAACTGCCCCGGCGCCGGCAGCGCGCCGGGCGCGAGCTCGGCGGGGAACATCATGTTCTGCTGGCTCGAGCCCACTTGCACCATGACCGCGTCGGGCTGGCGGAGGTCGGCGACCGAACCCTCGACGATCCTGCCCGGGCCGGCGGCGAGCGTGTCGTCGTCGATGCCGACCACGTTGCAGAGCTGACGCTTGCCGTCGGGCAGCGTCGCGACCAGCAGCCCCTTGTAGAGCGGCGCCGCCCACGCCACGCCGGTCACGCCGCGCACGCGCTCGAGGGCGGTGGTGCGCAGCGGCTTCGGCTCGTCGACGTACGACTGCGTCGGGTCGAACACCCAGATGTCGACATGGCCGACATCGCCGATGAAGGCGAAGGTGCGGCTCATCAGCCCCACGAAGATCGACGCCTGCTGCGCGATGAGCAGCGACGCGAAGCCGAGCCCGAGCAGGATGCCGTAGAACTTCGCGTTGTCGCCGAAGAGCATCTTGATCGCGTAGCGGTACATGGGTCAGCGCCCCGCGCTTCCCGCGCCGCCGGCGGCGCGCCGCGACGCGCGCCACGCCACGAGCGCCTCCCAGGCGATCGGCAGCACGCTCACGACGATGATCAGGAGGATCACCTTCGAGAAGTTGTTCTTCACGATCGGGATGTTGCCGAACAGCGCGCCCGCGCCGACGAAGCCGACCACCCACAGGATCGCGCCGATCACGTTGAAGGCGAGGAACCGGCCGTAGCTCATCGTGCCCACGCCCGCCACGAACGGCGCGAAGGTGCGCACGATCGGCACGAAGCGCGCGTAGATGATGGCCTTGCCGCCGTGCTTCTCGAAGAAGCGCTGCGTCTTCTCGAGGTGGGCCTTCCTGAGGAAGCGGTACTTGCCGCTGAACGCCGGCGGTCCGATCGCCTTGCCGATGTGGTAGTTGAGCGCGTCGCCCAGCACGGCGGCGACGAAGAGGAGCACCATCATGAGCGGCACGCTCAGCCCGCCCTGCGCCGCCAGCGCGCCCGCGGCGAACAGCAGCGAGTCGCCGGGCAGGAACGGCGTGACCACCAGGCCGGTCTCGGCGAACACGATCGCGAACAGGATCGCGTAGGTCCACGCGCCGTGGCGCGCGATGATCTCCGCGAGCGCGACGTCGAGCTCGGTGAAGAGCCGCAGGAACTCGTGCCAGAGCTCAGCCACGGTTCGGGCCTCCGTCGCGGTCGGCGGCGCCGTCGCCTTCCGACGCCGGCTCCGCCTTCGGCGGGATCGCCAGCGAGAGCAGCATCGTGCCGCCGATGAGCGTGACGATCACGCCGAGCGAGAGCGGGATCGGCACGTGGCCGGTCGGATTGGTGAGCTCGTCGCGGAGCAGCCAGGGGAGGACCGTCATCTTCAGGCCGACCCACACCAGCACCAGGCCGAGGCCGTACTTGAGCAGGTGGAACTTCTGCATCGCCTCGGCCACCACGAAGAACATCGCGCGCAGGCCGAGGATCGCGCAGATGTTCGAGCCGAACGCGATGAACGGCTCCTGCGAGATCGCGAGCACGGCGGGCACCGAGTCGACGGCGAAGGCGATGTCGGTCGTCTCGACCACGATCAGGGTGACGAAGAGCGGGGTGGCCGCGCGCTTGCCGTCGATCCGCGTGAAGAAATGCGCGCCGTCGAAGCGCGGCGACAGCGGCACCAGCCGCGCCAGCATGCGGATGAAGGGGTTCTTGTCGGGCTCGAGCTGCTTCTCCTCGCTGGTCACCAGCTTGATGCCGGTGAACATCAGGAACACGCCCATGCCGATCAGCACCCACTGGTACTGCACGAGCGCGGCGCCGACGCCGATGAAGATCGCGCGGAACACCACCGCGCCCAGGATGCCCCAGAACAGCACGCGGTGCTGCTTCTCGTGGTCGAGCCCGAAGTACCGGAAGATCACGAGGAAGACGAAGAGGTTGTCGACCGAGAGCGCCATCTCGACCACGTAGCCGGTCAGGAACTCGAGGAAGAACGCCGACGACGCCGCCTCGGGCGTCATCTTCGCGTAGCGCTCGCCGCTCAGCTCGAGCAGCGACGGGTTCGCGGTGAGCTCCTGCAGGGCGAACACCTTGAACGCGTAGGCGGTGCTGAGCGCGGCCACGACGCAGACGATGGTCCAGGTGACCGACACCTTGAAGCGCTTGCGCTCGGCGGCCGCGCTGTCGGGCGCGCCGGCGGTGAGGCGCTCGATCACGAACATGTCGAAGGCGAGCAGCACCGCGACGGCGGCGAGGAAGCCGGCGAGGACGGGCCAGTAGGCGATCGGCGAGAAGACGGCGGAGGCGAGAAACACGGAGCGATGGGTCCTTGAAGCGTGGTGCCCTGCGGGCGGGATGGGCGCGCAGTGTAGGGCGGGCAAGCACCCCGTTCGGGCATGCATGCGGGAACAGGGATGAAGTGAGCTCGAATCGCCGCCGATGCCCGAGTCGCGGTGGATTCCCCACCGCACCAGGAGAGTCCCCATGAATCATGAGTCCGTGCGCACGCGCACCGCGAGCATGCATCGTTCGAGCAATCCCGCAGCGCGCAGCAGCAATCCCGCAGCGCGCAGCAGCGATCCGGCCCCGGCGCGTCGCGGCCGGCCGCTCCGTCTTCCGATCGGCCTCGCGACCGATCCGTGCGCCGACGACGAGGCGCGCGAGGCGTCGCGTGGCCGCCGCTTCGGCGTGATCGGCGCGGGCCTCGTCTCCGCCGCCATCGCCGCGGCGATCACCGCGCCCGCGGGCGCGATGCAGCCGCAGTCGGCCGACGATCCCGAGCTGGCGGGAGCGGGCGACGTGGCGGATGTCGCCGAACTCATTCCCTCGGCGGCGTCGGGCATTCCGCCGATCCTGCCAGGCCAGGAGGCGGGCGCGCGCCAGAAGCCGAAGCCCGCGGGCGATGCCGCCGCGACCAGCGACGCGCCGCGCGAGTGGTTCGGCGGCGCTCCCTGGTGGGAGTGGAGCACCATGACCGGCGACTGGGCGGGCGCGCGCACCGGGCTCTCCGAGGCCGGCATCGACTTCGCCGGCTCGGCGGTGACCGAGTGGAGCGACGTCTTCAGCGGCGGCGAGGCCGACCGTTCGGCGTTCCGCTTCCTGCTCGACCTGAACGCGACCTTCGACCTCGGCGTCCTCGCCGGGCTCGAGGGCGGCAGCGTCTTCATCGACTTCCAGACGGGCGACACCGGCGTCGGGGCGCAGTTCCACGGCGGTTTCCAGGCCTATTCGAACATCGCGATCGAGGGCAGCATCACCCAGGTGTCGCAGCTCTGGTACGAGCAGTGGCTCTTCGACGAGCTGCTGCGCGTGAAGGTCGGCAAGGTCGACGCGAACGCGGAGTTCGCCGCCATCGCGCCCGCCGCCGGCTTCATCAACGCGAGCGCGGGCTTCAGCCCGGCGATCTTCGCATTTCCGACCTACCCCAACCCCGCGACGAGCGTGAACCTCTTCGCGTATCCGTGCGACGAGTTCTACGCGGGTGCCGGCTTCTACGACGGCGCCACCGCGGTCGACGGCGTGCCGACCGGCTCGCGCGGTCCCGCGGGCTTCTTCAACGACGACGACTCGGACGACTGGTTCGGCATCGCCGAGGCCGGCCTCCTGTTCGACGCGGTCGGGCCGATGAACTCGGTGCGGCTTGCCGTCGGCGGCTGGTGGCACTCGGGTGAGTTCACCCGCTGGGACGGCGGCATCGAGGACGGCACCGCCGGCTTCTACGCGCTCGCCGAGGGCCGCTTCTGGACGCCCGCCGGCGTCGATCTCGCCGACGACGAGGACGGCCGCGGACTGTGGGGCTTCCTGCAGTACGGCGCCGCCAACGAGGACGTGAGCTCGGTCGCGCAGCAGTTCGGCGGCGGCGTGTCGCTCACGGGAACGCTGCCGGGTCGCGACGCCGACTCCGCGGGCGTCTACCTCTCGCTCGTCGACTTCAGCGGCGATCCGGGCGCGGGCTTCACCGACGACGAGTTCTCGATCGAGTTCTTCTACGACATCGAGGTCACGCCGTGGTTCCACGTGAAGCCCGACATCCAGTGGTTCCAGAACCCGGGTGGCGGCGCGACCGAGGACGCGCTCGTGGGCACGCTGCGCTGCATCATCACGTTCTGACCCGCGCGAGCCGCAGGATCTTCGAACCAAACCCACCCGCCCGACACCAGCCTCCCGACACCAGCCGCCAGACACCCGCCGGCCCTCACCGGCGTCCCAACCCCGCCAACGCGCCGAACGCCCCCGCGGCGCGGCGGACGACAGACACGACCGAAACAGGAAGAGCCCCCACATGAAGATCTCCACCCGCGTCAACCTCGGCTTCGCAGCCTCCGCCGTCCTCGTCATCGCCTGCGCGGTGGCGGGGTGGTGGGGGATCCGCAGCATCGACCGCTCGCTCGAAACCGTCACCGGTCCGGCGTGGAGCACCGCCAACGAATCGATGGAGGGGTCCATCAGCGTCGGCACGGAAATGCGGCTGGTCTCGGAGATGCTCGCCAACGGCACCGCCGACGCGCGCACCATCGAGGCGCAGCACGCCGAGTCGCGCACGCTGCTCGACTCGGCGGCGGACCACGGCCTGCTCCAGGGCGAGGTGGTCGCCAAGCTCGGCACCTCGCTCGACGACTACGAACGCGACATGCGCGCGCTGGTCACGTCGCAGCAGGCGTGGGTCGAGGCGCGCTCGCGCTTCGACGCGACCACGAAGTCGTTCGTCGCCTTCGGCCGCGAGGTCGAGGAGATCGGCGACGCGCAGGTCGAGGCGATCGAGAAGAACCCCGACCAGGCCTTCACCTGGAACGGCGGCATCTCGAAGGCCTGGGAGGCGGCCGACGGCGGCATGGAGTCGAACATCGGCATGCTCACCGTGCTGTACCACCTGCAGCGCTTCATCGCCGGCGAGTCGGCGGAGAGCTGCCGCGCGGGCGTCGACGAGGGCCTCGCGTTCCAGTCGGAGGCGTCGGAGGGCATGCTCGGCACCGGTGCGCTCGACATCCCGTGCGCCGACGACGCGGCGACGCGCATGAGCGACCGCTACCGCGCGATGTTCGCGTCGTTCAAGGCGGACCTCGATGGATTCTGGGCCGCGAACGCCGCACGCCGCGAGGCCGAGGCGCGCTACCGCACCGCGGCGCTCTCGCTCATGGCGTCGTTGACCGCGTTCGAGGAGGCGGGTGACGAGGCGATGGTCGACGAGGCCGCGACCGCTGCGGCGCGGACCGGCACCACCACCACGGCGATCGTCGGCATCGGCGTCACGGCGCTGCTGCTGTGCGGCATCGCGGCGCTGGCGATCGGCCGCTCGATCAACCGCCCGCTCCGCGCGATCACCGCGGCGATGAAGGAGGTCGCGTCGGGCGACGGCGACCTCAGCCGCCGCCTCGACGACCGCGGCAACGACGAGCTCGGCGAGGTCGCCCGGAACTTCAACGCCTTCGCCGAGAAGATCGCGAAGTCGGTGTCGGCGGTGCGCGCGCAGACCCAGGAACTCGCGGGCGGCGCGGAGAAGATCAACGAGACCAGCCGCACCATCGCGACCGACGCGAGCCAGCAGGCCGCGACCCTCGAGCAGGTCACCGCGAGCATCGAGGAACTCTCGTCGATGGTCGCGCGGACCGCGCAGAACTCGGGCAACGCGTCCGACATCGCGATGAAGGCGCGTGCGGACGCCGACACCGGCGCCGCGCGCATGAAGGAACTCGTCAGCGCGATGGACGGGATCCGCACCTCGAGCGACAAGATCGCGAGCATCATCCGCGTGATCGACGAGATCGCGTTCCAGACCAACCTGCTGGCGCTGAA
>Ga0079300_10001083_pt1 | contig 10716 bp, 7 predicted proteins | sample Wag4_2014_7_11_FD_74799 | JGI IMG/M metagenome (GOLD analysis project Ga0079300, IMG submission 74799) | Fresh water microbial communities from Ohio, USA - Utica-2 Time Series HT 2014_7_11 | ecosystem: Environmental > Aquatic > Freshwater > Water tank | place: USA: Ohio | collected 2014-07-11
TCCTTGCAGGAGACCTGCATGCCGCCCTGCGAGGTCGGGTTGCCCCACTCGCTGTCGCACTTCACGGTGCCGTCCTTGTCGACGATGCTCGGGTTGTTGGCGCTGACCTCGGCGGCGGTCGCCTCACGGCCCGGGAAGACCGCGATGATCGGCGTGTCCCACGCGTCGATGCAGTGGCGCACGGTGGTGAACGCGGCGGTGTTCGCGTTCGGCTTGATGCCGCGGAAGATCGAGTCGGGCAGCTTCTGCATGATCGACGCGCACGCGGGCGAGTCGGTCATCATGCCGATCAGCATCGCGGTGCGGCGGTACGGCAGGTTCGAGTACCCGGGCAGACCCGCGGTCACGGCGTTGTACGGATTGGCGAGCGCGGTCCACGCGGTGACGCCCGTGCCGGCCGGCGGCGTGGCCGGGGCCGAGTCAACGTCGTAGCGCAGACCGTTGGTCACGTTGCCGACCGGATCCTGCACGATGCCGCCCGTCACCGGACCCGAGCGGAACGTGATCCGCCGGTCGACGGTGCGCTCGTACTCCTCGGCCGCCATGTTGAGCACCTCGAGGGTGTTGCGCGTCGCGCGCTCCTCGCTCGCGCGCACCACGCTCGAGCTCACCGCGAGCACCAGGCTCGCGACGATCACGATGATGCCGATCACGATCAGGAGCTCGAGGAGCGTGAAGCCCTTCTTGCGCTCCTTGAACTTGCGCGGCTTCGGCGCGCCGTCGCCGCCCGCCGCGCCGTCGGCCTTGCCGCCGTCGGTGTTGGCGACCTGCTTGGGGAAGCCGCCGATCGGGGCCTCGAAGCTGCGGCCCTGGCGGGAGGAACCCCTGCCGCCCTTGCCACCCTTACCGCCGCCGGACTGATCGCTGATGGGTCGATGCATGGCTTACTTCCCTGCCTGGACGACGTTGTCCTTGTTGAACTCGCCGACATCGCGACGCACGGTGCGGTCGTATGCGCGGTCGCCGCCGCGCGACACGAGCGCGAACGAGGCGCCCTTCAGCGCCGCGCTCGACGAGGTGTCGCCCGAGACATCGGCCGCGCCCTGGTTCTGCTCCGAGGTGTCGATCTCCCACTCGCGCAGGACGAACACGTCGCCGAGGTCGAGGAAGCCGCCATCCTGCGCGGGCACGTTGCTGCGGAGGTCGTCGCCGCCGTAGGGCGTGCGGTAGTACGCGATCGGCTCGCCCCAGTAGTCGAGGATGCACTTCGGCAGCGCGTCGAAGTTCACCGCCGAGTTCGGTCCGAGCTGGTCGTTGGTCACGATGCTCGGCCGGCCCGACACGTCGAAGCCGGTGAGGCCGCCGATGAGGCGCTCGTCGATCGTATCGATGTACGGTCCGTAGACGCGTCCCTCGACCGCCTGCGCGTTCCACAGGTTGCTGGTGACCGCCGGCGGCGCCGAGAGCCGCGCGGGGTTGCGCGCACGGTAGTAGCCCTTGAAGTTCACGAAGCCGGGCTGCGGCGCATCGATCGCGCCCCAGCAGCCGTCGGCGCCCGGCGAGCGGATGCCGAAGGGCGGGTTCTCCTTGTCGCCGGTGCCGCTCGGGCCGCCGCGGATGATGCCGTAGCCATCCTCGCCGCGGTGCCCGTAGCCCAGCAGGTACTCGGCCAGCGTGGTGTAGCTGTACCAGTTCTGCTGCCGCTCGATGTCGTTGCCGCCCGCCACCACGTTGTCGTTGTAGCGCACGACGTCGCGGGCGAGCGCGCTTGCGTCGCCGCCCGTGTCCTTGCGGCCCAGCACCGGCGGGTGGTACCCGAAGTCGGTGTTGAACTGCGCAAGGCCGGCCGAGATGGTGTTCATCAGGAACTGCGTCTTGGCGACCTGGGCGCGCTTACTCGCGGCGTTGATCGCGACAAAAAGCGTGCCCAGCAGCAGGACGATGATCGCGACGACCACCAGCAGCTCGGTGAGCGTGAAGGCGCGCGTGCGGGGATGGCGGGCGGTGTTCGGCATGGGGATCCCGGTCACTTCTTGCTGGTGTTCGACACCGACTCGATCATCGAGACGAGCGGGAGGAAGAGCGCAAGCACGATGAGGAGCACGATGCCGCCGAGCACGACGACCATGAACGGCTCGAGCAGCGACAGGAGGCTGGCGACCGCGACGTCGACCTCCTCGTCGTAGTTGTCTGCGATCTTCATGAGCATCACGTCGAGGTCACCGGTCTCCTCGCCGACGTCGATCATGTTCACGACGATGGCGTCGCACACCTTGGCCTCGCGGAGCGGGCCGGCGAACGTCTCGCCCTCGCGGATCGAGTCGTGCACCTTGGTCAGCGCGCGCTCGAACACGTAGTTGCCCGAGGTGTCGCGGGTGATCAGGATTGCCTCGAGGATGGGCACGCCCGCGCTGATGAGCGTGCCCAGCGTGCGGGTGAAGCGCGCGATCGCCGTCTTCCGCAGCATGGTGCCGAGCACGGGGATCTTCAGGATCACGATGTCGGTGAACGCCCTGCCCGGCCCCGTCTTCCTCACCAGCTTGAAGAACAGGAACAGGAGGATCGGCGATGTCAGCACCCAGACCACGCCGGGCACCACCTGGTCCTTGCTGGACGTGCCTGCGATCCACTTCGAGGTGTTGATCATGAAGATCGTGAGGTCGGGCAGCTTGACGTCGAAGTCCTCGAAGATCTCCTGGAACTTCGGGATGACGAAGTACATGATGCCGGTCACGATGAGGACGGCGATGAAGATGACGACCGCGGGGTAGATGAGCGCGCCGATGATGCGGCGCTTCAGGCGCTGGCCCTTCTCCATGAACTCGGCGAGGCGCTGGAGGATGACGTCGAGCACGCCGCCGACCTCGCCTGCCGCGACCATCTTGGTGTAGAGGCGGTCGAAGGCCTTCGGGAACTTCGCCATCGCCTCGGAGAGGCTGGTGCCCGACTCGACCTCCTCGCACACGCCCTGGAGCACGGTCTTGAGCTGGCTCGGCTTCTGCTGGCTCTCGAGGATCTGGAGCGAGCGGAGCAGCGGCAGGCCTGCGTCCTGCAGCGTCGACAGCTGGCGGGTGAAGAGGGTGAGCTTCTTGGTGCTCACGCCGCCGAAGCTCAGGTTGATGCCCTTGCCCTTCTTCTTCTTGCCCGGATCGCGGACCTTCTTGCCGCCGCCGCCGGCGCCGCCGGCGATCTTCTGCTCCTTCACGCCGCTCGGGAACAGACCCTGGGCACGGATCTTCTTGAGCGCATCGTCGGCGCTGGTCGCCTCGATGGTGCCGGTCTGCTTCTTGCCTGCGTTGTTCACTGCGTCGTACGCGAAGGTGGGCATGGGGTGCTCCGGTGGTCTCGGCCGCGTGTCGGCCGTCTGTCGTCAGCGTGGCGCCTGGCGCGCAGGCGGGGAGTTGGCGCCTGGCGCGCAGGCGGGGGGTCGTTCGGTGTCGGGAGGGTTCGTGCGGTCGCGGGTCGTTCAGTCTTCCGTCATCGTCTCGCGCACGACCTCGTCGATCGTGGTCTGGCCGTCGTAGATCGCGAGGAGGCCGGACTCGCGCAGCGTGCGCATGCCGCGCTTGCGGGCCTCGGTGCGCAGCACGCGCGTCGAGGCCTGCTTGATGACGAGCTCGCGGAGCTCGTCGTCCATGGTCATGATCTCGAAGAGCGCCATGCGGCCCTTGTAGCCCGACTTGAGGCAGGTGTCGCAGCCGCGGCCGCGGGCGAACTTGCGTCCCTCGACGTCGGCCGGGCGGAGGTTGAGCTCCATGAGCTGCTCCTCGGTGGGCGTGAAGAACTCCTTGCACTTCGAGCACACGCGGCGCACCAGGCGCTGCGCCACGATCGCCTCGATGGTCGCGGTGAGGAGGAAGGTCTCCACGCCGAGGTCGACGAGACGCAGCACGGTGCTCGGCGCGTCGTTGGTGTGCAGGGTGGTGAGCACGAGGTGGCCGGTCAGCGACGCCTGGATGGCGATCTGCGCGGTCTCGAGGTCGCGGATCTCGCCGACGAGGATGATGTCGGGATCCTGGCGGAGGAAGCTTCGCAGCAGCTTGGCGAAGGTGAGCTCCTGCTCGGTGTTGACCTGGCACTGCACGAGGCCGGCGACGTCGTACTCGACGGGGTCCTCGGCGGTGAGGATCTTCACGTCGATCGAGTTGAGCTCGTTGAGCGCGGCGTAGAGCGTGGTCGTCTTGCCCGAGCCGGTCGGGCCGGTGACGACCACGATGCCGTTGGGCTTGTTGATCATCACGCGGAAGCGCTCGAGCTCGTCCTCGCGGAGGCCGACCTTGTCGAGCGACAGCTGCACGTTGGAGCGGTCGAGGACGCGGAGCACCACCGACTCGCCGAACATGGTGGGGAGCACGGCGACGCGGAGGTCGACCGGCGCCTCGCCGAGGTGGAGCTCGATTCGGCCGTCCTGCGGGAGGCGGCGCTCGGCGATGTCGAGCTTCGACATGACCTTCACGCGCGAGACCAGCGCGGTGGCGAGGTTCTTCGGGATCGCCTGCATCTCGTACAGCACGCCGTCGATGCGGTAGCGGAGCTTGAACTCGTCCTCGAAGGGCTCGAAGTGGACGTCCGAGGCCTTGTCGCGGATGGCGATCATGAGGATCGACTGCACGAGCTCGACGACCGCATTGTCGTTGGCCGCGCTCGCGATCACCGCGAGGTCGATGTTGTCCGACTTGGTGTCGAGCGAGGCGATGGCGGCGCTGGCCGCGACCTTCGAGATGTCGAGGCCCGAGCGCTTGCCCGCGTAGCGCGCCGCGAGGATCGCGTCGATCTTCGCCGGCTTGGCGACCACCGCGCTCACGCGGAAGCCGAGGAGCTGCTTCAGGTCGTCGACCGCCTGGAAGTTGTCGGCGTTCTTGATCGCGATGGTGATGCGGTTGGCGCCGGAGTCGAACGCGATCGGCACGACGCCGTAGGCGGTCGCCGTCTCGGGCTTGAGGCGGGCCAGGACGGCCTCGTCGAGCTCGACCTCATCGAGGTTCACGTAGCCGAGCCCGCGCTGCGCGGCGAGCGCGGTCTCGAGCTTGTCCTCGTCGAGGAGGCCCATCGAGATGAGGATCTCGCCGACGCGCTGGCCCTTCTTGGCGCCTTCCTGCAGCTGCAGGGCCTCGTGGACCTGCTCGCGGGTGACGTAGCCGAGCTTGCGAAGGACGCGCCCGATGCGGCTGCCCTTGACGTTCTTCAGGAGTTCCTCGTCGCGAACGATCGACATCGTCGTACTTCCAGGCGCCGCGCGGATCCTCACCAAAGCCACCCGGCCGCACGCGCGGCCGCAAGGTGGACTCACTGCGTGCTATACGGCACGCCCCACCCCCCGCGCGCGCGGCGTCGCGGGGGTTTGGGTCAGGACACTTGGATTCATGCGGACGGCTGGGAGCTCGGAAACGGGGTTCTCCCGCCTCCGCCCGGACGGAACCAGCCCCCCCGCCTCACTCGTGGTCCTCGTCGAGCTCGGTACGTCCGATCACCCCGCCGGCGCGGTGGATCTTGTCCTTCAGGTCGCCGGGGTTCTTGCACTTGTCGATGCACTCCTCGGGCGAGATCTTGCCCTCGGAGTACAGCTTCCAGAGGTGGTCGTCGAGGAGCTGCATGCCGAACTTGCGGCCGGTCTGGATGGCCGAGTCGATGCGGAAGGTCTTGTTCTCGCGGATCAGGTTCGAGATCGCGGGGGTGACCACGAGGAACTCGTACGCCGCCACGCGGCCCGGCTTGTCGACGCGCGCGCAGAGCTGCTGCGAGAGCACCGAGATGAGCGAGGTCGAGAGCTGGACGCGCACCTGCTCCTGCTGGGTGACCGGGAACGCGTCGACGATGCGGTTGATCGTGCTGGCGGCGCCCGAGGTGTGCAGGGTGCCGAACACGAGGTGGCCGGTTTCCGCGGCGCGGATGGCCGACTCGATGGTCTCGAGGTCTCGCATTTCGCCGACGAGGATCACGTCGGGGTCGGAGCGGAGCACGCGGCGGAGCGCCTCGGCGAACGTCGGGACGTCCTTGCCGACCTCGCGCTGGTTCACGACCGACTTCTTGTGGTAGTGGTAGTACTCGATCGGGTCCTCGATGGTCACGATGTGACGGTCGTAGAACTCGTTGATCCAGTTCACCATCGACGCCAGGGTGGTCGACTTGCCCGAGCCGGTCGGACCGGTCACGAGGAACAGGCCGCGCGGACGGCGGCAGAGCTCCTGCACGATCTTCGGCAGGCCGATCTGCTCGAAGGTGAGCAGCGTGTTCGGGATGAGTCGGAGCACCATCGAGATGTCGCCGCGCTGGCGGAACACCGAGGCGCGGAAGCGCGCCGCGTCGCCGAACGAGAAGCCGAAGTCGGTGCCGCCCACCTCGGTGAGCTCGGCCTGGTTCTTCTCGGGGGTGATCGACTTCATGAGCGCGGTCGCGTCGTCGGAGTCGATGACCTTGGTGGCGAGGCTCTTCAGCTTGCCGTGGAGGCGGATCGTCGGCGGACGGCCGGTCGAGATGTGGAGGTCGGACGCACCGTTCTTCACGATGGTGTCGAGGAGGCGGTCAATCTGCATCGCGGACATGGGGATTCTCGCTCTTTCTTCGGATCAGCCCGTCGGGAAGGCTGGGTTGTGGCTGTGAATGCGGCTGCGGGTCAGGCTTCGTGTCGGTTCAGCCGCCGGCGACCTCGCTCGGGTCGTAACCCTCGACCTGGGCGAAGTTGGCGATCTCGGTCGGGGTGGTGACGCCGCGGAGGATCTTGATCTTGCCGTCGCCGACAAGGCTGCGCATGCCGCCGCGCACGGCGGCCGCGCGGATCTTCGACACGCTCGCGCGGTTGAACGCGAGGTCGCGGATCTCGGAGTTCATCGTCATGAGCTCGAAGATGGCGCGGCGGCCGCGGTAGCCGGTGCCGGAGCACTCGGCGCAGCCGACCGGGCGCATGATCGTGCCCGACATCGCCTCCTCGTCGGTGATGCCGACGAGGCGGAGCACCTTGCGGTCCGGGCTCGGATCGGGCTCCTTGCACTTCGGGCAGAGGATGCGCGCGAGGCGCTGGCCCATGACCGCCTGGATCGAGCTGGCCACGAGGAAGGGCTTGACTCCCATGTCGACGAGACGCGTGATGGCGCTCGGCGCGTCGTTGGTGTGCAGCGTCGAGAACACCATGTGGCCGGTGAGCGCCGCCTGGATGGCGATGTCGGCGACCTCGCGGTCGCGGATTTCGCCGACGAGGATGATGTTCGGCGCCTGGCGCAGCATCGAGCGGAGGACCGCCGCGAAGGTCAGGCCGATGTGCTCGCGCACCTGCACCTGGTTGATGCCCTTGAACGCGTACTCGACGGGATCCTCGGCGGTGATGATCTTGCGGTCGGGCGTGTTGAGGTCGTTGAGCGCCGAGTACAGCGTGGTCGTCTTGCCCGAGCCGGTCGGGCCGGTGACGAGGAAGATGCCGTTCGGACGGCGGATGATGCGGTTGAACGCGTCGAGGTTGTCCTGCTCGAAGCCGAGGCCCTTGAGGCCGATGCGCGCGCTGTCCGGGCGAAGGACGCGGAGGACGACCGACTCGCCGTGCACCGCGGGGCAGGTCGAGACGCGGAAGTCGATCACCTTCTCCTCGATGATCTTCTTGATGCGGCCGTCCTGCGGGATGCGGCGCTCGGCGATGTTCACGCCCGCCATGAGCTTGATTCGGGCGAGGAGCTGCGCCTGCATCTTCTTGGGCAGCGTGTCGCGCTCGAGGCACACGCCGTCGATGCGGTAGCGGATGAGCACGTCGTTCTTGCGCGGCTCGATGTGGATGTCGGAGGCGCGCCCGATCACGGCCTGGTCGATCATCTTGTCGACGAGGTTGACCATCTGCGACTCGCCGGCGCCGTCCTTGTCGACCGAGCGGTCGGCGGAGCGGTCGGCCGAGCGATCGGCGGAGCGGTCGCGCGACTGGTCCTTCGACTTGTCGCGCGACTGGTCGAGCGAGTCGCTGAAGAGCTTGGTCTGCGCCTTGCCGAGGTCTGGGCCGCTCTGCGCGCCCTGCAGGCAGGTCATGACCTGGTTGCGCGACGCGACGCCGCCAGGGGCGACGCGGGTGCCGCTCATCATGCCGAGCATGTCGAGCGTCTCGATGTCGGAGGGGTCGTGCACGCACACCAGCAGCGTGCCGCGCTCCTTGCGCATCGGCAGGACGGTGTACTTGAGCTGGATCTCGGGCTTGAGCAGCGTGCGGTCGAGCCGGGCGAGCGCATCGGACTTCGACAGGTCGAGGAACTCGAGGCCGTTCTGGGCGGCCAGCGCCTTGGCGACCTCGGTGTCCTTGCAGGCGCCCTGCTCGATGAGCGCCTCGCCCACGCGCTTGCCGGTGCTCTCGGCCTCAGCGACCGCGGCGGCGGCCTGCTGGGCATTGATCACGCCGCTCTCGAGGAGGATCTCTTCGATCTTCTTGTCGCTTTTCTTTGCCAATTTCAGGTCTCCGAAATCCTTCAGCGAGCCGCACAGCGCGGAGTCTCGTAGTATCGCGATTCACCCCCGCCGCCGCAACCGCCTGCGGGGGCGCACCTTGACGATTTATGGCTGCTCCTCCGCCCGATCGCATGCGCGCACTCGTCACCGCCGGACCGACCGAGGAGCCGATCGACACGGTGCGGTTCATCGGCAATCGTTCCTCGGGCCGCATGGGCATCGAGATCGCGGAAGCCCTGCTGGCGCAGGGTTTCCACACCGTGCTCGCGCTCGGACCGATCCGCGTGGAGCTGCCCGGACACCTGCAGAACCACCCGCAGGCGACCATCCTTCGCTTCCGCTCCTCGCACGAGCTCGAGTCGCTGCTCCGTCGGGAACTCCCGGTGGCCGATCTCGTGGTCATGGCGGCGGCGGTCGCCGACTTCCGTCCGCGAAGCGCCAGCGAGGGCAAGCTGAAGCGGAGCGACGGCGGCCTCACGCTCGAGCTGGAAGGCGTGCCCGACCTCTTGGCCTCGACGCGCGCGGCGCGCAAGCCCGGCGCGCGGGTCTTCGGATTCGCCCTCGAGCCTCGCGAGCGCCTCGAGCGATCCGCGCGCGAGAAGCTTGAGCGCAAGGACCTGGCAGGCATCGTCGCGAACCCGCTCGAGACGATGGACGCCCCCGACATCGAGGGCACGCTCTTCCTGCGCGACGGCTCCGTCCATGCCCCGGCACCGGCGGGCCAACGCGTGTCGAAATCCGCGTTCGCCGCGTGGCTCGCGACCGTCCTGGCGGTCGGCGCCGGACAGGGGTGATCGCGGCGAGCAGCGCAGGGCGCACAGGTGGGCGCACGCGTGGGCGCACAGGCGGGCGCACAAGCGGGCGCACGCGTGGGCGTCCGAGCCGTCGCCCCCCTTCCGAACCCTCAGGCATCGCCCCCCTTCGCGCGGGAAATCTCGCCGCCCCGCCCCGAACGTGTCGAGATACATTCCAACTATGCACATCGGCATGATTGGTCTCGGGCGCATGGGCGCAAACATGGTTCGCCGTCTCATCAAGGGAGGCCACACGGTCGTCGTGTTCGATGTGAATGCGCAGGCGGTGCGGGACCTCGCCGCCGAGGGCGCCGTCGCGGCGGGCAGCGTGGCCGAACTCTGCGCCAAGCTTCCCGGGCCGCGCCACGTGTGGCTCATGCTGCCGGTGGCGTTCGTCGACTCGACCATCGCCGAGGTCGCGAAGCACCTCGCCAAGGGCGACTGCATCATCGATGGCGGCAACAGCCACTACATCGACGACATCCGCCGCGCCAAGGAGCTCGAGGCGAAGGGCCTGCACTACTGCGACGTCGGCGTCTCGGGCGGCGTCTGGGGCCTCGAGCGCGGCTACTGCCAGATGATCGGTGGCGACCCGACGGCGGTCACCCGCCTCGACAGCGTCTTCAAGACCCTCGCGCCGGGAGTCGGCGAGATCTCGCGCAATCCGGACGGCGCCAAGCTCGGCACCGCCGAGAGCGGCTACCTCCACTGCGGCCCGGTCGGCGCCGGCCACTTCGTGAAGATGGTCCACAACGGCATCGAGTACGGCCTGATGGCCGCCTACGCCGAGGGACTGAACATCCTCAGGCACGCCGACATCGGCAAGCACGCCTACGAGAAGGACGCGGAGACCACCCCCCTCCGCCACCCCGAGCACTACCAGTACGACTTCGACCTCGCCGCGATCACCGAGCTGTGGCGCCGCGGCAGCGTGGTTGGCTCGTGGCTGCTCGACCTCACCGCGCAGGCGATGGCGAAGGACCAGACCCTCGAGAAGTTCAGCGGCCGCGTGAGCGACTCGGGCGAGGGCCGTTGGACGCTCGCCGCCGCCAACGACGAGGGCGTGCCCGCACCGGTGCTCGCCGCCGCGCTGTTCGGCCGCTTCGCGTCGCGTGGCAACGCCGACTACACCAACAAGGTGATGAGCGCGCAGCGCTTCGCCTTCGGCGGGCACCTCGAGAAGCACGACGGGAAGCACTGACCCCGGACGCTCCGACGGCCACGAACGCGACCGGTCGTTCCCCCGCCTGCCGACGGCTACGATGCGCGCCGCATCCGGGGCCCGTGGCGAAACTGGCAGACGCAGCGGACTTAAAATCTGCGGCCGCAAGGCGTGTGGGTTCGATTCCCACCGGGCCCACTGCATCCGACCCCCGTCCGTCGCGAACGGCGAACCTGCACCATCGAGCACCGTAGGGCCCCTCCACCATGAGAATCACCATCGCACTGCTCCTGGCCTCGATCCTCGTCCTTCCGTTCGTGGCGCTCGCGCGCCTGAGCACCGCCACACCGGCGGCGCCCGCCAGCGCCGGCCGCGCCGGCGCCGATGACGAGAGCGCCTCCGACG
>Ga0079300_10001087_pt1 | contig 10696 bp, 11 predicted proteins | sample Wag4_2014_7_11_FD_74799 | JGI IMG/M metagenome (GOLD analysis project Ga0079300, IMG submission 74799) | Fresh water microbial communities from Ohio, USA - Utica-2 Time Series HT 2014_7_11 | ecosystem: Environmental > Aquatic > Freshwater > Water tank | place: USA: Ohio | collected 2014-07-11
GGCGAAATTGGAGCTACCGATTCCTCCCCCTAGGGGGGAGCCGCCCCCCCCACTACAAAGGTACGAACACCCTGGCCGATTAGCCGTTCGTTAAACGTTTAAATAACGGATAAAGTCCTGAAACCCTGTCGCAGCAATGCCTGCAGAATGCCTTGGAATTCCGACCTAGGTCCTCTCCCAAAGCGCAATTTTGCAGAAAAAACCAAAAAATCTGGCACGGGCACAACCCGCCCAAAGGCGAAAACGGATAAAGTCCTGAAACCCTTTTACAGCCATGCCTGCAGCTGGCCGCGAAACTCCACACTGCCGGCAGCCCCGAACGCCCGTTTTAACCCCTAAAAATAAAGTTGCAGAGTGGGCACAGCCCGCCCAAAGGCGAAATTGGAGCTACCGATTCCTCCCCCTAGGGGGGAGCCGCCCCCCCCACTACAAAGGTACGAACACCCCGTCCGATTAGCCGTTCGTTAAACGTTTAAATAACGGATAAAGTCCTGAAACCCTTTCGCAGCAATGCCTGCAGAATCTTGCCTCGATGTTCCTTTGTTGCCTAAGCCCCCCCTAAATGGAACCGTTTAAGGACTTCTCGATTGAACGGTTTCGCTCTAAATTTAAGACTTTGCGCCGCCGCCCAAGGCCGCCGCCCTCCGCTTTCGGCGGTACAATACGTACCCCAGAAAGGCTGCCGCCATCACCAAATACGGGGCCGCCATTAAATACAAAATCCCCTCGTTGATCCCCACCGCCCGGGTTTCTGCTTCGGCCGCCTCTTTGCACATCACACACTGAGCCTGTAAACCCAGATTTAAACCAGCAAATACGCAGATTATGAAGACCTTGCGAAGCATCAGTATGGATAAAATGGAGAAATCATTAAGTACACCACCACCCCCGAAACTGTAACATAAAACCACAAAGGCCAGGTGATGCGCGCTATGCTGCGGTGCTTATCAAATCGCTGCTGAAGGGCCCTGCTTAAGCTAAGCAATACCAATGGCACAATGATTATAGCCAGTAAAATGTGGGTTATTAAAATGGGATAATAGATGTAGCCTAAATCGCCTCCATACGGCACGCTTTCGTGGGTGGCGTGGTACAAAACATAAAACAGCAAAAACACCACCGAAAGGGCTACGGCACTCAGCATTAAAGCCCGGTGCAAGGCGATTTCTTTTCGGCGTATGGCGATCAGGGCGGCCAGCAAAACTACGGCTGTGGCACTGTTGATGATGGCGTTGACCATGGGCAACATGTCAAACACCGGAACGGCAAAGGCCTCTTTTGGCATAAAATACAAGGCCGCTACCGCTAGGGGAAGGGCCAAGGAGATGCCCCAAATGGTTTTCTTTAATGTGTCGGGATTCATTCGTTGAAAAGGGTTTGTATGTCCGTGTATATGCTGTCTGCCATTTCGCTTCGGGTTCCGTCGTACACCGCCCGAAGTTGTCTTTGGCCGTCCAGCAGCATTAAAAAGCCTGAATGGGTAAAACCGCCCTCTTCTTCGGGTGCGATTTTAGCAAAGGCCAGGTACGATTCGGCCAAGGCAAATAGGCTATCGGCAGAGCCGGTCAAAAACTGCCAACGGTGGTTCTTTACCCCTTGCTTTAAGGCATAAGCTTTCAGCGTTGAAGGCTGGTCGTTGCGTGGATCAATGGTATGCGATACCAAAACAAACCGATCGTCGTCTTTTAAACGCCCGTACACCAGCTGCATGGTCAAACTCATTTTAGGGCAAATGGTGGGGCAGCTCGTGAAAAAGAAATCCACCAAGTAAATCCTGCCGTTTAAGCTGTCTTGGTTAAACACAACGCTGTCTTGGTTTAGCAAGGAAAACGGCGGAATTCGGTGGTAAAGGGTGTCGGTTTTTCCGTTTTCATGCAGCACCTGAACGGGGCCTAATATGGGCAATGGTTTTTTAGGTGCCGGACTGGAACATGCGGTTACAACCGCCGCAGAAATACCCAAAAGCAGACGAATCATCATGGTTTTTGTGGGCCTCGCTCTAGTTTGTCGTCAAATTTGTAAAACCGATGGGTTCTAAAATGAAAGGCATATTCCCGGTTTAGGTGGGCAATGTCTTCTTTTAGTCGCTTGGCATCTTTGGCCAACAACGGACTGTAATAGCCGCGAATTCGGCCCTCTTTGTCCACAAGCACCAAACACATAGGGTCGGGTACTGGATTGGGCAAGCCCGTTGAAGGGAACAAATAGGCATGAACATCGGCCGAACCAAAGCTGCTGTCTAAGTCGGTGGAATACCTCCAGCGCGATTCCAACCCGGCAAATTGTGGACTAAAGTCTGTTGGCCGAGTCCAGCTTTTCGCTTGTTCTTCGCCAAGGCTAACAAACCCCACCAAGCTGTCGTTTTTTAAAACATCTAAGGCCATATACACCACCTCGTCGGGAATGTCTTTGACCGGGAAGGGCAAAAAATGGGCAACGTAAATGTTGCCCGAAAGGTCTGCCGACCCAATGGATTTGCCGTCTATGCCCCGCAATTGCCAAGCCGGCAATTCATAATACAAGGTGTCGGTGCGGGGGCGCTTTCCAGGTTCTCGAATTTCACCATACCCGTGGGGACCATAAAATGGAAGGCGGTGAATGTGGGCTGTTGTGTTGAACAAAAAGAAATAAAACAACACCGCAGGCAGAAAAAGCATTCCACCCAACACCCAAATCTTTTTCCAGGGAATCCCTTGGCTTTTTGTTTTCATTGTTTTAGAAACAGCCCGCCCCCTTCGATTGTTTTAATTACAACCCAAAAGCCGGAGCGTCTGAAATCAAGTACGAAGGGAAAATAAGCCGTACATTTTCTTGGTACAGCCCTTCAATCATCATCAGCGTTACAAAATACACCAGAAGCAACAGCAAAAATCCCAAGGTCAACTGAAACCCCTTTTTTTCATCTTTCAGGTGCATGTACGAAAAAATGATGTAGTAGGCCTTCAGCAAGGTCATGCCAATAAACAGATACTTTAACACTTGTTTGCTGACGAAATGCAGTTCGTAGTTGGCAAAGGCCAAACCTACTTCAACAACGGTAATGGCAAGCAAGTACCAGAATATTTTCCAAATCCAAGCCGTTTTAGGGGCCGGAATTGGGTCGGAAGCAGAGTGAAGGTGCGGCTGAAAATTATCGTACAATTCCATAGCAGTATTTTTGGGTGTAGGTTAAATCAAGTAGAAAAAGGTAAATACAAAAACCCATACTAAGTCCACAAAGTGCCAGTATAAACCTACCTTTTCTACCATTTCATAGTGGCCTCGACGGTGAAATACGCCCCGTGCCGCCATGATCAAAACAATAATGTTCAAAAGAACCCCAGAAAACACATGCGAACCATGAAAGCCGGTGATCAAAAAGAAGAGGTTGGCAAACTGCTTTGGACCATATTCGTTTTCAATCATATTCGCTCCATGAATCACCCCCAAACCATGTTCTATAACTTTACCCTCGGCAGTACCATGAATAAAGTGGTACCATTCGTAGGCTTGAGAACCCAAAAACAAAAACCCTCCAATGACCGTCCAATACATCCATTTAACCACCCCTTTTTTATCGAAACGGTGGCCAGCCTCCACAGCCAATACCATGGTGACCGAACTCATAATCAAAATAAAGGTCATCAACGAAACAAAAGCCAATGGAATGTGGCCTTCAACAAAGGGAAAGTGGTTGTAAACCTCATCGGGATTCGGCCAGAACTCTCGGTTCATGTTCCGAGTGGCTCCATAATAAATCAACAGGCTCGAAAAGGTCAGGGCATCTGAAACCAAAAAGAACCACATCATCATTTTTCCCCAACTAATGTTGAAAGGAGCATCCCCACCACTCCAAGGTTTAGGGGCATCTACAGTTGAAACAGCGTGAGCCATAGTTCGGTTAGGCGTTGGTTGTTGAATCAAATGAGTTGTTCAGCATAACTCAAAAACAGGAACAAATATAACCACAAGAAATCTAAAAAATGCCAATAAATGGCTGTTCGACTTAAATTGTGGTGGTGGTTCGCCCTCAATTTGCCCCGAAATGCGTTGCCCAGCAACCACAACAATGCAAGTAAGCCGCTGATTATGTGAGCGAAATGCGCACCCGTTATGATGTAAAAAAAGGAGCCCGATACATTCCCCGTGCGGTTGTCCACCAAATAAATCTGTTGACCCACCAAGGCTTTATACCCTTCCCACTGCAATTGAGTAAACCAACAACCCAAAACAAAGGTGAGTAAAATGCCGCCCGACAAAATCCAGCGGTTCGCTGCTCGGTCTTTGCGCACCACCCACTGCAAAAAAACCATCACCAGCGAACTCAACAGCAATACAATGGTGCTGTGCGTGAAGGGCTCAGGCAAGGCGAATTCCAACCAATCGCTGCCGTCTTTGCGCACCACATATACGCTGGTTAAGGCCGCAAAAAACAGGGTAACCGAAGCCAAAAAAAGCCACAACATGATGTTCTTGGCACGGATTTGCGCCCTGCGCTCCTCTTCCGGACTCAAAGGTTTTAATAACAAGGGCTGACTCATAAGGCAAAAAATAAGATGATTTGAATCATGGGCAAGTATAAAAACGAGGCGAACATCAATCGGCGGGCGTCTTTCATGTCGCTATACAAATACAAGCGCATGGCCGGAACCGCCATAAGCACCCCCGCCAACAACAGCCCCAGCATCGGCCACATACCAATCATGTTTAGCCAGTACGGAGCCAAACCTACCGGAATCAAGCTCAGGGAGTACAGCAAAATTTGAAAGGCGTTCGACTTAGACCGACCGTTCGGAAAGGGCAGCAAATAAAACCCAGCCTTCCGGTAGTCGTCGTCCAACCGCCAAGCTATGGCCCAAAAATGCGGAAACTGCCACATAAATTGCATGCAAAACAACAACACCGCAACCGCATCAATGGTTCCAGTTGCCGCTACATATCCCAGCATGGGCGGGGCAGCACCCGGGAAGGCCCCTACAAATACTGCCAATGGAGTTTTTGATTTCAGCGGAGTGTAAAACAGCACGTACGACAACAAGGCCAAAAAGCTTATCAAAAAGGTCAGCGGATTGGTAAATACCCACAGCAGCAGCAGGCCAGTAATGGCCAGCGACAGCGACAAGGCCCAGGCAAAACCCAATGACATGCGACGGGTGGGCAACGGTCGGTTGAGCGTGCGGTCCATCAGCCCGTCGGGCTGACGTTCTAAAATTTGATTCATGCCGTTCGAGGCCGCCGTAATCATGGTTCCACCCAAGCCCAATGCCACAAAAGTCAGCCAATCTATCTCTTCGGCGCCAATGGCATAGCCCAGCAGGGCCGAAAAAATCACGAGCGAGGCCAGCCTCAACTTGGTAAACGCCAAAATATCCTTCCACTTCGAGGGCAGCAAATCACTCATGCAAACGCAATTGGTCAGGGCCCAAAGGTACAATTATTTGTCCTTGCCTGTCCGCCGGTTTTTCAATAAAACGGGGCGCTCTAGGTGCTTGATTTTAGGTTTTTTGGGGGCGGTTGCGGGCTTTCGGGGCTAGTACGCGGTTGCCGAAAGGCTGGCCCAGCTGGTTTGCGGGGGCTCCTAAAGTCGCCTCCGCACCTAGCGGGCCAGGCTTCGGCACCCTTGCGCTCTAGCCTCCTCAATCCCTACCGCAGGCGCCTTAATCCCCTTTTTTATTTTAAATTATCTGCACGGCTCAGGTAAAATTCTGCTTTTCTTTACCTTCATTCTTAAATTCAACACCACCATGAAACCGTTTTCAACCCTGGTTTTTCTTTTTGCCGCCCCAATCTGCCTGCTGGCTCAAAACACCGGAGTGGGAATCAACCCCACCGGCAGCGCCCCCGACCCTTCGGCAGGATTGGATGTAAATTACACCAACAAGGGTTTTCTGCAGCCCAGGTTAACCACCACCCAACGCAACGCCATTGCCAATCCCGCCAGCGGATTGTCCATTTACAATACCAGCACCAACTGCCTTGAGGCTTTTTTCCCTCAGTTTGGTTGGAAAAAAATTGCTTGCGATTGCCCCGCAGGCCCCGCCAACCTTATTGTGGCTCCAAACCCCATCAATGCCGGTTCGGCCGTTACTTTTAGCAGCGGACTTCAGGGTTCCACCTTCTCTTGGTCCTTCCAAAACGGTTCTCCCTCCACATCGAACAGCAGCTCGCCCAGCGTAACTTGGTCGGCAGCGGGCAGCGCCCAGGTTATTTTGTCGGTCGATTCAGCCGGATGCACCTATGCCGACACCCTTAGTGTGACCATCAGTTCCAACCCACGAAACTGCTTAGACATTCTTACCGCCAACCCCAACGCGGCTTCGGGTGTCTATACCGTTGACCCCGATTTGGGTGGAGCCCTTCCGGCCATGAGCGTGTACTGCGACATGAGCAACCACGGCGGGGGCTGGACCTTGGTGCTGCGCGACGACCGAGACGGCGCTTTTCAGATAGAAAATACCGGCTCGTTCGGGAATTTGGCGAATTTAACCAGCTTGTCTGGGGCTTCGGCCAAGTATTCCGATGCCGCAATCAACGCCCTGCGAAGCCACACCGATGCCCGAATTACCTACAGAACCAACAACGCCAATTTTCAATACAACTACTTTCACCCCGGCAGCTGCAGCTATCAGCATAATTCCAACAACAACAGCTTTAATGTGTCGGCTTGCATGCGTTTTGTGTCGGCTTTCACCACCTCACTCAGCCCCAATTACATTCAATGCATCAACTGGGGCGGTGCCGGTGCCGGCATCAACTGCTGGTTTGGCTGCGGAAACAACCCCAACTGGTACACCAATGTAACCATTTCGCACCGAAACTACAGCGAGCAAACGGGCCTTGTGAACAACGCCACTGGAACGGCCACCGGCAGTTCCAGCACCACGTACAACCAGAAATTCTGGTTGTGGGTGCGCTAAGCAATCTTAGCAGGGGCTCATTTGTTGTACTTTAGCCCCATGTTAGCAAAGGAATTCGAGCAGCAGGGTTTGGCGCTTTTTCGCTGGCGCAGTTACTGGCCCTTGGTCGCTTTGGCCCTGGCGGTGCTGATTGTTTGGCTGCGCCCCAATCCCTATCCTGCACTGGCTTGGCCTGCCTTGGCATTGGGTTTGTTGGGTTTGTTGATTCGCATTGCCACCGTGGGCTACACGCCCAAAAACACCTCGGGCCGCAATACCGCCGAAGGCCAAGTGGCCGAAAGCATCAACACCCAGGGCATGTATTCTTTGGTTCGGCACCCTTTGTATTTGGGGAATTTCTTGATGTGGCTGGCTCCGGCCCTTTTAACCGGCCATGGTTGGTTTATTTTGGTATTTACCTTGGCCTTTTGGTTGTACTACGAGCGCATTATGTTTGCCGAAGAGCAGTTTTTGTTCGGCAAGTTTGGGTCTGAATACCAGAATTGGGCCCAAAGCCGTCCGGCCTTTTTGCCCAGAGCTTTGACCTGGCATCGCCCCGGCCTAAGTTTTAGCTGGAAAAAAGTGTTGAAAAAAGAAAAGAATGGCTTGGCAGCTTTGCTGTTGGTTATGGCGGGAATTCGGCATGTAGAACGCTGCAGCGAATTGGGATTCTGGGTTTTGCCCGAAGCCGATTTTTGGAATTTGGCTGCTTTGATTTCAACCCTGCTGTATGTGGTGCTGAAACTCATTAAAAAGTACAGCAGCTGGCTAGACGAGGCCGGCCGGTAATCTTAGATTAAGTACCAGGAAGCGGAGAATAGGCGGGCAAAGCCCTGCCTTTTTTCTTAATCAAGGCCCCCAAAACATGTTCTGTTTTTTTACGGCCTTTATTTTTTTAGGGGGCCCCGCGGCAGGGATTGAACCGGGTAGCCCGCCAGGTTGCTGGGCCCTGCCCCGCGTGGCGCGGAGGCGACTTTAGGAGCCACCGCAAGCCCGCTGGGGCAGCGCCCAGCAACGGCGGCCTACCGGTGAAAGCCCGGCTGCCGCCCATAAAAAAAGGGCCTTTCGGCCCTTCTGTATGTTGAATTTTGAATGCCTGCATCAAGGGAAAATGCCCATCATTTCGTAGCTGACGGCGATTTTTTCGATGGCCGTTACGAAGGCGGCGGTGCGCAGATTGCGGATGCCCTCGTGCTTTAAATAGGTGGCCCGAATTTGGTCGTAAGCCGTGATCATGGATTCCTCTAAGCCGCTGTAAACCAAGTCCTGCTCATCGGCGCCGCGGTCAAGCACTTTCTTTTGCGTGTCGGTGAGCGCTTTGCCGGTTGAACTTTCAATGGCTTGAATGATGCTGTTGTTCATGTTCTGCTGGTAGCGCTTTTCCATGCGGCCAAAGCGAACGTGCGACAGGTTTTTAAGCCACTCGAAGTACGAAACGGTTACTCCGCCGGCGTTCATGTAAATGTCGGGGATAATCATGCCGCCACGTGCGGTGATGATGTCTTCGGCCTCAGGAGTTACAGGCCCGTTGGCGCCCTCAGCAATGATTTTGGCTTTGATGCGGGCCGCATTTCCTCCGTTGATTTGGTTTTCAAGGGCGGCGGGAATCAAGACGTCGCAATCTACCTCCAACACGTCGGTGTTGTTGGGCAATGCGGTTGAGCCGGGGTAGCCATGCAGGGTTCCTTTTGCGCTGAAATACGCTTTGGCTTCGGTAGGATCAATGCCGTTGGCATCGTAAATGGAGCTGTTGTATTCGCCAAGCGAGATAACTTTGGCTCCGCCTTCAAAGAAAAACTTGGCTGCATGGTACCCCACGTTTCCTAGCCCCTGAACGGCAACGGTTTTTCCTTCTAACCCGGTGCTAAGGCCCAATTTCTTCATGTCTTCTTCAAAGGACATGGCATACCGGGTTCCATAAAACACGCCCAAGCCAGTGGCTTCGCGGCGGCCGCGGATTCCGCCTTGCGAAACCGGCTTGCCGGTAACGCAACCCAAGGCGTTTAGCTCGCCCAGAGAAAAGGCAGCATAGGTGTCGGCCATCCAAGCCATTTCGCGCTCGCCCGTACCGTAATCGGGAGCAGGGACGTCAATGCCAGGACCAATAAAGTTCTTTTTTATCAGCTCGGTGGTGTAGCGGCGGGTAATGCGCTCCAGTTCGTCCACATTGTAGTCGCGGGGATTGATGGTGATGCCGCCTTTGGCTCCACCAAATGGCACATCAACAATGGCGCATTTGTAAGTCATTAAAGCGGCCAAGGCCATTACCTCGTCTTGGTTTACGTTTTCGTTGTAGCGTATTCCGCCTTTGGTGGGCAGTTTGTGGTGGCTGTGCTCCACCCGGTAGGCTTCAATTACTTCGATTCCACGGCTTGTTTTTACGGGGAACCGCATTTTATACACCGAGTTGCAGTGCTTAATCTGTTCTAAAATGCCCTCGGGAGCATTTACAAAGGAGGATGCATAGTCAAAGTAACGAAGAACATCCTCAAAAAATGAATGGGGTTTTTGTGCGTCGGTTGGGTTGGACATAAAAAACAGGTGTTAATTTGAGTACAAATGTATATTTTCCTTAAAGTCTTAGTGCATATTGTATCAGGAAAAATCGAGGGGGGTCGGCAAATAAGGGCCGCAACGAGTACGAAAGGTTGGTCAGATTGTTTACAATAAGCGATAAACGGCTTTGAGGGGTGATGCTAAAGCCGATGCGGGCGTCCATTACATGCGTGCCTCCGCGCTGTTGATCGCGGAATTCTTTTAGACCGGTTTTGAAGATGATGTTGTCTAAAGCCAAAAAGGCATTGTCAATGTTCTCCATAAAACTGTTGTAGCGGTAGCTAAATCCCAGGTTCCATTTTTTCCAAACCACTTCGGCATCCAGCTTGGCGGTATGCCTAAACCGGTACTTGAGCACCCGTTCGTTGGAGTCTGTTTCAATCACGCTTGACGATTTAATGTAGTTAACAGATCCCGCCGAATCTGAATAAAACATAAACTCGGGGTCCAGGGTTATGGGGTTGGAATAGTTGTAGCCGGCCAAGATGTTCAAGGTTACGTTGGGGCTCAGTTTTCCAGAAGTAGTTACGGAGGCATCGATGCCGTACATGCGCACGGGGCCGATGTTTACGGAGGTAAAGGCTAAGGGCGGGTCCGAATTAACAAGTATTGCCGTGAATTCTATGTAGTCTTCATAATCTTGCCAATATCCCGCCACATCAATCAGGCCGTTGAAGCTTTTTCCTAGGCGAAACCCTTGCTTGATGCCCAGTTCATAGGAAATGCTGGTTTCGGGTTTTAGGTTGGCCGAAGGAATAATGGGCGCTCCGCCCACCACGGTTTCCACAAAGCGTTCGGCAATGGTTGGAAACCGAAAGCCTTGGCCCACCGATGCACGCATAAAGGTGTGTTCGGCCATTTTAAAGCTGAGTCCTCCCCGGAAAACAGGTTTGGTTTCTTGTATTTCGCCAAGGCGAAAGTGCTCTACACGTACTCCCGCCACCGCACTAAGCCGCCGGCGAAAAAACTTGTTTTCGACCTGAGCATAAGCGGCCAGGTTGGTTTGCCGGTTGTCGCCTTGGTTCACATTTCCGGCAAAGATTTGAGAACTGGCAAACACCTGATTCAGCATAAGACCGCCGGTCAGGCTTAGGTCTTTTAGCCAGACCGATTGTTCTTCGGCATCTATAAAGCGTTTTTGGTATTGGTATTCGGTGAATAAAACTTGGTTGGCGTTGGCCTGGTTGTTGTCGTTGTCGTTGTTTAGGTGGTAAAAGCGGGTGCGCAGGTTGTGGCTGCTGCCGCGTTTTCCCACATAACTAAGG
>Ga0079300_10001088_pt1 | contig 10689 bp, 5 predicted proteins | sample Wag4_2014_7_11_FD_74799 | JGI IMG/M metagenome (GOLD analysis project Ga0079300, IMG submission 74799) | Fresh water microbial communities from Ohio, USA - Utica-2 Time Series HT 2014_7_11 | ecosystem: Environmental > Aquatic > Freshwater > Water tank | place: USA: Ohio | collected 2014-07-11
TCGTGCATTCGTGGCTACCCTTCATAACGCCTTTCAAAAATCATGGAGTATAAGGGCCATGACAATGTAGCCACGAAACCATAACATTCGTGCATTCGTGGCTACCCTTCATAACGCCTTTCAAAAAAAACGCCGGACAAAATGCCCGGCGTTTCTCTTTTCATGAAGGATGAATTACTTTTTCACCACCCGGAAGTGCTGGCTACCCTCTTGGGTATCTACACTAACCACGTACATGCCGGCAGGCAGGTTTTGAATGTCATTCCCATTTAACTGGAACATCAGTTCTCCCGAAATCGGCTGAGCCGTACGCTGCACCAATACCCTTCCGCTCAGGTCGCGCAGGCGCAATTCTACCTGCTGACTTAATCCACTCAAGCCTATGCTCAACTCCGCATCAAAGGGGTTGGGATAAATGCTGGTTTTCCAGTTTCCGGCTTGGTCTAAACCGCCCGCCACGTTCAACTGAACAGGGTTGCAGGTAGTGCTTGAACAGCCATTGTCGGTAATGGTCAGGCAAACCGTGTACAATCCGGCGAAGAAGAACAACTTCTGGGGATTGATGTCGTAACTAAATGTTCCATCGCCAAAATCCCAGAAGTAATCTAAATACGGATCCAAGGTGTCGGGCAAGAAATGCACCGTGTTCGTAGTCAATAAAGTGGGGCTAAAATTGGAGTTGATCAAATCGGTAACCAGCACGTTTTGAGTCAGGGTGTCTTTGCAACCCAAATCGCTGGTCAACATAAGGCTAACGGTATAGTTGCCCGGATTGGGGAAGAACCAGCTGGGTACCTGCATGGTGCTGCTCATCCCCGTGCTGGTATTCCATTGGGTCGAAACGATGCTGCCAGAACCAATGCTAGATGTATTGGTAATGGGCATCAAGGTGCCTCGGCAATGGTCGGGCAAGGTGAAGGCCGCCTGTGGCTTGGGCAAGATGGTCGTGCTTCCTGTAAATACGTCGGTACAACCGTGGTTGGTGCTGACGGTAACACTCCAGTTGTAGTTTCCATAGCTGGCATACACGTGGTTGGGGTTGCCGCTGCTGCCCAGATTTCCATCGCCAAAATCCCATTGGTATCCTGAAATTACGGCTCCGTTGATGTTCAATACCGAAGCCGAAGCGTTGAACGCACTGAACTCTTCCTGACAAACGGTGTTCACCGCCGCCGAAGCAATGCTTGGATTTGGATTTACTTGGGTAGTGATGGATTGCGTAGCGCTGCAGCCGTTGTTGCTGGTAAAGGTCAGGGTGGTTAGGTACTGCCCTGCAACGGCATAGGTATGGTTGAAGTTGGTTTGTGCCGATTGGTTTCCATCGCCCAAATCCCAGTTGCTGCCGCTAATTACCGAACCGTTGGCCGGAGCAACAAAGGCCGATGCCGAGAAAGCACTGCCGTTTCCTAGGCATACATCGCCCACCGACATGCTCGAAATTACAGGGTTGGGATTCACAATCACCTGACCGCTCGAAGAGGCACTGCAACCATAATTCGTACTCACCGTTACGTTCACATTATAGGTCCCCGGATTGGCATAGGTGAACGATGGATTGGCTTGGGTGCTGGTGTTGCCTCCGCCAAAATTCCATTGGTAGGCATTCACCACCGAGCCGTTGACCGGAGGCACCGAACTGTTTTGAACAAAGTTGCTGGGCGTACCTTGGCACACATCGGCTGCGGTAATGCCGCTGATGACGGGGAAGGGGTTTACCAACACCGTGTCCTGGAACACCGCAGGGCAGTTCTGGTTGGTGTTGATGGTAAAGCTCACGGGAAATGCACCGGTCGAACCATAGGTTTTGGTCGGATTCATCGAAGGGCTGGTAGTTCCATCACCAAAAGTCCAGAAATAACCAGTAATCTGGGCTCCATTCACATTGGATAGCGAAGAGTTCTGTAGGAATAGGGTTGGGGCTCCAAAGCACACATCGGGGAAGGTGGTGCTGTTGATTTGGGGGCTAGGATTCACCACCGCCGTTCCAAAGGCAGTATCGGTACAGCCGTGGTTGGTGGTTGTTACTACAAACGCGGAGTAGCTGCCGGGTTGTGCGTAATTGTAGGTGGTTTGCAGTCCGTTGGCATTGCCTCCGTCTCCTGAGGTCCAAACCGTTGAAGAAATCACAGCGCCGTTCACGTTGGCCACGCTGGCCGAGGTGTTTAAAGCGGTGGCGGCTCCTTGGCAACCGCTGGGAATGGAAACCGAACCAAGCACCGGATTGGGATGCACCAAGGCGTTGAGGGTAGCTGTGTCTAAGCAGCCGTGGTTGGTCGATGCAATCACCTGAACCGAGTAGCTGCCGGGTTGGGCATAGCTGTAGTTGGGGGCCGATTGGCTGCTTTGATTTCCGTCGCCAAACGTCCAGGCGTATCCATTAATCTGCGCTCCGTTCACGTTCGAAACCGTAGTGCTTTGATTGAACAAGGTGGCATTGGTATGGCAAACGGCCGCACCGCTGGTGCTAGAAATCAAAGGCTTGGGATTGACTAAAACATTGGTTAGCAAGGTGTCGGAACAACCGTGGTTGGTACTTACAATCAAACCAACCGGGTAACTGCCGGTGTTGGCGTAGGTGTGCGGACTGTTTAAGGTGTTTCCGGTGTTGTTGTCTCCAAAGGTCCAGGCCACCGAACTGATGCTGGCATTGTTCGTGTTGCCCAGTTGGACGTTGGCATTAAACGGAGTAGGCAAGCCCAAACAGATGTCGGGGGTGTTGGCCGAGGCAATGATGGGGGCAGGGTTAACCGTTACGGTTAAGGCATTGGAGGGCGGAGAAATACAGCCATTGACATCTGTAACCGTCGCTGTATAGGTGCCCTGCACAACAGCCGGAACGGTTTGGCCTGTGTCTCCGCTGCTCCAAGTAATCCCCGCCATTAAGCTGGCTTGCAAAAAGGTGGTGTCGTAAGCACAACCGCTCAACGGATTTAAATTTATGATGGAGGGAGCGCTGGGGCCAGGGAACAAATTCAAGGTAACAGGAGTTGAAGAATTGCTGGTACAGCCGTTTCCATCGGTATAGGTGGCGCTGTAGGTGCCGGGAGTGTTTACCGTAATGGTAGGCGTATTCGCACCGGTGCTCCAAGTAATGCCCGAGTTTTGATTGGTGTTTAGGGTAACCGTGGTGCCGGTACACAAAACAGAATTGCCCACATATCCGATTACCGGTGCGGCAATGGGGCTGGGGTTTACCGTAACCGGAGTGAAGCATAGGCTTTGGCAAGGTGCCGAGAAATTGGAAATGGTGGCGTTAAAGGTGCCGCAGCAGCCATCAACCGTATATCCGGTAAATGCAAAGGTTGAACCTGCCGTTACGGCGATGCTGGTAAATCCACTTTGGCTGCTGTACGTTAGGGCGGTATTTGCCCCATTAAGCGTATAACCAAAATAATCGTAGCTGCAGCAATCGTTGTGCTGAACACTCCAGTTGAAAGACAAGGTGCCGGTGGCGGGGATGGTGATTTGATACCGGGTATAAACGCCTCCACTTACACCATTCGGACCAGTCAATACAATGCTGCTTGGCGCATTGCCAGTATTTACACTCCCATTGGCATTCCCAGTTTGGCTAACCGACCAGTTGTTGGTCGCATAGCAGCTGCTAAAACCGCTTACGTTGCTTAATCCCCCAGGCGATGCAGCATAATAGGTGGTTGAAGTGGTGATGGGGGGCGTTGTAAAATTCGCCGAAGTACTCAATGGGTTGCCCGTACCTTGGTTGTTGTTAAACCATTGGTAGTTGCTTCCTCCACTGGCAGTCAGAGTGGTGGTTTGTCCACACGTGGGCGAGGTGTTCCCTGTAATGCTCGGACATTGTGCATGTACCGCGGCCGAGGCAAACAAGGTGGCCGCAATGAAAAATTTTAGGAATGAAGTGTTCATGGGCTTAGGGGGTATTTGTAGGGAAATAGACTTCTTTTAAATCAATGGATTAGATAATTTGTGGGTCTAAGATAAAAAAATTACAAAATATTAACAAACCTGTGTAGGTTTTAACAAATTTGCGGCAAAAGGAGGGTTCTGTCTTTTCTTTTTTTACTTTCAATCAATCCAGTTCGACAGGGAGTGCTCAGAAGTATTTCTAAATTGTTAATAAATCGCAACCTTTCTTCCTTCCACTTTGATTAAATCTTTATATCTTAGAACAAAGTTTTGGTGCTGGGTGGTCAAAACCATTTTTTGAAGTTAAGTAGTTGAAGGCCTGTAAAAAGAATATGTCGTACGTTGATCATTCTACCGAAATCGAAGACGCCTTAAAGCGAATTTTTGGATTTGACCGATTCAAAGGTCAGCAGAAAGCCATTATTGAAAATGTGCTGGCAGGCAACGACACCTTTGTAATTATGCCCACAGGCGGCGGAAAAAGCCTATGCTACCAACTTCCAGCCCTAGTTAGCGAAGGCACCGCCATCATTGTAAGCCCCTTGATTGCCCTCATGAAAAACCAGGTCGATAGCATCCGGGGTTTCGGCGAACAAGAAGGTGTAGCCCATTTCTTCAACAGCTCCCTCTCGAAAAGCGAACGGGAACGGGTAAAGCAAGACATTGTTTCCGGTAAAACCAAAATGCTGTTTGTTGCCCCCGAATCCCTTACCAAGGAAGAAAACACCCAATTCCTGCACTCGGTGCACGTTTCTTTCTTCGCCATAGACGAGGCCCATTGCATCTCGGAATGGGGCCATGATTTTCGTCCCGAATACCGACGCCTGCGCGCCATCATCGAAGAGATAGACAGGGCTCCCATCATCGCGCTTACCGCCACCGCCACCCCCAAAGTTCAGCACGATATCCTGAAAAACCTTGGCATGACCGATGCCACGCTCTTTAAAGACTCCTTCAACCGACCCAGTCTTTTCTATGAAATGCGCCCCAAAGTCGAAGTCAACAAAGAAATCATCCGTTTTATTCGACTTCATGCCTCCAAATCTGGCATTATTTACTGCCAAAACCGCAAAAAAGTCGAGGAATTGGCCGAACTCCTACAGCTCAACGGCATCTCCGCCGTTCCTTACCACGCCGGACTCGACACCAAAACCCGAAACCTGAATCAAGATTTATTCCTGCACCAAGAAGTCGATGTAATCGTAGCAACCATCGCGTTCGGAATGGGCATCGATAAACCCGATATTCGATTCATTATTCACCACGATATTCCTAAAAGTTTAGAAAGCTACTACCAAGAAACCGGCCGCGCCGGCCGAGACGGCGGTGAAGGAATCTGTGTCGCATTCTACGACTACAACGATGTGGTGAAACTCGAAAAACTGCTCTCCGGAAAACCCCTGGCCGAACAAGAAATTCACAAACTCCTACTCCAAGAAGTCGTTTCCTTCGCCGAATCCGGCGCCTGCCGCCGCCAAGCGCTGCTCCATTACTTCGGCGAAACTTTTCCGGCCAACCGCTGCAACGAAATGTGCGACAATTGCGCCCACCCCAAAAATACATTCCCCGCTAAAGAAGCCCTTCTGCTCCTCTTCGATACCCTGCTCGCCATGAAAGGCAAATACAAAATGGCTCAGGTCCTCGATGTTATTCAAGGCCGACGCAACAACCACACCGAAACCTATCGACACACCGATTTGCCCCAGTTCGGAAAAGGGAATGCACACCCCGATACCTACTGGCTCGCCGTTATGAGGCAAGCCCTGGTCCTCGATTTCCTCAGCAAAGAAGTCGAACACTACGGTACCCTGCTGCTCTCAAAAAAGGCCCTCGATTTCATCGATTCCCCATTCCCTATCGAGCTCTTCGAGGAAAGAAATTTCCATGCCTCCGACTCCGACGACCCCTCAGCCCTCGCAGCCAAAGGCGGATCGGCCCTCGATACCCCCCTGCTCGCAATGCTCAAAGACCTGCGAAAACAAATCGCAAGGCAACGAAATTTACCCCCTTTTGTCGTTTTTCAGGATTTTTCCCTCGATGAAATGGCCACCGCCTATCCCATCAATATGGAAGAACTCAAACACATCAGCGGTGTGGGCGAAGGAAAGGCGATGAAATTTGGGAAACCCTTTGCTGAACTTATTTCCAATTACGTCGATGACAATGACATCGATCGGCCTATGGACCTCGGTTTTAAGTCGGTTGCCAATAAGTCAGCCATTAAAGTCGCTATCATTCAGTCGATTGACCGGAAAATTCCGCTCGATGTCATTGCCCGGAATAAAGACCTCGAACTGGCCGAACTTATTCAAGAACTCGAAACCATCGTGCAAGCAGGCATTCGTCTGGACCTCGATTATTATGTGAATAAATTGACCGAAGAAGAGGAAATGAATGGCATTTTTGAACTCCTTAGAGATTCGGAAGATGCAGGCATTCAAATACTTATAGATGAATTCGGAGACGTCTATTCCGAGGAAGAACTCCGCGTTCTTCGCGTTAAGTTTCTCTCCGATATGGGCAATTAATTTCTTTTTTTTGGTGGCGGTAGCCGGGCTTTCACCCGTAGTCTGCGGCCAAACCTGTCTGCTGCAGCGGCTTTGCGGGGGCTCCCAAGGTCGCCTCCGCAGCGCGCGCAGCAGTACAGGTTTTGCCCGCCGAGCTACTGGGTTCAATCCCTACCGCAGGCCGCATTCCGCTTTTCCCCCCTTTTTTTCCATGCTTGTTTTTTCTACCTTAACAGGCTTGAATAAACAATTAAAGCGGTCATTTCCATGAAGCTTCTCCTTACTCTGCTTCTTACTTTTCTCTTTTTAAGCCAAGATTCCCAGCTGTTGGCCCAAGGTAGCCTTCAGTTTAATCAAATTAAATTGGTGGGTTCCATTGAAGATACCGTGCCCCCAGGAAAAGTATGGAAGGTGGTTGGCTATTACGGATTCGAGCAATACTACAATGCCTGCATTCAATACAGCGGCAATTCGAACATGAATGGAGTCAATAGGCTGGTCAATTGCGGCAGTTACTTTAATGCCACCACCACTTCATCGGGCCGTTTTAATTACACCGCCGCCGAAATGCAGGTCAACGGTATTGCTCTGGTGCTCGAAACCACCGGTTTTAATGCCATCAACGCCAACAACCATTGGAACTCTACCAATTGCACAGGAAGCCAATGGAATTACGGCAATCCACAGCCCACCTTTAATTTCAACTGTGCGAACATCGGACCCAGTGGGAAATTACCCCTGTGGCTTCCCGCTGCCAGCCGTTTAAAATCAAACGGCCCCAACACCTTTTTGTCGGTCATTGAGTTTAATGTGATTTAATTCCCAATGCCCATACGCCTAACCCATTTGCTTACCATTTCTTAACATTCCCCTTCGGATTGAAATCCTTATTTTTGAGCCAAATACCTTTTTAATGAAACACTTTTCTGCCCTTTCACTTGCTTTTTTCTGCCTTTCCATCTTCGGTAACTTGAATGCGCAGACCGATCCAACTCCTCAACTGTTGCCGTATTCCGAGAACTTTGATAACATGGTGGCTCCTACCTATCCTGCAGGCTGGATGGGTTGGGCACAGGCTGTGCAATCTGGAGCGTTTCAAACCGCAGCGCCTACTGCCGACCGCGTTTTAACGGTGGGCAACGCCGCAAGTACAGGGAACAACGTGTATGATTTTTCACAAAAAATCGGTTTCTTAAACAGCGGCAGCAGCAACAACGGTCTGGCTACAGCCGTGGTTACTTCTGGCTTGGCCAACATCACCATCAGCTACGATGCCATGACCATTCGTGACCCGAACCAACGCATCAACGTTTTAGGTTTGCAATACCGGATTGGGAATGCGGGCAACTTTACCGATATATCAGGAAGCCAATACCACAACAACCTAACCCCTCAAACCACCGGCACGGCTGGTGTAAATATCCAAAATAGAACCGTGGTACTACCCCCTGTTTGCAACAACCAGGCATTTATTCAACTCCGCTTTATTTCTAAAGACTCCAGCGGCAGCGGTTCACGGCCTTCGTTTGCCATCGATAATTTCCAAGCTTCCGGCAGTATTAATGCCGGCGAACCCGTAGGAATTTCTTTGACGGTCGATACCGCCTTTGAAAGTGCCCAAACCCAAGTTACCATTACTGCCACCACCGCCAACCCGGTTAGCAACCCTGAAACCATTGGCCTGAATTTGTCAGGCGCTGGAGTAACGGCTGGAGACGCAAGCTGGGTGCCTAGCATCACCATAGCGGCAGGTCAAACATCCGGTTCAACGGTTCTGACTATTTCCGACGACGATTTCAACGAAGGAACAGAAACCATGGTAGTGGGCATTGCAACCCTTTCTCCAGGTTTGGCTCTAGGAAGCCCTACCTCTGACACCCTGATTGTGGTTGACAATGATTTTCAAATTCACCTGAACGCATTGAATCAACCTTTTGGTATTGAACATTTTGACTCCTTAAGCATCGCCGGAAATGCGAACAGCCGCTTTCCACGCGGCATTTATATTCATGAATTGGGCAGCGCCGCCGACAACCTATACGGAGCCCAAAACGGCAGCTCTTTTAGCGGAAACACGTACAGTTTTGGAGCCACAGGCAGCACAGAGCGCAGCCTTGGCGGTTTAACCACCGGCAGTGTATCTACCATTTATGTAGGGGCTCGTTTTCAAAACAACACCGGCCAACCCATCAATGCATTGAAAGTGAGCTATACCGGCGAGCAATGGCGTTGCGGCGGCAACGGACTTGGCGACACCCTTTTCTTCCAGGTTAGCACCAATGCAGATTCTCTGCATACCGGAACCTGGACCAACTTCCCCGCTTTGAATTTTGGTTCGCCTTATGTGGATACTGTGGCCGTGGCTTTGGATGGCAACCAAGCTCCCAACTTCACTTTTGTGTCGGATACGGCAGCCAACTTAGGAATTATCCAACCCGGACAAACCGTTTGGATTCGCTGGAGCGACCTCAATGTAGCCGGCAGCGACGACGCCTTGGGCATTGACAATATGTCGGTTGAACCATTGGTAGTGGGCTGTTTGCCTGCCACCGCCACCGACCTGGTTTTATTGTCCAGTTCTGGAACAAACAGCATTTCTTCTCTAACCACCGGTTCCATAACCACCTCAACCGATGGAGCTCAGATAATGGAGTTTCACCTGCGCGACGGGGGAATCAACGGCGATTTCGACAACCTGCCAACCCAACTGCTAAAGGCCGGCTTTTCAAAAGGAAACGGACATACCGCAGGGGATTTTGATTTGGTTTTTGCTGCCGCCGCCCTGTTCTCTGGCAACACCAAACTGGCCGATGGGGTTGTTTCCTCTGATTCCTTGGTGTTTGATTTGTTAAACGTTGCCGCAAACGACGACGATTCCTTGGCCTTGTCGCTTCGGGTTTCGCTGCTAAACAACGGTCAAATCCTAGACCAGTCTCAAATTCACATTTCTTTCAATACCAACAACATGGTGTTGGGTACCTTGTGTTCTTCTTCTCAGTGGGCAGGAGCAAGCAGCGGCAGTTCAGATCCCGCAGCCAACCTCATCGATGTAGTGGCTACTCAACTGGTATTTAGCAACATTGGCCAGCCATTGGCCATCAACACCGATTTCTCTGCCACCGTTTGCGCAGAAGATGTACACGGAAACGCCGATAAAGACCCACGCAATGTGAGCTTTAGCAAAGCCCAAGGCACAGGAACCCTGAGCAGCCTCAGCAGTTTGGGGCCCATTGCCTCGGTAAACGCCTGCGTAAGCCGCAGTGACCTTCGCTACGATGTGGCCGAAAGCATGGTGCTGCGCGCCAGCGACAATTTGGGTTTAACGGCCGATACCACCTTGGTATTCCCCATGCAATCCATTCAAAACCAAGCTGGCACTGCCCCGCGCTTGTATCCCAACCCTGCGGCGAAAGGAACTCAAGTTCAACTTTCACAGCCCATGGGCGACTGGACCTTGTACGATTTAACGGGACGGGCCTTGTTCTGCGGTTCCGGTTTGCAGATTGAAACCAACAGCCTGCGGCCCGGTTTGTATTTGATTGCGAACAAACAAGGGCAAAGCCTTCGCCTTTCGGTGTATTGATTTTAGAGATTTGGCAAAGAAAGAAGGGCGGACATGATCATGTTCGCCCTTTTTTTACCACAAATTCAGGAAAAGATGTGCAAAAAACACTGGTTAACTTTTTGATTGATATTGGAGCGACCCGGAATGTATTGCAAATGTTTTCGGATTTAATGCTTTCATTATTCGGGTTTTCGTACTTCCGCCACTCCTCTTTTCCTCAAGATACCCACATTTGGAGCTTGGTAATATTTGCTTTGGTGTCGATTTTATTTCGATTTTAAAAATCACTCCCTTCCGAGTGGAAATTATTGGGGAAGCCTGTTTGGATTTTCAGGATTTTCCAAAGAGTGTATGTGGCAGAAATAATTTCCCCTTCTGTTTTTACATTGAACCTTTTTTTTAGGGCTACATAAAGTGCACTTAAATGTTCTTTTGATGCACTTGCAGTGCGAATAGGAGCTTTTATAAGGAATAATCTTTGGGGTGTTTTCCTTGTCCGATATTTGCGTGGTTAAGGTAGTTTCCTCTCCAATTACAGATTATTAAAAACCAACTATGATGAAAAAAATCTACTCTTCAATGGCATTCCTAATTATTGGAATTTCTTTAGGATTTGGCCAAGTTCAAAAGAATTTTTTGCCAACAAAGGGTGGCGAGCCATCAACCGCTATTTCGGTTTTACCTAGCAAAGGATTTTCGCCTCAATCTGCATTTTTGTTAATGGATATTAAC
>Ga0079300_10001092_pt1 | contig 10668 bp, 8 predicted proteins | sample Wag4_2014_7_11_FD_74799 | JGI IMG/M metagenome (GOLD analysis project Ga0079300, IMG submission 74799) | Fresh water microbial communities from Ohio, USA - Utica-2 Time Series HT 2014_7_11 | ecosystem: Environmental > Aquatic > Freshwater > Water tank | place: USA: Ohio | collected 2014-07-11
GGGGGTCTGGGAGGTGGAGCTGCGCCCGCCGGGCTCGGAGGAGGTGGGGGTCCACGCGATCGTCACCACGGCGAAGCGGCCCGACACCCCGCCCTTTGCCTTCGTCACCATGCCCGATGCGCCGGACCCCGACAGCCTTCCGGCCCCCGAGGTCACCCACGCCCGCCAGCATTTCGGCTCCACCGTCCTGGAGCGCCGCACCCTGGACGGCTTCCCGCCCAAGCCCTCGGCGGGGTCGCGCTCCCTGGCCTGGGTGCGCTCGCGTCGGGAGCCCCTGGACAGGGCCCTCCTGGGCATGATCACCGACAATTCCCCGCCCCGGGCCATGTACGCCTTTGGCATGGGGGTCTCGACCACCACCCTGTCCCTTACCGTCTACCTGCACGCCACGGAGGCGGAGGTGGCCGAGGTCGGCAACGACTTCATCCTGGTGGAGTACGAGGGCCGGATCGGCGGCGGCGGCGCCTCGGACGAGCGCTCCAGCTACTGGCGCCGGGACGGCAAGCTGCTGGCCACCTCCGAGCAGCTGGTCTGGTATCGCAAGGTCCCGCCCCGGTCGCCGGAGTAGGGGACGGACATAGCCGGTCCGGAGCTTCAGCCCCTGGCGCGGATCACGCCGAAGTCTTGAGGCGGGGGGTGGGGCGGCGGAGCCGCGCCAGAAGCCCCAGGCCCTCGAGAAACCCCCGGGTCTCATGGACATGCCGTCCTGCCCTTGTCAGGGCGCGGTCGGCCTCCGGCAGGTTGTAGAAGGGAATGGACGGCCAGACATGGTGGGCCAGGTGGAGGTTCATGTTGGCGTAGAAGAACCCCCCGACCGGGCCGAGCCGAACCGTCCGGGTGGAGTCCTCGAACCGCGTCTCCGGAGTCCCCGCCGCCAGTCCGGCGTGCTGCAGCAGGGCGAGGGCCCGGTTGAATCCCGACAGGCAGAAGGGCGCCAGGGTGACCCCGGCGATGAGGATGGGCTGGCCCGCCGCCAGGAAGACAATGGCCATCCCGGCCTGGATCGCGAGAACCCAGCGGGCGCCGTTTCGGATGGCGCGCCTCTCCGGGCTTCCCGGGGGTGCAAGGGTCTGCACTCTTTCATCGCCGGGGACGATGCCGGCGGCGTTCAGGGCGAGGATCCGGATTCTACGGACGAGTCCCACGAAATCGAATCCCGCAAGGCCGAGCGCCTGCCGGGCCGAGATCCTGACCCCGGCATTGGCTTCGATGTCCGCTGGACCCAGGGTGTGCCTGTGATGGATCGGGTGCGTAAGTTCGAAGAAGGCGAAGTTACTCCAGGTCAGGATCGAGCAGATCCGGAAGAGGGCGACATTCGCCTGCCGCCAGGACAGGACGTTGCGATGGGCAAGTTCATGGCCCAGGCCGGCCCAGCCGAGGAAGGACCAGGCCGCCCAGTGGGGCGTGAGGACGACAAGCGCGGCAAGCAACCGCCCCTCTGCGGCCAGGTATGAGGCCAGGGTCAGGAAGCCGAGGTGAAACCCGGCGCGGAGGCCGAGATGGGCCAGGGCGACGCCGTTCCTTGGCCGAATGAGCCGGCGATAGGTTTCCCGGTCGAGCCCGCCGGCGGAGGGGCTGACGTTGGTCATCCGGGACGGAGCGCGGCGTTGAGGGCGGTTTCGCGAGCCTCGCCGTACAGTCCGACGGCGAGCATGGAGCCCGGCACGCTCAGGATGATATCCCTCTGGCTCTCCCCGGCCATGTAGCGGGTGACCTCGCCGTGTATGCCCGAGTTGAAGTCGTGCCAGACGATCACGCCCGAGCCGCCCAGCATGCCCCGCGCCCGTTCGGTGTCCGAGGCGATGGTCTCGAAGTCGTGGCCGCCGTCAACGAAGACGAAGTCGACTGCGCCCTCGAGACCCAATGCTTTGACATCGAGCGTCCGGCTGTCCTGGTGAAGAAGCGTAAGGCGGGCCCGGTCGTCTTCCGCCAGGCCCTGGAGATAGAGCGGCCCTGTCCTGGCCTGGGTCAGCCGCAGATGGTCGTCATTCTTGCGGTCATCGCTCCGGAGTTCGGCGTCCGAATAGCCTGAGGCGCCGGCGAGGCTCTCGGAGACGTCTCCGAGGTCGACCGACACGACCTGGCATTCAGGCCCGGAATTGGCCAGGAACAGGGAGGTGGAATAGCCGAGGAAGGTGCCGAACTCGAAGATCCGCCGGGGCCGGACAATTCGGACCAGAGCCGTGAGGCAGGCCGCCTCGAGCAGGCTTATGCTTCCGATACCGCTCGGAGGAAGGTGGATCGAGAGGGGGACAGGTGCGGGGTAAAGCGCCTCGGTCTTCAGGAAGAGCACCTTTGGCTTGATGTAGGCCACCCCCGGACGACTGTCCTCGAAACGTTTCGCCAGGCCCTCGGGGGTTTCTATGGGGAGGGCGGGATCTGTACCCGCCGGTTCCTGTGCCCGAGCCGTCATGACCGCCTCCTGATTCGCATGCAGTCTATCTTTCCGGCCCGGTTTTCAGACGAAGAACATCACGGTTTCCGACCAGCCCTGGGTGTAGTGCCGCAGGTAGACCCTGTAGTCCGGGTGGATCTCCAGGGCGAAGCGGGCGATGTCCCGGAAGTCTGACGCCCGATGATAGACCGCCAGGGCCAGCTTGGGGTGGAAGTCGCCGATGAGCCGCCGGGCGCCGGCGAGGGCCCGGGTCTCCCACCCCTCGAGATCCATCTTGATGAGGGTGACGGGCCCGGGCAGCCGGGCGTCGAGGGGTTCTACTCGGATGGTCAGCCCCCCACCCGCCCCGACAGCGGAGGCGGAGCCGGCATCAGGGTCGAAGGCCAGTTCCCCCTCTGAATCTGACAGGCCGATCCCGTGGAAGTGGATGTCGCGGCGACCGGCCAGCCGGGTTCTGGCCCGCGCAAGATTCGCCGGTGATGGCTCGAAGAGGTGGACTGCTCGGTAGGCAGGGTCCCATTCACAGAAGGCTTCGGTCGTGTCGCCGTCAAATCCCCCGGCATCGACGAAGATCTCTTCCCGGAGATCCAGGAAGGGCTCGAAGTACTGAGCCTCAACCCTGACCTCGTAGGCGGCCATGTAGGCGGGGTCGGCCGTCAGCCGGAATCGGAGGACATCGAGCAGGGTCTGTCGGGAGTCAGCGTCGGCCATCCGCCCGTAGAGCGCCGCCCAGGTCCCGGTGTGGGCGGCCCAGTCCGCCCGCTGCTCGCTCACGAAGTCTGGTGTCGCTTCGGCACCGCCAGACGCAGCCATGAGGTCTGGAAGACCCAAGAGTCTGACACCCGCGAGTTGCGAGAACCTGCGGACGACATCCACCGGGCGGATCGACGTCGAGGTGTTCAACAGGACAGCACCCTCCGGGAGGTCGGTTGAAGCGATCACCGGGAGCCCATTCCAAGTGGATCCTGCCGGCGCGCCATCGTCCACAAGTCCAGCTGCCCGGAGGGGTCCCGCCAGGCGGGCGGCGTCCGCATTGCGGCCGATCAGAAAGCACGGACCTGCCTTGCCGGCGAGGAGCGCCCTTGTGAGGGGGTCTGGCGACCGGGGCGCCAGAGCGTCCTCGATGGACCGGATAAAGTCGACGTTCACCAGACCTCCGAGGGCAGGATGTCATAGAGGCGGCGCTCCAGGGCCGCCGCCTTGAGCTCCGCAAGATCGGTGGCGTCCCGGGCGCGGGCGAAGAGGAGGCCGATCCTGGAGCGGGGGCTGGGCGACAGGCTCTCTCCGGACAGGGCGAGGGAGACGTAGCGTTCGATCGCCAGGGGCCGATGGAAACGGAGGGCTCCGAAGGGCGCGCCCTCCGGGCTGGACAGGGTGTGCCGCAGTATGGGCGCGGCGGGGCCGGGCTGTGGCCGGTCGCCGAAGTCCTCGCCCAGGAAGGGACCGACATAGGCGCGGGCGTAGTCCATGCCCGTGGAGAGCTGGATCAAAAGGCTGTAGAGGTCGCCGGGACAGCGGCGGGTCACCTCGATCACGCGAATTCCAGACGGACCCAGGATGAGCTGCGTGTGGATCAGGCCCGGCTTCAGGTCGAGTTCGCGCATCAGGCTGACGGCGAAGGCGCGGGCCTCTTCCAGGGCCTCCGCCGGGAAGTCCTCGACCACATGGCTGGTGTCGACTGCCAGGGGATTGGCCGAACCGTGCTCTTCCACCACGGCGTCCATGTAGACGCCGGAGGGGTCCAGGAAGGCGGTATGGCTGTAGAGTTGGCCTTCCACGAACTCCTCGACGAGCCCGCGCCCTGACCTGGATTCGGCACAGGCCACCGCCAGCGCCTCCGCCAGGGCCGACCGGGTGGGCGTCCGCAGAACCGTGGCCCCCCTGCCGCTGTAGGCCTCCTCGGGTTTGACGATCACCGGCTGTCCTGGCCCCACCGTTTCCGGTTCCAGGGTCCGCGGCACCGGCAGGCCCCGGGCCTGGGCCCAGGCCCGGAAGGCAGCCTTGTTGTTCAGGGTGTATGTGGCTTCCGAGGTGTCGATGCCGGGAAGGGGACGGAGGTCCGCGATCTCGGCGCAGGTCTGGTAGGACCTGTCGTTGCATCCGGGGACCAGGAAGTCGAAGCCCCCGGTCTCGAACAGGGCCAGCGTTGCCGCCGTGTCAGAGTAGTCCAGCCGGACATAGCTGGAGTGCGCCCGCGCCAGGACGTCAGCGGGCTGCCCGCCTGCCAGGGTTATCTCGTGTCCCAGGCTCTGGAGGGCACCCAGGAGGGGACCCGCAGCCACATTGGTGTCCAGAAGGAGAACCCTGGCCATGGCGATCAGCCGGCGATCCGGACCATCTGGCCGGATTCCGCAGAACGCCGGATGGCGTCAATGACCCTGAGGTTACGCAGGCCGTCCAGGGGAGTCACCACGACTTCGCCCTCGCCGCGGATGACGTCGATGAAGTTGCTGAGCTGTGCCGCCAGGGGGTCGTGGCGTTCGACCGGGACCACCTCCGTGGCGAAGGGTCGCATCCAGGACGCTTCGCCAGCGTCCGGGAAGGTCTCCAGCCGGAGGGTCGGGAAGTGCAGGGTCCCCTTCTCGCCGGTCAGCGTGTAGCAGGTCTCCTCCGGCGCGTTGAAGAAGGCCGGGTTCTCGCCTGTCGTCTGCTCCCAGCTTCGGGCCGAGGCACCGGAGTCCGAAAGCATGAAGACCCCGAGGGCACCGCTGGAGAACGACACCGTGAGCGCCGCAGTGTCCTCCACCGCGTGTCCGCGGATCCGGGAGGAGGTCTGGGCCTGGACGGCATCGATCTCACCGCAGAGGGTGCGCATCATCCCGATCTCGTGGATCAGGTTGATCAGGATGGGGCCTCCCCCGGCCTGGGTCCGCCAGGGCGCCGCTGCGAAATAGTCGTCGGGCTTGCGGAAGACCGCGCTGCCCTGGAAGGCCACCAGTCGCCCGAGGCGCCCGGACTGAACAACCCTGAGGGCCGCGTGAACCAGGGGGCTATGGGCCCTGTGGTGCCCGACCATGGCCATGACCCCCGATCGGGCGATCAGGTCCACAAGGGCCTCGGCCTCCGAAAGGTCGTCCGTGATCGGCTTTTCGATCAACATGGGCGTACCCGCAGCGGCGCATGTCCTGGCCTGATCGAAATGGAACGGGTTCGGCGAGGCGAGGATCACGCCGTCCGGGCGGACCGCCTCCAGGCAGGCCCCCACATCCGCAAAGACAGGTACACCCAGGCTCTCGGAGAGATGTCGGGCGTGGATCGGCTCCGGCTGGACGATGGCGACGAGCTCCGTCCTGGGATCAGCGCGCACCAGGTCGATATGCTTCATGCCCATCAGGCCAGGGCCGACGACGACCAGCCGAGTCACGGACATCGCGCTCCCCTTGACGCCGGTTTCCTGATGGCGACTCACCGCCGGCAGGATCGCAAGACTAGAGCGGATGCCCCGACGCGCCAACCTGCACCCGTAACCTGAAATTAACCATGACAATCGGACACTTCCTGACAACAATCCAGGAGCAGGCCCATGCTGGCTGCAAGCGCCGCCGCTACAGTCCGAGTGCCCGCGCTCGGCGTCGACAGGGCCGCCCGCATTCCGGTCGCCGTGCCCGCCATGCCGAGGGCCTCCGACCTTGCCCCCTATCTCGAGCGGATCGACGCGGCGGGCTGGTACTCCAATTTCGGGCCACTCGTTCTGGAGTTCGAGGCTCGTCTGGCCGCCCGCTTCGGGACAGATGCCACGGTCGTCACGGTGGCGAACGGGACCCTCGCCCTGACCCTGGCCCTCGAGGCCCTCGGCCTGCCCAGGGGTTCGCTCTGCGCCCTGCCGTCCTGGACCTTCGTGGCCACCGCCCACGCAGTCCGCATGGCCGGGCTGGTTCCCTGGTTCGTGGACGTCCATCCAGAGGCTGGCGAACTCACTCCAGAAGGCCTCCTCGCCGCCCTTCCCGAGGCGCCAGGCCCGGTGGCGGTGGCCATGCCGGTGGCCGTGATGGGCCGACCCATGTCGCCTGCCGCCTGGCGCGCCTTCCAGGACGCCACGGGGGTCAAGGTCATCATCGACGCCGCCGCAGGGTTCGACGCGACCACCTCGGCGGAAGTCCCGGTTATGGTCAGTCTCCACGCCACCAAGACCCTTGGAGTCGGGGAGGGCGGCTTTATCGCCTCGGAGGATCCGGAATTCAGCACCCGGCTCCGCGCCATGACCAACTTCGCCTTCATGGGCGACCGGGTCTCGCGGCATGTGGCGACCAACGCCAAGCTCAGCGAGTACTCTGCCGCCGTGGGTCTTGCAGCCCTCGACCAGTGGCCGACGACCCGGAACCGGTACGCCGCCGCGGCACGTCGCCTCCGGATCGCCCTTGCCGACATGAAGGAAGTGACCTTCCAGGAAGGATGGGGGACGAACTGGATCTCGAGCACCTGTATCGTTCGCTTGCCTGAGGGCACCGCCGACCCCGTCGAGGCCAGCCTGAGCGCCAACGGCGTCGATACCCGCCGCTGGTGGGGAAGTGGCTGCCATGTCGCCCCGGCCTTCAGGGACTGTCCGGCCTCGGCCCTGCCGGTCACGGAAGCTCTGGCCGCTTCCAGCCTTGGCCTGCCTTTCTTCTCTGACCTCGGCGGCGCCCAGATCCAGAAGATCGCGTCGGCCCTCAGGTCCGCCCTTGCCGGCCTCCAACCCTGAAACCCGGAGACTTTCCGTCGTGACCCTCGAGGACTTCCTGCTGGAGGGCGCCCAGCCCCAGTACGCCGACTCCATTCGGACGATCGCAGACCGCTGGAGCGCCCTGTTCGCGCCGCAGGACCTCGCCAGACTCAATGATGAGAACCTCTACGACACCCTGACGACCGGGATTGAGGGCGACGGCATCGACGACGCGGTGCGGCTTCTGGTGGCGTCGGACCTGAATTCCCTCGCCTGGTGGCGGGGACCCGAGGTCCCGCCCGAGGTCAGGACGCGGCTCAGCCGCCTCACCCGGTCGGTCCTCACCCGGATTTCTGATGGCCTGGACATGGCGCCCCGCCAGCTCCCGGCCTCCCGCCTCCGCCGGGCGCACGTCCTTTTCGTCGGGACCCTGCTGGACCCGGCGCATTCGCCATCGGGTGGTGCCATCGACTATGCGGCGGCCCTCGCCATGGACCCCAAGGTCGATCGCCTCGAGATCGTGCATTCTGGCGACCTCACGGACCCCATGCGCGCCTACATCCGGGAGAGGCTAGGGGGCTTCCCCGCCAGCCGGGGTCTCGCCTTTATCTCCACCGTCGACAATCCGGACTTCCTCGCCGGCATTCTCAGCCGTGGTCCCTGCACCTTCCACGTGTGGTGTGAGCCCGCCCTTTCGCCGGTGATCAGCGTGGCCAACCGGCTCGGCCCGACACTGATGTTCACCTGTGCGGACGAGGCACCAGTCCAGTACGCAGACGTCTACTGGTACTACCAGACTCCCGAGACGATCCGAGGGCTCTGGGAAGTCCAGGGGGCTCCGCCAGCGTTTGCTGGCAACTATGTGCAGAGCCTTTCCGGCCCCTGCCTGGATTCCCCGCCCCCAGAACCGATTCCAAGATCCGAAGTGGGCCTCGACCCGGACGCCTTCGTGATCGCCACGGTCGGCAACCGTCTCGGCGTCGAGATGGACGAGGCCTTCATCACGGGCATGGAACTCGCCGTCAGGGATCAACCGAACTGCGTCTGGATGGTGGTCGGCGGCCTTCCCGACTACCTGTCCGAAGCCTGCCGCCAGGTCCTGGGGCGCCGCTTCCTGCACATTCCCTATGCAAGCCCCCTCGATCGCCTGATGACGACCGTCGATGTCTTCGCCAATCCCTTCCGCCGCGGTGGTGGGAACAGCGCCAATCTGGCCCTTGGGGCGGGGGCGGCCGTCCTCTCCCTGAAGTCCGGGGATGTTTCGGCCCTCATCCCCGAAAGCTTCATCGCCGGAACCCCGGAGGAGTACTTCCGCTACCTGAGCTTCCTGATCGAGTCCCCCGAACTCCTGAGCGCCGTCAAGGCCGAGCAGTTCCAGCACAATGCCCGCATGCGCGACCAGAAGGCCTTCCTCGCCAACCTCCAGAAGATGGTCCGGCTGGCGGGCGAGCGCTATGCGGCGCGGCAGGGCGGAGCGCGCTTGTCGGAAACGGTTTTCGCTCCGGAACCGCTGATGGCCCGCGCCGGCTGAGACGGAGCCCGTCCTGGACCCCTAGAAGGCGATCCGGGACGGGTTCGCGGTCGGTTCTCAGAGGGCGAAGGTGAAGCCTCCGTTCACCGGATAGACCTGGCCGGTGATCCAGCTCGAGGCATCCGACGACAGGAAGAGCACCATGTTGGCCACGTCGTCCGGGCGTCCGGGGCGGCGGATGATGTACTTCTCCATCTGCCGCTTCAGGCGCTCGGGGTCGCCGTTCAGGGTGCGCTCCACCGCCGGGGTGGCCGTCAGGGCGATGGCCACGGAATTGGCCGTGATGCCATGGCGGCCCAGGGTCCGAGCCACCGAGCGCATGAAGCCCGCCGCGCCCGCCTTGCCGGCCGCGTAGATCTCCATGTTGGCGTCGCCCCAGCGGCCGGCGTCGGAGATGATGGTCACGATCCGTCCCGGCGCCTGGCGTTCGATCATGCCCGGGATCACCGCCCCGGTGCAGTTGATGACGCCAAAGAGGTTGACCCCCAGGAAGGTCTGCCAGACCTCTGGCCCCGTTTCCCAGAAGGGCAGGCGGGCATCCGCCGACGGCGTCGCCCCGGCGTTGCCGGCGTTGTTCACCAGGATGCCGATGGCGCCCAGGTCCGAGCTGGCCTTGGCCACCATGTCCTGCACGGCGGCCTGGTTGGAGACGTCGCACTGAAGGGCGAGGGCCTTGCCCCCGGCGGCGCGGACCTCCTCCGCGACGGCTTCTGCGCGCTCGAGTACGAAGTCGTTCACCACCACGCCGCCGCTATTCGCCGCGCCGCCCAGATGCAGGGCGATCTGCCGCCCGACGCCTTGGCCAGCGCCCGTCACCAGGGCTACGCGGCCCCCAAGGTCCAGAATGTCCGTCATCTTGTCTCCTCCCTCGCTCCAGCGGGTTCCGGCCCATCCTAGATCGGCTTTCCGCAGAAGGGGAAACCGGAATTCAGGGGCGGGTCAGGCCATCGGCCAGCGGCGGTTGATCTCGATGAGCGGCTCGATCACGTCGAGGGCCAGGATCCACTCCAGTGGCAGGCCATAGAGGCCCTCCTCCGCCCCCCGGAGGTTACCTGCGATGGCGGCGGTGGAGTCGGAGTCGCCGTCATGGTTGGCGGCGATCCTCAGGGTGTCGACAAGGTCCTCGCCCCGCAGGGCTGCGAACAGGGCGATGGCCAGGGCTTCATGGCCGGTCCAGCCCTCGCCGAGGCGGCGGATGGCTTCGGCGTCGGAAATGCGCTCCCGCCCCGACAGGTCGACGGCCCGGTCCAGGACCTCCAGGGTCTCCTCCGCCCCCTCCCGGAGGGCCAGGAGGCGGCGAACTTCCCCCCAGGACGCGTCCAGGCCGTCCCCCGCCATCAGGTGCGCCACCAAAGCCGCAAGCACGCCGGCGGGAAGGTATCCGGAGGGATGGCCGTGGGTCAGGGCGGCTCCCCGGACGCCCAGGTCGAAGGCGGCCTCGGGCGTGATGGCGGGGAGAAGGCCCGCAGGTGCCGCCCGCATCACCCCGCCGCAGCCCTTCGAGTCGTTGATCGGTCGGACCAGGTCCCCCCGGCCTCCGGACCTCAGGGCGGACAGGCAGGTGTTGCCCGGCGCGCGGCGCACCCAGAGGGAGGGATGGGCAAGGAGGCCCTGGCGGCCGGGCCGGAAGTCGCCCTCCTGGGTCTCCAGCCAGTCCAGGAAGGCCTTCCGCTGGGCGGCTGTCCTCTCCTCGAGAGTGGTGTCCGCGGCCTCGATCAGGCCCTGGGCCGCGAACAGGGTCATCTGGGTGTCGTCGCTGACCACAAGGCGACCCGACGTATCGGTTTGCGGCTCCAGGATCCCTGCGTCGCCGAACCGGCGGGTGATGTCCGGCATCCGCAGGAATTCCACCGCATAACCCAGGGCGTCGCCGACCGCGCCGGCGGCCAGGCAGGCGAGGCGACGGGAGGTGCGGTCCGGGTCCTCCGGCACCGGCCGGAGGGCCAGGACATGCTCGAGCTGGGGCGTCGTCTCCACCGCGCCCTCCCGGGCCGCGCGGACCCGGCGCAGGGCCGCCTCCGCCGGCTCACCGAGTTCTGTCAGGAGCCGGCAGGCCACCAGCCCCGTCCGCCCCCGCCCACCGCGGCAGTGAACCAGGAC
>Ga0079300_10001094_pt1 | contig 10659 bp, 9 predicted proteins | sample Wag4_2014_7_11_FD_74799 | JGI IMG/M metagenome (GOLD analysis project Ga0079300, IMG submission 74799) | Fresh water microbial communities from Ohio, USA - Utica-2 Time Series HT 2014_7_11 | ecosystem: Environmental > Aquatic > Freshwater > Water tank | place: USA: Ohio | collected 2014-07-11
GAAATGATTACTGCACTTGAAAAAGCGAGTTGTCACTCCATTTTATCGAAAGCACAACAAGGACTAGAAACTATTATTGGTGAAGGTGGATTAAAACTCAGTGGTGGTGAAAAGCAAAGACTATCTATTGCAAGAGCACTTCTTAGACATCCACACCTTCTTATTTTTGATGAAGCGACTTCTTCATTAGATAGTATTACAGAAGAAGAAATTACAAGAACCATTCATGCCATTTCTGAAGAGCGGGAGCAAATTACAGTCATGATTGCACACAGACTTAGCACCATCATGCATGCGAATCGGATTTATGTATTAGAAAAAGGGCAGATTGTTGAAACGGGGACGCACGAAGCACTACTCGCCGAGAAAGGACTTTATTTTGCGATGTGGCGTCAACAAATTGGAGAAAGAAAAGTAACGCGTTAATCAAAAGCTATTTATTCTTTTCCAAATTTCTTTTTAAAGTATTCAATGACAGATGGGTCTTCAAGACCTTCCATATCACTAAGCTCTAGTTCAAGGGCTTTGGTACTTAATTGAATTTCCAATAAAGAAAGAAGTAAAGAGGCCGAAAACGATAACAAACTAATTGCAAAAACTACATTAGCAGCCATCATGAACTGAACATAAATCAGGTACATACAAAGAATACATCCTAAAAACGTAACCACACCTAATGCCTGCATATTTTTAATGAGCTTTAAGCGGTAGCGAAGGTTTTTTATTTGTCCGTGAATAATATGTTTTTGTTCTTGATTTTGGTATTTGTCATGCAAGTTTCTAACCCTGCTACTGAGCGCTAAAAACCGATTGGTATAAGCAAGCATAATGAGGCTGATTGCCGGAAACAAAAGCGCGGGTGTATTAAAACTAATTTCCATGATACAAAGTAAGCAAGAATACGAACACAAACCTATTTGACTTTTAACATCGTGTGCACCTGCTGCACAGACATGTTTTGCAGCCTCGCATAATACACACCAGCAGGAAGGCTGCCAGAATCAAACACAACGGTATAAGTACCGGCAGCATAATCACGATCTGTTAAATTAGTAATAACGCGCCCTAACATATCCATCACCTGAATAAGGGTGTGACCACCTGCCGTTTTAAATGATATCACCGTTTTACTTGTGAACGGATTGGGATAATTACGCACCAAATTTTCTCCCGATAAATTAACAGCTTTCTTGCAAGCTGCTGCATTAACAAGTGGTAATGTTTGAAAGTTTTTAAGCATAATTTGTTGAAGGTCGGTATCGGAAACGCAGAGCCAATTGGACAATAGCGTTGCGTATACACTTCTAAAATCAAATTCGAAAGGTACGTTTTCGCCAACACTAACATTAGCACCAAATTTTGGTGTAGCACCCAAAACACCAGGCATTACATTTTTCCCAAAAACAAATAATGGAGCAGCAGCGCCGTGATCGGTACCAACACTGCCATTGGATTTTACGCGTCGCCCAAATTCAGAAAATGTCATACCTGCTACACGGTCATCAACACCTAAAAATTTAAGGTCTTTTTGAAAAGCGCTAATGGCATCACTCACTTTTCCTAAAAGTACAGCGTGTGAACCAGTTGTTGTATCAGGGGTATTTACTTGTGAAGCGTGTGTATCGAATCCTCCAAAATTAACCATGTACACGCGCGTTTTTAAACCCCCTTTAATAAGTCTGGCAACAATTTTTAATTGATCTGCGAGCGAATTACTTGTTGGATAAGTAACCTGCGTTGGCACTTTTGCAGCAGCGTCTTTAATAACAGCAGCATACTGCTGCGTTTGTTGCGCTACCATACGAACAAAATTCAATTCTTTTCCAGCAGGAGTATTAGGCGCAGTATCTCGAACACCATTGATTAAATTATAAAAACTTGAAGTATTACTTATACTCATACCCATACTTACCGCAGGGCCTTGAAATGTCAAAGAAGTAGCTGAACCAATCTGAATGGCAAGTGGATCTGTCATTGAAGCATTGGGATAACCGTTGGGGAAATTTGGGAACTCAGCATCCAAAAATCTTCCTGCCCAGCCACTATTTACAACCGTATTACTATCACTTGCGCTCATCCAAATATCTGTAGCCCTAAAGTGAGAAAAGTTGGGTTGTGGGTAGCCCACAGATTGAACAATATTTAATTCACCATCGTTGTACATTGCTTGAAGACCAGTCATAGCTGGATGCAACCCCGCTTTGGTAACACCAGCGAGTTTTAAAACTTTGTCCTCTGGAATATAAATATTAGAACGCGCATTTACATAATTAGAAAAATTATCAAGTGGAATAACCATATTCAATCCATCATTACCACCATTTAATTGAATAATAACAAGGACATGATCATTTTCTATGGCAGCAGGAAGTAAGAGTGATTGTGCAATTGGGTCTTCGGCACCAAATGCTTTAAAAGAAAATCCACCAACAAGCGCGGGCATCACCACACCAACGGGGACAGTATTTTTTAAAAAATCTCTACGTTTCATGGGGGGGGATTATTTTAAGCTAGTTGATACTCGGCTAGGTTCATTAAATATTTTACGAGGTCACGTATTTTAGTACGCACGGATGTGGTATTGGCAGCATTCGTAGGTGTGGAAATATATAAATCCCAGGCCTGTGTCCAATAAATATCCAAGCTTTGGCCGTTTAATAAAATATCTTTTTTTAGCTGGGCTTTGGAAGCGGCAGAAATATCAAGCCCTAGTAACCGCTCCGTCAACTCTGCTATAAATGCATTTGGATCGCCGGGACTCGAAAATGTTTTTGCATAAACAAGTGGATCCAATTGAATTTTTTTACTGCTAAAAGTATAGCCACTTACTAGCATGGTATCGGTAAACTGATTGCGCTTCGGAAGCGTATCACTATTAATCCAAATTTCATTGAACTGAGGTTCTTGGTAGTAAGCCTTCCATCCACTTACATCGGGTGGATCACCAATATTTTGCTGCATATTACTAAGCCAACTAACCATGTAATTGTAAAATCCATAATTGGTTACATAGTCTGTATCTGGCTGAAAAACAATTTCAGACTCTCTACAAAATCCTATAACTAGTTCGGTAGGACTTTTAATAACACAACTTCTAGACAATACATCAAAAAAATGTTCGCTTTTCAAAAGCATATCTAGTACCGGTAGTATTTCATAATTACTTGAACGAAATACATTAGCAAGCGGTGTGATAACATTTTGTTCTACGGTATCATCAATGTCATAATACACAAACCACCTGTAAAGCCTTCTACACATGTATTTTGCTACTTCTTGGTTGGCAAATATCATGTTTAGCAAATCATCTAATTCTTGTTCGCCACCCGCAGCAGTATTACGCCCTGTGATTACTGTATTATTATAAAAAGAAGAAAAAGTTTTACTCGTAGCATCATGTCTAGAAGCCGTAAAATAAGAACTAAGTGTGGTGGCATTGTTACGCCATCCTGTTAATACTTTAGCAGCTGCCTTAACATCCGCTTCGGTGTACAAGGAGTCTGGCCCTTTACCACAACAAAAAAGTTCTTGAATTTCGCGCGCATAATTTTCATCAGGTGCAGCAGCTGTATTGAGCTGTCCATTTAAATAAACCAGCATCCCCGGATCAAGGGTCATATTTTTTGTGAGTGTTTTGAAATTTCCGAGTGCACTGGTTCGAAGTAAATTGTGGTGCTTATATATATACTGCGCATGACTCACATCATTCATTTCTGTAGCAAAATGATTGTGCCAGAAAAGCGTCATTTTTTCACGAATACTCCGGTCTTGGTTGATTAAATTTCCAACCCACCATTTCTTAAAAGATGCCCGCCTGTAACTGGCAATGGTTCCATCGTTATTAATATCACCCACCCAAGTGGTTCCAGCTGCAATGTTATTATCCGGAACGAGTGTGGTAGCTGCTACCACATATTCTTTAACCGGAGGCGCCGGTAACGGCGCCGTAGGATTTAAAAGTTCATTGATAACCTCCGTTACAGATTTACCAGAAAAGTAAGCCATATCGGCTTTTGTGGCACCAAATAGGGTTCGCCTTAGTAGGTGCCTGAGCTCAGGAGCACCAAAACTACCAATATAGGGCTGTAAACCAGTGGTAGGTGGTGGTGTATTCTCAGTAAATCTATTTCGTTCCATGGTAACGGTGGGGGGTGTATACAATGTAAATAGGCTATTAAATTAATGAATTTATACGTCAAATTTACTCTTTTTACCCTTTTTATTACCTAAATTAGAGGTACTATCAAACCAACTCAATGACCGAGCAAGCTATTATTGCGGGTTGCCTTCACAACGACGCTGCTTCACAAAGGGAACTATTTAATAGGTATAGCCCTAAAATGCTCAGCGTTTGCTACCGTTTTGCTCAAAACAGAGAAGATGCAGAAGACATGCTCCAAGAGGGCTTTATAAAAGTTTTCACACAAATGCATACGTTTCAAAATAAAGGGTCATTTGAAGGATGGATTAGACGTATCATGGTTCACACGAGTATTAACTTTCTAAAAAAATATAAAAAATTTACAGAGAGTTTGGATCTAACGAGTGCAGAAAATTTGGAAGTAAAGGAAGAATCCATTGCGTCCATTATGCAATCGAAACAAGTAGTTGAATGCATCAGACTATTACCTATTGGTTATAAAACAGTGCTCAATTTATTTGCTATCGAAGGATATAGTCATAGAGAAATTAGCATTTTACTAGACATCGAAGAAAGCACAAGCAGAAGCCAATACACAAGGGCTAAAACCATGCTTTCTAACATTTTAATCAAGAAAAGAATTATTGAAGCACCCAAAGAGAAATTTGAGTTGTTGTCGGTGATACAAAAATAATTGCGTGAAGCGGGTAGATATGGAAAAGAGGAATCAACTAGATGCTTTTGAGGAGTTTATACTTGACGAGGTAAACGAACACAAGATGTACCCATCTGGTCGTGTATGGGACAATATACGTACCGAAGTACAAGGCAAACGCTCATGGCCAGCCCTTACTATCATTGCTTTAACCGTGCTTGTAGCACTCACTGTTTCTACTTTTGTTGTAACAAACAAGTCGACGCCAATTGTAAAGTCTTTAATTGTTCGTCATTCAAGTACCCCAGCTACCGCTACAAAACCTACACTTGAACTACAGGTTACAAAAACGAGAAAGCAATTTCCAAAGGCAGTAATTCAAGTACATGAAGTGCTACCAGAAATGCCTATTCAAGAAAACAAGGAAACAACAACTGTTACTGCTTTTTCTTCAACAAATAACGAAGCAACTGATGAGGTTCAAACATCTATTGAAGCCGCAGCTACTATTTCAACCAGTGACAGCCAAACTAAAATAAATAAACCATCTCTATTACCAGCACTTATTCAACAACAGGTTAACAATAATTTTGATCTTAGTTCCAGCGCTAACAACAAACAAAAAAATAGAAAATATAGCGTTCAATTTTATGCTACGCCTTCTGCTAGTTTTAGGGTACTCAACGATCAAAAAGTAAAAGAGTTAATTCAACCATCACTCATTGCCATTCCTATTAATGCGCAATTTGTTCAAACACCAACATTTAACCAAGCGGTGAGACATAGACCTGATATTGGATTGGAACTTGGGCTCACTTTAAATTATCCGGTTACCAAAAAATTAGCATTTAAAACTGGACTTCAATTAAACATTCGTCAATATCAAATTGACACGTATGAAACAGGCGCCAATGCTGCAACACTTGCACTCGTAAACGGCGGCCGAATACAAACGGTATCAGTAATGTCTAGTTATAATAACAATGTAGGATTTAGATCCGCTCAGCTTAATAATAAAGTGTATCAGATTGCCATGCCAATTGGACTCGATTATCAACTCATGAAGTTTAAGAAATTTGGTATTCATACGCAAGCTACTATTCAGCCTACTTACAATATCAATAAAAACGTTTACTTACTATCTACCGATTATGCAAATTATGCAGCCGGTAATGACTACGTTCGTAAGTGGAATATCAATACCAGTGTAGGCATTCAATTTAGTTATCAAAAAGGAAATACCATTTGGCAGTTAGGTCCTCAAATAAGATACCAAACACTACCCACGTACAACAACCCTTACCCAATCAAAGAAAATTTGATCGATTACGGCTTCCGAATAGGTTGGAGCAAACAGTTTAAGTAATTTTACGGCATGAAACCTTTATTTATAGCATGCATCGTTTGCATGATGGCAGCTGCCTGCAGCAATTCGAAAGAGGAGTCTGAAAATCTGGTTGCAACAACCGACACCACAAGCTTTTACCCGCTAGCTTCTTATATCAAGGATCAAGTAAAGTATTTTGATAGCACTAGGGTTAGGTTTAGTGTGGTTACAACAGAAGGTACAATAAAAGATAGCATCAGTACTCAACTAGCAGCTATTATGCCAATGATTCAATCATTCATGGAAGCCGATATTAGTGATAGTATTCAAAAAATTAATTACAAGGAATCGGTATTTCGTGACGCGGGAACCGCAAGTTTAAATATCAACTACACGCCGCTCAATACCTCAGTTCCCATTAGAAATATTGACATTTTGATGGATGATCAAACATCGCTGATTAAAAGATTATTTATAAGGAAACAATTCCAAACAAATGATACCACAATTACAGAACAATTGAGTTGGAAAACAAATGAGGGTTTTACTACGTCAATTAGTAAAGAAGCGAGTAATGGCTTTTTACACAACAAAACAATTGCTGTTCGTGTTATACTTCCATAAATGACCCAGGAGCAGTACCAACAATTAGCACACAAATTACCCGCCGACCCCGGCATCTATAAGTATTATGATGCGGGTGGCGTACTTATATATGTAGGTAAAGCCAAGTGTTTGAAAAAAAGGATTGCCTCCTATTTTACAAAAAGTCAAAATAGTTTTAAAACCATCGAGCTGGTTCAAAAAATTGATCGTATTGAGTTTACCATTGTTGATTCGGAGCAGGATGCACTACTGTTAGAAAACTCACTTATTAAGCAGTACAAGCCTCGATATAATATATTACTAAAGGACGATAAGGGATATCCCTACTTAGTTATCAAAAAGGAACGCTTTCCGAGGGTTTTTTCTACTTGGAAAAAATACAATGACGGCTCTATATATCTTGGTCCATTTACTTCTAAGGGAACAATCAGAGAAGTATTAAGTTTTATAAAACAGTTTATTCCACTTCGTACTTGTAAGCTTAATTTAAGCAAAGAAAATATTGATAAACAAAAATTCAAGCCTTGTTTAGAGTATCACTTAGGTAATTGTTTAGCTCCCTGTGCGGCACTTCAAACAGAAGAAGACTATTTAGATAGTTTAGAGCAATTAAAAAACTTGCTAAAAGGTAATATGAGCCAACTAATGGGTCATTTAAAAAAACAAATGCAAGCACATGCCGAGGCCCTAGATTTTGAAAAAGCAGCATACTTAAAAAACAAAATAGAACTCTTACACACCTATCAAGAAAAATCAGTGGTGGTAGGTAAACACTTTTCCAACCTAGACGTTTTTTCAATCATTAAAGATGGTAAACTAGCTTATGTTAATTACCTCATGGTTCAAAATGGAAGCATCATACAAACCCATACGGTTCCATTAGAAGGAAAATTAGACGAGCCTGAAGATGAATTATTATGCTTTGCGATTGAAAGAATTAGAGCCAATTTTAATAGCCTGAGCACCGAAGTGATTGTTCCATACCCCATCGAATATTTTGATAAAAATATTACAATCACGGTACCCAAACTAGGGGATAAGAAAAAATTACTTGACCTCTCTATTAAAAACGTTACCTATTTTACCAGAGAGCTACAGCTTAAAAAAATATTACAGTTAGACGGCAAAACAGACAGTGAAAAGAAATCTGTACTAACAGAACTGCAATCCTATTTGCATTTACAAGAAACGCCTACACATATAGAGTGTTTTGATAACTCAAATTTTCAGGGGAGTTTTCCGGTTTCTGCCATGGTTTGTTTTAAAGATGGTATGCCTAGTAAAAAAGATTACCGTCATTACAATGTGAAAACGGTAGAAGGTATCAACGATTTTGCCACCATGAAAGAAGTGGTTTACAGAAGGTATAAAAGGGTTATGGAATCTGGTGACCCAATGCCTCAACTCATTGTAATTGATGGTGGTAAGGGGCAACTAAGTGCCGCATTAGAAAGTATAGAAGCCCTAGGGCTCACTGGCAGTACAACACTTGTAGGTCTGGCCAAAAACGAAGAAGAACTATTTTTTGCGGGTGATAGCCAGTCATTAAAATTACCCTGGGATAGTGATAGCTTAAAATTGCTAAGGGGTATTAGGGATGAAGTGCACCGCTTTGGCATTACCTTTCATAGAAATAAAAGATCAAAAGGAACTTTCACAACAGCACTTGAAAATATTGAAGGCATTGGACCAGCTACTAGAGAACTACTACTCAACCAATTTAAATCGGTGGCCAATATTAAAAAAGAGCCCATCCAAAATATTGCGGCAATTATTGGCGCCAAAAAAGCAGCAGCACTTCAAAAATATTTTGAAACAACCGCATAAAAAAAGGGACTTTTAAAAGTCCCTTTTTTTATAAAGCAATTTTGAAATTAGTAAGACCATAAGTCCTGTTCGTAATTGAAAATGCGTTCTTTAATATTTTCTCCTTCCAGTAGTCTAAATAAAGGATTCTTAATAATTTGACTTAAGAACTTATCATTTGGATTGTTGTTACTAGATTTAACAATATAGCTTGAAAAGAAACGGCTTTCAAAAAGTTCCTCCCATGTCATACGACCTGCATAATTTTTAGGATTGTACACCATGTACTTATTTAAGGTCTTGCGTAAATCGGGATAATAAATCCAGAACAAAGTTTTTGTTGTTGGCTTGTTATTAATCATAATTTTTGCTACCGGGGCAATACCAATAATTCTACAAAATAAACGGCTGGCTTCTTTATCAAAAATCCATTGTTCTTTTAAGCGGAAAGTATAAATAGAGTCGGGGTTTGGTGCAAACTTAGTATCAAAAATTACTGTTGTGTCATACACATTGGGAAAGTTCGCGTTTTGTACTAAAATAGTATCTAGCTTACCTTTCATCATTTTAGTTACATCGTCATAAGCCAACTGCTTGGTAAAACGATCATCTCCACCTTCTGCAGAAAATGCAGCAACACTATCATTTTGTATCGCACTTAATAAAATAGAAAAGAAGCGCTGATCACCTGAGTTGTCTTTGCCTGGATAAATAAATGACTGATTCATTTTTTCTCTAGCATCGATTTCTCTCCAAATAAACTCGGAATACAAAAAATCGTCTTCTCTTAAATATTCATATTCCAACGGATTTTTGGAGCGGTTTGTTTTACGATCACTAACCGTTTCATTGCGCATACTTTTTGCAACTACTTCTCCAAAACCACCAACAATTGTTGTGTCCACCGTTTTAGTTGGCTTAGGGGCTGCTACATTACTGTTGTTGCTTGGTGTTACAGCAGGTGTAGCTGTACCAGTGGTAGCAGCTTGTGTGCCCGTTTTTTTGGTGGTATCAACAGCACTTGTTGTTTTTTTACCTTTTAAATTACCAAAGCCTTGTGCAGTTGCACTAACACTTAGGGAACAAATAGTAACACCAATTATTAATAGTTTTTTCATAGTAACCTACTTTATTGCAATATGAAAGTTATGTTTTGATCTAATTTTCTACTACCGCCACCTGGCTCCAATACTTTTATTTCACCAATAGTAACAGTACTTCCTGCCTGACATCTTCTAATTAATGCTTGTGCAGCAGCGTCTTTGAATGAAGCGCTATTCACTTCTGCAAACTCCGGTTCATCAAAGCCTTTACCTGTACAAATAAGCATAAAAGACATCACTTTATAAGCAACACCTTCAAATACGAAGTCTCTTAATTCTGCAATAGCACCACTTTGCACACGAAACACATTCGCAGGCATTGCACCACCAGCACTTCCACCAACTACTACAATTGGATCTGGTACACGCTTTACAGGAATCGAAATTCGCTGAATATTTTTTCCATCATTGGCAACAACGTTTACAGTTCCAAGTTGTGTACAAGTAACGATATATTGTCCAGGTCCTGCTTTTCTTAATGAAGCACCTGCTCCTTCAATTGTTACATTTACTTTTTCGTCACCACCACCACCAGTTACACTCAATGGATTTTCTAAACCTTTATAAAAAACACGGGTTTTATCGGTAGAAACGGTTAAGCCAGCAGGAACACCAACTGTATATTTAATTTCCTTTTCTACTACAGCTGTTGTACCATCAGGTTTTGCATAAGAAATTCTTACACGCTTGATGCCAGCGCCAGAACCGCCAACACGGGTTTTGTATTCGGCAGTACCTTCTGCGTTAAGTGCAACATTAGCACCATCAATAGAAACAGTGGGTTGTGCTGCTTTACTAAATGCACCAATACCAGCTGTAATTACTAACTCTTCACCTGGCATTAAATATTGGGTGTTTGTTCCAGCAAAAGCTTGGAACTGATCATAAATAATTTCTACTTGACCAATTTGCTTATGGCAAAATTCAACAGCTTTTGACTCAGAGTTACGAATGTCATTTTGAAATTTACTCTATATTGTTATAGCCGCAATGGTAGGTGTCATATGAAAATAAGCGTAAG
>Ga0079300_10001095_pt1 | contig 10651 bp, 10 predicted proteins | sample Wag4_2014_7_11_FD_74799 | JGI IMG/M metagenome (GOLD analysis project Ga0079300, IMG submission 74799) | Fresh water microbial communities from Ohio, USA - Utica-2 Time Series HT 2014_7_11 | ecosystem: Environmental > Aquatic > Freshwater > Water tank | place: USA: Ohio | collected 2014-07-11
AAAATAACCAGAGAGGGCAATGAGACTAGTAAAAAAAGCCCGGCTGCTCATCAAGAAAAACATAGGGTATTGCGCTAAGTTTTTTTTCCAAAGAATATTATTTAGCGAAAACAGAAGGATCGAAATTAGAATCATCCACATGGTGGAAAAAAATGCAGTAAACCATTCGCATGGTGGTGAATAATCAACGCTCTCTCCTCTGCGGGCTGTCGCAGAAGATATTGTTGGTAGACCTGTTGTAACAAGTTATTCTGAGCTTCTAATTGAAGTTCATCATATACTTCTCCTAAGGTTTGATAAACAATATTGACCTCAAGGTAATCAAAGGAGGAGGTAATTGTTTTTTCTGTCCAAGATTGGAGCGCAAGCAGGTGTTCGTGGAATGCCCCTTGCTGCTCTGTCAGGTGCAAATACCAAACTAAATAGGCAAGGTAGCGTGTTTTAGGAAAAAGGTGTAACGCTTTAAATTCTGTGCTTTCCTGATTCTGCTGAAAAAGGTGTTGCCCAATATTTTTTACGTATTCTGATCGATCTAAATAGGCATGTCGAAAGAGTAGGGTATATCCAAAAATGAAATCTTGGTAAAAAGTGTCTGTGGAAGGGTTCTGGTGTTGGGTATAAAATTCAATAGCCTCCGTGTAGCCTGGTATTCGGCGGTAAGGGTCGTAGAGCGCTTCAATTATATGTAGACGGACAAAAGGGTGGAATCCAAAGTCTTTAAGTAACAGCGGAAAATCTTCTTTCTTTAGAAACCCCGAAAAAGTGGCTACAGCAATAAATTCTTTTTGTCGGTAACGTAACTGGGCAACGCTATCAAATAGATCAATTAAAGAAGTGTGCTTGGAATTGGCTACAAAATAGCGAACAACTGACTCCAAGCTTTGTTGAAAATACCGCCCGTCGTGGTCTTCATACGTTCTATGAGTAAAGGAAAGAAACTGGTTCCAGGATTTGAAGCCACAGAAAATAGCAAGAACATTGAGGGTGTTTGGGTAGGGTTGGTGGCGGTTATTTTTGGATAAAAAAAGTCGATACAAGGTGGATTCCGACAGGTATCCAAGTTTTTCCTGTTGGATGAGCTCACTAACCGTTTTGCAATCATTTTTATTAGATATATAGATCCCAGTTTTTAGGAAAAGGGTTTCTAAAAGAGCAATTTTCGTGGTCATTTAGTGTATGGTGTCGGGAAAGTAGACAAACATAGAATTAGTAATAAGCTACTGCAAAAATAGCAATTTTAGTCGCTTAAATTCGGATAATTTACTAAGGGGCACTCAACCCAAAATAAAAAAGAGGTGTTCTCCGATAAAAAGAACACCTCTTTTGGTATTGTTCGAACTGACAATTCAGCGCTTTACCGAGCAATAATGAGCTTTTTGGTTTGTAAATGGGAGCCTGCTCGCACGGCTACTAGGTAAAATCCGTTGCTCAAGGCATGAGTGGGAAATGTCCAGCTGTAGTTGCCTTGAAGCTGAGGTGCCTGAAGCAACTGCTCCACGAGTGCTCCACTTAGGCTATAGAGTTCTACCGAAAGATCGGTGGGCTCTGTGAGTTGGAGTTGAAGTTGGAAACTGTGGTTAGCGATGGTGGGAGCTACCAGCAGGTCTTGGAGGGGGCTTGGGATGGCCTCTGTTGAAACGGTACAATTGGTATTAAGCACTTGGAATTTTGCCCAGCCACAGCTCCAGTCATCAGTGGGACCAAAGGCGCCAAGGTAGCTGACGGGCTCAAAAAAAGGATGGGTTGCTCTGGGGGAAGAAAAAGAAGCTCCATCATTAACGGAGGAACCAAGGGTAGGTTGAGCATTTGGAATGTTGGGGTCGAAAGGAGAAGATAGGGCAAAGGGGGCGGAGGAGGGAACCGCACTATTATTCCAGTTGGCAGTACCAAACCATTGCGAAATATTAAAGGTTGGTTCTGTTGATTTCAGTAATTCAGCCGCATCAGCAATACGGCAATTTTTAATTTCTAGGAGGTTATTTTGGGCGTTTGCAATGGTTCCTACCCCATCAATGAAAATACCTACAGGAAAATTTCCGATTAATAAGGAATTAAAAAGGGCGGGTTCTGCATTTCTGCGCAGGTGAGCGGTTCGCCTGTAATTGGCATCCATCATTCCAGTTGGACCCACTATGGTAATATTGGAAAGATTTGGCCGTGTTTTTGGGATGGCCGGGGTGCCCGAGTTATCGTTATCGATTTCAAGGCCGTTGGAGCCGCTGATATCGGACAGGGCTGGATTACGGATGGCTAGTGCAAACTGGACATTCCCCTGATAGCCAAGGTCAAAATCGAAGTCGTCGTCTTTTGAACCATAAGAAATCAAGTGTTTGCAATTGACCGTTCCTCCGAAAAACTCAAAACCATCATCACCGGAATGGGATACTTGGACATAATTGACGGTGGTGCCGCTGCCCACACCGGCTAAGGTAAGCCCATTGGTTTCATTATTGATTTGAAAGGGAAATCCACCGTACTCAATCCGAACAAAGCGGATGATGCCCGAGTTATCGTCGGGCTTACAACCTCCTGGCTGATCTCCCCCACCATAATAGGCGTCGTTGTACGGCGTATTTATAGCTCCTTCTGCCACGCCGAGGCAGTTAATTCCGTTGGTTTTGGTATTGGTTGGAGCGTAACCGCATACAACCACTCCGCCCCAATCACCGGGTGCTGGGCTTGCTTGGCTTGAGGTGAAGACAATAGGCTGTTGGCGGGTACCGTCTGCAATCAGTTTGGAGCCACGGGTAATAATCAGCGTTCCCCGACTATTTTTATCTCCTTTGATGACCGTTCCAGGCAAAATGGTGAGGGTCGCCTGGTTTTTCACATAAACAAAACCAGTTAACAGGTATTCCCGATCGGGGCCCCAAGTGGTGTTCTGGGAAATATTGCCGGCTACCACCTCTAGTTGCTGGGCGGTGGCCAGGGTAGAAAAGAAAAGTCCAATAAAAACAAGCGCTCGATGGATAGATGACATGACTGTGTAGTTGAACAAGGATTCGTTTGGATTAAATCAAGGGACCAAAGTGGTCATTCAACTACAAAAATCGTACCTCAGTCGAAAATTGCCAAAATTATTTTTGTGCTCGAGACACTAAATAAAGTGCAATTAAACCAAAAAATAGGTTAGGAAGCCACATTCCCAATAAGATAGGTACATCCCCACTGGTAGCAAAAGAAATCGCAAATTTTTGGATAAGAATGAATACTGCTCCAATTCCGATCGCAATGGCTAGGTGCAGGCCCATACCTCCCCGTACTTTTCGGCCTGCGACGGCCAGTCCAATAATGGTTAGGATAAGATTGGTGAAGGCATCGGCCGTTCGGCGATAGAGTTCAATAGAGTAGATTTTGCTGTTGGAGAGTCCTCGAATTCGATCTCGATCAATCGCCTCGACCAAGGTAGAGGAAACCATTTCTTCGTTTTGGTTGTGGTAAAAAGTGAAATCCTGAGGTGCCAGGTTAAGCACGGTATCCACACTCGTTGTATAGCGCTGATAGGTTTCCTTTAAGCCGTTAAACTGTCGAACGGTGTAAGAGGGGAAGCGCCATTTTTGAAGCTCTTCCTTCCAAAGTACATTGTCAGCTTCAAGAATGGATTCCAGTTGGTGGCCGTTCATTTTTTGAAGTCGAAGGGTACTGATTCGTTGTGCCTTGTGGTCATACCCACGGATATAGGCTTTGGTGTCGGGAGCTACCATAAAGTGAATATTCCCGCTCAAAACTTGCTGCTTATCGGTCCATACGAAACTGCGTTCGAACCAAAGCCGTTTTTGGTTCATTTTGGGAATGAGGTAATGCCCCATGAACAAGTGGAGCAGCGCGATGATACTTGCAGCGAGTAGGTAGGGCCGTAGTAGCCTTCCGAAACCCACCCCAGCGTTTAGAATGGAGAGGATTTCGGAGTTAAAGGCTAAACGGGACGTAAAAAACACCACAGCGATGAGGGTGTACATGGGCATGAGCAGGCCAGTCATGTGCAACACGAAACCTGGGTAGTAGTCCACCAGAATATTCTTTAAGGTACAAGGGCTTTCAATAAAGCTCCGCACCTTGTCGCTAAAATCGATTGCCATAGAGATCATTGAGAAGATCAAAACGGCAAAGAAAAAAGTGGATAAATACTTGCGTATCAGGTACCGGTCTAGTGTTGCGATCATGGCCTAGCGGTTGCTGTTGGTACAGCCATCTTACAATTCGTAATTAGGAGTTAGTTTATCTTGTTTTTCGCCAGAATAGAATTCATTGACGATTCGTACCGCTTCCTCTGGGTCGTCGGTGAGGTGGAAGAGGTTCATATCTTCTGGACTAATGTTGTGGTGGCGTTCGAGCATAATTTCTACGATCCACTTCATTAGGCCTTCCCAGTATTCTTTACCGATTAGGACAATAGGTACTTTAGTGATTTTTTTTGTTTGCACAAGGGTAATCACCTCAAAAAGCTCATCGAGGGTACCAAAGCCACCGGGCATTACGACAAATGCTTGGGCGTATTTAACAAACATTACTTTTCGAACAAAAAAGTAGCGGTGTTTTAGGTTGTGAGAGGCAGCGATAAAAGGATTGTGGTGTTGTTCAAAGGGGAGGTCAATATTGAGGCCTACTGATTCTCCGTTTTTCATCCAGGCGCCTTTATTTCCGGCTTCCATAATCCCAGGCCCACCACCTGTTATGACGCCGTATCCTTCCTCTGCGAAAAGCGAGGCAATCTTAACCGCTTGTTCGTAGTAATACGTACCCGGCTTTGTCCTAGCCGATCCGAAAATGGAAACGCAGGGCCCTATATTATTAAGTATTTCGAATCCATCCACGAACTCGGCGATGACCTTGAACATGGTCCAAGAGTTTTCGCCTCGGATTTTACTCCATTTTTTCATCGCGATTCCAGTAGTACTGCCTTGGGGCCGTTCAACAGGCATTTCGTCCATTTTCTCTGTGTGATTCATCTCATTCATCTTGATTAGTATTGATTAAAAAAGCCGCTTTGGGTGCGGCTTTAGGTTAAAAAACATGTTTTTCTGCATGGTAACTAGATCGAACCAGCGGGCCACTTTCTACGTATTTAAGTCCTCGGGCGAGGCCTTCTTCCTTATAAAGAGCAAACGTGTCTGGGTGCACAAACTCAGCGACTTCCAAGTGCATTTTGGTCGGTTGCAAGTATTGTCCGAGAGTAAGAATATCGCAGCCATATTCTACCAGTTCGTCCATTGCCTGGAATATTTCTTCCTTAGTTTCTCCGAGTCCCACCATGATACCTGTTTTAGTCCGCTTTCCGAACGCTTTAGTCCGCTGTATTTGTTCTAGGCTGCGTTCCCATTTTGCTTGCGGCCTAACTTTCCGGTATAATCTTGGTACGGTCTCCATATTATGGCTTACCACTTCTTGTCCTGCTTCGATCATTCGGATTAAGGCATCCCAATTGGCCTTAACGTCAGGGATAAGGGTTTCGATAGTGGTTTCAGGGGACCGTTCTTTTACAGCGCGGACGGTTTGATACCAGATTTCGGCACCTCTATCTTTGAGTTCATCTCTGTTGACGGAGGTGATGACGGCGTGTTTTACCTGCATGAGCCAAATGGCCTCTGCTACACGGCGCGGTTCATCCTCATCATATTCGTTGGGGCGACCTGTTTTAACTGCACAAAAAGAGCAGGAACGCGTACAGACATTTCCGAGAATCATGAAGGTGGCTGTTCCAGCGCCCCAGCATTCGCCCATATTGGGGCAATTGCCACTTTGACAAATGGTGTGCAGTTTAAAGTCATCCACTACACTGCGCACTTTTCTATAATTTTCTCCCATGGGGAGCTTAACTTTCAACCATTCGGGCCGTTTGGAGCGGCCTTCGGAAGTGGGTTCAATGACCGGTAGTTCTAGCATAGTTGGGTGCTTAATCAGTACGGAATAACGTATTAGATAGTGAAAATGTTTATTCCTGAGGGGCTCAAAGTTCTCGGATCCAAATATTTCGGAAGCTTACCAAGTCGCCGTGGTCTTGAAGTTTAATAGGGCCTTTGCCATGGGCTAGGTTTTGGGGTAGACCAATGTATTCAGTGGTTCCTTTTATTTCTACGTGGTTTTGAACCACTACGCCATTGTGGAGGACAGTGACATAGGCAGATGCTGTTTTTATTCCATCTTGATTAAAGCGTGGTGCTGTATACAAAATATCATAGGTTTGCCATTCACCTGGCTTTTTGCAGGCGTTGACGAGGGGGATATGTTGTTTGTAAATAGAGGCCGTTTGGCCATTGGAGTAGGTTGAATTTTGGAAACAATCCAATACCTGCACCTCGTAGCGGTTTTGGAGAAAGACTCCGGAATTGCCGCGGCCCTGCCCTTCCCCTTTTACTATTTCGGGGGCTTTGAATTCGAGGTGTAGCTGGCAGTCTCCGAACGATTGCTTGGTTTGAATATCCCCTTTGCCTGGGGCGACTGTGATGCTTCCATCTTTTTGGAGGGTCCATACAGCGGCGCTGCTATCTTTTGAGGAGATGAAGTTATTTAGGTTGGAGCCGTCAAAGAGGCGAATTGCATCTGAGGGAGCTTCAGTGGGTTGTCCCGTTTGAACGAGACGTGGCACAGGTTGCCACACTTCAGTCGCCTTAGGGTCGGTGATTTGGGCGGTGACATCCGCGGCCAGCAGGCTGCAGGGAAATATTACAAAAAGAATTTTTTTCATAGACAAAATAATTATGCCGGCAAATTTCGAGGATGAAAAGCTTATTGCCTAATTTTTAGACAAAGAGTTAAAGGTTAGAGGTAATAAATATACAATTTGAGGGGGAATAGAATTAGTTAAGTACGCCTTTTCTTTTTTCCTTGTAAAAGTTCACTCCAGCACCAAACACCCAACCTTCTTTACCCGACTGTGTCCGGACAAGTACCCAGCGGTCTGTTACTTTTTCTGTTCCCAGACTAATCTCTTGAGTCCAATCGGTTCGCTTACCAAGGAAAGTGACCTCTTCGTACAATTTTAGTTGAGAAATAGTTTCACTTTTCAAGCTGGGTTCTTTGCGTAATTTGAGTCCGTCAATGGTTACGTAGAGCAGTGCTTGGTTGTTCTTGGTTGCTGAGGTTGCTTTTTCGGGAGCTGCTTTAGCTGACTCAGCTACTTTATTTTGGGGGTTTGGGTTGTCAGGTTTGCGTTCAACTGGAGTGGGGACGGGTTTGGGTGGAGGGGTGAGACGGATGGAGTCTGGGGCAGTGGATGGTTCTTCTTTGTCTCGATGGCTAAACGCTCTTTGTTGGTAGTCTGATCGTTTTTGTTCGCACCGGGAGATCATCCACAGGGCAATGCAGAAGAAAAAGACGAGAATGATGATGGTATCTAGTTTGGGTAATCGCATAATCGTACTGTATCCTTAGGTTTGTTTTAGGCTTTTTGGAGGTGATGTGGTGGTTTTTCGGAGCTAAGTTGTTGATTTAACGTAAAACGACAACAAAAATTACAAATATAGCAGTAAAATGGGGTAGGAGCTATTGGATTAGCTGTTACCTTTGCGTTGCAAAAATAGCACGGGATTTTGAGTACCATGCAGCAAAGTAGTCTCCTCTATCAAATCGCCCTTAACCGTATTCCACAAGTAGGTATGGTAACTGCTCGGCAGCTTATAGCCTTTTGTGGGGGGGCAAGGGAGGTTTTTCATGCAAAACGGCAGGATTTGCTCAAAATTCCAGGAGTGGGCCCGGGTATAGTGGAAGCGATTTTGTCAAAAGAGGCATTGTTGGAAGCGGAGAAAGAGCTCCATTTCATTACGCGTAACCACATTCAGACTCTTTTTTATACAGATCCGTTGTTTCCCAGTCGGTTAAAGAACCTCCGGGATGCGCCTATTATGTTGTATTTTAAAGGATCTGATGTTCGCTTACTGGATGCTCCCCGCATGCTGGCCGTGGTGGGTACACGCAAGATTACAGAACAAGGCGTGGCCATTTGCGAATCAATTGTGGAAGGGTTAAAACCCTATGAGGTGGTTTTGGTAAGTGGGCTAGCGTATGGGGTGGATATCACTGCACATCGGAAGGCCTGTTTGTTAGGTGTTCCAAATATTGGTGTGTTAGGGCATGGTTTAGGTAGTATTTACCCAGCCGCGCACAAGTCAACTGCAGCTCGAATGCTGGAAAACGGAGGACTTTTAACGGAGTATATGCACAATGAGGGGCCGGATAGGGAACATTTTCCGATGAGAAATCGTATTATTTCTGGGCTTTGTGACGCTTTGTTGGTGGTTGAGACGGGTGCGACAGGGGGTTCAATGATCTCCGTGGAATTTGCCTTGAAGCACCACCTTGAAGTATTCGCGGTGCCGGGACGGCCAACTGATCCTCAAAGCAGTGGATGTAACCAGTTAATCAAGAGCAATAGGGCTCGTTTGATTGAGTCAGCTGCTGACATAGTGGAGGTGATGAACTGGGATGTAGCGGGAAGTCCTCGGGGTGTTCAAGGCCGGTTGTTTGAGGAATTATCGGAGGAGGAGGCCCGAATTATGGATGCGGTCCGTTCCACTCCAAAGATTGGAATTGATGATTTAGGTAGTGCTGTTTCCCTACAAGCGGGAGAGTTAGCTTCTATTATTTTACAATTAGAATTTAGGGGACTGTTGCGTACTTTTCCCGGTAAACGATATTCAGCGCTTTAGGTTTTGTCAAAAAAAATACGTCAACGTCACACGTTATATTATGCTTTGGCCGATTTTCTTATGGCCATGTTTGCTTGGGCCTTTTTTTTCGCTTGGCGCAAGATGAGTGAGGGCGCCCGCCCTTGGGAGGAGGCTTCTTCTGATCCCAATTTTTTCATTGGGATATTAATTATTCCTACTGGATGGGTTCTTTTGTATGCCATCTTTGATCATTACTTGGATATTTACCGGCTCTCTCGCTTGCAGACCTTATCCCGAAACTTCTTTTTGAGTTTTTTTGGGGTAGTATTTTTGTTTTTTGCGTTGGTGCTGGATGACGTGGTCCGAGATTATCATTCGTATTATCGATCTTTTTTGGTTTTATTTTGCCTTCATTTCTTCCTGACGTCTATTTCTAGGATGGTGTTATTAACCAGAGCAAGCAGGCGGTTGAAGGCAGGAAAAATCACTTTTAATACCTTGATTATTGGAGGAAATCAGAATGCAGTAGACCTATATAAGGATATTATCAGTCGGCCAAAAGGATTAGGATATCGATTTATTGGTTATCTTGACACGAATGGCGGCCAGGAGCAGCCTTTGGCGGCCAATTTGCCGAAGGTGGGAAATATTCCGGATTTGGCGGATGTAATTCGACAATATGAGGTAGAGGAGGCAATTATTGCCGTTGAAACATCTGAGCACAATAAGGTACGGGCAATATTAAATGTCCTGTTTGATTTTGACTTTCAGGTGTTGGTTAAAATTATTCCGGATATGTATGATATTCTGTTAGGTACCGTCAAAATGAGCCATTTATATGGCGCGGTTTTGATTGAAGTTCGGCAGGAATTGATGCCCAAGTGGCAGCGGGTGGTGAAGCGCTTCATTGATGTTATCGTTAGTGCAATGGCATTATTCCTATTATCTCCTTTGTTTTTATATATTCTTATACGTGTAAAATGGTCTTCTCCAGGTCCTGTTTTTTATCGGCAAGAACGAATTGGATGGCATCAGAAACCCTTCCATATTATTAAGTTTCGCTCTATGTACATCGATGCGGAGCAACATGGTCCGCAATTATCCCAAGGCGATGCTGACCCGAGGGTGACACCATGGGGTAATGTGATGCGTAAATACAGGCTTGATGAGCTTCCGAACTTTTGGAACGTGTTGGTTGGGGATATGTCTTTGGTGGGACCACGTCCAGAGCGGGCATATTATATTGAAAAAATTATGGAGCAAAATCCCCATTATAAGCATTTGCTCAAAGTTCGTCCGGGAATTACCTCCTGGGGGCAGGTCAAATACGGCTATGCCTCGAATGTGGAGCAGATGCTGGAACGTCTCAAGTTTGATCTATTATACATTGAGAACATGTCTTTGGCGTTGGATTTCAAGATCATGTTTTATACAGCGCTGGTACTTTTGAAGGGGGAAGGAAAGTAGAGATTTCCTATTCAGATCGCCTGGTCTGCGGGCTAAACGGCAATCGACTAAGTGAGGAGAAGTACGGCGACTACTACCGAAATTATTCCGGCTAGGTATCCCCGGTAGAGTTCTGTTGGGGTATGTGCTCCTAGGGCAAGGCGAGCAGCCCCTATAGCTCCTGCTAAAAGGCTCCCGATGGCGATAATAATAGGCCAGCTTAGTTCGAAACCTGCGAAGTGTACCTGATGGCCAGCTTCGGGCCATTTAAAGGGTAGAATCACAAGCATGGTGACAAATCCGGAGACTCCGGCTGCATGCACGCTAATCTTTTCAAAAATATTAATGATAAAACATAGGAAGAGGGAAATGGTGGCCCCTAAAACGAACGCGTTATAAATAATTGGTGTCTGTCCAGCACTATGAAGATTTTTAAACAGCCAAATATAGAATACGCCGGTTAGAATGAACGGTCCAATTCGCTCCTGCTTATCTGCCAGCTGCCAGGATTTAGCAAATCCAAGTAATTTCATCAGGGCTACTCCGATGCCTGGTATCAAAGCGGTAGTAAAGAATACCCCCATGAGCAGTAGGACAGC
>Ga0079300_10001100_pt1 | contig 10638 bp, 8 predicted proteins | sample Wag4_2014_7_11_FD_74799 | JGI IMG/M metagenome (GOLD analysis project Ga0079300, IMG submission 74799) | Fresh water microbial communities from Ohio, USA - Utica-2 Time Series HT 2014_7_11 | ecosystem: Environmental > Aquatic > Freshwater > Water tank | place: USA: Ohio | collected 2014-07-11
ATTGCAAAAGAGAGATACGGTTCGCAACCCGTTGGTGGAGTTGGTACTATAAACAGACATACTGGAGAAGTTATTAATAGACCTCACAATGCTCAAACACCGGTTAGTCCTCCCGCAGAAGTGACCGAAAATGCACCAGTTAGAGAGGTTAACAACCAAGATAGCACCCGAAATGATGTTACCCCAAAAGTGTGGGTTTATTATACCATCAAAAGGGGTGATGCACTTTTTACACTGTTAGATGTATTTGACTGCACTGAAGATGATGTTCGCAGATGGAACAACATTCGTAGATCGCAGTTTATGATTGCTGGAGAAAAATTGAGATTTGAAGTTGACTCAACAAAGAAGATTTATTACTCTAAGATCAATAGTATGACATTGATTGAGAAAAGAGAGTTAGCTAAAAATGATTAAAAAGACCATTTTTTTCTGCTTCATTTTTTTCATAGGTGGCTTCAAATACAGTAAAGCCCAAAATTCATTAAAAACTTTAATTGATGTTGTTCAAATTAATGATATTAAATCAATTGAAGAAAAAATAAAAATTGATGGGGATCTCTCAGAGCGGGTTTGGAACTCAGCGCGATTTGCTGGAAACTTTACTCAGCATTATCCTTATGATACCAGTTATTCAATCACAAAAACAGAGTATGCTCTATACAGTGATGACAAGTTTTTATACGCAGCTTTTAGGTGCTACAGGCGCAATGCAAATGAGGGATTTGTAGTAAACAATCTAAAGAGAGATTTTTCCGTGTTGACAAACGATGCGGTAATTTTAACGATTTCGCCTTTTCTAGATGGGCAAAATGGATTTTCATTTGGAGTTACTCCCCATAACGCGCAGCGAGAAGGTTCAGTTGAAAATGGGGGAGGTTATGGTGTGTCTACAGCTTGGGATCAAGTTTGGTTTTCACAAACTAGAATAACGGATTCTGTTTGGTATGCTGAAATGGCCATCCCATTTTCGAGTATACGATTTGTCAGAGGATCAAAGCACTGGACATTCAATGTTTCTCGTATAGATTATGTCAATAATGAGATTAGCAGTTTATTCAGGGTTCCAAGAAATTTTAATATTTCATCTTTGGTTTTTGCCGATACGTTGTTATGGGAGAAACCCATAGAAAAGCGTCCATTTAATGGGGTCTTCATACCTTATGTTAGTAATTTGACATCGCAACCAAAAGGACCTAATACCCCCATAACACAGCTTCCAAGAATTGGTTTTGATGCAAAATTGGGAATCACTCCGTCGTTGAATTTGGATGTGACCGTAAATCCTGATTTTGCTCAAGTTGATGTAGATGTACAGCAGATCAATTTAACGAGATACAGTTTGTTTTTTCCTGAACGAAGACAATTTTTTATTGAAAACAGTGATTTATTTGCCAACTTCGGCTTCAGGCAAATAAGGCCGTTCTTTTCTCGTAGAGTCGGTTTAAGTGATTTTGGGCGAAATATTCCTATTACACAAGGACTGAGACTTTCAGGGAAATATGGAAATAATGTGCGTTTGGGAATCATGAATGTAACTACCGCCGATGAAGAAAAATATGGTGGCTTGGTGAAAAATTATTCGGTATTAGCCATGCAACGCAAGATATTCAAGGCGAGCAATGTTGGTTTAATTGTGGTTCATGATGAAAAATTAAATTTACCTAAACGCGATTTTAATACTGTATTGGGAACGGAATTAAATCTTTTGAGTCCCGACAATAAGTGGAGTGGAAAAGCATTTGTACAGAAGTCACATTATCCGGGACTTCCTTTGGCCAAAGGCTACGCGCATGCTACGTATTTAATGTATCGAAGTTTGGATTGGATGTTCATGTGGAATCATGAATTTGTAAGCAGACGTTATTTGGCGAGAACGGGATTTGTTCCTAGAATTGACAACTTTGACCCTTCAAGTGGTAAAGTGGTTAAATGGGATTATTGGCGTTTAGAACCAGAATTAAAGCGGGTGTTTTATCCCAAGAGCAAGACAATCAATAGTGTTTCAGCATACGTTTACAACAGTAGTTATTACGATAGCGCTTTTGTGCCAACTGAAAGTAACACCACACTGGTGAGTGAATTGAAATTCCAGAATACGGCTTACGTTTATGTGACGGGATATTCCTTCTACAACAGGTTATTTTTGCCCTTTGCGCCTGTATCACTTCCCGGTAGGGGATATTTAACTGGCGAACATCAGTGGCAAGGAGTTAACGTAGCTTTTTCAACCAATACCCGGAAACCACTCACTGTCAATGGAGAAGTGGATTTTGGTGGATACTATATCCAAGGTAATAAACAAGAATACAGAACAGAGCTCAATTACAGGGTTCCAGGTTTGGGTAGGAAGCAAATACCTCGTTTATTGGTTACTGCAAGCCTTCGTCACATAGATATTGATTTGAATGATTCTGGGCAATATCAAATTGATTTGATTGGATTTAAAGCAGATTATAGCCTTTCTACGGTTACTTATTTGATTGGATACTGGCAGTATAATGCTCAAAATGGATTCATGAACATGAATCTAAGATTCCAATGGAGATATAGGCCTATGAGTGATTTCTTTTTGGTCTATTCTCAAAATTGGGACCAAACCTATTTGACTCCTCAGAGCCGCGAAGCTTGGTCCCTAGGGGGAAGAAGTTTAGCCTTTAAAGCCGTTTATTGGTTTTAAGAAGGTGTCAGAACCATTCGGAAGTTGCAGAAACGAATTTATTAGAATCCGTCCCCGTCTAACATGTTGCCAAGGCCACCTAATATGCTGCCTTCACCTCTTCGGTTTCCAGGTTGAGCGTATGATAAGATACGACTTGCCAATCGACTAACAGGCAAGCTTTGAAGCCACACTCTTCCGGGTCCACGTAAAACAGCGAAGAAGAGTCCCTCACCGCCAAAAACAGCATTTTTAATGCCCTTCACGAATTGAATATCGTAATCAACGCCGCCCGTAAAGGCAACAATACAGCCGGTATCAACTCTTAGGAATTCACCGGGTTTCAAGTCGCGTTCAAGGATATAACCACCTGCATGAACGAAAGCCATACCATCGCCTTCTAGTTTTTGCATAATAAAACCTTCACCACCAAAAAGTCCAGTACCTAATTTGCGTTGAAATTCTATACCAACACTAACACCTTTAGCTGCACACAAAAAAGCATCTTTTTGGCAAATAACCTTATGGCCGTAGTGAGAAAGATTCAAAGGAACAATCTTACCTGCATAAGGAGCTGCAAATGTCACGTGTTGTTTACCATAGCCATTGTTTGTAAAGGCGGTCATGAAAAGACTTTCACCCGTTAGAAGTCGTTTACCCGCACCTAGAATTTTTCCAAACAAGCCACCTTGTTCTTGGCTACCGTCGCCAAAGATGGTTTGCATTTCAATGCCTTCATCCATGAACATGAAACTACCAGATTCTGCAATGACGGTTTCTTGTGGATCAAGTTCAATTTCTACACACTGCATTTCTTCTCCGTGCAGTTTGTAATCAATTTCGTGATTTTGTATCATGATTTTTTAAGTTTTAAAATCGAAAATTCGGTATTTTCTGCTTTTATGGTATTTTCAAGTCTTCCAAGGTTTTCAATTTCCATGGTAACTACATCGTTAGGTTGGAGCCATTGAACCTGATAGTTGGGGTCGTTTAAAAGACCTGTTCCGTTGAGTTCGAGAAAACATCCTGTACCAACGGTGCCAGAGCCAATGACATCGCCTGGCAATATGTCTACACCATAAGCGCATCTTTCAACGATTTCGGCGAACGTCCAGTCCATATCACCCATATTTCCCTCACTTACTTGAACACCATTTACCCAACATTTCATAGAAAGATTGTAGTTATTTCCAGTGTGGTTTGGTTTTGCTTGGATTTTGAAAGGTTCAAGTTCATCAGGTGTAATCATGAATGGACCAATGACGGTGCTAAAATCTTTTCCTTTTGCTGGACCTAGATTCAGGAGCATCTCTTCCATTTGAAGAGTTCTTGCGCTCATATCATTCATGATCATATAACCGGCTATATAATCATCAGCATCAGCGGCTGTGATATTACGGCCTTTCTTTCCTATAACAATGGCTGCTTCAAGTTCAAAATCCAATTTTTGAAAATGGTCAGGCATGCAAACAATTTCTCCAGGACCTTGAATAGCATTGTGATTGGTAAAATAGAAAATGGGATATTGATCAAATTCTTCAATCATTGGAACCTTTCTATTTCTTCTTGCAGCCGCAACGTGTTGTCTGAAGGCATACCCGTCTCTGCAGCTGCTTGGTTGTGGTACCGGAGCAAGTATGTTTAAATCAGAATAATTTAAAGCTTTTTCAGAATGCTTTCCGTTGATGATTTCATCTTGAATGGTTTGACTTTTAACTTTATTGGTTTCCCAATCTTCCAAAATGGCTTTCATGGTTTCGGGAATTTCAGCGTTTATAAGGCTGAGGGGATAGACTTTGTTATCTACCAATAAGGCTGCCTGAGCTATGGCTCCGTGGCTGAACGACACAAATTTCATGTTTCAAAAATACAATAATCTTATTCAGACTTGGTTACTCTCCGTCGAATTCAGAACTTTGAACCATAAAAATGAAAAAGAATAAAATATTGGTAACCGGTAGCAATGGTTTATTGGGTCAAAAATTAACCGATTTATTGATTCAAGATAGTGGGATAGAATTGATAGCAACAGGAAGGGGAAAGAACAGACATCCAATGAGTGATTCTGATGCAGGATATACCTATATAGAATTGGATATAACAGACAATCAATCAGTTGAAATTTTATTAAGAGATGTAAAACCAGACATTGTTATACACACTGCTGCAATGACGCAAGTAGATGATTGTGAGTTTGAAAAAGAACTTTGCGTAAGCTTGAATATTGATTGCGTAGAACAACTAGCACGGCTCAGCCAAAAGTTGGATTATAGATTGATTCATTTAAGTACAGATTTCATTTTTGATGGTACAAAACCCATGTACACAGAAGAGGATGAACCAAATCCGTTGAGTTACTATGGTTGGAGTAAATTGGAGGCAGAGAAAAAAGTGCTTGAGTTTTCAAAGAACTATGCCATTTTAAGAACGGTCTTAGTTTACGGAAAAGTGGCAGATATGAGTAGGTCTAACATCATGCTTTGGTCTTATAATACGTTGAAGGATAACAAGAATGCTAAGGTAGTAGATGATCAATTTAGAACTCCAACATTAGCAGAAGATTTAGCAGTGGGATGTAAATTGGCTGCATTATCAAATGAGAATGGAATTTTCAATATTGCTGGAAAGGATTATGTGAGTATATATGAGTTAGTTGAAAAAATAGCTTTGATGTATGGTTTTGAAATGACTAACATTGAGATGGTGTCTAGTGATACTTTAAGCCAACCAGCCAAACGACCCCCTATAACAGGTTTAGATATTTCTAAAGCTCGTGAAATATTGAATTATGAGCCTCATTCTTTAGAGGATGGTATAAGAATTTGCTTGGGTATGTGATATATTGTTATCATTACAAGAAAATTAACTTTATTTTGTGGTATGAAAATTTCTAGGCACAAAGCACTGACTTTTCTTTCCTTGTTCTTAATCTTGTTAGGCGGTTGCAAAAGCAAAGAAAAATCTGAGCTTGTAGTGTTAACAGGTGGAACTAAACCTCTTAAATCCGATCAAATTTTTGATTATTTAGACAATAAGAAGGAGAATTATGAGCGGTTAGTAGGTGTTACATTATTTGCCAAGGTAACAATGAGAGACACCTCAGCCTTGGTTAAAAAGGCCTTACAGGTATATCGTAAAAGAGCTGAAGAAGAAGGAGAGAATAATCTCAAATTGGTGGGATATTCAAAATTGTTGGAATCTGCTGACAGGCGGAGAAATTTAGTGATACATGGTGTAACAAAGTCTGATATCGAGTTAGCTAATTCCATTACCGATCTTAATCAACAGGTTTTAAAAATTGGTGATCAGTTAAACGATACTACCATGAAAATTTTGGCAATTACTCAGTTGAGTTCCAATTATTTTGGTTTAGGAAAGAACGATAGTGCCGAGATGCTTACTAAACTGGGGTTTGATTTGGCTTACAATAATAGAGATTATGTGCACATTCATTTTTTCGGAGTCAATTTAGGATATGTTTTTAATAAGAAATCAATGTATGGTGCTGCTCAACAGTATTTTGAAACGGCATTGGATGCCGCAAAAAGAGTGGGTTCTCCTCATACAATGGCGGTAAATAATTTGGTTGGTTTACTGGTTTCGGAGAAAAATTTTTACGATGCTGATCAATTGTGGAATCAAGAATTTGCAAACAAAGAATTAAACCCTGACTCATACGAAGATCAAGTATTGATTATCAATAAAGCCTATATTTTACAAAAATTAGGCAAGTATAAAGAAGGTCAAATTTGGATTAATAAAATTAAGATTGTTGCAAATTATCCTGATTTGCAGATTGATTTTCATAGGGTGATTTTAAATCACATGGAACATGAAAATTTGAATACTTCTTTATATCTGGATAGCATAAAGGCTATTTGGTTATCATACCCTCCAGATGGAATCAAAAAAATGAATGTATTTATTCAAAATGCGTTGCCTGAAAACTCAAATTTACTCACTGATAAGGATATTAAATTCATTGATAGTTTTGTAGATCAAAGTACAGATGACTACTATGATTGGGTTGATATTTATGAATCCGTCAAGGGAGTTAGGGCGCAAAGCAAAGGAGATCTCAATGAGGCTATTGGCCATTTTAGGAAGGCCTTGGAAATTAAAGAATTAGCAAATATCAAAGATGGGATAAGCAGAAAATCTGATATAACCGAGAAACTTCACATACGAGAGCAACAAGCCAAACTGGAAGAAAGTAATATTTTATTGGAACATGAGAGAAATAGTTATTTATGGTATAGACTTGTTACGGCAGCAATTATTTTGCTTGGTATATTTATCATATTCATTATTGTGAGAGAGCGTGGAAGATTGAAACTTCAAAATGATTTGGTAGAGAAAGAACTTATTTTAGAAAAGAAGTCAGCTGAAGCATTGCAATTAGAAAATGAAATTAATGGCAGGGTATTAGCTTTGTCAAAATTGGTTATTGCTAAAGCCGATCGCATTAATAAACTATTGATGGCCTTGAATGAGAATAACTTCAAAGATCAAATTAGAGAGTTGAAAACAGAGTCGTTGGCCATTCAAAACGCGTTTTCTGAAGCTAAGCCCCAGCTAGCAGACAAACTATTGGAAGACTACTCTGAGATTCAGCTAGATTTTCCTGGTGTTTCAGAATTGAACATGACTGAGAAACGAATTTTCGTGTTGTCAATTAACGGTTATCACAGTAAAGAAATAGGCAGCATTCTTGGACTAACTGGTCAGTATGTAAACAATGCACGAACTCGAATTCGTAAGAAATTAGATATTTCTGAGAATTGGAATGAAATTAAAATAAACAAAAAGAATCCAAATTTAATATGAATGAAAACTTTAGAAGCGGATTTGTAAGCATTATTGGAATGCCCAATGCCGGGAAAAGCACGTTATATAACAGATTATTGGGTGAGACACTTGCCATTGTCAATCCCAAGGCTCAAACAACTAGGCATAGAATTTTAGGGGTAAAAAACGGACCCGGTTTTCAAATTGTGTATTCAGATACTCCGGGAGTTTTATACAAGACTTCTTACAAGATGCATGAAAAAATGATGCATTTTGTCAATGAATCAGTAGCAGATAGTGACGTATTGATATTGATGATTGATATCAAAGGTCGACAGTTTACCGAAGAAATTAAGGAGAAGTTTGAGCATGCAAAGGCAAAGAAAATAGTTGCTTTGAATAAAGTTGATTTGAGTAATCAATCTGATTTAGAAGCCAAATTAGAGGAAATCAAAGAGAATTTCAAAGCAGATATATATTTGCCCATTTCTGCTGAACATGGTTTTCAAGTAGAAGTTCTCGAGGAATATATTGAGAAGTTTTTACCTGAGCACCCAGCGTATTTTCCAGACGATCAGCTTACAGATAGGTCAGAGCGTTTTTTTGTGAATGAAATCATCAGAAATAACATATTGAAACTATATGATGAGGAAATTCCATATGCCTGCGAAGTCATGAGTTTATCTTTCAAGGAAAATAAAAAACTGATTAAAATTAACTGTGAAATCATAGTAGAGCGCGATTCTCAAAAGCCCATTTTGATAGGTAAAAGAGGCGATGGAATTAAAAACTTGGGCATTGAATCTAGAAAAGAGTTGGAAGCTTTCTTTGGTAAGCAGGTCTTTTTAGAATTGTATGTAAAGGTTAGGGAAGACTGGAGAAACAACAATAACATGCTCAAACAATTTGGGTATGATCAAGAGTAAATTATATCTTTTGTGTTTTGTTGGCTTGTTATCTTGCACCAATGCAAAGCAAGTTGATGGAGGTGATTTATATCCAGAAAAAATCAATGGATGGGTCTTAAACAAGGTCTTTCAAAGGAAATCTTTTGATACATCTTACGTAATAACATTAAATGGAATAAAGTATAATATTTTGTTTAATGTTCCACAAAATAATAATCACCAACTAATTTTATTTTTACCAGGTTGGAACTTGCCTGCAAAAGATTGGAAAACAAAGACCAGGGTGGTTGATAGTGCCTTGAATTCAGGTTATTCTACGCTTTTGGTTGATATGGGAAAGAGTGTGTATTTGGATACTTTTTACTCCAATACACGAGCAGATTACAAGAATAGCCCTACCCGACAATGGTTGTGGGAAGAGGTTTTGGAGCCTTACAGAGATGCCGGCTTTTTTAGTGATGTTTATAAAGGATTAAAATCACATGTATTTGGATTGTCTACGGGTGCTAGAGGAGCAGTTGCATTGGCTCAGGATCATTATTTAACGGTGAACTTTGTAGCCGCTTTAAGTGGAGATTATAACCCACTAATTGATACTACAGATGCTTTGATGATCAACTCGATGGGTAGATATTACCAAAATACGGATCGTTGGAGGTTTGGCTCAAATAATTTATTGCAAAGGGGGGCTATTTCCGGGCATTTATATTTAGCTCACGGAAAGAAAGATAGGGTTGTACCAATTAAACACTCCTTAGAGTTTGCTGATAGTTTGTTAAAAGGGAATTCTATTGATCAAGGTTGGCCAGTTTATGCGTTCTTTCCTGAAAGCGCTGGTCATGATTATTTGTTTTGGAACGAAGCAGGTTTGAAGGCGCTCAATCAGTTGAGGGTTCTATACCCATTATGGTAAGCTTATCTGTATTTGAGTCTTTGTCTTTTTTGCTAAAGATGGTTGCCACCATCATGAATACAGAAGTCATCAAAATGACCTGAGTAATCAGTGTTTGATTGACAACTGCAATTGTTTGACCAGCAGGTATACTTACAAAAAGCAACACGGTTATAAGTCCTCTTGGCGAAACATACGCCAATGGGAAGATGGGCAACTTCAGAATGAGTAATTGTAAAATTCTCAGTAAAACAATCATTCCAAAGACCAGAGAGGAGAGAATGAATGTGTTTAAATCAAGCAGTGTGTTAAGGTCTATGGTAAATCCAAAGATTAGGAAAAACGACACTCTAACAACGAATGTGAGTTCGGTTGTTATCTCTTCAAATTTGTGAATTTCTTTGGTTAGATGGGATGTTTCAAAGTTCTTGAACCACTTGATGGTGCTGATTTTTTCAATATTGGCGATTACAAGTCCGAAAACAAGAATCAGTATTAGGGCGGGTAAATGAAATCCTTTTGCCAAAGCGTATAAGAAAATGATCAAGGCTATAATAGGCATGAATTTTACGCGGTGCTTGAGTCTGCTTATCATGAGTGTAAGAACCAAAGCGGCTAGGAGAGAAAATATTATACTAATGCCAATTTCCCCCAAAAACAAAAGTGAAGTTTTCCAATTGATGATTTCATTGAGTGCAATGAAGTTGAATAACGTAACACCAACAATGTCTGAGAGACTGGATTCGAAAATGATGAATTCTTTATCTTTTTTACTCAGCATTTTGGCTGTGGGTATGGCAATTGCACTGCTGATGATAGATAATGGAATGGCATTTAAAAGACTGTCTTTAAATCCAAAACCTTGAATGGTAAACCAAGCACCGAGGCTGATGCACAATGTGATAATTGATAGGAAGGCCAGAAGAAATGTTTGATTAAGTAGGGGTAGTTTTTGTTTGGTTAGTTTTAGTTCCAATGTACCTTCTAGAACAATAAGAATCAAACCCATGGTTCCAAGTTCGGGCAAAACAGATGAAAAATCGGGTTTTTCCCAATGCATAAAATCAACCAATTTCTGAGAGAGCATTCCCAATATCAAAAGAATGATGATGTTGGGGACACGGGTTTTTGGCGAGATTATTTCAAATAAATATCCAATCAGGATCAGTGAAGTAAAAACCAGCAAGAATGAAACATGCATACCCCGAAGTTAGTATAATATTCGCGCATCACCATGTTGAAACGCCAGAATTTCGCCGTCTATTTCTAGTTTGGCTCTGCCGTTTTGGTCAACCCCTTTGAATAGAGCTTGGTAAATTTCAGATTTGGGCATGGATATTTGAACGTTTACGAGCTCTGAAAAACGCCAAAGGCATTGTTCAAAGTAAAGA
>Ga0079300_10001106_pt1 | contig 10608 bp, 10 predicted proteins | sample Wag4_2014_7_11_FD_74799 | JGI IMG/M metagenome (GOLD analysis project Ga0079300, IMG submission 74799) | Fresh water microbial communities from Ohio, USA - Utica-2 Time Series HT 2014_7_11 | ecosystem: Environmental > Aquatic > Freshwater > Water tank | place: USA: Ohio | collected 2014-07-11
GCGCCAGGGGGCCGGCCATGTAGCCCACTTCCAGGGGGTAGATCTGCTGTTCGCGCTCCTGCAACCAGCTCACCAGGCTGTAGGTGCGCCGGCTGGCGATCAGTTCCATGCCCAGCCCCTCGGCGGCCCGCTGCACCATGGTGCGCATCGATGCCCGCCAGCAACGCAGTCGGCGGGGCGGCGCGAATCCATCGGCTTCAGCTGCCGCCAGGGCCTCCTCCAGGGCCTCGCGCAGCCATTGGGAATTGACGGTCGCGGCCGGGCAGGGCCTCACCCAGCGGAAGATCTCCCCATCGGGCCGTCCGTCCGCCGCCACCTCCGGTGTGGTGCAGATCAACAGTTCCCAGCGTTTCTTGCCGTCGGCTTCCAGGATCGGGCGGGAGTAGTAGTCGAGCTCCCAGTCCGGCCCCGTGGTGACGGCGTTCACGGCGGAGCGCGTCATCCCGCCTGCTGCTCCTGCTGGCGCAGCAGGGAGCGGGCCCGGACGGCGCGTTCGGCGGCCTCGGCCATGACGCTGTCTCTGGCGATCAGCAGTTCGCCCGGTTGGCCTTCAAGCAGGGCGGTGTTGAGGGCGATCCGTCCCCGGCCCGGGTCGAGATCGGTGATCAGGGCCCTGACGCGATCGCCTTGATCAAACACCTCGCGCAGCTCGCGCATCTGGCCGCGGGTGATGGAGCTCTGGTGCAGCAGCCCACTCACCCCGCCCAGATCCACAAAAAAGCCGTAGGGCTTGACCGAGGCCACCACCCCTTCCACCAGCTGACCGACCTCCAGCTCGCTGAAGCGGGCGGCGGTGGCCGCTTTCTTTTCCGAGAGCACCAGCTTGCGGGTCTCCGGATTCACCTCCAGGAACGTGACTCCGATCGTCCGACCGATCAGGCTCTCGTGGTTCTCGCCCTCCTGCAGCTGGGAGCGGGGAATGAAGCCGCGCAGCCCTTCCAGGTCGCAGGTCACGCCACCACGGTTGAACCCGTTCACCTTCACTTGCACCACCTTGCCCTCCTTTTCCAGAACCCGCACCTTGTCCCAGCTCTGGCGCAGGGCCAGAGCGCGGGCACTGACGGTGACCATGCCATCAGCGTTCTGTTCACGGGTGACGAGCACCTCCACCTGGGTGCCCCTCGGGAAGCGCTCCTTCAGGTTGGTGATCACCCCCAGGGCTGCTTCCTTCTTGGGCATGAAGCCCGGCGCCTTGCCGCCGATGTCCACATACACCCCGTCGCTCTCGATGCCGACCACGCTGCCGGTCACCACTTCGCCGGTGGTGCCGACAAAGTCCTGTTCGTTGAGGGCGGCGAGAAATGCTTCCTCATCGAAGTCGAACTCGTCGACACTGCGGCTGGTCGCCGGGGCAGCCGCTGGTGCCGACCCCCGGCCCTGGTCCCTGCTGCCCCTGCCGGGTGCGGGACCGAGCAGGTCGGCCATGGTCATGCCCTCCAGTGCGCCGAGATCAAACCGGTCCGCGTCGTCTGCGCGGTTGGATGGGGCTGAGACAGGCCCCTCAGGTCTGCGCGGGCTGTCCAGGCGCTGGGGGGCAGCGTCCGCCGCCGGCTCCACTGGACGGCTGGGGGACTCAGGCGGAGCGGTCGATTCCTGGCCGGATTCCTGGCCACGGTTCGGTTCGTCCTTCTTGATCATCAGCACCTGGGGCGGTCGCCGGGTCGGTGGCGGCACGGGCCCTCTGGCTGAAGACGGCGTTGCGCCAGACGGCCTGGGTGAGGGGGGCGTCGGCTTGCCGGATCCGGCCATTCCACATCGCGCTGACAGCTGCACACTGTAGGCAGCGGGGCTGATGCGGATGTCACCACAACGTCATCTCAGCCACATGCGCTGGCCGGATGTGAAGGCTGCGGCGGCCCAGCCCGGCAGCACCCTGGTCTGGCCCTGGGGCGCGATCGAACAGCACGGTCCCCAGCTGCCGCTGGACACCGATGGGCTGTTTGCTGAACGGGTGGTGGAGGCGGTGCTGGAGCGCCTGCCGGCGGAACGCCCGATCTGGCGCCTGCCGCTGCAAGCGATCGGGTTCTCGCCTGAACATCTGGGTTTTGCCGGCACCCTCAGCCTGCCGGCCGGGCTGTTGATCGATCAGATCTGCGCGGTGGGCGAGCAGCTGGGGGCCCTTGGATTCAGCCGTCTGGTGCTGATCAACGGCCATGGCGGCCAGATTGCCCTGCTGCAGACCGCGGCGCGGCAGCTGCGCTGCCGTTGCCCCCGACTGGCGGTGCTGCCCTGCTTCCTCTGGAGTGGAGCGGCGGGGATCGGGGCGCTGATCCCTGAGCCCGAGCGCAGTCAGGGATTGCACGCCGGACTGGCCGAAACGAGTCTGATGCTGCATCTGGCGCCGGAGCGGGTGGGTGAGGAGCGCCCCTGCGATGGCCAGCTGCCGGCGCCGCCGCCGCCTGGCTGGGATCTCGAGGGTGCCCTGCCCGCGGCCTGGCTCACCACTGACCTGAGCCGCAGCGGTGTGGTCGGCGATGCGACGGGTGCAACCGCGGAGCTCGGTGAACGCCTGTTCCAGGCCCTGGTGGCGGGATGGACCGAGCGGCTGGAGTGCCTGTTGGTCAGCGACTGGCCACCGGGTACACCGGTTGACGGGGGGCATTCGGCTGAATGTGGGTGACGCTGGGTACAGTCATGCGACCTGTTACCCGATTGCGGCCGCCATGGCGACGTTGACCTCTGCCACCGAAGCCACCTCAGCCGAAGCCACCTCAGCCGAAGCTCCCCTGGCGGAAGCATCCGCCGCCGTCGCCAACGGGCTGCCTGACTTTCACAGTGCGGCTTACAAAGATGCCTACAGCCGCATCAATGCCATCGTGATTGAAGGCGAGCAGGAAGCGCATGACAACTACATCGCGATCGGCACCCTGATCCCCGATCAGGCTGAGGAGCTCTCCAGGCTCGCCCGCATGGAGCTGAAGCACATGAAGGGCTTCACCGCCTGCGCCAACAACCTTGGCGTGACTGCCGACATGGGCTTTGCCAAGCAGTTCTTTTCACCGCTTCACAATAATTTCCAGCAAGCCCTTGCAACTGGCAAGGTTACCACCTGTTTGCTTATTCAAGCGATTTTGATCGAGGCATTTGCCATCTCCGCCTATCATATTTATATTCCAGTTGCTGATCCCTTCGCTCGCAAGATCACCGAGGGCGTTGTTAAGGATGAATACACCCACCTGAATTACGGCCAGGAATGGTTGAAGGCCAATCTTGAGGACGTGCGTGAGGAGCTCGAGCAGGCCAACCGCGACAACCTGCCCCTGGTACGCAGGATGCTGGAGCAGGTGGCCGCAGACGCCGCCGTGCTGCAGATGGACAAGGAAGACCTGATGGCCGATTTTCTGAGCTCCTACCAGGAGGCGCTCACCGACATCGGCTTCAGCGGCCGGGAAATCGCCCGGATGGCGGCCGCCGCCCTGATCGGCTGACGGCTGATCAAGCCACCGCCGGGGCGTGGGAGGATGTAGCGTCCGCCACATTCATTTCACGCCTGCATGTTCGGCCTGATCGGTCACTCCCCCAGTTTTGAGGATGCCAGGGTCAAGGCCCGCTCCCTTGGCTACGAGGAGTACGCCGATGGGGATCTCGACATGTGGTGTATGGCCCCGCCCCAGCTGGTGGAGCACGTTACGGTCGAAAGCCTGACCGGAAAACGGATCACAGGGGCCTACATCGACTCCGTTTTCGTGCCGGAGATGCTGCGGCGCTTCAAGACCGCGAAGCGCAAGGTGCTCAAGGCGATGGAGCTGGCCCAGCGCAGCGGTATCGATATCACCGCCCTGGGGGGCTTCACCTCGATCATCTTCGAAGACATGAACCTGCTTCGCGAGGAGCGGGTCAGTGCCGTGGCGCTCGACTGGTCACGGTTCACCACCGGTAACACCCACACGGCCTGGGTGATCTGCCAGCAGGTGGAGACCAATGCTCCGAAGCTGGGCATCGATCTGGCTCGCGCCCGGGTGGCCGTGGTTGGTGCCAGCGGTGACATCGGCAGCGCGGTGTGTCGCTGGTTGCAGCGGCGAGGGGTTGCCGAGCTGCTGCTGGTCGCCCGCCGTCCCCAGCCCCTGATCGATCTTCAGCAGAGCCTGGGCGCCGGCCGGATCCTCGCCCTCGAGGAGGCGCTGCCCGAAGCCGACGTGGTGGTCTGGGTCGCCAGTCTTCCCCAGAGCCTGCAGATTGAAGTGTCGCGGCTGCGGCGACCCTGTCTGATGATTGATGGCGGCTATCCCAAGAATCTCGATACCAAAGCCGCAGCCGATGGTGTTCATGTGTTGAAGGGGGGAATCGTTGAGTTCTGGCAGGACATCGGCTGGCAGATGATGGAAGTGGCGGAAATGGAGCGACCACAGCGTCAGATGTTCGCCTGCTTTGCTGAAGCGATGTTGCTTGACTTCGAAGACATCCATACCAATTTCAGCTGGGGCAGGAACAACATCACCCTGGAGTTGATGGATCAGATCGGCGCCGCTTCCTTACGGCACGGCTTCCGCGCTCTCGAGCTCGATCCCGCCGGATTGGGCAGGCGAACCACCCTCGCTCCAGCCTGAGCAGCCCCTTCCCGACCAACGCATCTGTTGCAAGCCATGGCCCGTCGCGCTTTGCTGGATTTTGAAAAGCCGCTTGTTGAGCTGGAGGAGCAGATCGAGCAGATCAGGCAACTGGCCCGGGATTCCGAAGTGGATGTGAGTCAGCAGCTGCTGCAGCTGGAAACCCTGGCCACCCGACGCCGGCACGAGATCTTCGCGGCTCTCACCCCCGCTCAGAAGATCCAGGTGGCGCGCCATCCCCAGCGGCCCAGCACCCTGGACTACATCCAGGTGCTCTGCGATGACTTCATCGAGCTCCACGGCGATCGCTGTGGCGGTGATGACCGGGCATTGGTCGGTGGAGTCGGTCGTCTCGGCGACCAGCCTGTGCTGCTGATCGGCCATCAGAAGGGCCGTGACACCAAGGAAAACGTGGCCCGCAATTTCGGCATGGCTTCCCCGGGGGGCTACCGCAAAGCCATGCGCCTGATGGAGCATGCCGATCGCTTCCGATTGCCGATCCTCAGTTTCATTGACACCCCCGGTGCCTACGCCGGTGTGCACGCCGAGGAATTCGGACAGGGCGAGGCGATCGCCGTAAATCTCCGGGAGATGTTCCGCTTGCGGGTGCCGATCCTGGCCACGGTGATCGGTGAGGGTGGATCCGGTGGAGCCCTCGGCATCGGGGTGGCTGATCGCTTGCTGATGTTTGAGCACAGCGTCTACACGGTGGCGAGCCCGGAAGCCTGTGCTTCGATTCTGTGGCGCGATGCTGCCCAGGCTCCTGCAGCGGCCGAGGCCCTGAAGATCACGGGTCCCGATCTGCTGCAGCTGGGCATTGTCGATCAGGTCTTGCCGGAGCCATCCGGCGGCAATCACTGGGCACCCCTGCAGGCTGCCGAGACCCTGCGCGCCGCCCTGGTGGACCAGCTTGAAGGGCTGCTCCGGCTTGGGGAGGCAGAATTGCTGGAGCAGAGATACCGCAAGTTTCGCCGGATCGGCAGTTTTCTGGAGGGAGCAGCCCCAGAAACCGCGCCAGCTTCTTAAGGTCTTCTACGGGATCGGTCGTCCGCGGATGCTGACCCCGTCAAGTCGCCCTCCTTCGCTTGCCCTCTGTCCTCATCACCGGAGCGTCCCGCGGCATCGGTGCTGCTGCGGCCAGCCGGTTTGCAGCTGCTGGATTTGATCTGCAGCTGCTGGCCCGTCCCTCGGCCGCATTCGAGGCCCTCCTCGCCGAACTGGCCTCCTTTGATGTCAGGGTGCATGGCCGCACGGTCGATCTTGCTCAGCCTGATGCGATTGCGCCTGTGCTGGCGGATCTTGCCGCTGCTGCCCCCTGCCCGGATGTGGTGATCAATAACGCCGGCATGGCGTACACCGGTGCCCTGGTGTCGATGCCCCTGGATCAGTGGCAGAGGCTTCTGCAGCTGAACCTCACGGCGGTGTTCCAGATCTGTCAGGCCCTGGTGCCGCGGCTGCGCGCCAACGGCGGCGGCCTGCTGATCAACGTCAGCAGTCATGCCGCCCACAACGCCTTTCCTGATTGGGGTGCCTACTGCGTCAGCAAGGCAGCCCTTGCGGCTTTCGGCCGCTGCATTGCGGTCGAGGAGCGGGTTCACGGCATCCGGGTGAGCACCCTCACCCTCGGTGCGGTCAATACGCCTCTCTGGGATAGCGAAACGGTCGCCAGTTCCTTCGATCGCCGTGCCATGCTTGATCCCGGACGGGCCGCCGATGCGCTGCTCCACCTGGCCCAACAGCCCGCCACCCAGGTGGTGGAAGACCTCACCCTCATGCCCGCCGCAGGCGTGCTTTGAGCTACTCCATGACCTCAACCCTCCCCTCCAGTCTCAGCGCCGGCTCCTCAGCGGCGATGGCCGCCCAGCCAGCCACCCCTGCCGCTGCCCCGCTGCCGGTCAGCCTGCGCATTCGCGAGCGCCTCAACGCTGCAGACGTTCCCTACTTCGCCAACGACAACATCGCCGAGCACCTGCTCGACGGTGAACTCGACCAACTCGAAATCGAGGTGGCTGGCAAGGTGCGAGAGCTCTTGCGCAGTCTTGTTATTGATATCGACAACGATCACAATACCGAAGAAACTGCCGAACGCGTCGCCCGCATGTACTTGCACGAGGTGTTCAAAGGGCGCTATCACCACCAGCCCAAGATTGCCAGTTTCCCTAATGTCAAAAAGCTTGACGAAATTTACACGGTAGGTCCCATTTCCATTCGCTCAGCCTGTTCGCATCACCTTGTGCCGATTCTCGGTAATTGTTGGATTGGCATCAAGCCTGGCGAACGTGTGATCGGCCTTTCTAAATTCTCGCGAGTTGCTGACTGGGTCTTCTCGCGTCCTCACATTCAGGAAGAAGCGGTGATGATCCTTGCCGATGAAATTGAGCGACTCTGCGAACCTCAGGGTCTGGCGATTCTGGTGAAAGCCCAGCACTACTGCATGAAGTGGCGAGGTGTGAAAGAGCTTCAGACGAGCATGGTCAATTCCGTGGTTCGTGGTGATTTTCGCCACGATCCCAGTCTCAAGGCGGAATTCTTTGAGCTGGTCAAGCAGCAGGAATCATTGCTTTCCTGAATCTCAGGGAGCCGGTGCAATCGGCCCCACGGATGCCGTGGCCTGGCGTGACACCGTCGCGCCCGTGCTGCGGACAACCACCAGCATCACCTGACTGCCCACGTCCTCGGCAGTCAGCAGGTAGCTGCTTCCCTGCGCTGTGTTGATCCAGAGCCAGTGGCTCCCGCCTGGCTGCAGCCGATACCAGTGAAACGCCGTCGGCGGCAAGCCAGCGAGGGAGTCGGCGCCCAGGCTCGCTGTCAGCAGGCTCCCTTGGCGTGCTTCACCAGCCAGCACCAGCGCTGCCAGGCCCTCGATCTGCTGCTGAACCGCCCCTGCCTGGCCCAGATCGATGGCGATCTTCTGACGCAGAGCCCGGATCTGAGCCTGGGGATCCGCGCTCACGCCCGGCACGCAGGACAGCTGGCCCTCCACCAGGGAACAGCCCACCAGATCCTGGGCCAGGAGCGGGCTGAGCGGCGCCAGCAATGCCGCTCCGAGCAGCAGGGGGATCAGGCGGTTGAGGTTGCAGGACGCCATGGCGATCAGCCGAGACTGGGGAGATCCTCGCGCTTGCTCCCCCCAAGGCCCTATCCGGCAGCCTGCACCGTTGCCACCAGCTGCTGCACCAGGGCAAGGTCCTTCTCTCCGGGCGCCCGCTCAACGCCGCTGGAGACATCGAGTCCGTCCGGGCTGACCAGGCTCAGCAGCTCCGGGATGCGGCTGGCGGTGATGCCGCCCGCCAGCCACCAGGGCAGCTTCGTCTGCAGGCTCTGCAGCCAGGCGATTGGAATGCGCTGCCCCGTTCCACCCAGTTGATCCGCTGCCCAGGCATCCAGCAGCAGGGCATCAACCGATTCGCTGTAGTCCTCCAGCTGCGCCAGGTCGGCTGGGCTGCGCAGCCGCAGGGCCTTCCATACAGGGCATCCGCAGCGCTGACGGAGCTCCTGGCAGCGCTGCGGACTTTCCTGACCGTGAAGCTGCAGCAGTGTGTGCCCGTGGCGCGGGTGCAGCTCATCCAGGTCGGCATCGTCTGGATCAGCCACCACCAGCACCCGCTGGCAGCTCTCCGACCGCTGCCGCACGGCGGCGAACAGCCCAGCGCGCTGGGGCACCGGCACGAACCGGGGGGATGACGCCACGCCGATCACCCCAATCGCATCGACCCCTAGGGCGGCAATCGCCTCGGCCTGGTCCTGGCGCCGCAGCCCACAGATCTTCAGCAGGGGTGCTGCGTGCTGCCGCTGGTGCCGGTTCAGCTCTGCTGCGGGATCGGACATCGGCCAACGGCTCTGCAGTGTCTTATTAAACTGATCGGGTACGCCAAGCCTATGGGGCACGGACTCCGGAGCCGTTTCAGCAGTTGCGTTTCAGCAGTTGCGTCTCAGCAGTTGCGTCTCAGCAGTTGATGGTCGCAGTTGGGGTTGAAGGGTTGACCAGTTCCTTTCCATCCCAGCCCTTTCATCTCAGGCCGGTACAGGGGCTGTTTTCTTTCTGGGATCCGCTCGGACTGGTGCGGTTTCGACCATCAGACTGCGCATCAATGCAGGTCATCCAGCCGCTTCATCGAGATCGGCTCAGCTTGAGCCCTTGCCCATCGCCCCGCACCAGCCCGCCGTCCATCCGCCCTCTTCCCTTTTGCCCAAGCCCCGTCACCAGCCAATGCCCCTTGCGCGCCTGCATCGCTCTGACCAGCGAAGCGGGTCGGCGCTGGCCATCCGCCGGGAGCCTGGCATGCATCCTGGGTCTGTGATCCGGGCAACCTGCGATGAGGTGTGGTTTTGACTGAGGGGTGGCAGCTGCTGACCATCCGGGGAATCCCGCTGCGCATTCACCCGAGCTGGTTTCTGATCCTGGCGGTGGCCACCGTGGCCTTCCATCAGTACTACAGCTTCAACCTCACCGGCAGCAGTACTGACCTGGCACTCAGCCCCATGGCTGTCTGGGGATTGGGTCTGATCACCGCCTTGCTCCTGTTCGTCTCGGTGTTGCTGCACGAGCTCGGCCATGCGTTGGTGGCACTCAGCCAGGGGGTGCGTGTCAGGAGCATCACCCTGTTTCTGCTCGGTGGCGTCGCCAGTGTCGAGCGGGACTGCAACACAGCGTTCGGCTCCCTGCTCGTGGCAGCCGCTGGCCCCGCCGTGAGCCTGCTGCTCGGTCTCGGCCTGATGGCGATCAACCCTGCCGCCAGTCAGGTCGCGCCCTGGTTGGGGCTGATGGTCTCCGAGCTCGGCAGCCTCAACCTGGTGCTGGCCCTGTTCAACCTGCTTCCCGGTCTGCCGCTCGATGGCGGGCTGATCGTCAAGGCTCTGGTCTGGCAGGTGAGCGGCAGTCAGCGCAAGGGCGTGGAGGTGGCCAATGCCTGCGGCCGGGTTCTGGCCAGCCTGGCCATCGGCCTTGGGGTGCTGTTGTTGCTCCGGGGTGCCGGCCTGGCAGGAGCCTGGCTTCTGCTGCTGGGCTGGTTCGGCCTCGGAGCGGTCCGCAACCAGCAGCAGCTGCTCCAGCTGCAGGCCGTGCTCACCACCTTGAAGGTTCGCGATGCAGCCGGCCGGCGTTTCCGCGTGCTTGAAGCCTCGGCTTCCCTGCGGGAGTTCAGTCGTCTGCGCCTGGAGGATTCAGGTGGTGAAGCCAACGCCGACTGGGTGCTGGTCTGTCATCGAGGCCGCTGGCTCGGTCGGGTTGACGACAGCACCCTGCAGCAGCTGCCCGTGCAGCGTTGGGACACCGATCACCTCGGCGATCATCTCCAACCGCTGAGCGGACTGGCCTCGATTCGTGAGGATGCCCCGCTCTGGCAGGCGGTACAGACGCTGGAGGATTCCGGAGCCAGTCGGCTGCTGGTGCTCAGTCCGGCGGGCCTCCCCTCCGGCACGCTTGAGCGGCCTGAGCTCGGCCAGGCCGTGGTTGAGCGGCTCGGTGTGAAGCTGCCGCCCGTGGTCCTCCAGGCCGCCCGGCGGCACAACACCTATCCCCTCGGCCTGGCCCTGCCCCAGGTGGTGCGCGGCATGTTGGCTTCCGGTGAAGTGTCCGCCGCCCAGTTGCCATCCCCGTCCAGCACGCGGTAGGCCTGCAGCTGGCCGGCGATCATCGCCAGCTCGTCAGCGCCCAGAGGCTTCTGGCGCATCGGAGCCAGCGGCAGCATCCGTTCGGCCTGGGCCAGCAACAGTTGCTCCAGTTCCCCCTCTGAGCAGCGGAGCGCTGGCAGCCGGGGGGCAGCGGCTCCGAACAGCTCCTGCCAGAGCTGGGGGTCGGGGTTCAGCTGAATCGAGCCATGCTGCAGCAGCACGCCGCGGCGCCAGAGCTGGGCGCTGCCGATCCGTTTGCCGCCATCACCATGCACCAGATCGGCGGCGGTGCTGGTGGCGAAACAGCTGGCCCCGGCCAGGCCTGCCGGCTCACGACCCGCATGGAGTGGGGCGCCCAGCTGCGCGAAGCACTGCTGCAGCCAATGGCAGACCTGGCCGTAGGCCTGCACCCGGTTGGCGGGTGGGTCGGGCCAGACCAGTGCATAGG
>Ga0079300_10001108_pt1 | contig 10599 bp, 5 predicted proteins | sample Wag4_2014_7_11_FD_74799 | JGI IMG/M metagenome (GOLD analysis project Ga0079300, IMG submission 74799) | Fresh water microbial communities from Ohio, USA - Utica-2 Time Series HT 2014_7_11 | ecosystem: Environmental > Aquatic > Freshwater > Water tank | place: USA: Ohio | collected 2014-07-11
CTGTAGCAGTGAGTGGTATCACCTTAACTGGAGCAGATGCAGGCAACTATACATTGACTAGTGCCACTGCAACTGGAACTGCGAGCATCACAGTCAAGAGTTTAACAATCAGCGCGACTGTTTCGGATAAAGTATATGATGGCAATACAACCGCAATTGCTGCCTTAACGGATGACAAAATTTCGGGCGATGATTTAATAGTAAATAGAACTGGATCAACATTTAATAATAAGAATGCTGGTTCAGGTAAAACAGTTACAGTATCTGGTATTACCTTAACTGGAGCAGATGCAGGCAACTATACATTGACTAGTGCCACTGCAACTGGAACTGCGAGCATCACAGCCAGGAGTTTAACAATTAGTGTTACTGCTGCTAGTAAAGAATATGATGGAAATGTGAATGCTGCTGTGGTTTTTTCAGATAATAGATTATCTAGCGATGTTTTAATTATTAATAAAACAGGATCAACATTTAATAATAAAAATGTTGGTGTTGGAAAAACAATTACAATTAATGGGATAAGCTTAACTGGAACAGATGCGGGTAATTATAGTATAACCAGTTCAACTGCTACAACAACAGCTTCAATAACCGCAAAGAATTTAACAGTTAGCGCAATTGCAAAAAACAAGCCTTTTGATGGTAACAAAAAAGCTGAAGTTACATTATCAGAAAATAAGATTAATGGGGATATGATTACATCCGCATATATTCTTGCGGAATTTGAGTCTCCTGCACCTGGGGATAATAAAGTAGTTATTATAAGTGGTATTAGTTTAGCAGGTGTTGACGCAGGTAATTATAGTTTAACGAATACAACAGCAACTACAACTGCTAACATTACTGGAAGTGCTTTTCCTTTTGCTGTACCTAACGCCTTTTCGCCGAATGGAGATGGGAAAAATGATAAATTCAAAATAATATTTAATAATACAACAGGGGTAACATTAAGTTTGCAGATTTATAATAGAAATGGAACTTTAATTTTTAATACAAATAATATTTCTGAAGGGTGGGATGGTAGATACAAAGATATTATGCAGGATATGGGTATATATTTTGTAAAATATAGAATAGAGATTGCTGGTGGTATGACATATGAAGATACTCCTCGTTTATATTTATTTAAGTAAGTTTGAAAATTAAAATCTACATATCATTTTTGTTCCTTGGCATGATGCAGATTTCAAAGGCACAAGACTTTGTTTTGTCTCAGCCTTTTACAGCAGCGCAATACTTGAGTCCTGCATCAGTTGGGAATGGGGTGTATGGTCAACGTATTCAGTCAAATTTTAGAACTCAGTCCATTGGTGGTTCTAATTATGCACGCAATTTAGTAGTGGGTTGGGATAGGAAATACAATCGTAATGCAGCCGAACAGGCTAATTATTTAGGGATTGGAGGTCAAATTATTTCAGAGCAATTATTGAATGGATTAATTAATACCAATTACATCACACTCAATACAGCCTATCATTTATTTTTAGATGGGGATGATTTTTCTAATTTGGCTATTGGGATGGGCATTACTTATGCGCAAACTACACTGGATCGATCAAAGTTGAATTTTGAAAACAGTTATAATCCAGCTAATGGTACATTTGATCCTACAAATGAAATCTTCTTGCCCAATGCTGGTCGTTTAACAGTCAATACAGGCTTGCTTTATACCAAACATTCCTATGATAGTTATTTTCAATTAAGTGCCAATGGATTCTTTTTTGCAAAGCCTGACGTGACCAATTCTCCTTACAACGAAGCACCAGGAATGCGTACTGCAGTTTTTATGAATCTAGAAAGATATTTTAATAGCGATTATACCTTTTTATTACATGGCGCATTTAGTAGCAGAAATAAAGAAGATAGTTACTTTGTAGGAGGGAGTGTTTCTTTGCCCATTAAATATGAATTTGACCACGACCGTCGTTTGTACCTTGGTTGTTTCTACAGACAAAATGATGCCATTGTACCTACTGTCAATATCTTAATGGACAATTATATTTTTGGTATAAGTTATGATATCTATAGCAATGGACTTGCTGCTGCTGGATTAAGGTCTAATAGTTTTGAATTGACATTTTCAAAATCTTTTGGAAAACGGAAGCAGGAATTAATGCGTACATTATTTGATTAGCCTTAACTGTAAGATTAAAATACAATCGAACAGTTTACCCATTCAGGATCAAAATTTGCATTGTATTTTTTGTAGAAATTGATTGCAGGCTCGTTCCAATCTAATACCTGCCAATTGACACCATTGAATCCATTTGCTTTTGCTTCTACTATCAATGCATCCATCAACAGGCTACCAATTTTCTGACCACGCATATCTTCTGTGACTAAAATATCTTCTAGGTACATTCTTTGTCCTTTCCAAGTAGAATAACGTACATAATACAATGCCATTCCTACGACTACGCCTTTCGCCTCCGCTACAAATGCCCACCATACTGGGTTAGGGCCAAATCCACTTTCTTCAAAATGTTTAAGTGATACGGTGACTTCGTCTGGTGCTTTTTCGTAAGTAGCAAGTTCTTGGATCAATTCCATCATACGAACACAATCCTTGCGAACAGCTTTGCGAATTTTTATTTCCATAAGAAGTCATTAAAAGTGATTTAATTTTATTTTTCTACTTAGAAGTATAAAGTACTTAGAAAAAAGAAATATTCAAACTATGAAGATGCTTTTGCCAATGCTTGTGCTAAATCTGCTTCTAGGTCTTCGATATTTTCAATGCCCACACTCATTCTTATTAAGCCATCTGTAATACCATATTTGATTCTTTCTTCTTTAGGTATAGACATATGCGTCATGCTTGCTGGATGCGACACTAATGTATCTACAGTGCCTAATGACACTGCACGTGTACAGACTTCTATGGCGTTGATGAATTTCTTACCAGCTTCAATACCACCTTTTAGTTCAAAACTAATTAAGGGTGCATGTTGCTTCATTTGTTTTTTTGCAATAGCGTGGTGTGGATGTGATGTAAGTCCTGTATAGTTCACCTGTGCAATGGCAGGATGTGCTGCTAAAAAATTTGCCACTTTTGCTGTATTGCTACAATGTCTTTCCATTCTAACTTCTAAAGTTTTCATGCCTTGTATTAATAAGTAGGCATCAAAAGCGTTGCTATTGCCACCCATTAATGCATGCCATTTCCAAGCTTTCTTATTCATGAATTCCAAATCCTTACCCAACATTACACCATGCAATGCCGATCCGTGTCCGTTTAAAAACTTGGTTGCAGAATGAAAAACAAAATCTGCTCCTAATGCAAAGGGTTGTTGTAAATAAGGTGTCGCTACTGTATTGTCTACTGAAACTTTAATGCCATGTGCTTTTGCAATCGTGCATATTGCTTGAATGTCCACACACTGTAATGTAGGATTGGCAGGGGTTTCAAGGTGAATTAATTTTGTACTTGGGTTGGCTTTGATGGTTTCAACTAAAAGTTGTTCATCGTGAATATCAATTAAAACAATTTTCACACCAGCTTCTGCCAATACTTTTTGCATTAATTCTTGAGAGCCTCCGTATAATGAATAATGCGAGATCAATGTATCACCTGCGCTTAGGTTACTAAAAAATAAAGTCGTCATAGCAGCTTGTCCACTTGAATGCAACAATGCTTTTAACTCTAATGGTTCACCTTTTTCATTCATCAAGCCATGTGACTCTAATGCTGCAATAGTTTGCTCTGCTGCAACAAAAGTAGGGTTGCCCCATCTTGTATATAATTTAGATTTATCTTCTCCTTTAAAACGCTCCATTCCTTCCTCGGCAGAATTAAATGTAAAAGTTGATGTAGCATAGATAGGCGTCGTATGCGAAAAACTATCATTGTCATGTCCGGCAGTATGCAATGTGACTGTACTAATTCCTTTAAATTTTTTTTGACTCATAAAGCGGTTTTTTTAATGATTCGATTGCTACTTACTAAAGATACAATTAATAAGCCCATTTAACCCATGCTGCACCCCAGGTAAATCCTCCACCAAAAGCAGCCAATATTAAATTATCTCCTTTTTTTAGTTGAGACTCCCATTCCCACAAGCATAATGGGATGGTTGCTGCAGTGGTATTGCCATATTTTTGAATATTGATCATCACTTTTTCCTTAGGCAAACCAACACGGTCTGCAGTGGCATCAATGATTCTTAAGTTTGCTTGGTGTGGCACCAACCATGCAATATCTTCTCCTGTTAAATTGTGTTTTTCTAAAAGTTCTGCACTTACATCTGCCATCCCTTTTACTGCAAATTTAAAAACAGGTTGTCCATCTTGGAAGGCGTAATGTTCTTTTGCCATGACAGTTTCGACCGATGCTGGCTTTAAACTTCCTCCAGCTTTAATATGCAAGTATTCTCTACCAATGCCATCACTTTTTAAAATAGCATCCTGAAATCCATCCTCATCTGCACTTGGCTCTAATAAAACTGCACCAGCGCCATCTCCAAAAATGATACAGGTTGCTCTATCTGTATAATCAATAATAGAACTCATTTTATCTACGCCCACCACAATCACTTTTTTATACCTTCCAGCTTCTACAAAACTTGCACCAGTTGTTAAAGCAAATAAGAAACCACTACATGCAGCGCCAAGGTCAAATCCAAATGCATTTTTTGCTCCAATTTTATCTCCAATGATATTTGCTGTTGCAGGGAAGACCATGTCCGGAGTTACCGTGGCACAAATAATACAATCTATTTCTAATGGGTCTAGGTTCTTTTTTCTTAGAATTTCTTCGACAGCTTTTGCAGCCATATCAGAGCTTGCTTTGCCTGGTTCTCTTAAGATTCTTCGCTCAGAAATGCCGGTTCTACTCTTGATCCACTCATCGTTGGTATCTACCAGTTTTTCCAAGTCAAAATTGGTCAATTTGGTCTCTGGGACATAGCCTCCAACCGAGGTGATTGCTGCTTTCAGCTTTTGGGACATAATATCTAGTTTATATGGGCCACAAATATCCTAAAAAATGCTTAAGAATGACCTAAAATGGCCATTTTTCATTGTGTAAGCCTTATTTTTGGTTCAACTATGATTGCATTTTTACAAGGAAATTTTGTCCAACTGACCCCAGCTAAACTGATTGTGGATGTTGGAGGCGTTGGCTATGAAGTCAATATAAGTTTGAACACTTATGAATCTATCTCTGGTAAAGAGAAAGGGTTGCTACATACCTATTTACATTTAACTGAAAATTCCCAAGTTTTGTTTGGTTTTTTTGGGCAGGATGAAAAAGAACTTTTTATGCAACTCATAAGTGTATCAGGGGTAGGTGCAAGTACCGCTAGGATGATGTTATCGGGGATGCGACCAGATGAAATTATCCGTGCTATTGTGCAAGGGGATGCACGTCAATTAGAACAAATAAAAGGGATCGGAAAAAAATCAGCAGAGCGTTTGGTATTGGAGTTAAAAGATAAATTGGCAAAATTGCCAATGCAGATGTCAGGTGGTTCCACATTTAGTAAATCTACTCCGCATCAAGACGCGATTCAAGCACTTGTCTCATTAGGTATTCAAAAAGTGGTTGCAGAAAAAGCGATTGATAAGGCGATACAATCAGAGGGAGCAGATGTTTCTCTAGAAATTTTAATCAAACAAGCCCTCAAAAATTGTTAATCAGTCATTTTTAATGCTTTATTCTTGAGATTCTTTCACACTATCTTATTATTGTCTGGCATACTTCTATTGAAGCAGACTAGTCATGCCCAAGATACAAGTAGAATCATTGCACCATTTAAAGATACCACTGCAAAAAAAACGCCTGATACACTGGTGGGTAAACTAAGATATCCTATTGCAGATAGACGTGCGGACTTTTTATCTCAGCCAAGTATTAATCCATTTGATATTAGAGATTCAAGTGTACTCAACAGAAGGGTAGACTATGATCCTACTACTAAGCAATATTATATAACAGAAAAATTAGGAACAGGGTACAATCGTTTTCCTTCGACCTTGAGTTTTGACGAGTTCTGGAAATTAAAAACACGCAAGGATGAGCAAGCTTACTTTATGCAGCGTGCTAATTCACTCGGCGTATTAAATAGAAAAATCACAAGACCTAAAACAAAAGTATTCAATAGTTATTTTGATCGATTATTTGGGAAGACAGGATCGGATTTAAAAATTGATATCAAACCTGTTGGAGAAATTAATATCAGGGCTGGTTATCAAGGACAGAATGTAAAAAATCCAACCTTGCCTGAACGTGCCAGAAGAAACGGTGGATTTGATTTTGATGCCAATACCAATTTTAGCATGAATGCAAGTATTGGTGACAAGCTAAGGTTTCCAATTAATTTAAATTCTTTGTCTAATCTTGGGTTCGATAATCAGATAAAATTAAATTATACCGGCAAGAAAGATGAAGTTGTTAAGTTTATCGAAGCAGGTAATATCAATTATATTTCTCGAAGCACTTTGATACCAAGTACGCAAAATTTATTTGGGGTGAAGACCCAATTGCAATTTGGTAAATTATTTGTGACTGGTGTGATGGCCAATCAAAAATCGCAACGTCAGTCTATGGCCTTACAGGGAGGATCGTCTACACAAAGATTCCAAAAAAGACTAGACGACTATGAAGAGAATAGACACTTTTTACTATCACAGTATTTTAGAAATAATTACAATAAGGTAATGAGTAAATTGCCGGTGCCTAATTCTCAAATACAAATTAAGCGTATCGAGGTTTGGGTGACCAATCGTAATGGTCAAACCACCAATGCTAGAGATGTAGTGGGTTTGGCTGATTTAGGGGAGCCAATATTAAGAAAGGAGAAACAGCAATACCAAACGAATCCTAGTAATCCATTCCCAGATAATAATGCCAATAGTTTGTACTCAACGATTACAGGCAATCCAGATGCAAGAATTCCATCTGGCGTTGCAGGTGTTTTAGCAAGAGCCACTTTGAGGTCGGCAGAAGACTATGAACGCACATTTGCAAGAAAATTAACAGAGAATGAATATTTTTTCAATCAACAAGTTGGTTTCTTGTCATTAAATATTCCTTTACAAGCGGATGAAGTATTGGCTGTTGCTTTTCAATACGCTTACAATGGTAAAATATATCAAGTGGGAGAATTTTCGGAAGGTGTTGCCTTGGATCCCAAAAATGGTGTACAACAAATTTTATATTTAAAATTATTGAAAGCTACTTCGCAAAGAACAGATTTACCTATCTGGGATTTGATGATGAAAAACGTATACTCATTGGATTTGTTTGGCGCTATTCAGCAACAAGATTTTCAATTGAATATTTTATACGAAGAGCCTAGTGCTGGTTTAAAAAGGTATTTGCCTCAGGTAGCTGATACGAATTACGCAGGAAAGTCATTGATTAAAATATTGAAATTAGATCAATTGAATAACCGTAATGACCCTCAACCAGACGGGGTATTTGATTATGTAGAAGGCTATACAGTCTTGTCTAGTATGGGCAGGATTGTTTTTCCGTTGTTAGAACCTTTTGGAAAGGATTTAAAAGAAAGGGTATTTACAAAAAATGGGGTAGTGAATGAGGACTTAGCAAATAAATATGTTTTTACTCATTTATATGATAGTATCAAAGCCATTGCACAAACTTATGCCAACTTAAATCGCTTTGTGATGGAAGGGCAAGTAAAAGGTAGTGCTGGTGGATCTGAAATTAGCTTAAACGCCTTCAATGTGCCTCCAGGTTCTGTGAGCGTTCGTGCTGGGGGACAGATTTTAAAAGAAGGAGTAGATTATATGGTTGATTATGGTTCTGGTACAGTAAGAATAATCAACCCAGGTATTTTAAGTTCGAATATCCCAGTGGATGTTTCTTATGAAAACAATTTAGGTTTTGGTTTTCAGGAGCGAGGATTTAGAGCATTAAGAATTGATTATTTAGCAAGTAAGAATTTCAATTTTGGTTTATCCTCTTCACGTTTAAATGAGCGACCATTTTTTATTAAGACTAATTATGGTTCAGACCCGATTAAAAATTCCATGTATGGTTTTGATTTTAACTTTAAAAAAGACTTGCCAGGTTTAACAAGGCTCTTAGATAAGCTTCCATTTTATAGTACAAAAGCAAAATCATCCATTGTGGCTTATGGAGAAGCGGCTTATTTACAACCAGGCCATGCCCAGCAAATTGGCAAGGGTGAGTCTGGTGTGGTGTATCTAGATGATTTTGAAGCTACAAGGACCAATATTGATTTGAGATTTCCTTTCAATGCATGGACACTTGCTTCAACGCCTATTGGAGATGATAATAACCCACGATTTAAAGAGGGTGAATTGATAGATTCAGTTGACTATAATAAAAATAGAGCAAGATTAGCTTGGTATACGATTGAGCCTAATTTACAAGATCGAAATAGTGCGAATAATCCATTAGCAAATAATGTGAAAGCAATGAGTGATTCAAGAGTTCGTCAGGTATTTACCAATGAATTGTTTCCTCAAAGAACAACTAATATTACAGATGTTCAATTACCTACATTTGATTTAAGTTATTATCCAAAAGAACGAGGCCCGTATAACTATAATCATAAAGATTTAATCACTGACCCTAGTGATCCCACTAAAGTAGTATTCAATAAACCTTCTGAAAAATGGGGTGGTATCATGCGCGCTTTGGATCAAACAGATTTTGAAACAGGCATCATTGAATATGTTGAATTTTGGGTACAGAATCCATTTAATGATAGTACAACAGCAAGAAAAGGTAAATTAATTCTAAACTTAGGAAATGTAAGTGAGGACATCTTAAAAGATGGAAGACGATTTTATGAAAACGGGATGCCAACGCCTACTAGTCCTGCAAGTATTGATAGTTCTACCTGGGGAAGGGTGCCAGTGAATCCAATTCAAGTGACCAATGCATTTAGTAATAATCCTGAAGATAGAAAGTTCCAAGACGTAGGTTTTGATGGACTAGGTGATGCGGATGAGCTAATTAAGAAATCATATTTGATCAATCAAATTGGCAATAGTAACGTTGCACAACAATTTAAGAAAGACCCTTCTGCAGATAACTATGTATGGTATCGAGATGCTAGTTATGATTTAAGTAATGCTAATATCTTAAACAGGTATAAATACTTTAACAATCCTCAAGGCAACTCTGCTTTGGCTGGCAATAGTCAATTTAGTAGTGCTGCCACTTTATTACCTGATAATGAAGATTTGAATAGAGACAATACTTTAAATGAAACAGAAGCTTATTTTGAATACGAAATTGATTTACGCAAAGACCAATTAGGACTCAATACAAAGTTTGTGACAGATTCAAAAACGGTGAACGTGACTTTGGCAAATGGTAAAAAATCTGTTGAGAACTGGTATTTATTTAGGGTGCCTATTAGGTCTCCTGATGCTAAAAAAATTGGAGGTATTCGCGACTTTAAATCCATTCGTTTTTTAAGAATGTATTTAACAGGATTTGAAGATGATGTTACTTTACGTTTTGCTAAATTAGATTTAGTGCGTAATCAATGGAGACAGTATGGTTATGAAATTAATTATTCAAATGATTACAAGCAAATCTCAGCAAATACAAATACTACACTAAATACTCTAGCGGTTAGTGTAGAAGAAAATGGGAATAGAACACCAGTCAATTATGTGATTCCTCCAGGTATTGAAAGAATTCAATTATTGAGTAATAATGGGGTTAATTTATTGCAAAATGAACAAGCGCTTGCGCTTCAAGTTAACGCACTCAATAAGAAAGAAGCCAGAGGTGTATTCAAAACGATGAATATAGACGTTAGACGTTACGGCAAATTATCAATGTTTCTCCATGCTGAAAGTATGATTAATAAGAACCCTATTAAGGATGGCAACTTAACAGCAGTGATTAGAATTGGTCAAGATTTTCAGAACAATTTTTATGAAGTACGTATACCTTTAAAAGTTACGCCACCTGTAGTATCTTCTCCTTATACCAATGAGCAATCTAATATAGTTTGGCCAAATGAATTAAATGTCAATTTCAGTGATCTAATCCAACTTAAAATGGACAGAGATAATGATAGAAAAACTGATTCTGCTTCTAGGTATTTTAATGATCAAAAATACATGGTCTTTGGTAATCCAAATCTTGGAGAGGTTCGTGGTATTTTAATTGCAATTGAAAATACAAATTCATCCTCTCCAATAGACGCAGAAGTTTGGATGAATGAATTAAGACTTTCGAACCTAGATGAACGTGGCGCTTGGGCTGCACTTGGTCGTATGGATCTTGTCTTAGCAGATTTGGGAACAGTTGCGGTTTCTGTCAATAATAGAACTTCTGGTTTTGGAAGCATAGAACAAAAAATGAACGAACGTGCAAAAACTGGGTTTACACAGTTGGACATTGCAGCTAATATTGATGCAGGAAAATTATTGCCTAAGCAAGCAAAGATCTCATTACCTGTTTTCGCTGGTTTAAATAAAACTCAAGAGAATCCCGAATTTGATCCATTCAAAAAAGATGTTTTGTATACTGATCAAATTAAAAATGCAAATGCCTCAAAGAGAGATTCAATCAAAAATACAGCCATAGACCAAACCACCATCAAGACGCTTAATTTTACCAATGTAAGGTTCATGCCTGGT
>Ga0079300_10001109_pt1 | contig 10598 bp, 8 predicted proteins | sample Wag4_2014_7_11_FD_74799 | JGI IMG/M metagenome (GOLD analysis project Ga0079300, IMG submission 74799) | Fresh water microbial communities from Ohio, USA - Utica-2 Time Series HT 2014_7_11 | ecosystem: Environmental > Aquatic > Freshwater > Water tank | place: USA: Ohio | collected 2014-07-11
TATCTAATGTTATTTCATAGCGGTGGTGTCGGCAGCAGCTGCAGCTGTGCTGTCGGAGGTCGCCACCGGATTTTGCAGGGTTTGTACAAAGCGGGTAATTTGCCAGCGTTCTACCGCCGACAGCTGAGAGGCATAGCTGCCCATGTTTCCTTTGCCAAAGTGCATGGCATAGAAAATCTGGCCTTCCGAAATGTTTTTAAGCTGTTCGCTGCTGTAAGCGGGAGGTTGAAGACCGTAGTTTTCTTTGGCCAACAAGACCTTAACAACAGAACCGTCGCCTTTGCCCTCTTTGCCATGGCAAGCAATGCAATAAACGTTGTACAGGCGCTCGCCTTCGGCTAGGTGGTAGGCAGAGCGTCCCAGCGGGTTTTTCGATTCTAAGATGGCTTTTTCCCGGCCTTCAGGCGTGTTGGCATACGGAAACGCTCCAAAGTTGATTAGGCCTAAGGAGTCGTTGGATTGGGCCACCGTTCCATTCACCGGGGGTTGATTGGTTTTGCCGTCGGCAAAATTGGGGTTGGCTTCGCCCGGACGGTAGGCAATGCTGTAGTACATGTCGGGCATGTATTCGTACCCAGGGCTGTTGGGGTCGGTTTTGATGCAAGAGACCAAACCGGTGGCCGTGGCAGCCAGGATTAAGGCAAAAGAAAAGCGAGAGTTCCGTTTCATAGATTCCGGTAATTATTGGTCTTCGTAGCGAAGCACGTCGTCAGAGCATTCAATGGCTCCATGGTTCATTAAATCCGATTTCAAATCGTTCAAAACAGTGCCGGGGTTGTCGGTACCCACAATTTCAACCACAAACAAGTCGTTGGTTGACCTGGGTTCTGGATTTCTTGCTGGCATGCCCGGAAAAAGACGGGTTGCAAGAAAGAAACTGCCTATCATGCCATGGGCGGCAATCAATATGGTGATTTCAAATCCAACAGGCACAAAGGCAGGAAGGTTGGTCAACAGCGAGAAACTGGGCTTGCCGCCAATGTCCATCGGCCAATCTTGCACATTCATGTACCACATCATCAAAAAGCCTAAGGTGGTTCCTGTTACTCCATAGAAAAATGCAGCGGTTGAAATCCGAGTCTTAGGTATGCTTAGCACTCCATCGATTCCATGGATCGGAAAAGGGGAGTATACTTCACGCACTTTTACTCCGCTCTGAACCAGATGCTCGCAGGCATGCAAGCAGGTGTCTGGGTCGGTAAATTTAGCTAATAACGTTGCTTTACTCATAACACTTTCGGTTCAATGCTGATTAATGATGTCCTCCATGTTCGCCCACCTGAGCATACTTGCTTTCGGTTTTCTCCTTCCAATTGTCGCCTGAAATTTTCAGAATCGACTTGGTTTCGGCGATAGCAATAACCGGGAAGGTTCTAGAGAAAAGTAAGAACAGGGTGAAGAAAATACCCAAGGTTCCAATGAAGATGCCAATGTCCACCCAGGTTGGATAGAACATGGTCCAAGAAGAGGGCAAATAATCCCGGTGCAAGGAGGTTACAATAATTACGAAACGCTCAAACCACATACCAATGTTCACCACAATCGACAACAGAAAGGTGGCCAAAAGACTGCGGCGGATTTTCCGGAACCAGAACAACTGTGGGCTAATGACGTTGCAGCTCATCATAATCCAATACGCCCAAGCATACGGACCTGTGGCGCGGTTCAGGAAGGCATAGTGCTCGTACTGAACGCCTGAATACCAAGCTATCACCAATTCGGTGATGTAGGCCACTCCCACTATTGACCCTGTAACCACAATAATTTTATTCATGGACTCCAGGTGGTTCACCGTGATGTATTCTTGCAGGTTCAACACCTGACGCATGATCAACAGCAGGGTAGCCACCATGGCAAAACCCGAGAAAATCGCTCCTGCTACAAAGTACGGCGGAAAAATCGTGGTATGCCAACCGGGAATCACCGATGTAGCGAAGTCGAACGATACAATGGTGTGCACCGACAGCACCAAAGGCGTTGACAATCCTGCCAAAACCAAGGAAACCTCTTCAAACCGCTGCCAACTTTTTGTGGTTCCTGACCAACCAAACGATACAACGCTGTAGATTTTCTTCATAAAAGGAAGCACCTGCCGGTCGCGCACCGTGGCAAAATCTGGAATCAAACCTACGTACCAAAATCCAAGTGAAACGGAGAAATAGGTTGAAATGGCGAACAAGTCCCAAAGCAGGGGCGAGTTAAAGTTTACCCACAACGATCCAAAGGTATTCGGGACCGGGAAAAACCAATACACCACCCAAACTCGACCTACGTGAATTCCGGGGAACATCGCGGCACAAATGACCGCAAAAACGGTCATGGCCTCGGCCGAACGGTTGATGGCCATACGCCACTTTTGGCGGAACAAGAGCAAAATGGCTGAAATCAGGGTTCCGGCATGGCCAATACCTACCCACCAAACGAAATTGGTGATGTCCCAAGCCCAACCTACGGTTTTATTCAAACCCCAAACCCCAATTCCGGTGCCAAAGGTGTACGCAATCAAACCAAGGCCCCATAAAGCACACAGTGCGGCGACCGTAAAAACCAGATACCACAATTTATTGGCTCTTCCCTCAATAGGACGCACAATTTCGTCGGTAATCTGAGCGTAAGTTTTATTGCCCAGTATGAGCGGCTGACGTATCGGTGATTCGATGAGCATATCCGGTAGGATTGATTGAATTAATGGGATTTATGTTCGCTATGGGATTCGTTTGCAGAACCCGAATGGGCCTCTTTTCCAACTTCGTGGCCTTTTTCATGTCCTGCATCATGCCCGGTATGCTCGGCACCATGATGGGCAGCGGCTTTGTGGCCGTAAGCCTCATCTACGTTGCGCACTTTGGTTTGATACACGATGTTGGGCTTCACGCCCACCTCTTCCAACAAATAGTAAGAACGGCCGTGTTGAGCCAATCCGGTGAGTTTGCCTTTTTCGTCGTTGAAATCGCCAAAAACAATGGCGTTGGTGGGGCAGGCCTCTGCACAAGCCGTTTGAACTTCGCCGTCGGCAACCATGCGGCCTTCCGATTTGGCGGTCAACTTGCCCGCTTGAATGCGCTGCACACACAAAGAACACTTCTCCATCACCCCACGAGCCCGTACCGTTACGTCTGGGTTCAACACCATTTTACCCAAATCGTCGTTCATAAAGTAATCGAACTTCTGATTGTCGTGGTAGCTAAACCAGTTGAACCGACGCACTTTATATGGGCAGTTGTTGGCACAATAGCGGGTTCCTACGCACCGGTTGTAGGTCATTTGGTTTAACCCTTCGGTGCTGTGGGTGGTCGCCAATACCGGACAAACGGTTTCGCAAGGAGCGTGGTTGCAATGCTGACACATGACCGGCTGAAAAGCCACCCTTGGGTTGGCCGATGGAATCTCCTTGGCCACATGGTCTTTGTTCCCCCGCTCATATCGGGTTGAAGGATCGGCATCGGAGGTATAATACCGGTCAATGCGCAACCAGTGCATGTCGCGTGAGCGGCGCACTTCGTCTTTGCCTACCACCGGAACGTTGTTTTCTACGTGGCAAGAAACCACGCAGGCTCCACAACCGGTGCAGGAATTCAAGTCGATCGACATGCCCCAGCGGTGGTTGATCATTTTAAACTCCCGCCAGTAATCTACTTTGCTGATGGGGGCTTCATGTTCTCCCGCCGGAATCAAATCGGCTACATTCGTATGCTGTGTTTTTGGGGCATTGCCAGAAGCGGCATTGGCCTTAAACTCTTTCAAAGATGTTTCCTTTATGATGTCCCGACCCATCATGGTATGGTGGGTCTGCGTACCCGCTAAGCCGTAGGTTGATGCCGTGGTATCGATTTTCGCACCATAGGCTATCGCACTTAAAACTCCGTTTTGGGTTCCCATAAACGGAAAGGCATTGGCACCCAAGGTAGCTTGTTCGGCTCGGCCAAACAACCGCCCATATCCCAATGCGATTCCAATGCTTCCTGGAGCTTGTCCGGGCTGAGCCAACACCGGCAATTCCAGCGAACGGTTGCCTAGGCTAACCTTCACCACATTGGCCTGTTGCTCTTGACCCATCATTTTGTTCAACTTCATCGCATCCATGTCAGCGGGAGCCATGGTGATGTAGTTGTCCCAAGTTACCCTTGAAATCGGGTCGGGCAGTTCCTGAAGAATAGGGTTGTTGGCATGATTGCCCCAGCCCATTCCTACTTTTTCGTACAATACCACTTCATAGCCTTGAGGGGCTTTTACCGCCAATGCAGCAGACGCGGCCGTGGCCGTCAAACCACCCTCCGGAGAAACCGGAGTCGCAGTGGCATCCACTGCCGGAGCGGCCTGCCAGCAGCCTTCATACAAAAAGCCGTCCCAAGATTTCCCCAATGGATTAAACACATTCACCCAACGGGCTTTCATAAACTCCCGGTAAGCGGTGTTGTTCTTGTCGGAACGCTGCGCTTGTCCGGCCCAAACCATCAATGTTTCCTGAGCTTGACGCGTGTCAAACAAGGGATGAATGGTAGGCTGTTGAACGCTAAAATGTCCGCTTACGGCTTCAAAGTCGTTCCAACTCTCCAAATAATGGTGGTCTGGAAGCAAGTATTGAGCAGGACTTTCTTCGGCGCGGTCGGCAAAAGAAACCGACAACTTCAAACCGGCCAGGGCCTGATTGAAGGCCTGGGCGTCGGGCATGGAGTAGCCCGGATTCACTCCGTACAAAATGACTCCCTGTACTTCGCCCGATTTCATGCGCTCGGTCAATTTCAAAGCAGCGGCATCGTTGCCGGCAAACATATTTAGGCTGGTGTTCAGGCTCAAGGTTGAGCCATAATTGCCCAGCATTTGATTGATGCGGGCCACCAAATATTGGGCGTTCAGGTCGTTCAAACCGCACACCACCAATCCATGGCCTTTGTTGGCAAGCAGGTGTGTTGCGGCACGGGCTATGTCGGCAGCGAAAGGCACTTCGCCTCCGGCCACTTTGCTGTTGCCGGTACCTTGGGCCACGGCATTGTACAAAGCCACAACGGCAGCTCCTTGTTGAGAAGCCTTAATCATGGAACGGTAATCGGCGTTCGAGCCGGCCAAAGACATCACGGTTTCAAACTGAAAATGCCGAGACATGTGAGGGTTTTCGGGGGAGCGCGATTCGGCGTATCCGCTTTCGTATGCGCAGCTGTTCAACCAACCGTTCAAGAAATCGGCACCAATGCCAACAATGGAGCGGGCTTTCGCAAAATCCATGTGTGGAATAATGCTTTTGCCAAATGCCTGTTGGTGGGCAAGGCGAATGCCTTGGTACGAAACCGCATCGTAGGCAATGTGTTCAACCTGAGGATAAGCGGTCAGGAACAAATCTACCGCTGCACGGGTTGAAGGAGAAATAAGGGTGTTGGTCATCAACACCGCCTTTTTGCCTTCGGTTCCAATGGCTTTCAGGGCCTCGGCAATTTCCTTGTCGGCGGCAGACCAACCGATGGATTTTCCGCCTTTCATGGCTGTTTTAGCGCGCTTTCCGTCGTAAATGCCCAGTATAGAACCTTGAACCCGGGCATTGCTGCCTCCGCGGCTCAAGACCGAAGCGGGATTCCCTTTCAGTTTAATGGGGCGACCTTCCCGGGTTTTCACCACCACGGGGCAATAGTCGCGGCCATCGTAATACGTTGATGCGTAGTAATTGGGAACGCCTGGGGTAATGGTTTCGGGCTTTATCAAGTAAGGAATAGCCTTGTTTACGGGCGTTTCGCAGGCGGCTAGGGTAGCGGCGGTAACGCCAAAGCCCAAAAACTTCAAAAAGTCCCGGCGGTTGGTTTGGGTGGACCCCAAATTGGCCTCATTCCCAAGGAACTCTTCCATGGGCAAATCTTCCGCGAATTCCTTTTCGCGGCCAGCCACAAAGCCAGGTTCGTTTTCCAGTTCTTCGTATCCTTTCCAATAGTGTTGTTGGTTGCTCATAATCCGAGGTCAAACGATTTTTACAGAAACAGGATTAATAGTGGCATTTGGAACATTCCAATCCGCCGATTTTTTCTACGGTAAAGGCCTGCCCTTCCCGCATTTCGTATTCGCCTTTGTGCTCCTTATAATATTGGTGCAGGCGCTCATAATAACCATTGGTGGCGTATTGCACCTCGGTTTCCCGGTGGCAATTGATGCACCAGCCCATGGTGAGCGGGCTATGCTGATACACCTCTTCCATTTCCCCTACTTCACCGTGGCAGGTCGTACATTCAACCTTGCCCACTTTCACGTGTTGAGCGTGGTTAAAGTAAGCATGGTCGGGCAGTTTGTGAATTTGCACCCATTCAATGTTCGATTGAATAAAAGGTTCTACCGCGGCCGCCGCATTTTCATCGCCCAAGTAGCTGCCATAGAAAGCGGCCAATTCGTCTTTGTCCATCTTGGCATAATCCTTAAAGTATTCGTTCTTCTCCGGATTCCAGCCTACAGCGGCGTAGATTTTGGTGATTTCGTTTTTGCCGTACTGTGGGCCTTCCTGAACGGCTTTGTGGCAATTCATGCACACGTTGGCCGAAGGAATGTTGGCATGTCGGGATTTTTCAACGGTCGAGTGGCAATATTGGCACTCGATTTTATTCTGCCCTACGTGCAGTTTGTGCGAAAAGGCAATGGGTTGTTTGGGTTGATACCCTTCATACACTCCAATGGTGTTTAAGGCTACAAAACCTTTGTAGGATACAGCACCGACCAGCACCAACGCAAGCACCGCGGTAATGCGTTTGTTGCGGGCCATCCAAGCTACGGCTTTGCCCACCACATTGATGGTTTCTTCTTGAACGGGTTCTTCGCCGGCTTTTTCTCGGCGCACGTTTTCCAGGGCTTTTGAAACGCTGTTCAGGGAACGGGCTAGAATCAGCAACAGCAGAGCTGCTCCAATCAACACAAAAGTAAGCAGGGTGTTGTCGCCTTCTGCTTTTCCACCTTCAGGGCTAACGGCACCATCGGTGGCGGCGGTGGCAGGTTTTGCCTCTTCACCGGGCTCGGCAATGTAGGCCAAGATGGATCGAAGTTCGTCGTCCGACAACTGAAAAGCAGGCATGACCGAACCGTTGTACTCGGCAAACAGCTTGGTAGCGTAGGAATCGCCTGTTTTTAGGTAATCCGACGAATTGCGAATCCAGGCCAGCAGGTTGGCCTCGTCGCTCCAGCGGTCTTGAACTCCGGCCAAACCAGGTCCAACAAATCGTTTATCGGTAACGTAGTGGCAGCGGGCGCAGTTGGCTTTAAACAACTGTTTTCCTTGCTCTGCACTGACTTCGGCCCGCATAAAGTGAGGAAGGGCTATCAAAAGTCCTACCATCAAAAGCCGGGCGTGGCGTAAAACATTCCTCATAGGAGTCGTGTATTGCTCTATGTTAAAAAACCTTATTCACTCAAGGTGGCACAAATTTAATTGAATTCGGATTTTTTCGGCCCCTTTTGCTGGATTTTTTGCCTTTTTATTTTGATTGGAATCATTCTAAACAAGCACACAATTGGCTGTTCAACCTTAAAATGCGCTGAAAACTAGGGTGTTGAGCCGCGAATTCGGTTCGGCAAACCAAGGTATTTTCGCTACCTAAAAGTAGGTATGCTTTGAAAAAACGGGCTTAAATCTGGATTTTGGGGGGTAATTGGGGCGGCAGGCGGGCTTTCGCGGTTAGTCCTCGGTTGCCGGAAGGCGGCCCAGCGGGCTTGCGTGGGCTCCTAAAGTCGCCTCCGCGCCACGCGGGCCAGCCTCCGCCACCCTGTGGGCTAACCTGCTCAATCCCTGCCGCGGGCGGCGGGGTTGGTTCACGTTGTTTGTTTCATGAACGCGGGCCGCAACATATTGCGTTTCGGCGTTGATGTCTAACTTGGCTTTTGAAATACACCAACCAAAGATTTCCCAAACAAGTTAAAGGTAAGGGCATCGGTAACCTTGGATAGAGGAATCAGACCCTTATCCCAAAATTGAATATTTGCATATGTTGGTGCCGATTGCTTCAATAAAAATCGGTTGGCCAATGAAGCGAAAAAGCCCATAGAGTCCAAATAGAATTCCGCTTTCCGAATTAAACCCTGAGGCAACTCCCGACTTAGCACTTTACGATTGTACCTTCGAAAATGACCAATTTGAGCATCAAAAGGGCTAAAAAGAAAAGCATAGGCTGGAACCAGCACGATTAAAAACCCACCCGGCTTAAGCAGCTCTTTGGCCCGTGCAAGCTCCGAAGTTGCATCTTCAATATGTTCAATTACATCGATATACAATATGCTGTCAAACTCTCCCTCAATATCTGCAGTTGTGCCAGTTACAACCCTAGCTTTGCCGCCCCAAACGCCTAAATTTCCACAAATTTGATTGGCCTGATTTGAATCAGGCTCAACCAAAGTTATTGTTTTAATTGCAGACCCCGAACGAACCAAAAACTCTGTATTTATGCCGATGCCAGCTCCAACCTCCAAAATATCCCCAGTAATATATTTCCCGATTTTTGAAGAAAAATAAGATTTCCAATGGCGCGCTTCTTTGAACAAGCTAAGTTCATCGCCCATGTATTCAAAAATCTCATTTTCCATGAATGAAAATCAATCTTAAATTATGGATGCAAAAGGGCTATATCAGCGGTACCGCAACTCCATATCAATGGGCAACAAATCGCCGGCGTCCAATTCGTTCAAATCGGCCAGGGCTTGGGCATCCATATTAAACTGCCCCGACAAACTAAACAAATCGTCTCCGGCTTTAACCCGGTAAAATTTTTCGCCGTTCTTTACCTTCAATACATGGTTCTTCCGGTACAGCTCGGCTACCTCAAACCGAACCTGTCCGGTCTCAAAATCAATCACCGAAGCGGGATCCATAGGCAAGCCCAAATACCGAACTTCAAAATGCAGGTGCGAACCGAAGGATCGTCCTGTATTTCCCCCCAATCCCAACCAAGAACCGGCTTCTAAATATTCGCCAGGCTTTACCCCCAAATAGTCCAAATGGGCATAGTAGGTTTCCAGTCCGTTGCTGTGGCGCAGCACCACCAAATTGCCATAGGAAGAATTGTAGGCGGCATAGCGCACCATTCCTTCAAAGGCAGCCACCACCGTATCGCCTGTATTCAAATCCAAATCAATGCCATAATGCATGCGGCGCCAGCGTCGGCCAAACCCGCTGGTTACGGCTCCCGCTACCGGAGAATGGTAGTCGCATGAAGCCCGCATCAAAGCCACAGGCGACAATTGGCCTTCGGACAAGGAAGGCCCGCTGTAGTGAATCTCCTCCGGATTCCAATCCAAATACAAATGGCTGGCAGGCACCTTTTTCTCCTCGGCCGGAGGACCGGCCGGAGGTTCCCCCGCCCACATACTTAGTGGGAAAAGCAGAATTCCAATACATTGCAGTGCCTTTTGCATGGGGGGCAAAGGTAAAATTAATCCTTGAGTTCGTTGCGCGATATAACTAATTTTTGAATTTCCGAGGTGCCTTCGCCGATGGTGCACAGCTTAGAGTCCCGATAAAATTTCTCGACCGGGAAGTCTTTGGTGTATCCATAGCCCCCAAAAATCTGAATGGCATCGGTGGCTACTTTTACGCAGACTTCTGAAGCGTAATACTTGGCCATGGCCGAGGTGGTGGTAACCGGCAATCCCTTGTTCTTTAAATCGGCCGCCTTAAAGGTCAGCAGTTCCGCCGCTTCAATTTCGGTAGCCATGTCGGCCAGTTTAAACGAAATGGCCTGAAAATTGGCAATGGGCTGCCCAAACTGTTCCCGCTCTTTGGCGTATTTAATGGAGGCTTCGTAAGCTCCTTTGGCAATGCCCAAGGAGAGCGCCGCAATGGAAATGCGCCCTCCGTCCAATATTTTCATGGACTGCCTAAAGCCCTGCCCTACTTGCCCTAGAATTTGACTTTGGTGCACCCGGCAATTTTCGAAAATCAGTTCTGCGGTTTCAGAACTGCGCATGCCCAGCTTGTTTTCTTTCTTGCCCCCACTAAATCCTGGTGTGCCCCGCTCTACTACAAAAGCAGTTATTCCATCTGAATCAAGCAGTTCTCCGGTGCGCACCAAAACCACCGCCACGTCGCCTGAAATACCATGGGTAATCCAGTTTTTGGTGCCATTGATAACCCAATAGTCTCCGTCTTGAACGGCGGTGCAGCGCATGCGCATGGCATCCGATCCGGTGTTGGCTTCGGTTAAGCCCCAAGCGCCAATCCATTCGGCTGTGGCCAATTTGGGCAGGTATTTTTGCTTTTGTTCTTCGTTTCCAAACATCATAATGTGTCCGGTGCACAGGGAATTGTGGGCGGCCATAGACAAGCCCACCGAACCGCATACTTTGGCCAACTCTACAATGGCGGTTACGTACTCTTCGTATCCCAGGCCGGCTCCGCCGTAGGCTTCGGGCACCAACACGCCCATCAAGCCCAGCTCTCCCATTTTCTTAAAGGTGTCGATGGGGAAATGTTGGGCTTCGTCCCAATCCATAAGGTAAGGGCGTACTTCTTTTTCGGCAAAATCGCGCACCATTTGGGCGATCATGGCTTGGTTTTCGCTGGGATTAAAATTCATATTGGGAGTGTTAATGGCGTTTCCGCTGCCGCGCGAAGTTAGTGATTTTTGTCTTATTTAAGCAGGGGC
>Ga0079300_10001110_pt1 | contig 10590 bp, 9 predicted proteins | sample Wag4_2014_7_11_FD_74799 | JGI IMG/M metagenome (GOLD analysis project Ga0079300, IMG submission 74799) | Fresh water microbial communities from Ohio, USA - Utica-2 Time Series HT 2014_7_11 | ecosystem: Environmental > Aquatic > Freshwater > Water tank | place: USA: Ohio | collected 2014-07-11
GTAATTACTAAGGCATGCGAGAATTACGTCCATGAAGCGCGTCTTATCTGGAATTCAACCCACCAGTGATTCTTTCCACCTTGGAAACTATCTCGGAGCGGTAAAGCAGTGGGTTGAACTCCAAGATGGCCACGATGCTTTCTACTGCATCGTTGATTTACATGCGCTCACAGTTGAAACTGATCCGGCGCTCCTTCGAAAGCGCACACTGGCATCTGCCGCACAGTTGCTTGCGCTCGGTATTTCACCAGAGAAATCAACACTCTTCGTTCAATCTCAAGTCCCGCAACATAACCAACTGGGTTGGATTATGGAGTGCCTTACTGGATTTGGTGAAGCAAGTCGCATGACTCAATTCAAAGATAAATCCTCTAAATCAGGCGCTGACTCTTCACGAGTTGGACTGTTCACTTATCCAATGTTGCAAGCTGCAGATATTTTGCTCTATCAAACAAATCTAGTTCCAGTCGGCGAAGATCAACGCCAACATATTGAACTCACACGAGATTTGGCTGGACGATTTAATTCACGTTACGGCCAGACATTCCAGCTTCCCGAGGCTTATATTTTAAAGACTGCGGCAAAAATTAATGATATTCAAGAACCCACAGCAAAGATGAGTAAGTCATCGGGTGCCGTTGCTGGTGTCATTGAGATTATGGATACACCAGAGGCAAATTTGAAGAAGATTAAGAGCGCAGTGACTGACGCGGGCCGCGAAGTTACCTTTGACGCTATCGAAAAGCCAGGCATCAGCAACTTACTGACTATTCACTCAGCCCTTTCGGGTAAGTCAATTTCAGATCTTGAAAATGAATTTGCCGGCAAGGGTTACGGAGATTTCAAGGGAGCAGTTGCAGAAGTTGTAGTGGAATACCTGCGCCCTATTCGTGCTCGGGCACTTGAACTCCTAGAAGATGAGAAGCATTTGCTCGACATTTTGCATCAAGGATCGGCAAAAGCTCGTACAGTTGCAGAAGCGACACTTGCAGATACGTATAAGAATCTCGGAGTAGTTCTGTAATGAAGTTTCGGTTCGCCCTTGTTTTCGCTCTCATCCTTGGAGTAGTTACACCTGCAGTGAGTTCGGCGGAACCGGTCACAATCGGAGTTGCCTACGATATTGGCGGTCGGGGTGATAAATCATTTAATGATGCCACGGCAGCTGGCTTAGAGCAGGCTAAGAAATCTCTCGACTTCGAGGTGGAAGCCGTTGTCACCGATGGCACGTCGCTCGATCGAGATAAGAGAATCCGAAGCCTTATTGCAAAGAAGTGTGCACTGATCATCGCTATTGGCGCGGGATATGGTCCAACGCTTCAAGTTCTTGCCTTTGAATTTCCCAACACCCAATTTGCCATCATCAACGACGCCAGCGTGGCCGCGGTCAATGTCAGCTCTATAGTTTTCGCTGAGACCCAAGGGGCTTACTTGGCTGGATTTAGCGCTGCTCAAATGTCAAAGACCGGAAAAGTGGCGATGATTGCCAATTCAAACCAGGCAGATTTATTTAAAGATGGTTTTAGCGCGGGTGTTTTAGCCAATAAGAAGAAAGTCATCCCGATTGTTAAGTATGTTTCCGGATCGTACTCACTTGCGGCAAGCCAGGTAATTGCAGTCGGAGCTGATGTAATTTACTTAAGTACTCAAGGCTCAACTGCAGAGGTCTTCAAAGTTATTGTTTCAAATAACGCAAAGAAGAGCGCTAAGAAAGTTGCGCTAATAAACATTGAGCCAGATCAGTATTTGGCGGTAACAAATGAGACTAAGAGATTTTTAGCGGCTACCGTTGTAAAGAGAGTCGATAAGGCGATTGTGGACATCATCTCCAAATCCTTATCTGGAGATCAGTTCTTAGATTACTTAGACTTAGATGCTGGAATATTTGGCAGCCGCTATGGCATCAATGGCGGGGGAGTCGAATTCATCGTCCGCTCTAGAGAGCTATTGGCCAAGAGTGATGCAATTAATATTGCCGCCGTCGCAGCGGAGAAAATTGCCGCATAGCACTCAACTTCAACTTGAGACTTTTCCAAACTGTAATAAGCCACACCGCAAGAAAATGCTCAACTTTTTGATGATTTTAAGCGTCAACTACTAGGCTCGCCCCACCAGTAACACTAAACAATTCCTTGGAGGAACCTTGAAGAAGACACTTAAGTTTGTAGCAGTTTTCGCTGCTGCAGCTCTCGCATTCGGCGTTGCAGCACCATCTGCAAACGCAGCAGCAACAAAGGCTTGCCTTGCACTTGATACAGGCGGCGTAGACGACAAGTCATTTAACGCATCAGCTTGGGCAGGAGCACAGGCAGCAGCAAAAGCTAATTCAAGCGTGACCGTTAAGTATCTAGCGGCAGCTTCAGATGCTGATTACACACCAAATATCAAAAAGCTTATGGATGAAAAGTGCACCATCATTGTTGGAGTTGGGTACCTGATTAACCCAGCAATCGTTGCAGCTGCAAAGGCAAACCCTTCAGTGAACTTCGCAATCGTTGATCAAGATGGAGAAGATCACGGACCAGCTGGAGATGTTTACCCGGGCAAGACTTACCCAAATCTAAAGGGAATCATGTTTGCTACCAATCAGTCAGCTTTCCAAGCTGGCTACCTTGCAGCGGGCGTAACTAAGACAGGCAAGATTGCAACATTCGGCGGAGCAAACATTCCACCTGTTTCAATCTTCATGGATGGATTTGCACGCGGTGCGGCTCACTACTCAAAGGTCAAGGGCAAGAAGGTAGAAGTTCTTGGTTGGGATGTTGCAAAGCAGACCGGACTCATGGTTGGAGACTTCACTGACCTCGCCAAGGCGCTGCAGTACTCAAAGAGCTTTGAACAGCAAGGTGCAGATGTAATCCTGCCAGTGGGCGGAAACCTTGGTTCATCAACAGCAGAGAACGCACTTAAGTCAAAGAAGTCTGTAGTTATCTGGGTAGATAAGGATGGCTTCAAGGCCGCTCCAAATTACCGCAAGGTAATGTTGACATCAATCGTTAAGGCTGTAGACCTTTCAGTCAAGAATGTTATTCTTGATCAAGCTGGTAGCAAGTTTTCAAATGTTACCTATACCGGAACCCTAAAAAATGGTGGAACATCACTAGCTCCCTACCATGATTTGATTCGCATGGTTCCAACCGCACTTCGTACTGAAGTTACAAAACTTGGTGCAGATATTCGCAACGGAAAGGTTTCTGTTAAGTAATTAACTAAGAAACTTCTCGAAAGAGACCTAGCGCTTCGGTGCTAGGTCTCTTTCTTTTTTAATTATTTAGAGGCTTAAACTTTCTAAAGTCGAGTAAAACTAGTAGATTTGCGTGCATGTCACTGGAATTGCGCGGAATAACTAAGCGGTTCGGGGCGCTGACGGCGAATGATTCAATTGACCTTGCAGTAGCAGATGGCGAGATTCACGCAATTTTAGGTGAAAATGGTGCTGGTAAATCAACGCTTATGAATATCGTTTACGGGCTTTTGTCACCAGATGAAGGAGACATTAGCGTCGATGGCAAGGTCGTAAGAATAGATTCGCCGCTCGATGCACTTGCGGTGGGTATCGGAATGGTGCATCAACACTTTATGTTGATTCCAGTCTTTACGGTCGCTGAAAATATTGTCTTAGGTCATGAAAAGACAAAAGGACCAGGAATTCTGGATTTGGAGAGTGCCCGGAAAGAGATTTTACGGGTTTCGGCAGAATACAATTTTGATATCGATCCAGATGCGCTTATTGAGGATCTACCTGTTGGATTACAGCAGCGAGTCGAAATTATTCGGGCACTAATTTATGATGCCAAAGTCTTGATTCTTGATGAACCTACAGCTGTTCTGACGCCACAAGAGACCGATGAACTCTTAAAAAATATGAAGAAACTAAAGGAAAAAGGAACTTCGATTGTCTTTATCACTCACAAGTTACGAGAAGTTAAAGAAGCTGCAGATAAAATTACAATTATTCGCCGCGGAAAAGTTGTAGGCACGGCATCTCCATCGGCATCGCAAGAAGAGTTAGCTTCTTTGATGGTGGGTCGACCTGTCTCGCTCGATGTTGATAAGAAAGCGCCCCAACTTGGAGATGTAATCTTGGGCGTTAAGAATTTGAGCATTTCAGATCACACTGGTCGAACTTTGGTTAAGAATGTGTCTTTTGAACTTCATGCGGGAGAAGTGCTTGCCGTTGCTGGTGTTCAGGGCAATGGACAGACCGAGTTGGCCGAAGCGATCGTAGGCTTACAAGAACATGTCACCGGTTCCGTTTACCTGGACGGAAAGGATCTGACAAAAGAGAGCGTGAGAGATGCACTTCATGCGGGCATCGCGTTCGTGCCAGAGTCTCGCGAGGAAGATGGGCTTATAAGCTCTTTTAGCATCGAAGAGAATCTCATTCTTGATCTTCATGACCTACCTCCATATGCAAAAGGACCCGTAATATCGCAACGTGTTGTGCAAGATGAAGCTAATAAGCGAATTGCCGAGTTCGATATTCGAACACAGTCATCGAGGGATCCAGTCTCTTCACTATCGGGGGGCAACAAGCAGAAGGTAGTGCTAGCTCGCGAGCTTTCCCGCCCCGTCAGATTAGTTGTCGCTTCGCAGCCCACTCGAGGGTTGGATGTAGGTTCGATTGAATTTGTGCACCAAAGAATCATCACCGAACGAAATTCTGGTCGGGCCATATTGCTTTTCAGTACCGAACTTGATGAAGTAATTGCCTTGGCGGATCGTATTGCCGTTATGTACCGCGGTGAATTTATTGCCATAGTTCCAGCTTCGACCTCGCGCTCAGACCTCGGTCTCTTAATGGCAGGAGTAAAACCATGATTTTAAAGAAACTAAAACTCCCTGCGATTTCATTTGCCATGGCGCTCTTTGTATGTGGACTCCTCATTGCATTTTCAGACCCCAAAGTGCTGGCCCTCAGAGGTAATCCACTAGAAATGATTGGTAAAGGATTCTCCACCGCCGGCTCGGCTTACTGGGCTCTCTTTCGTGGATCCATTTATGACCCGCTACTGGCTGAAGGTAATTTCTGGGGAGGCTTCTACCCGTTCTCGGAAACCTTAGTTACGGCATCACCACTGATTCTTACTGGGCTCTCTGTTGCCTTAGCTTTCCGAGCAGGGCTTTTTAATATTGGTGCGCAAGGGCAATTTATTGCTGGTGCTATCGGTGCAAGCTGGGTCGGATTTGCATTTGAAATGCCGATCTTCATCCATGCAATCACTGCGATGGCCACTGCAGTTCTCTTCGCCGGTTTATTTGGTGGCTTTGTCGGCTTTCTTAAGGCCCGCACTGGTGCTCATGAAGTAATCGTGACAATCATGCTTAATTATGTTGCGGCCTATTTTCTTCTGTGGCTTTTGAGCACAACTGCATTCTTACGCCCAGGACGGCAAGATCCGCTAGCTCCGGAAGTCCGTCAAAGCGCTCGTCTCCCACATTTCCTTGGCTCTGAATTCAGGGCAAATCTGGGATTTTTCATCGCATTATTGGCAGCTGCTGCTGTGTGGTGGTTACTTAATCGAAGCACCTGGGGATTTAGATTCCGCGCGGTTGGTGCAAACGCATCAGCTTCGCGTACAGCAGGTATTTCAGTTGCGCGAGTGACGACCTCAGTGATGTTTATTGCTGGCGCTCTTGCAGGACTAGGTGGCGCAGTTCAAGTACTGGGTTCGGAATTTGCAATGACCTCGGGCATCGGCGGAAGTTTCGGCTTTGATGCAATTACGGTGGCACTCCTTGGCCGAGCAACACCAGTGGGAACTGTTTTTGCAGCACTTCTCTTTGGAGCCCTCCGCGCTGGTGGATTAACAATGCAGGCTTCTACGGGGACTCCACTTGATCTGGTGCTCGTTATTCAGGCGCTCGTTGTTTTATTTATTGCAGCGCCTGCTCTCATCAAAGGAATCTTTAGGCTAAAAAATGTTGAAAGTGGCGAAACACTGGCATCGAAGGGATGGAACGGTTGATGAGTGAAATCGAAGTCCGTTCTCTATCAGCCCCAGAGCGACGTCGTAAGCGTGGGGTAATAACCATGGGAGTTCTTGGAGCATTTGCCCTACTTGTCTTTGGAATTTTTCCTAAGGGCGGGGAACAAGTCACATATAGTTTTGTTCTTGGCAACGAATGGATTCTCATTAAAGAGTGGATTATTGATTCGAAAACTGGAGCAATCGGATTTGCCATCGCTTCGCTTCTGGCAGTTTTTGTTGCAACACTTCAATTTAAAGCGCGAAAAACTATTCGTCTTGCGAGCGGACTCTTTGGTGCGACTTTTCTCATGTCTTTTCTCTGTTGGGCTGCAGCCGGAAAGTTTGTTCCATTCACGGGACTACTACAGGGTGGCCTCATTCTTGCGGTTCCACTGATCTTTGGCGCAATGGCTGGAATTATTTCTGAGCGTTCTGGTGTAATTAATATTGCAATCGAAGGTCAATTGCTCGCGGGGGCATTTATGTCAGGTGTCATTGCCTCGCTGATGCAGAGCACTTGGGCCGGACTTCTCGTCGCACCCTTCGCCGGAATGGCTATTTCCTGGTTATTGGCAGTTTTCGCCATCAAGTATGGAATCGATCAGGTGGTTCTGGGATTCGTTCTTAACGTGCTCGTAATCGGCGTCACCAACTTCTTGTACGGCAAATTATTAATTCCTTACCAGTCAACATGGAACTCTGGCGGAACCTTTGACATCATCGAAATCCCGATACTCGCAAAGATCCCAGTTATTGGCCCAATTTTCTTTGCGCAGAGCATCATTATTTATTTGATGTATGTGGCGGTAATTGTTATTCACATCGCTCTCTTTAAATCTAAGTGGGGCCTTCGCACGCGATCAGTCGGAGAACACCCAACCGCTGCAGAATCTGTCGGTATTGATGTGAATAAGGTTCGGTTTCGCAACGTACTGATTGCAGGTGCGGTTGCCGGTCTGGGCGGTGCCTTCTTTACCTTAGGCGCACTGGGTGCTTTCAGTAAGGAGATGACGGCTGACAAAGGATTTATCGCGCTAGCCGCGGTTATCTTTGGCCGTTGGAGCCCGCTGGGTGCAGTTGCTGCTGCTTTGATATTTGGATTTGCAGATAATTTGCAAGGTTTATTAACCATTATTGGAACACCGATTCCTTCGGAGTTCATGCTAATGGTTCCTTACATCGCAACAGTCATCGCTGTTTCAGGTTTTGTCGGCCGGGTCAGGGCGCCGGCCGCCGATGGTGTGCCGTACAAACGTGGTGGTGGTTCGCACTAATGAATATTGATTGGGATGTACTGCGCAACGAGGCGTTAGCGGCGATGAAGAAGGCCTATGTGCCGTATTCGAAGTTTCCTGTGGGCGTGGCAGCACTTGTTGATGACGGCCGAATTATTACTGGATGCAATGTTGAAAATGCTAGTTATGGACTTACCTTGTGCGCCGAATGTGGATTGGTCTCTTCCTTAATTTCATCGGGCGGGGGACGTCTAGTGGCATTTGCGTGCGTTGATATTGCAGGAAATCCGCTGATGCCATGTGGGCGCTGTCGCCAATTGCTGCAAGAGCACGGTGGATCAAAGCTACAGATGATGACTGATCAGGGAGTAAAGACCCTAGGTGACTTATTGCCATGGGCTTTTGGACCAGAGGAAATTGAGAATCGCCTTTCATGATTGAACCTTTTGCAGCTGTAGAAATCATTACAGCTAAGCGAGACCGGAATGAACTGAGCGATTTGCAAATCGATTGGGTGATTGATGCATATACCCGCGGCGTAGTTGCTGATGAGCAGATGTCAGCGCTATTAATGGCAATTCTCCTTAACGGCATGAACTCTCGCGAGATATCTCGTTGGACAAATGCGATGATCAATAGCGGTGAACGCATGGATTGGTCGATGCTAGATCGCAAGACTGCAGATAAGCATTCAACTGGCGGCGTTGGCGACAAGATCACTCTGCCCTTGGCGCCCCTTGTTGCAGCGTGTGGGGGAGCAGTTCCGCAACTATCTGGTCGTGGACTTGGTCATACTGGTGGAACACTCGACAAACTTGAATCCATTCCTGGGTGGCGCGCAACTCTTTCCAATGATGAGATGCTTAAAGTGTTACAAGATACCGGTGCAGTAATTTGCGCCGCAGGTGCTGGACTGGCACCGGCAGATAAGAAACTGTACGCGCTGCGCGATGTCACGGGCACAGTCGAAGCAATTCCGCTGATTGCTTCATCGATTATGAGTAAGAAGATTGCCGAAGGAACATCTGCACTCGTGCTAGATGTAAAGACCGGCAGCGGTGCATTTATGTCTGATCCGAAGGCAGCTTCAGAACTTGCTCGCACTATGGTGCAACTGGGCACAGATGCTGGAGTAAAGACAGTTGCACTTGTCACCGCAATGGATGTGCCATTGGGCCTTACTGCGGGCAATGCGCTAGAAGTGCGCGAATCCGTGGAAGTGTTAGCTGGCGGCGGTCCCAGTGATGTTGTGGAGTTAACAATTTTATTGGCGCGAGAAATGATTGATGCGGCTGGAATTATTGGAAAAGATCCAGAGGTTGCGCTCAAAGATGGCAGCGCCATGGATCATTGGCGCAGAATGATTAGCGCCCAAGGTGGTAATCCCGATGCAGCGCTACCAGTGGCGCGCGAAAAACATGTAATCAATGCAGCCAATAGCGGCACCGTAACCACCATGGATGCCATGAAAGTAGGCGTCAGTGCCTGGCGTTTGGGTGCCGGTCGCTCAAAGCAAGGCGAGAAGGTGCAGGCAGGGGCGGGAATTGAATTACATGTAAAGCCAGGGGATTACATCGCAGCTGGTGCTCCGCTTATGACCTTGCATACAGATGAACCCGAGCGCTTTGCTCGCGCTTTAGAGATTTTAGAAGGTGCTGTCACAATAGTCGAAGGCGGAACCGTAAATCGGCTGCCACTAGTTTTGGAGAGAATTGAAGGATGAGTAACATCACCAAGAAGCCAACTGCGGAGCAGGTAAAGCGTTTACCGAAAGCGCTTTTACATGATCACCTCGATGGTGGTCTGCGCCCACAAACAATAATTGAGATTGCGCAAGAGATTGGTCATGCGCTTCCAACGTATGACGCAGCAGAACTTGCCGAATGGTTTAGATCCTCATGTGATTCAGGATCCCTAGTTCTTTACTTAGAAACTTTTGCACACACAGTTGCAGTCATGCAACGCAAAGAAGATATCGTCCGAGTGGCACGCGAATGCGCCGTCGATTTAGCGCGCGATGGTGTTGTTTATGCCGAAGTGCGTATGGCACCGGAGCTCCTAACGGAGAAAGGTTTAACCCTGTCGCAAGTTATCGAGGCAATTCTCGAAGGTTTCCGTGAAGGTGAAACTGAAGCAAAGTCAGAGGGCAACACGATTCGCGTGACATCACTCCTTTGTGGAATGCGCCAAAATAATTTGTCGCAAGAGGTCGCAGAGCTTGCCGTTAAATACCGTGATCAAGGAGTAGTCGGCTTTGATATCGCAGGGCCGGAAGATGGATTTCCGCCTAGCGATCAGCTCGACACTTTCGAGTATCTTCGCCGCGAGAATGCACACTTCACGATCCACGCCGGTGAGGCCTACGGCCTGCCATCTATTTGGGAAGCAATTCAACTCTGCGGAGCAGAACGATTAGGTCATGGTGTTCGTATCGCAGACGATATCGATTTCAATCACACACCTGCCCGCCTGGGTCGACTCTCTTCATACGTTCGCGATCGCAGAGTGCCACTTGAGATGTGCCCATCATCAAATATTCAGACTGGTGTTGCGGATTCATTCGCACACCACCCACTTGCAAAGCTCTCCAAACTTCGCTTTAGAGTGACAATCAATACCGATAATCGATTGATGTCAGCAACATCCATGAGTCGCGAAATGACCGAGATGGTCAATCAGTGTGATTGGACCTTCCAAGACCTACAACGGGTAACGATTAATGCGCTCAAGAGCGCCTTTATTCCCTTTGAGGAGCGGCTTGCGATTATTGAGAACGTAGTAAAGCCAGGCTATGCAAAGATTTCAGAGGAGTAATTCGTGGCCCATCCAAAATACACGCTCGCACAGGTAGCAAAGACAATCGATCATGCGCTGCTGCGCCCTGATATGACTCGTGATGAGGTGCGTGCGGGTTGCGAAGTTGCAATGAAGTACGACGTTGCATCTGTCTGTTGTAAGCCAGCTGACGTTGCTTTCTGCGCTGAAATCCTAAGAGGTACCTCTGTTCATGTGGGAACTGTTGTTGGTTTTCCGCATGGTAACTCTGCAACATCTACTAAGGTTTTTGAAACCAAGCAAGTAGTGGCTGACGGGGCCACTGAAATTGATGTAGTAATCAATATCGGGTGGATGAAATCCGGCATGTATGACCAAGTGCGCGATGAAATTGCAGCTGTAGTTGATGCAGCTGCCGGCAACCAGGTAAAAGTCATTTTGGAGAATGCATATTTAACAAAAGAAGAGATTGTTAAAGCGTGCCAACTCTGTGAAGCAGCTGGTGCTGATTATGTAAAGACCTCAACCGGATTTGCACCAACTGGTGCCATCCTTGAAGATGTTCAGCTAATGCGAGCATCAGTTTCTTCCAAGGTAGAGGTAAAGAG
>Ga0079300_10001113_pt1 | contig 10574 bp, 10 predicted proteins | sample Wag4_2014_7_11_FD_74799 | JGI IMG/M metagenome (GOLD analysis project Ga0079300, IMG submission 74799) | Fresh water microbial communities from Ohio, USA - Utica-2 Time Series HT 2014_7_11 | ecosystem: Environmental > Aquatic > Freshwater > Water tank | place: USA: Ohio | collected 2014-07-11
AATAATGGAGATTCCATTAAACCTAAAAGCGCAGTAGAAATCTACACTTTGCAACTTGATGCCAATTGTAACATTTACAAGAAAACACTTTTGGCCCAAAACGGTTCCAACATTAGGAGTTATGGCATGCTCAACACACCCCAAGGTTTTTATTATTTCTTTAAGTATTACCAAGAAATCAATGTTCCTGCCACTAAACAATCTTACTCCAATGCCTTACGAAAATTAAATCCTGGTTTCGGTATTGACGGTTGGGATTATTTAATCATCAAAGAAACAAATAATCAAATCGTCTCGAGTTACACTATCGGTTGTACAAGTAGTGTTGATCCATTAGGTGGCAAATCAAATTTTTATTATGCGAACAACCGTTTTTATTTCCCTCACAATAATTCGGGTCAAAAGTTATACGACAACACGATGCGACTTTATTCAGCACCGTTGGCTGGAAGAAATTCATTGGCAATTTTTGACACGGCATTCAACTTAACCAAACTAAGCACATTTGCAGACAAAACGGAATACACGAGTGTAGGTATAAGTTTTTTCAAATCTTCGAATAACGAAATCACACTAATTGCCGGCACAGACAACACATTCGATTTTAGTGGAAAAACGTATACTCCACAAAGTAATACAGACCCAACGTTCTTGAATGTTTTCTTCACAGTAATCGGTGATTCGATACAACACCTTCGATCTCAAAACACGATCAATTACATGTGCTTTTTCTCTGATTATTCTACAGAGGCAGCCACCTTCAATTTATACACTTACCCGGGAAAGACGATCTCTTTCGCTAATGGGATGACTTTAAAATCACCGCTTTACAAGCAAACGATGTGGATCGTGAAAATTTGCTCACCCAACGCCCAAACGCAACCCCTTGGAGGTGAAAAACCCAATTACTACCCCAACCCCGTCGATAGAAGCATTTTACACGTTGATGCGCTGCAGCAGATCCAGACGATCCGTATAATGACGATGCAAGGACAAGTCGTTTTCGAGCAATCGCCAAAAGCGTTAAAAACTGTGATAAACTTGGAAAGCTTGCCAACCGGAAACTATTTGGTAAAAACACAATTCGCGGACCACAGCAACACCCAGAAAATCATCATTTTAAATAACGACTAACGATACTACTTACCCTCCCCATTTATCAGACAAACAAAATCAAAGTTATAGGTGGATTTTCCAAATTATTCCCGGCACCGATTTTAGGGCTACTTACAACCGCCTCCTCGTATTTCAGACAACCGAAACTAGCCTTTCACTGATATTTGCCGAATAAATCAAAATCCAGCTATTTGGGCTATTCATGTTTCCCAAATTAGAACATCCATACACACATATACAGGTTTAGTTGATTCACAATTCGTAAAATATCTTGGAACCCAAATTAATTTCAAAAAAACCGAAGACCCATAAGAAAATACTAATTATTAAATACAATGAAACATGCATCAAAAATGAAAACAATAGCTTTTTTAGCTATATTAATCTTAAATTTCAACAATTCATTGGCCCAATGGTCTGGCACTAACCCTCTGACTACTTCGAGTAATCTAAACCTTCAATCACCTGGAAACGATGCTACTCTAGACGTTGGTGGCGGAGGAGATTCTGCCACAGTGCAAATAACCACGCCTTGGGTAATGACAGGAAGTTATGTGGGTCCGTTTAGGATTCGAGGAACAAATACAACCTTATACGGCCCTCCAACTTGGGGTTCGTCAACAACATATTTCCCATTATTTTGTGTTAAATCTAATGGATTTGTTGGTTTGAAAACTGAAACCCCTAGTGAAATGTTAACGCTAAATGGAGGAAATGCAATAACCTTGAATGGTAATTTTATTGCTAGAAATGGAAGTTTTCGAACTCAAAATTCTGCTGGCATCACCAATTTCAAGGTCGATGGTAACGGCTTGCTCATTGCACGGCAAGTAGATGTACATTTAGATCCAATCCCAGATTATGTCTTTCATGCGGCATTTGACAAAGATAGTGCAGCGCATTATCAAAATATTGGCATTTATAAACCAATGACACTCCATGAAGTTGAGGCTTATGTTAAAGTTAATAGGCATTTACCAGGTATTAAAAGTGCAGCGGATTATCAAGAAACGGGCTCCATTAATGTGGGTGAACTACAACTAAAATTGTTGCAAAAGATAGAAGAATTAACATTATACAATATTCAACTCATGAAAGACATAGAGGATTTAAAGAAAAATCAGACTGAATTAGTTGAGAAGATGTCAAATTTAAACCCATAATGTATGAGGATTTCATTTTTAACCGTTGCATTTTTAAGTCTCTTTGTCTTCAATTCCTGCAAAGACAAAGACCCAAAAATCACCAAGATCGAAGAGCTTTCTGATGAAATGACAGCATATTTTGTAAACTACGAAGTTGGCGCCAAATGGATTTACCAAGATACTTTGAATACAAGTAATCTAGATACAATAGAACTTATTTCCAAAGAACGTTTTAATATTTTTTCAGGCGATAGAAATAAAGGAACCTTAATAAAAGGTTTTGAATTGTACTATAAACCCTCGAAATCAAAAGATTTCAAAGTAAGAATAACACCGGGAGGTAATAATAATGACTTTGTCAAAATTGACCCTATGGAAGCCGGAGTTGCCGCATTAAGTTTTGAATATAAAAATAATAGTTGGCTTCCAGTAAAATACTTTGACAGCATTGAAATTACGGGGAACATATACCGTGAAGTAATTGTAAGCCCGAGCAGTAATTCATATTACAATCAAGTATCTGTTTCTAAAATGATTGGGATAATCTATTATCAAAGCAAAGTAGGTGGAGCAATTAGCGGATGTTATAAACTAATTAAAACAATAAAGCCATGAAATATAATCGCAATACTTCAATGGGATTACTGATTTTATTGAGTTTTATAACTTGCTCAGCAAATGCTCAACCAGCTGAACCTGGTTACCCTGCATCACTATTCCATAAATTATCGAATGTAGATTTACCTATTGTCAATTTACCATATTTCAACAACGACGAACTAAAAGCAGCGGACACTTGTGAAACATGTTCAGAAGCCTTTGGCATAGATGCTTTGGCATCGTTTGATTTTTGGAAGGAAAGTCAACTGGAAATAATAAGTAACAATTTTGAACATGTTGAAATATATAGGGTAAAGATAAAATCTCCAACGGCAAATGCGCTACATGTAATATTCGAGCATTTCGAATTAGGGCCTAATTCGAAGATATATTTCTACAGTCCCAATGATACCGCACGAATTCTAGGAGCATATACAATAAATAATAATAAACCTGATTTATCATTTGTCAGCAATCGAATATTTGACAATGAATTGATTATCGAGGTGAACAGGCGGCCTAAATCATCAAACGAAACCAAAGGAATTTTGTTGGTGAAAAAATTTATTCATGTCTATGAAAATCGAAGTGATTTCGAACAATCTTTCAACTGTCATAACAATGTAATTTGTGCGCCCTGGTATAACGAGTGGTGCAATCAAATTAGAAGTGTAGTGAAATTTTATTTTCGAAAAATTGATGACCCTCATTGGTGGATGTGCAGTGGAGCAATCGTAAACGGTGGCAACGGAAACTTTGACCCGATCATTTTAACTGCCGCACATTGTGTAAGTAACACAACAGAGCATGCAAATTGGATTGTCTATTTCAACTACCAAAGCATCACTTGTAATCCTAGTACAAATGGAAATGATTTAATGACGGTCTCAGGTGTCAATATATTAAGTTCTGACGGTAGTATTAGTGTTAGTTGTCCTGACATCGCACTTTTTCGTCTGAGGGAAAATATACCTTTGCAATACAATGTTTTTCACAGCGGATGGAGCCGATCGAACCTCACTTACCCCCAAGACGGAATTTGCATTCACCACCCAGCAGGGGATGTAAAGAAAATCTCATTCGGTGACATAACAAATCCGTTATTTAATGACTGCCATAAAGTGAAATGGAATAGTGGATTAACTCAACCGGGTTCTTCGGGCTCACCCTTATTTACAAATTCAAAACTAATTACTGGAGTAAATAGTCACGGCCCCATCGATAGAAGTTGCGACGACTTAAAATACTCTATGTTTAGTAAAATCGAACAAAGTTGGAACATACTACAACCCACTTTATCTCCTAACAACGAAGATGTTGTAGCTATTCTGGGAGATGACCCCATTTCTGCTTGTCAACCCATAATTAATTTAAATAGAGAATTTTACCCAGGAAATGATTGGCAGGTCAAAAATCAAATAACCATTCAAGCAGCAAATCAGGTTAATGTGTCAAATATTACTGAAACTACAATAAGAAACTCTGATATTTTTCAATATAACCCGCAACATAATTCTGATTACATTATTCGTGCAGGTATGAGAATAATAATTCATCCGGGGTTCAGAATAAACGCTCCCACTAGAATTGGGAGTTCAGGGATATACACTCCTGTTTTTGATTATGGCAGTCAAAACCGAGTCAGATTTCAAATTGCGCCATGCCAGCCTTTTATTGATGAATGCGGTTATAATCATGAAAATGCCAAAGTAGCGCCTCCGAAAAATTACCATTCAACTGATTTTGAGGACAATACTAATAAAAAAATATTTCAACTAACTATTTATCCAAACCCAACAAATGGGGCGTTAGAATTGAACATTAGTTCTGCAAGCAAATTTACCGAGTGCATGATTTACAATACTATTGGAACTTTGATTAATTCATTTGTCAACTTAGAAACTTCTAAGAATATTATTCAAATTCCTATTGACAATTTGGCAAATGGAATTTATTTTGTTCAGGTAATATCACCGGACGGAATAATCAGTATTCAGAAATTTGTTAAAAATTAAAAACTTCCTGTCTGTACAAAATCATTGTGAATTTTCCCAGATAGTAACAAATTTAAAATCGAATCTAACCCATTTCTAAAAAGGGGCACTCACAAGGTGAGCGTGAAAAATAAAAAAGTATGTGGCAGAAGATTGAACTTTATATCATATCGCTATTCTTGCTTTTCCTTTTGTTGTTTCTCAACAAAGTGCCTTATTGTTTTAATAGCGATTGGCAATTTATTGGCATCAAAGCACTTTTTAAAAAAGAAAATCTTGTAATGACTGTGAGCATTTTTTTCATGCTGCTAGCTGTTATTTTTTACTTTAGTTTCAACCACAAAATAATTAATGGAGCAACTAATCTTCCAATACAAATTACTAAAATTGAAAACTACAACTTTGAAACAGTAACATTTTTAGCCACCTATATCATTCCGTTGGTGTCCTTTGATTTAGATTTTAACCTTGATCAAAACAGAAATTTATTCATGCTATTTTGCGTGTTGATTCTTATCGGTTTAATTTATATTAAAACCAATTTGTTTTACACCAATCCAACACTTGCAGTATTGGGATTTCACATTTATAAAATAAATACACTAAAACAGGAAAGAATAATCGTAATCATCAAAGGCAAAGTCAAAAAAGATGATTGGCTTTTCTGCAAACACATTAGCGACAACATCTTTTACGCAAAAATCAAATAATGACTAGAGAAGAATTAAACCAGAATACAGCGTTCATTTTCAACAATGCAGCAGGCGCAGCACCGATTGGAATTAAATTATATTTCGTTTTGGAACAAGAAAGCGAAACACAAATCCGATTTGCGGATATTTCAGCAGAAGTAGCAACCGATTTGAAAAAACAATTTGTTGAATACTTGGAAGGTAAGTTGGCAAACAATCCAGAATTAAATTATGCTGCCATTACAGAAGCAGACGACACAAGCAATTCAATTTACCATTACAACTTAGACGAACAGCCCAAAGAACTTCAACCATTGTACGATGTGCAATCCGAAGAAATATTTTCTCTCAATCAAGCTGAACATCCTTCGTTTCCTAAATTCACATTCAACCAAGATGATTTAAGCAAGATAACCGGCTTTGTAATTTGCCTAGGAAATGAAGCCAACAAAGTTGTACTGTATAAAAAGCACTACCATGTTAGTTTAATGAAACGAGGTTCTTATTACGGGCTGCTTGCAGTGCAATCTGCAACTCGATTTGAAAAACTCATTGACAATGTGATTAAGTTGAATAACACAATTGAATTCATGCTAGTAGGTGAAGAACTTGTTGTATTTAGTTTAAAGATATTTCAAAACAGTTTCGGTTATGATAAAATCATTCGTAGCAAAGCTGAAGAAAATTTGGAAACAATTGCAGGAGCAAAACTTTTAGATGATATTGAAGTCTTGAGAGAATTAGTAACTGAATTAAAGTTTGCTAAAAAAATAATGAACATACGTCATCATTCACCAGTATTACACATTCCATTTGCTGATGTTAGGACTTTTATAAAAGGACATCCGAAATTAAAAAGAAAAATAAAATTCAACGCAGACCAAACGAGAATTTCTTTGCAATCCCGTTCCTCAAAAGAATTGTTCATTAAAATTCTTAATGACGATTTTTTGAAATCGGAACTCACTCAGCTTTTATATGACAGTCAGAAAAAAGCAGCAATGGACAGCAGTGAAGAACCTGAAGAAGCATAGTTATTGAATCCCGTCAACGAAAATATCATCAAATAATCAACGATTGAAATTTTTGATCCAGCAGTGTATCTACCACCTTCGAATCAAGTTTTCACGTGTTGAAATTTATCGTTTTAATTCCACTTATCTGATCAAAACACACTTCTTTAAACATTGAATATTTGAACATTCCTCAAACTTCCGTGTTCAGAAAATTGTAAAGTACTTAAAATTATTATGGGGCATTTAACAAAAACAAAAGAGACCCGCGAAGAATGTTTGATCAACGATTTATTAAACAATCTTACAATCAGTAATTATACCCCAGAGCAGGGGTGTAATTACAACAATTTATTCAGTAAGTTATTGAATATTTTTTCCATGTGAAGAATTGCCAGATAAAAATCAAAGAGGTAGACATATTTATAAGATAGCACTAATTGCAAAAACATTAATCAGAATTTTAATAATGTATAAACGACCAACCTCATTTTTTAGAAACTATAACAGTAGTGTGTACGAAAATGTGATTAGACCATATAATCTCACTAACAAACGCCTTATTCCAGAGGTAATTAATGGGATTAAAAGACTTCATTTTAAATTTGGACACAAGAAAATCATTATTGATTTACAGAACATTGAAAGGGTCTTCCCTTATCCAACAGTTCCTGTTGCCGGTTATATTCACTATTTTAAAGAAGTATTAAACGTTGACTTTGAATTTATTAATGTCCCAACATACTTAAGGAAAATTCATTTTTTAAGTCCAGACGACATCAATAAGACATCAACTGGGTTAGGAACCAATTTTCTTGATAGGATTTGGTTATTTCACACGTCCACCGATGTTCACATGCTTGTAAATGGCTTTCTTTCAAGTATTAGAAAAAGTTGCTTTGTGGAAGAAGGAATTTTACAAGCCTGTGAATGGGGACTAAACGAAATCATGGATAATGTTATTCAACATTCCAAGGAGAATGTAGGATTCGTAATGGCGCAAGTACTAAAAGAAAGTCAAGTACTAAAAGTTTCGATTTTTGACTATGGCCAAGGGATTTTTGAATCGCTGAGAAACTCGAACTATAAACCTAGACATGCAAGTGATGCAATTTCTTTAGCTGTACAAGAGGGTGTAACCAGAGACAAAAAAATCGGACAAGGAAACGGAATGTGGGGTCTTTATAACATTATCCATTTAAATGATGGAATGCTACAAATAACTTCAGGAAATGGTGGCCTCAATTTCATTAACCGAACCAAAACAACAGAATCCTACCAAAGCATTATTATGTTAAGTCCAAAACAACAATCCACAGCTATCAACTTTGATATCAAACTCAACAACCCAATATCAATGAAAGAGGCCTTAGGCGGTTATGAACCAATTGACCTTTTTATTGAGAATCTAGAGGATGAACACGATAAAATTGTATACAGAATTATTGACCAAGCATCAGGAACAGGCACAAGACAATCAGGTGAGAGAATCAGAAATGAAATCCTTAATATTTATAAAAGTGCAAAAAAGCCCGTCATATTGGACTTTGAAGGTATTGGTATTATTGCATCTTCTTTCGCTGACGAGTTTATTGGAAAGCTGGTTCAAGACTTAGGTCTTTTTCAATTTCAAGCAGCCTTTCCCATGAAAAACATGAATGGCACAATACAAGCAATTGTTCAACGCTCTTTAAGTCAAAGATTATCAGAAAACCTAAGCAACTAGTGTTAACAGAAGTTTTTCGCTCTTGGGGCTGAGGTGCTTAGTAGAAATGTTTGTTCAATGTTCAACATTGTAATTTGAATAACTAGTTGTGCTAAAATTCCTTCATCACGTAAAGCTGCAAATCGTTAGCGTTAACCTTAAAGACAGGCAAACAATCAACAACTTTACCCTAAATAGGTATGTTTACTGCCATTTATTTGGGGTGTTATTCTTTATTATTGTCACAGCATAGATCGTTATAGGGAGGTCTGCCATTAAAAAACAAAAAGGTAGGCATATATTAAGACTCGAGAGTATTTTAAACAATCACACAAACAAGAAAAATAAATGGAAATACTATTAATTCATACAATTTTAAGCATTGGACTTTTTTTTATTATCAATTGGATAGGTAAACATTCCTACTCAATTGGTTATATGGAAATTTCAATCTTCGTAAAGACAGAAGAAGCTCCAGCCTTGAACTTTCTTATCAGAGTTCTGACTCCAATAGTCTACATTATTGTTGTTTCGACAAGTTTATATCACTTCGGTCTGGACAAATTTGTTTGCAACATTTATTTGATTAATATCTATTATATATTATTCAGACTGATTTTCAATATAGTTACTAATCGAGGACTTTTACTCAATTGGAATAGACAGCTTTTTTATTGGACAACAATCGTTGTTATTTCATACTTCACATACGAAAAACTGATAAAAGTTAAAGCGAATATCTTACCTGATTTCACAACAATTTCAAATGAACTTTGGATAATTATCTTAATTTTTATTTTTCAATTAACAAATAACCTACGTTTTTCAGAAGAAACAACACAGATACGAAAGGAGAACTATCTAAAAAGTCGATACCACTATTTCAAAAGCCGTTATGGAGAACTTATCAAAAGATTGACAAACAATGAAATACTTGAAAGTATTGTTTATGCAATAATTATCTATGAAGACTTTAATAGACCAAAAATTGCAAGACAAATTGAGAATTTAAAATTCAGACTGACAAAAAAAACACATACACTGGGTGTTATGCAAGTCCGTACAGAAAAATCAATAACTGACTTAGAAAGTGTAAAATTAGGAACTGAAAAAATCATAAACGCATATAAATACTATCTTGAAAATCCGACAGAAGTTGGCGGTGAGTACTTTGACTTGTATGCGAAGGATTTTATTATCAACGATTATAATACCGGAACAAGATATAATAGTGAGGTGAGTGAATTAGCCGTCATAATTAAAAATACATTTTACAAAAACACTAATGACACACTTAATCCTTACGTAAACGATTCTATAAAAAACAATCATGAAAGAACTATTTAACAAAATTGTTGAGGTGACAGAAAAATCTTCAAACGAAAAAGAAAGTTTCATATTACCAAGCTTTCATGATTGTAAAATTGTTGAAGAAGATTATTCATCCGGTGGAGCTACACTTTACGGTAAACGTTATGAAATATCTAATAATCAAAGTAAAATTATTGTAACCTATGAATCAAAAGATAAATGTAAAACATTTCAGATAAATCCCGACATGAATATTGTTAAGATTACACATTACGATTCAAAAGGAAATATTGTTTCAGATTTTTCGCAATCGTGGTAAGACAAATTTTAGAATAAATGAATACAATCCCACTGTAACAGTATAATACTCCTTGATTCCCGGACCAGAGGTTTAGTTAAAAAATCACTTAATTTAACTAAACGATATGACCAAACAAACCCGATGCAAATTCACGCCTGAATTCAAGGCTAAAGTTACCCTAGACGCCGCCAAAGATCAACTCACTTTGGCACAGCTGTCACAAAAATTCGAAGTAAATTCTGTGACCATTTCCAAGTGGAAATCAGAGTTTTTGACGAACCTATACGCTACTTTTTCCAACGTGAAGGAAACGGAAAACAGCGAACCGGAAGTCCCCGTAGAGAAGCTCTACGCCCAAATTGGCAAGCTCAAAGTGTGACCTCTTCCCAAAAAATCGCACTGTTCTTAACTAGAGTTTTCAGGGGAATGCCTCCTCCCCCTAAATTTTTGCAAAAATCGCAAATCGGGCAGCACCCATCAGAAAGTAATCGTTAAGCGCATCAACTTGGTGTGATCGCATTAAACGAGTCAAACATCCAAAAAATAAACCCATAGGTTGATTTTATGAAAATCACACGTATCTTTGAAAACCAATTGTACTCTTTTCATTACAATGAATATGATGAAAATGAATACGATAGGAATCTAAACCAATGGAATAACACCGAGTTTTTGTACCAATTCGCGAAAGAAAACA
>Ga0079300_10001114_pt1 | contig 10558 bp, 5 predicted proteins | sample Wag4_2014_7_11_FD_74799 | JGI IMG/M metagenome (GOLD analysis project Ga0079300, IMG submission 74799) | Fresh water microbial communities from Ohio, USA - Utica-2 Time Series HT 2014_7_11 | ecosystem: Environmental > Aquatic > Freshwater > Water tank | place: USA: Ohio | collected 2014-07-11
TGCACCTGCAATAATGCCGGTACGCTGAATTTCTCCTGGAGTTCTCAAATCGATCAGTTGAATGGTCTTATCCGTTTTTAAGAGTTGTTCTGTTTTACTGAGATCAATGTTGGATTGGCCTTGGGCATTTTGTGTAAAAAGAAAAAAACCAACAGCGATAAAAAAGAGGATACGTTGCATGACGAAGGTGATTTAAAAGATTTAACACAAAGGTAATTAGTCTCAAAACGTAAAAAACGTAACTTTTGTCACTACCTAGTTTTGGGCTACTCCGTAGAAACGGACTCCAGAATATGTATCTGCATGAGCACATCCTCCATGGGAACAATTGGAGAGGATCCATACCGAATCACATCCACTATATTTTCGAATAGGGAGTTCCAATCGCCAAGAAAAGAAGGCTTATTGATCCGTATGGTTTTACCTTCTCTTTCAAACATCAGGACACCCCAACTTGTTTCTGGCTCTTTACCAAAACCAGGGTCATTGGGCAACATTCCTGCAACTAGTTGTGCCTCTTGAACATCCTCTCCATATTTAAAAAAGGTACCATCCGTCCCATGAACGGTATACCGAGGACGGGTTTCGCGCAGGAGTAAACTAGAGGAAAGGTGGACCACTAACTTTTTATAGTACAAGAACAGATCAAAACCATCAACCACCTTCGATTGGGGTCGCTGCCGATACCGCTCCCCCAAAAAAGAACTAGGTGATCCAAACAGCGCAATCGCCTGATCCACCAAATGAGAACCAATATCATACAATAAACCCGTTCCGAGTACTTCTTCTTCCTTCCACTCTTTAGGATTAGGGGTTGGACGAAAGCGATCGTAATGAATGTCCACACGAAGAATCTTACCCAAGTCCTCCGACCTGACAGCACCCTGTACGGTTCTAAAATCGCTATCAAATCGTCTATTCTGAAAAACCATGACCTGTACATGATGCCGTTGAGCCAAGACCATTATGTCCAGTGCCTCCTTCACGGTTGGTACGAATGGTTTTTCAACTAAAATATGTTTGCCAGCGGAAATGCAACGAACTGCTAGATCATAATGGGTGGTATTTGGGGTACAAATACTTACCAGATTAATCGAGGTATCCTTCAAAATATCATCCAGGTTGGATGTAAATCGAACCCCTGGATATTCCGCGGCAAGCTCCGATCTAGAGCTCAAAACCCACACGAGCTCGAAATCGGGAAGGGTTCTAAAAAAGGGCGCTTGCAAGTATCGGCCAGAGAGGCCAAATCCTAACAGCGCCACTCGAATGGTTGAAGAAGCCATAAAGACGGTAACTGAATTATCAAATAAGCATCAAAATAATGTGAAATTTAGCGAATCTTTTACAATTTCCTTCCGTTTTTTAATAATCGCCTACATTTGGCAATAGATTAACGATATACTATACTACTAAAAGATGAGAATCACTTTACTTATTCTGCTGTGTTGGCTAGTGGGGAGCGTAAAAAGCAATGCCCAGCATTGGTTTCAAGAAGGAAATACCTGGACCTATGATGTAACAACGGGCTGGGATGGATCCAATTATGGGCTCCACAGTCTCCAAGTTACCGGCGATAGCTTACGGGATGGGATAGTCTGGCGAAAAATTCGTTACCGACAGATTACCCAACCAGATGCGTATTTTTTGGCAAGAGTGTGGGGGAATCAGGTATTGGCAAAGCAATTATATGGCGATGCGATACATCGCATCTATGACTTCGATGCAGCACCTGGCGACACCCTTCATTACAGTGGCGATGGAGCCTATTATCGGGTAGTGGATACGTCTAGTGTATTCATTGCGAATAAATGGCGGCGGCAACAAGTAATTCACTTTTCAGATATTCCGATGCCTTATCAACTAATAGAAGGCCTTGGAATCACTGGAAGAACGGATCTGCCCTTAGCCGAATATGTATGTTCCTTCTTATTGCCTAATTTTCCTTTTTGTACGGGTGCGGTGGATGGATATGATTTTCGATTCAGGTGTTTTGAGGAAGCCAATGGGAATCGCTACTCGCCGCTCAACATCTGTCTGCAGGTCGACACCAGTACCCAATCGGGAGAAGAAGGCCCTTTCCTATGGCCTAACCCAACCATGGGGATACTATTCTTGAAAGAGGAGGTGGAGCAAGTTAGGGTGTATCAATTAGACGGCAGGGAAATTCCTTGGGTACAGCTAGAGAGGAACAGCCCTACCCAAGTGCTACTGCCTCCCTTACCCAGTTCCATCTACATCGTTGAGACAAGAGATACGAAGGGGATTATTCGAAGGCATCGAGTAGCCCACCATTCTTTGAGGTAGCAAACACAAAGCGGCCACCGCACTTATTCCTAGTTCGATGGCCGCTGTTGATTTATTATTCTTGCTTTTTCTTTTTTTCCAGTTCTGCTTGAATCCGCTTAAGTTCTTCCAGAGCTTTTTGAGTTTCTGCTTGAATGCGGGCAGTTTGTTGTTTTAAGTCTTCTTGTTTTCGTTGTTCATCCGATTGGATTTGAGCTGTTTGCGCTTTTAGCTCGTCTCGTTTTCGCTGTTCTTCGCTTTGTGTAAAGGCGGTTTGCGCTTTGAGTTCCTCGATGACCCGCGTTTCATCTGCCCGTGCTTTGTTGATGGCTTCAGCTGATTGGCTTTTTGCCTGGTAGATCGCCTCAGTCGCTTCCTTCTGAGCCGTATTAATTTCGGCGGCGGATTTTAGGCGGGCCTCTTCCACCTCCTTAGCGTAGGCGCTTCGTTTTTGTTCGGCCTCTTTCCGGGCGTTGGTTATCTCCGTAGCAGCTTGTTGGCGGGCTTGCTCCATTTCAGCTTTTGCTTTATCTTGGGCAGCGACCACCTCTTTAGCCAGCGCGGTTTTTTTAGCGTCCGCTTCTTTTTGGGCGGCGGTGACTAGTTCAATGGCTTTTTGTTTGGCAGCGGCCACTTCCTTTGCGGCATTTTCGCGCGTGCTAGCAATATTTTGGGCGGCTTCTTCTTTTACTTTGGCCACGGATTCGGCGGCTTCCTGTTTTGCTTTTGCCGCATTTTCCTTTGCTATTTTGATTTCTTGTGCCGATTGTTGGGCGGTAGCAGCAATTTCTGTGGCCGCTTTTTGGCGGGCTTCGGCCACTTCATTAGAGAGCCGTTGCCGCTCTTTGGAGCTGTTTTCGCGGATAAAACGAATGCTATCGGCCTCTGCTGATTTCATGGATAGAATAGCTTGGGCGGTTTGACGCCGGGCTTCCGCGATGGCGTTAGACGATTCTTGTTGTGCCCGGACCTGCGCTTCCCTGGCGGCGGCCACTTCATTGGCGGCTTTTTCGCGAGCTGCGGCGATTTCTGCGGCGGCCTTTTCGCGGCTCATGGTTACCTCTGAGACCGTTGCATTAACCATTTCTTGTTGCTTTTTCCGTGCCTCAGCGATGGCATCAGCTGCCTCCTTTTGGATTTGAGCCATTTTATCTTCGGCTGTATTTTTGGCACCTGACACCTCAGTGGCGTACAATTTTTGAGCTTCAGCAGCTTTTGCGTTCGCTTCGAGTACCCGTTGACGAGCTTCTTCTTGCGCTTTTGTCACTTCAGCCTGACTACGTTCTCGAGCTTTTGCCACTTCCTCAGCGGATTGTTGTTTGATTTTCGCCTCTTGTTCTTTGGCAGCGGCGATGGATTTGGTTAATTCATCCTGAATTTTTGCAATTTCCTCTTCTGCCTTCTTTTTGGATTGTTGCACTTCGGCGGCGATAGCCTCCTTTTGGGCCTTGGCATTGGCTTGGGCATCTGCCACTGCTTTGGTGGATTCTTCTTGTACCTGTTGAATGGTTTGCGCGGCTTTTTGGCGACTCTCTGCTACGTCCTGAGCGATCTGTTTTTTCTCTTGATCCGCTTTGGATTGTTGGCCCTGGACATCTACCCTAGTTTTTTCGATTTCATCGGCAGCGCGTTTTTTAGCATCTGCCACATCAATCACACTTTGTTCCTTTTGTTTAGCGGCGCTTTCTTTTATTTCAGCGATTTCCGCGGCGGAATTTTGTTGGATAAGGGTTTTTTCCTCTGCTGCTTTTCGCCTAGCCTCCGCTAGTTCGAGGGCAAGTTTTTGTTTTTCCAGTACCCCGTTTTCTCGTACTTCAGCTATTTTTTCTGCGGTTTCTTCTTGAATTTTAAGGATTTGTTCGGAGGCAGTCTTTTGTGCGACGAGCACATCCTCGGTGGTTTTGTTTCGTTCTTTGGCGGCCATTTCTCGGGCTTCTTTCACCATTCGTGCACTTTCCTCCCGGATACGTTTTATCTCATCTTCGGAGTTAGCGCGAGCGGAAGCTACCTCATCTGCATATTGTAACCGCGCCTGTTCCAATTTTTCTTTAATTCCTGATATTTCTTTCGCGGCATTTTCACGGGCTTTTGCTACCTCTTCGGAGGAGGCAACTCGTGCACGTTGCACTTCCTCTGCGGCCTGTTTTCGTGCCACCTCAACACTAAGGTTGATTTTTGCCACGGTAGAATCTGCCTTTGAGCGCGTATTATTAATAACGGCTTGAATTTCGGCCCTGTTCTTTTCAATTTCTGAAAGGCTTGATTTACGTGCTTCCAGCACCTCGTTGGCATATTCGAGTTTTTTCTGATTGGCAGCTTCTCGAGCCCCTGCCACCTCTTGTTGGAGCTGTCCTTTAATACCCTCCGCCTTGTCTTTTTCGGCTTTTATTTCCAACCGAAGCGTTTCTTTTGTTTTCTCTAATTCGCTTTGAAGTTGGGCGAGCTCACTATCCTTGCTTACCGCGGGCGCTGCCGGTTTGAAGCCCTGTTGGGAAGGCTTAGCGCCAGATCCGGAGGAAGAGGTAGAAGAAGGGTTACTGGCCGGGGAGGGCGCCGCGGGGGTTTGTTTCACAACTTCAGCACCACCACTTCCGCTTCCAATCAGGCTGGGATCCAATGCGGAAAGAAAGCAGCCGGCAAGGTGCCGCAATTCCGTTTGCCCATTTGGATTGAGTGTAAATTTATGCTTTTGGCGGTCGACAAAGTTGATCAGGTTTATTCCGGTAACAAGTTGCTCAGAAAGCCATTTTACGGCATCCATATCTAATCGAAGGTTATTTCGATGCGTTGGCACAGAGCCGGTACCAACCTCACCGAGGGAGGCAAATTTATAGGCTTTTTCAACACCTCCTGGCCCCACAAATACCACCTGATCGTCCTGATTAAACTCAATCCCCCCTGCTGAAATCATCCGGGCGAAAATGCCTTTTTCATCACTAAAAAACTCAATCGAGTACGTATAGCTACTTCGCACTACGATTGCCATGGGTTTGGTCCGAACGATCTGTACGTTATTTATCTTTTTATTTTCGCTGAGTAACGTAGTGCAGTCCTGACTACGTAGAACAACAGGAAGAAAAAGCAGTACAGAGATTACAACAATACACGGGACATGTAAGAAATGAAGAATACGCATAGGGTAGCGGAATTTTTATGATCTAAATACCAACCAAAAAGAGTTGGCGCAAAGTACATTTTTTATTTTGAAACCTGCCTTAATTTTTGCTTAATTCTATTGTAAAAATCCAACAAAAGGTATATTATTTTTTTTGGAGAAATAACACGGAATTCCTCCTCGTACAGGGCAGGTACATTTTAGTGGTCAAAAACAGAATTGGAAAAGGACAATCAGTAGCTTTAGCGAAGGCCTGCCCCTTCATCATCTACCAATTTACCATTGACAATTCGGATTATACGGGCGGGAAAATGTTGTAAAATACGGTAATCATGTGTAGCGCACAACACGGCAGAATTATGTTCTTTAGCCAATCGACGCAAGAGCAACAAGATATCATCGCTGGTTTCTGGATCTAAATTACCGGTAGGCTCATCGGCAATGATCAGTGCGGGCTGATTAAGCAACGCCCTGGCAATTACTACCCGCTGTTGCTCCCCCCCAGACAACTGGAAAGGCATGGCGTCCCATTTATGGAGCAAGTCAACCTCTGAGAGCACCAGCCGAGCGCGGTATTCCATTTCAGAGGAATTCTTCCACCCAGTAGCACGTAGGACAAAAAGGAGATTTTCTCCTACGGTACGATCGGTAAGCAAATTAAAATCCTGAAATACAATCCCCAGCCTTCTTCTGAGCATGGGGATTGTCTTCCGAGAAAGTTTTTTAAGATCAAAGCCAGCTACTTGACCGGAACCATCCCCAAGCGCAAGAGCGCCATAGATGGCCTTCAGGAGGCTCGATTTACCACTACCAGTTTTTCCAATCAAATACGCAAATTCACCTTCCGCCAATTCCAAATTGACACCATTTAATACGGCGCTACCATCCTGTTGGACAATTTGAGCATTGAAAAGACGAATAATAGCCATAATTATACCTCTTGTTCAGGAGTTGACTCTACTTCTGGCTCGGAGGCCACTACCGTCACATCTGCGATCTGGTCACTATCATCCAGACGAATAATTCGTACCCCTTGGGTAGCACGGCCCATTACACGTAGTTCGGAGGCCGCAGTTCGAATGGTGACGCCCGAAATGGTGGTAATCATCAAATCATCCGTATCTGTCACCGATTTGATGGCCACCAAGCTACCTGTTTTATCCGTTAGCTGGATAGTTTTAACACCGAGGCCCCCACGGGTTTGTACTCGATAATCATCAAGAGCAGATCGTTTACCCATTCCTTTTTCAGAAATGACCAATACGCTTGCTTCCTTGTCTTGAGGATCAATGCAGACCATCCCTACCACTTCACTGTGTTCAGGAACCGAAATTCCACGTACACCGGCAGCATTTCTTCCCATTGGACGCACGTCGGATTCATTAAAACGAATGGCTCTTCCGCTACGGACCGCGAGGATGATTTCATTTTGGCCATTGGTTAATTTCGCTTCAATCAACGCATCCCCCTCATTAATCGTAATCGCATTAATGCCACCCTGTCGAGGTCGAGAGTAATCTACCAAAGGCGTTTTTTTGATCTGTCCTTTTTGCGTACAGAACGTAATGAAGTGGTTATTGATAAATTCCTCGTCATCTAATTTTCGAACGATAATGAAGGCACGAATGCGGTCTTCCTTAGGAATATTAAGCAAATTCTGGATCGCACGACCGGCAGTAGCTTTAGCCCCTTCAGGAATTTCGTAAACTTTTAACCAAAAGCATCGTCCAGCACTTGTAAACAGAAGTAAGGTTTGGTGGTTAGTAGCGGTGAACATGTGCTCTACAAAGTCCTCATCGCGCGTCCGAACCCCTTGAGCCCCTCTTCCACCACGGCCTTGCGCCCTGTATTCCGTGATCGGAGTGCGTTTGATATAGCCCGCGTGGCTGATGGTAATTACTACCTCTTCATTTTCAATCAAATCTTCTATGCTGATATCGCCTTCATCCACTTCAATTGCTGTACGGCGAGCGTCCCCATAGCGTGCTTTTATTTCTGCTGTTTCTGACTTGACTATATCGCGCTGCAGCCCTTCATCTGCCAAAATTGCCTTGTATTCAGCAATTTTGCGCATAATTTCATCGTACTCAGCACGAACCTTATCGCGTTCCAGTCCAGTTAGTTGCTGAAGACGCATTGCCAAGATCGCTTTTGCTTGGATTTCGGAAAGACCGAATTTATCCATTAAGCCATTCCGTGCTTCCTCTGCATCTTTCGAGGCACGGATTAAAGCGATGACTTCATCCAAATGGTCAAGGGCGATTAATAGCCCTTCCAAAATATGCGCCCTTTCTTCCGCTTTCCTTAATTCATATTCCGTACGGCGTACGACCACATGTATACGGAACTTGATAAATTCCTCGACGAGGTCTTTCAGGTTAAGAACCCTTGGGCGACCATTTACGAGGGCAATATTATTGATTCCGTAGCTTGTTTGTAGAGGAGTAAGTTTGAAAAGTTGGCTCAAAATTACATTGGCGGCAGCATCTCGACGAACTTCAATGACAACTCGAACACCTTCCCTATTAGATTCATCTCGAACGTCGGAAATCCCTACCACCTTTTTCTCATTGACCAGCTCTGCGATTTTAGAAATCAACATCGCCTTATTTACCTGATAGGGAATTTCGGTAACAACGATGGCCTCCCTGCCCTGGGCATCTGTTTCAATTTCGGTTTTGGAGCGAACCACCACTCGTCCACGACCAGTGCGGAAGCCCTCCCGAACTCCTGATAGACCATAAATAATACCTCCCGTTGGGAAATCAGGAGCAACTACATATTCCATCAACTCCTCTATCGTAATTTCTGGATTATTAACAGTTGCTTCAATCGCATTGCAGATTTCTGTAAGGTTATGAGGCATCATATTAGTAGCCATACCCACCGCAATACCCGAAGCACCATTCACTAACAAATTCGGTAAACGGGTCGGCATCACCGTCGGTTCTTCCAACGAATCATCAAAATTCAACTGAAAGTCGACCGTATCTTTTTCTATATCGGCGAGTATCTCATCAGAGATCCGTTGCAATCTGGCCTCCGTGTAACGCATGGCTGCTGGACTGTCACCGTCCATAGATCCGAAGTTACCTTGCCCATCCACCAGCGGATAACGCAAACTCCATTCTTGCGCCATACGTACCATCGTATCATAAACAGAGGCATCACCGTGCGGGTGGTATTTACCTAGAACCTCCCCTACTATACGAGCAGACTTTTTGTATTGTTTATTGTAGCTTAGCCCCAACTCCTGCATACCGAACAAAACCCTTCTATGCACAGGCTTTAGCCCATCCCGCACATCAGGTAGTGCACGGGAGACAATCACCGACATCGAATAGTCGATGTAGGCTGTTTTTAATTCCTCCTCAATGTTAATCGGAATAATCCGTTGATCTTGCATACTGCTCTATATCTTGGCAAAACTAATTAGGGATAAAGAAAACACGGCTGCCTCATAAGTCTTTGAATGCGCTTTTAAAAACAGCGGATACCGTTAAAGGTACACTAATTTCTGTTTTTTTGCATTCATTCTCCTATGAGACAGCCGCAAAAATGCCAAAAAGCTTGGCAAAAGGCTATATAAATCGTTTATTTACTTAAGCAGCTGTCTCTTTTACTTCCTTCCCGCTTAAGATCTTCTCAGAAGTCAAATCCACTACCAAGGCAGAAGCGATAAAGATAGAAGAGTAGGTACCGAACAACATACCCACCATCATACCAAAGGCAAATCCTTTTGTCGCAGACCCTCCAAATAGGAACAAGATAAGTACTACGCCAAAGACGGTACCAGAAGTAATCAACGTACGAGTAAGGGTAGAGTTAATGGCACGGTTCAATACTTCTTCCTTCGGACGGCCCGCAAAGGTTTGGATAAACTCACGAATACGATCATATACGATTACCGTATCATTCACCGAGTAACCGATTACCGTAAGCATACAAGCGATGATTGCTTGGTCGATTTCAAGAGAGAAAGGAACCAATCCATGAAGCAGTGAGAACAATCCAAGGGTGATCATCAAGTCATGTGCGAGCGAAATGATAGCTCCAGCGGAGAACTGCCAACGGTGGAAACGAACCAAAAGGTACAAGAAGATCAAACCTAGCGCCCAAAGGCCCGCTTTATAAGAAGAAGCTCGAATATCGTCTGCAACGGTAGCACCTACCTGGCTAGAAGAGATAATGTGCGTTCCAACGGATGCTGTGTTAGAGAATGTAGCAAGGTCCTCGCTTACAATTCCTGCACCAGAAAGACCCTCATGTAGTTTTGCTATTACTTTCTCCATGGCACCAGCTTCTTCTACTAAGTAGGAAGTGGTTACATTGTACGTATTGCTGGTAGATACCGCCTTTACAATTGGAGTCTTGCCATCAAATACTGGTGTCAGAGCAGAACGAACTTGATCAGAGTCAATCGCTTTGTCAAACTGCACATTGAAGGAGTATCCGCCTTTGAAGTCAACCCCCATTTCGAAACCACGGGTAAAGAAGGAACCAATTGCGATAACTGTTAATGTCAGAGAAACAATATAAGCATACCTCCGCTTGGACATCCAATCATAGGTTACATTTGCTAATACATTTTCTGAGAACTTATGAGAATAAGACATGGCTCCGCCACGCTCCGTCCACCAATCGGTGAACATACGTCCAAGCATTACAGCTGTGAACATAGAGGTTAAAATACCAATCATCAACACCGTACCAAAGCCCTTTATTGGGCCCAAACCGAAGTACATCAATACTAACGCAGTTAAAAGGGTGGTTACGTTGGCATCAATAATGGCAGAGAGTGCACGGCCAAAACCAACTTTAATCGCATTTAACATACCCATTCCAGCGCGGAGTTCTTCACGAATGCGCTCGTAAATGATTACGTTCGCATCCACTGCTGCTGCCAATGTAAGTACGATACCGGCGATACCAGGGAGGGTCATTACGGTTCCCAAAGAAGCCATAGTCCCAATCAAGAAGAAAATATTTGCGATTAAGGCAACAACGCTTACAATACCGCCGCGGTTGTAGTACATAATCATAAATCCGCACAACAACACGACAGAAAGAAGCATCGCCAACAATGACTTATTGATGTTCTCTTGGCCAAGGGAAGGACCCACCTGGCTTTCCTGTACGATACGTGTGCCTGCAGGT
>Ga0079300_10001117_pt1 | contig 10544 bp, 10 predicted proteins | sample Wag4_2014_7_11_FD_74799 | JGI IMG/M metagenome (GOLD analysis project Ga0079300, IMG submission 74799) | Fresh water microbial communities from Ohio, USA - Utica-2 Time Series HT 2014_7_11 | ecosystem: Environmental > Aquatic > Freshwater > Water tank | place: USA: Ohio | collected 2014-07-11
ATCAACACGTTCATATCGAGAGTGAAAATAATACTTCGTACCATCCTTCAACTTCACATAAAATATGGACCAGCAAACAAAATTTACACTCTCTATGTCAGAAAAGTTAACTCGTTCCTTATCTTTTCCTCGAAAAATAATTAAATATTCAGGATAGACTTGAATGTACCTATTCAGCTTTGGTCGTATCCAACGCATGAAAAAAAATGCAGATGATACTAAAAAAAATGCAATTAATGTTATTTCAAGCTGATTCTCATTAAATAACTTTAAATAATTTGGATTATCAAAATTCAAAACCCAATAGGTTGAGACAATAGAGGTCAAAAAAATAAAAAGCATAAAATATGTTTTAAAGTTAGTTCGATAGCGCAAATGACGAGGATGTATTGAATCGAGCTTCAAAGACTTCTCCTTAATTATTTTATTTGCACAGAATTTATCGGTAACTTAAAGGAAAAAGTTGATTAATTTGTGAGGTTTTTTTAACCTATTGAAATTATTCTTTGATAAATGAAACAACCCGAAACAGATGAGGCCTAAAGACATCCAAACAGAGGGTGTAAAACTTCCCCACATTCCCCTTTGAGAATCTCCTCTTAGAGCCTCCATAATAATTCTTAGAGTGCCATATCCTAGGCAATAATAAACAACCAAACTCTTTTTAAACGCACTTAATTTTATAGATAATACTGAAAATGTAATAAGGCATATTGCCTCTAATAGTTGGGTTGGATGACGAAATTCACCATGCTGATGAATCGCCCAAAACCAATCTGTTTTCTTACCAAAACAACATCCAGCTAAAAAACAACCAATCCTTCCAATTCCATGACCAGCAGCTAATGCAGGAAAAATGGACCAAATTTTATCAAGACTTAGCCCTCGATTAAATAATCTAAAAAGGAGTAAATAACAAATCCCCCCTATCAAACCACCATAAAAAACTAAACCTCCACCTAACCAAAAATTTTTGTTTAAAGTGATCTGTATTGCTGTTTCGGTAGAAATCAAAAAAAGAAATTTGGCACCTATCCAAGAAAAAATAAAGAGACCCCAAAACAAAAATTGCCCTTTCCACTGTGAAAAGGATGAGTCTAATAAACTAAAAAAAATTTGGTATGCAACACCCCAGGCGAGTCCCAAAAACAAGGGATAAGAATAAATAATTATATCATGATTTTGATATAGGATCGGCAGCATGGTCGCTCTCAGCCTTTTTAGCCTTTAATTGCTGAAAAAAATCAATTATTAAAAGTCCGGCTGCAATGGTGATACAACTATCTGCAACATTGAATGCAGGGAAATGGTTAACTTCATCTTTCCAGTAAAACATAAGGAAATCTACAACATATCCTAAACTGAATCTATCTATAAGATTTCCTACAGCACCAGCAATGATTAAAGCGTAAGCCAAAGAAACATAGAATGGCCCCTTTAACGTTTTAATGAGAAGCCAAAAAATCCATCCGCAAAAGAGAACTGGAAGTCCAAGAAAAAAAATTTGTCTGAACCATTCGGGACCATTTGCACCGAAACCAAAGGCAGCACCAGTATTTTTAACATACGCAATGCTGAAAAAGCCCTTAATAACGGGAATCGTTTCACCATAGTACAAACTTGTTTGTATTGTACCCTTAGAGAGCTGATCAGTAATAATGAGTGTAGACATCAATAAACAAAGAGACCAAAAGCGTTTCATCTAGTAATAATCCTTTGGATTTATTTCGTATTTTTCTATTTTCCTAAGTAACGTTTTCTTAGGAATGTTAGCATTAAGGGCAGTTTGATTAATTCGCCCTTTGTTAATTTTTAATGCTTGAACAATAAATTCTCTTTCAAATAAGTCTTTGGCAATAGCAAAATCTAATTTACCACCTTCACCAAGTTTCGCACCAAAAGAGAACTGAACATCTGATCCTGATTTGGGTAATGTCGCATGATCCAAAACAGAGTTTTGAATATCTTCTATATCTATGACACCTTCATCATTATTGCCATCTCGGGTTTCATTTTTCTTTTGATCTTTAAAAACAATTCCTGGTAGAGAATCTAATCCGATCGTATTTGAGGGTTCCATAATAAAGCAATGCTCAATTATATTCCTAAGTTCACGTATGTTTCCTGGCCAAGAATAGTTACTTAAAACTTCCATTGCATTAGAATCACAGCCCTTTACTTTAAGATTATGAACATTATTAAAATACTGAATGTAATGATTTACTAAATGAGGAATATCCGTCTTTCTCTCTCGCAGAGGTGGAAGATAAACTGGTAACACATTTAAACGATAAAATAAATCTTCTCGAAAATCTCCCTTTTTAATCATTTCCTCAAATGGTTTATGTGAGGCTGCAATGATTCTTACATCAACCTTAATCTCACGATTAGAACCCACAGGCATGAATGTTTTCTCTTGAAGAACTCTTAAAAGTTTTACTTGCATGGCTGCTGAAATATCTCCAATTTCATCCAGAAAAATAGTTCCACCATCAGCAAATTGAAACTTACCTATTTTCCTTTGATCTGCACCGGTAAAAGCCCCTTTTTCGTGACCAAAGAGCTCAGACTCGATAAGATTTTCAGAAATTGCTCCACAATTAATTGTTACAAATTTTTCGTCTTTTCTTGGAGAATTGTAATGTATCGCCTTCGCAACCAATTCTTTGCCTGTTCCAGACTCACCCCTAATCAATACTGGTGTGTTTACCTTGGCAAGTTTTGAAATTACATCAAATACTTTTTTGATAGCATTAGACTCCCCTACAAACTTGTCTTTACTCTCGGAAGTATCACCTAAGGAAAGTGTTGGTGACGAAAAACCTACAGTTTCAACCATAGATCGTGCCTTAAGAGCACGTTTAATGAGAGCGACCAAGTTGTCAGAGCTAATTGGTTTTTCTAAATAATTGTAGGCACCCTCTTTTACTGCTTTAACAGCATCAGTAACATTTGAGTAAGCAGTTAAAATAAGAACTATTACCGAAGGGTCATGCTTTTTAATTTCAACAAGGGCTTGAATGCCATCCATTTCTGGCATATTAACGTCCATGACGACCAGATCATATTTTTGTCCATAGACCTTGTTAACGGCTAATTTGCCATTATCAGCAACATCAACATTGAAGTGATGATACTCAAGCGCTTGCTTTACATTTTGTTGGAGCACTCTATCATCATCTACAACTAAAACTTTATGCATCGTATCTCCTATTCATTCTTCAATCTAATTATGAATGATGTACCTTCACCTGGCAGGGAAGTAGCAGTAATTACTCCATTATGAAGTTCAATGAAATATTTTACCAGATAAAGTCCTAAACCTGATCCTTTTATTGCATGGGTGCGGTCATTCTTCACCCGATAAAATTTATCAAAAATATGATTGAGGTCATCAGGACTTATACCTACTCCATCGTCTCTGACTTGGATATAGACCCATTCATTGTCATCCCAAGTTTTGACCTCGATATTCTTTTCCTTCCCAGCATACTTAATAGCATTTTCAATTAGGTTAGAAATTACTCTATTCATGAGTATTGGATCAATCTGTATTGGGTAAAGAGGGGATAATTCCATATGAATTGTTATCCCCTGAGATTCGGCTTCAAAACTTAATTTTTCTACAATACTCTCAATGATTTTATTGATATCTCGGGATTCTTTTTTAAGAGTTAAGTTTTGCGATTCAATTTTTGTTAAATCAAGTATGGAGTTTATGAAGTTATTTAGCTCTTTAGTCGAGTTGGTCACATTATTAATTAGCTCTATCTGTTCAGGATTGTTTTCGTACTTAATTTTTAGGATATCAGCTATACCGGCAATTTTCGCAACTGGGGTCTTGAGATCATGACTCATTAGGGAGATGAAATTTTGCTTTAGATTATCAACCTGCTTTAAAAGTTTACTCTCTTCTTGGATAGCATACCGGGTCTGGTATTCCTCAATGGCACGAAAGGGAACCCAAATGTAGTACACGACAAAAATAGCTAAGATTAGATGAGATAATTGAATCCAAATTCCTAAAGTCACAAATGCTAAGTAACTTAAGCAAAGAATACCCAGAATGAGTAGTATGGTAATAATTAAGCCCTTTACGGGTTGAACTCGGGAGATGATATAAGAAAGAAGAATACCAATTAAAATTGCCCCTATCTTTGTAAAAATCTCTCTAACACCAATAATTGTTTTTTGATTAATCAGTGCATCTATAATGTGCGCATGTACGTTTATTTTCGGAGTTCTTACACTTTCCTTTGCAAAAGGTGTGTGCACAAAATCACTAGAGTTAGATAAGTATTTGGGTCCAACAAGAACGATTTTGTTTTTAAAAAAATCTCTAGGAAAATTACCTACAACCACACGATGGAATGGGATAGATTGAATTCGCCCACTCTTGATGGAATACTTAAATAATGCAAAGTTCGCATCGGCTTCTTGATTATAATAAGCACCCTCGTATCCATTGGCATCTAGTACCGCTTGGCCTTTCAGTTGACGAAAACGTTTTGCCGTCCACAAATGTAGAGAATCTTCACCAGAGACATTTAAGACAGCTCTTCTAACAATATCATCTTTAGAAAATACCAGTTGATCTTTATAGATCTGCCCAAGGAAGTAACCAACCTCCCTAAGATTTTCCGGTGGTATCATTTCACCCAAATTGTCTATTTCCGTTCCAAATTTAAAATTTTGACTGGTTGGTGAAAATTTTCGAACGGATTCAAGAAAATCTAATTGATACCTTTCTTCAACCTCTGAATCAGGCTCAAGAAGAGAAACGAAGTAATTAATGATCAAAGGCTTTTCTTCTGTAATTTTATCCAATAAATTTTTGTGGGAGGCATAAGTGTACGGATAAGTTTCACCCAAGAATTGATCACTCTCTTCATCTAAAGTGACAAGAACTAAGGGGGAATTCATTTCTTTTGATGTAAGGTCCATTTGAACCCAAAAATCATAAAAAATAGACTCAAGGGGGTAAAAAGAATATTGAATTAGAATAAGAATGAAAGCCAAGGTAACAAGAAGGGGCGTAAATTTTCCGAACTCAAGTTGCCTTAGCTTACTCAGCACTCGTCAACTCCGAGTTTTTAAAGAGGTAATCCCATTCGTGTGGTAAAAATTCCATGATCATTATGTTCTGAAAATGCCGACTTTTATTTATTGAGTAGAGCTCTAGTATTTTTCTAGATGGTAGAGAGTAATAGGAATGGGGCTTTCTTAATTTGAGACCAAAACGTTCAAGAAGTTCTTTTTCATTGGGATATTCATCTATCAGCTGGCCCAATTTTTTGAAATAGTTCTTTCCCATAATCATAGCAAATATTAAATCCAAAACAGGATTCAAAAGGTAGCCAACGAACCAGTCCGCAGAAGTTCTAATGTCCTTTATTGGAATAAGATTCATAACCAAACCCATAAAGGAATGCGTAGTCCAGGCAATAAATCCAAGAAGAAACATCGATTTGGTTCTTTTAGTTGCCATTCCCTTCTTAACTTGAAGTAGGAGTTCAAAGCAAATTGCCTTTAATTCATCAACTCCTGCGTTTTCAAGAAGTTTTTTATTCAAAACAATACTGATTTTGTCACGGTTGTGAAAAACAAAAGCACGCTCTAGATAACCATTATAAAAATACAATTTTGGCACTGGTACAGCTAATTTATATGCTTCTTGAGAGGCGGCTTGAAAAAAAATCTTTTCATCACTTGATCTAAGTTCTCGTGCGCCTAATAAAAAAAGAAGCGCCGAGTCAGCGTAACTTACTGTAACTACTAACAAAACCAAAACCAGCAAACACCCCGAGAACAAAAAAGACCCCTCTAGGGTAACCCATAAATAGGATGCAAGAAAAACAAAGCCTAAAAATAACAGAAATGTTGCTCGCATATATTAAAACCTATTTTCCTGGGAGATTATCATATTTTACCATCTCTTAATTTTTATTTGCATTACTTTATTACAACATCAGGGCTTAAAGATGGACTTTGATTCCGCATAAAGCTATAACCCACCCACTCTTTTAAAACATAAAATGAACTATTGATTCGCGCAGCATCAAAAGAGTATGACATGGATAAGGATTTTCTTCATTTAATTGATTCTATGAACGAGTTAATACCTCGGAACATAGAAAAACTTAGTGATGAAGATCTGATTTGTGAATGTTTTTGCGTTAGTACAGGTATGATACGCGAGGTTTGCCCAGATAAGATTGACTTAAATCTTTTAGGTCAAAGGTTGAACCTTGGCAGTGGATGCCGGTCTTGCATTAAGAGAAAAGAAGATTGGATTTATAGGATTTTGTAATTCTAGACAGATTGATAGGAGTTACCAATGGCTTTTGAACGTCTTTTATTTGGTACTGCAGGTGTCCCTAACAGTACAGTTAAGAAAAATAATCCCGTTGAAGGTGTGAAACGTATCCACGAACTTGGGCTTGATTGTATGCAACTCGAATTCGCTCATGGAGTACGTATGAAGGAAGAGGTTTCCTCCGCCTTACGTAAGGTTTCCTACGAGCTTGGAGTTCCTTTAACATCACATGGTCCTTACTACATCAACCTTAATGCTCGTGAACAAGACAAGATTGATTCTTCAGTTGAAAGAATCATACAGACTGCCAAAATTTCAGATCTTTGTGGTGCCGAATCCATGACATTTCATGCTGCTTTCTACATGAAAGATTCTCCATATGATGTCTTTGATCTGGTTGAGAAATCACTCAATGTTATAGAAGAACGTCTTTCTCGTTTAGACATTGAAATAGAACTTCGTCCGGAGCTAACAGGTAAGACCTCTCAATTTGGCTCTTTAGAAGAACTCATAAGCCTTTCAAAGGCCGTAGCAAGTTGTAAACCTTGTATGGACTTCTCTCATCTTTATGCTCGTACTGGAAACGTTAATGATTATAAGGGTTTTTGTGAAACACTTGAGACTTTAAAAAACGAACTCGGTGCTAATGCTCTTAAAGAAATGCATATCCATATCTCGGGAATAAGCTCAAACTCCAAGGGCGATCTAAAACACCTCAATCTTGAAAAGTCAAAGTTCAACTGGAAGGATCTCATGAAAGCACTTAAAGATATGGATTGCAGGGGTTATGTCGTTTGTAACTCACCAAATCTAGAAGTAGACGCAGCCATATTGAAGCAATACTACGTAGCTTTATAATTAAAGACAATTTGTAACATTTTTTATAAAGGTCCTCCTTAAAGGAGGACCTTTTTTTTAGGCAGCACTTAAAAATTCAGTCGGATTTAAAAGATCATGAAGATGGCAATCCTCTCCTGCTCTAAGGCCAACAATATAACAAAAACCATCCGCATGTGTGACAAGAAGCTTTTCAAGCTGTTGTGCCCAGACCAATCTTAAAACAGAGAGTAGATGATCTTTATCGTTTGCATCGTTAACAATGTGGTCCAAAGTTTTCCTTGTATCTAAGGCAAAAATTGACCAATTGATAGGTATATCTAATAAACCAAAGGAAGTATAAAATCTTAACATCTGCAGTTGTGGTACAAACTCACCCTTTAAAAAAATTAGCCCGTAGTCGCTGAGTTTAAGTTCGAGACTAGAAAGTTCAGCCTCTCCACTTTTTTGCAGTTTTAAAGTTTCATCCACCAAGAAAGATAAAAAATCTTTTTCTCTCATACTTCCCTCAGTTTGCCTTTCGGAAGTTATGAAGATTACTTTACGGATTTATTGGATCAAGAGCTTCGTGGTAGGTTTTTATGTTGCTTACATCAGATATTAACCATCTTCCATTTTCATTCACAACTTCAGCAATTTTCTTAACTTCGGTCGAAAACACATCCTTATCATTCTGATTCGTATTATAAGAAATAGAATAAGTTAAAAAACAGACATTTTTCTGACATGACTTAGACAATACTTTAAAGCTACCTTTATTAATATTTCTTTGATCAGCAAACTTCTTAAAGTCCTCATTTGAAATATTTTCAAGACTTTGTTTCATCTTACCAGTAACGTGATCCAGTATAAACTCTCGGGTTACAATATTTCCAATTCTGGTCTCGACAAAAGTCTTAAGTGTTGATTCCGGTCCCTTTTGATCTTGAATACAAGAAATCAAAATAAGTAATAAAGGAAAAAGCAATTTCATTATCTTAACCTTTCTGGTTGAAATCCAAGTTCGTAAACTATTTCCATGAATTCAGTCCAATTAAACACATCTAAGTTTTTACTAGTTTTATGAAATCTTATACCAACTCCAGTTAAATCAGCAGTCGAGGCAACGACTTCCCCTTCCTGCAAAAACTCTCGCTCTCGAAAATAGATAGTAACCTTTACGGAATCAGGGATCTCCACGGCGTTATGCAATTTGATAAAACAACCCTTATCATCCCAATTAGAGAGGGTTCCTGTTGATTCAAACAACTGGCTACTTACCCTGCAGGGTATATCTCTCAATAAGGGCTTAAATAAATCATGGTTTGTGTAATTTGGATTAATACTGGCAAGATTAAGATATTCATTTAGAAGCTGATAAAGAACGTAGGAAATTACAATAAAGAAAAACAAAGCTATGACAATAATCTTGTTAAACTCTAGGAACAATCCCTCCAATACTTTAAAACCAACAAGATATATGCAAGCTTGGAACATAAGTTTAGATAATCTATGATGATTCCAAATCATGTTAATAGACATTAGTAATACTAAAGCCACGTACCAGAAAAGCTCTAATCCTTTTTTAAAATAAGCGATTGAAAACGGGGATATCTGATGTCGATATGCATTCTGAATAAAAAGAAAAAAGAACGAGAGCACTAGATAAATAACTACATTTAAAATTATTACGTCCTTTCTTCTTACTTTCAATTGTTCCATGTCATTTTTCCCCTATAATATATTATTATGAATGATAATTTCCTGGAAATCTCTACAATTTGTATATCCTGCGATAACTGTCGGTTGATTTGTCCAGAGAACGCCATCATAACTAATGGATCGGATTATTTTATAGATCCTTGGAGTTGCACACTATGTGGTCTATGTGTTGAAGTGTGCCCGGTAGATTGTATTAAGGAAAAAAAGGCTATTTAATCTCTTCCCACAAATCTTTCCAAAAGATAGTGGGTACCGCAATTTTCTGTTTTATAGAACCGTTCAAATAGATCGCTGGCCCAATTGCTTCGATCTCAATTTCCTGGTTTAAATTGATAACCTCTGTTGAGGAGGAGTGGTAGCCCAAATTCCGAAGATCAATTTTCCATGTTTTTAAAGCCTTTTCTTGTACAAGAAAACGAATAAAAGGATGAGTTGAACGAGTTCTATAGGTGCGGAGAATCTGAAACATTGTTTCCCAATATCTCTTAACGGTCCCAAAATCCCAATAATCGATATTTTCTAGCAATATTGCAGGAATATCTTTTCTAAGAATAGGACATACGGATTCAAAAAATTTACTAACACCTGAAATTTTTTCTAACTGTGATAAATCGATGATGGAAATACCTGTGTATGTCTCTATCCTTTGATCGGTAGGCAAACTAGTGTTTTTTATAATACCTCGAACATATCGATTCCCATCAATTTCAAGTGCATTATAACCAAGAGAAGAATTAACCCAGTATGTGAAAATAACCGCTGGACTTTTATCAAATGGAGACAGAATTTTTTGAAGTTCCTCTTTTCTGAGATAAAAAAATTGATCACCATTGAGGATTAAAACTCTTCCTCGATATCTTACGTCTGATTGTGAAGCCAAATTATGGACTGCTCCACCGATATCCAATATCTCTGGTTCTTCCCACAAGAAAGTCACGTCATCAAATGCTGCTCGCTTTTTACAATACTCATAAATCTCATTACCCATGTAATGAAGATTTATATAAATTTTCTGAATACCTAGACTTTTTGCGTAAGCAACTTGCAACTCAAGAATACTTTTTTCAAATACTGGCCAAAGTACCTTGGGGAGTTTTTGTCCAATAACGCCCATCCTGGTACCAAAACCAGCTGCAAGTATTAGGCAGTAATCAATTCGCATAATAATGTTGGAAAAGTTTTTTCTTAAGATCACTATACCTTGGATTATTCATCATCACTCTACGGATTTTCTCCATGGCAAATCCAATATACTTTAAGTATCTATCATCCTTTCTCCAATTATAAATATAACAAAAACTTCCAACTGCCTTGAATACCCTCTGAATCAACATGTCGTCATATAAATCTGAAAATTCTTTTAAGCTGGCTTGCCCATGAATGGAAGATTCCAGATTTTCATAATAGTACTTTTTTAATTCCTTTCTATTCTCATCATTAAGATCGTAATAACAGTCTTCCAAAAGAGAAACCAGATCATATTGCGGAATGCCCCAGCGGGCGTCCTGGAAGTCAATAAAAACATAATTACTATTTTTCACCATGATATTTCTAGAATGAAAGTCTCTATGGGTAATCACCATCTTTTGTTCAGACAAACGTTTCATTATAGGATTAAAAAGAATTTCAAGCTCGTTAATCAAATCTTCATCCATGTTTTTATTAAAGAAATTCATAAAGTATTTAAAAG
>Ga0079300_10001121_pt1 | contig 10517 bp, 8 predicted proteins | sample Wag4_2014_7_11_FD_74799 | JGI IMG/M metagenome (GOLD analysis project Ga0079300, IMG submission 74799) | Fresh water microbial communities from Ohio, USA - Utica-2 Time Series HT 2014_7_11 | ecosystem: Environmental > Aquatic > Freshwater > Water tank | place: USA: Ohio | collected 2014-07-11
ATTATAAGGATTTCTTCCGTAAAGTTTCTAAAATATGCAATAAGTAAGTTACTCAAAAACGAAATCACTCTAAACCTGGTTAGAAAAATTCCTCGAAGGATTAGATCTTTAATCTTAAATTACATTGAAAAATACGTAAAAAAGAATCTTGAGAGACCAATGAGATTCAGGGAATTTGATGAGTTAATTGCTATTTTGCCTAAATGGATTGTTGTTACTCACGCAGATTTCGGTGGGGCATACCAAATCTATCGAAGTGTTTCAAAATTTTTAAATATTAAACATTCTTCAGATGGTATAGCATTAATAGCGAAACCAGGATGGGTTGAAGTTCGACTATTGAGTGGCACTGTTTTGTATGAGGTGAAAAATGAAGAGTTCAAAAAACTTATAACAAACTGGATAAATCAAGGCTCAAAGCTAGTCATTAATCATATAAATGGCCACGAATGGTGGCTGTTGGATACAACATGGAAGTCAGTTAAACCAATAGTGTTAGTTCATGATCGCGCGTTTTTAACCGAAGAGATTTTTGCTCCGTATTCAAGTAAAAATGTTGGTTCAATTGGGCAGAAATTAACCAACTTTCAATTGCAAAGTAATGATGTTTGGCAATCCAAGTGGCAAGAGTTGATAAACGCTGCAGAGATCGTGCTAAGTCCAGCTAAGTGGATTCAACTTGAAATGAAAGACGCTTTTCCGAATGGAGAAATTATCTATTTTCCATGGTTTGATAGTTCTGATCGGTGCAAACTACCCCCAATGAAAATTACAACCACTCCCACGATTATCGGTGTTGTTGGAGCAAATAATCCTCATAAGGGTATTTATCAACTAAAAGAAGCTTCTCGTATTGCCTTGGAAAAAAACTTAGACATCAGATTTGTACTTTTTGGTGAAGTTTCAGCTAGCTACAAACATCTTCTTAAGGCAAAAAATATTATAGAAGTAGGTCAAGTTCGGCGTGGTGATCTCATACGAGCGTTCGGAGATTATGGGATTTCAGTAATTTGGCACTGTTCAATAGTACAAGAGACATTCTCACTCGCACTGTCTGACAGTTTTTATAGTGGGCTTCCTATAATTGCAAACAATGCCGGAGCGTATTCTGAAAGAGTATTTGATCGATATAGCTCCTGGTTGTATGACCCACAAATTAAAATTCAAAATTTAGTAGAATTCTTCTCCTCACCAAATATTGAAAATCATAAAAGTATTTTTCCTGTGCTAAAAAATCAAAGTGTAATTCATAATTATGATCAAATTCAAGTTAATGTTTTTATGCATAAGTACGGACTAAAAGAAATGTTATGGCTTTCGATGCTGGGATTTTAGGCGATCATTTATCAAATAGTTTGACTGGATTACGATGATAAGCCCCAATAGTGTAGAAATTAAAAGATATCTACTTTCAAAATGAGTGAAAAGAATAATTACGTAGTTTCCATAGAAAAATACTAAGGCTAATAGAAAAGATAAATTATATTCTTCAGCCTTTAGCACCTTAAGAGATTTTAAAGTAACAAATATAATAAAGGAACAATAGAGAATAGCTTGCAGTACATTAACGGGACCATTTGAAGGGTAAAGTTCCCAACCGGGTAACCCCATTGTTTCAAAATACTGCGGGATGCGAAGTTTAAAGAAAGCAACAGGATTCTGAACGGCTAAAACAAGTAAGTCAAACAAAGACCCGTTACCGGGTTTGCCACAAGTTTGTGGATCCAAAATACATCCCCAATTTATATTTCCATCGGCCCAAGCATTCTGGCCATTTGCGGCTAGCTGTTCGTTTGATAGGTAAACCCAGGATGTATCTTTACCGATACCTGTCCAGGAAGTAACTGGAATTCCAAATTTATAATTCGCAATAAATCGCCATGGCAAAGTGAAAAGAAAATATGAAAAATAGAATATAGAGAAATATAAAACTTTTGTTTGACTCTTATTTCTCCAACTCATGGCCAGATAAACAAAAAACAAGGGAAGACTCATTAAAACGAGAGAATCAATGGGCGATCTGAAGTATGCAGCTCCTGAAATTAGAAATCCAAAAAAAACTAGAGCTCTAAGATAAGTAGAAGTAGATTTGTTATCGCGTTTTATCTTCCTTTCTGTTGTAAACATATAAGTAAATGCCAAAACTAAAAAAGCAACTCCAGGTCCTTCGCCATACATTAAGCCAACTCCCAAAATCCAATCTCGAAATGGTGAAAAAAGCATTAGAGCAAGAACAATGCTAAAACTTTTAAGGAACTTTTTAGAATAAAATCTGCCTAATGTTCCTAAGATTGCAGTTGCAGCAATTGATTGGATCAAAACACCGGAAAGTAAGGCGTGTTTGAAGAATAGATCAATCGTGCCGAGAAGATAGAAAGTTACTGACATTCCAGGTGGCCAAAGAATCCAAGGGTATTCACTCACGCCAAAAACTAATTCATTAATTCCTAACAGTTGCAAGGCGCCTTCCAAGTAAGATCCCGCGTCATAACCACCAAAAATAGATCGTGCCGATGCGTACGAATCATTAATTGAAACCATATAACGTTTGCTATTCATTGGAACAGCAATAAGTAGCAGGATACTTACGACTAAAAGTAGGATTAATCCCCAATATACTAATTGAAATTGCGTATTTTTACTTTTGCTAGGTTTTGTTTTATTCATTAGTCTTTTTTCTAATCATTGCAAGAAATCGGATTGCTATTTCATCTAGTAAACGCATTCTGAGTCTCTTTCGATAAAAAATAATTGATCTCTTGGGCAGAGAAGTAAAAAGCATTATCTGTTTCGTACTTTTCGAATCAAGATTCTCTATATCTATATTTTCTAAAACAGAATTCAGCTGCAATTCAGGAGACCATAAGCCGTTTATGGAAGAATGTAGTCTAGTAAATCTACTTACAAATTTTCTGGAGCCATAAGTTACACTTTTTTGATGAATTCTGTATCTAACTTCCTGTGAATCCGAATACACAACTTTACCAACTAATTTAATAAGCAAAAGTGCCCACCAGTCGTGCATTATCGCATTTCTAGGATTTGAATTTCGAAGGGTCATTGTCGCTTTTTTGTTCATGACTATGGTGCAACCTCGCGCTGGGTTTTCCGATATTAGTGCAGCCAATTCAAGTGAAGGGTGCTTTTTTGGCCATTTCCGTACTTTGCTCGAACTAGTCTTGAATTCTTGAACCGCACAAAAAGTCAATGCTGGTTGTAAATCAAATTTCTGCAACCGAGCAATGCTATTTACCAAGTGATCATCCCGCCAAATATCGTCTTGGTCTGCAAACGCAACATAAGCAGAATTAGAAAATTTCAAGGCAGAAAAGAAGTTTTCAGCTGGGCCATGTCTCGGCCCATTAACAATTACGAGGGAATTAAATGCGTTTGAGAAAGATCTAACTATTGAAACCGAACTATCTAGTGAGCCATCATCAGTTACAATTAGATTTATTAGTACACCTTTTTGACTCTTTAGTGATTGAAGCATATCTGCGAGATATTCTTCACCATTATAAACGCCTAAAATTACATCGATTTCTTGCAGTTTCAATTAAGTAATTTTCTTAAGTAATTACCATAGCTCCCACTCCCATGTTTATTCGCAAGGATACTTAATTGATGGGTACCAATCCATTTCTGCGTAAAGGCTACTTCTTCAATACAACCTATCTTGAGACCAGTTCTTTCTTCCATGACTCGAATATAGGTTGCTGCATCATGCATGTCGATAGGGTTTCCTGTGTCTAACCATGCTACCCCGCGTGAAAGGTTTGTTACCGTTAATTCAGATTTCTCTAAATATTTTTCAATAATTGAAACAATCTCCAATTCACCACGCTTACTAGGCTGAATTCCTTTTGCAATTTCTGAGACTCTGTTATCAAAAAAATACAGCCCTGTAATTGCTAGATTTGAGGTGGTACTAACTGGTTTTTCTTCGACTCGCAGAGGTATTTTCTCTTTACTAACTGTCAAAATTCCATATTGATTTGGATTTGCAACCTCGTAAGTGAATATGTGAGCGCCAGAGTTCGGTAAGTTATTTCTTAATTGTGCACCAAGGCCAATGCCATGAAAAATATTGTCTCCTAAGATCATTAAACAAGAATCTCCGGCTAAGAAATCTTCACCAATTATGAATGCTTGAGCTAATCCATTAGGCTCAGGCTGTTGCGCATAGTGGAAAGTTATACCTAAATCAGAACCATCACCTAGAAGCTCTTCAAACAGAGGCTGGTCATGAGGTGTTGTGATTATAAGTATTTCTCGAATACCGGCCAGCATTAGGGTAGAAATTGGGTAGTAAATCATCGGTTTGTCATAAACCGGCAAGAGTTGCTTACTTACTGAACGAGTTATAGGCCAAAGTCGTGAGCCTGTGCCACCTGCGAGGACGATTCCTTTCATAATGGAATTCTAGAGGGTAGAGTTTCAAACAGGGCAAGATAGGAGCAGTCATTTGAAGTTACTTGTGACGGGTGGCGCCGGCTTTATTGGCTCAAATTTCGTTCGAATGTTCGCTTCGGGTGAGCTAGTTGGCATTTCAAGCATAAAGGTCTTGGACAAACTTACCTATGCAGGTGTTAAAGGAAATCTAGATTCTGCAGCCAATTTGTCCGGTTACGAGTTTGTTCACGGCGATATTTGCGACCCTGTGGTTGTGACTAAGCTAGTTCAAGATGTAGACGCAGTTGTTAACTTTGCTGCTGAATCTCATGTAGACAGATCCATCAGTGGCGCATCAGACTTCGTGCAGACGAATATTGTTGGTGTTCAAGTATTGCTGGACGCAATAAAAGCCTCAGGAAGAAAAATCAGATTTTTGCAAGTATCGACCGATGAGGTGTATGGATCAATTGAATCTGGTTCATGGACTGAAGAGTGGCCACTTCAACCAAACTCTCCATATTCAGCGAGTAAGGCAAGTGGAGAACTTTTAGCCCGTTCGTATTACAGAACGCATAGCTTGGATGTGGTGGTTACTCGCTGTAGTAACAATTATGGAACACATCATTTTCCAGAAAAATTGATTCCGCTGTTTATTACAAACCTTATTGAGGGCAAGAAAGTTCCTGTATATGGGACCGGCAATAATGTTAGAGACTGGTTACATGTGTCTGATCATTGCCGAGGGATTTATGCCGTATTGATGAATGGAAAATCCGGTGAGGTTTACAATATCGGTGGAGGTCTAGAATTAACAAACAATGAAATCACAAACTTAATTCTTAAAGCAATGGATACAGATGAATCTTCAATTCAATACGTTGAAGATAGAAAAGGTCACGATCTTCGATACAGCGTAGATTGGATCAAGATCAAGCGAGAACTCGGATATAAACCACAAGTTGAGTTTGAAGATGGTTTAAGAGAGACAATTCAATGGTACAAAGAGAATGAAGCGTGGTGGAAGCCACTTAAGAATCGCTGATTTATAAATGTCTTGGTTGATTACAGGCGGTTCAGGCCAATTAGGAATTGCAGTTTCTCAAGAACTTGGTGAGCGTGGAACTGTTTTTCATGCTTGGGGAGCGCAAGACTTAGATATAACCAAGGGTCCAATAGTTCTAGACTTAATTTCACAATTTTCACCGAATGTAATTATAAATTGTGCGGCATGGACAGATGTTGATGGAGCTGAAACTAATGAGATTCAGGCCTTGAGAGTAAATAGTGATGGCGCAGATAACCTCGCTACCGCTGCGAAGCTAGGCAACCTAAAGTTGATCCATGTTTCAACAGATTATGTCTTTTCTGGAGAAAGCCAAACACCTTGGCAGGTTGCCGATGAGATTAATCCTCAATCTGCTTATGGTCGATCCAAGGCAGAGGGTGAGAGTCGAGTGCAAGCGGTCTATCCAGAGAACTCATTCATTGTGCGCACGGCATGGCTTTACAGCCCATGGGGCAAGAACTTTGCAAAGACAATGACCAGGGTAGCAATCAAGAGTGAAGGCGAAGTCAGAGTGGTAAATGACCAGGTTGGACAACCGACTTCAGCCATGGATCTTGCTAAACAGATAGTTGAGTTAGGGCTATCAACCGCCCCTGCTGGTATTTATCACGGGACCAATTCCGGTCAGGCAACATGGTTTGAGTTTGCACGAGAGATATTTGCATTGGCAGGCGCAGATATTTCACGAGTCATCCCAGTTTCAACATCTGAATTTCCAAGACCAGCAAAGCGACCTTCCTATTCAGTGCTGGCTCATGATGCCTGGACTGGTACATCAGTCCCAGTGATGCGAAACTGGAAAATCGCGCTTAAAGATGCAATGCCTTCGATCATTTCCGCTGTAAAAGCGGAAGAATAGTCAAATGGAATTGACAATGCTCGGTATAGAAGGTGCTTGGTTTGCTGAATCCCCTGTCTGGAGTGATGAGCGTGGCTTTTTTCGAGAGTGGTTTAAATCCGAAAGAATAAAAAAAGTTACAGGACGTGACTTTAACGTTGAACAAGCAAATATTTCCTCGTCCATAAAAGGAACTGTGCGCGGAATTCATTATAGCTTAGCTGCGAAAGGTCAAGCAAAATGGGTCACATGTATATCAGGTTTAATTAAAGATGTAATTGTAGATATCCGGCCAAATTCGAAAACGTATGGAAAGTGGATTGAAATTGAACTAAGTGGTAGATCTGGATATGCAGTCTTAATAGGCGAAGGTCTTGGTCATGGATTTGTTTCACTTGCAGACGTTTCCACGGTTGCTTATTTGGTTAGCTCACCATTTTCACCTACTGAGGAGTTTGAAATTAACCCACTTGATCCTGCATTAGCAATTAAATGGGGATTGCCAAATTCAGAATTGAAGATTTCAGATAAAGATAGAAAAGCACCAACTCTTGAAGAGCGAAAAAAAGAAGGTAAACTGCCTAAGTAATTACCTAGCCCGTCTACGACGCTGATTTGAAATAGCTGTACGTTTGGTACCTCTTTAGCGTCAAGCTCGATTACAACATCTGCAAACTCCTCTGGATCTGGCAGCTCTGCAGCAGCTGATGAGCTCAGATGCCTACAAGATGCTGCTGCTGAAAAACAAAGAAAGGATAAGGAAATAACTGAGACCTTAGCCTTGGTGCCAGTTATTGCCGGCCTTGCTCAAGGGCTTGCTGGGTTAGGTGATTCAATTTTGACACCTAAAAAATGCGTCAAGGGTAAAATCGTTAAGAAGATATCTTCAAATGCGAAGTGTCCAAAGGGGTTTAAGGTTAAGCGGTAATTTTAAGCGAATTAAACAACTATTAAATCCGCGCGTAATAACTCCAATAGGTTCGATTTCGTAATGTCATTTACCCTGCCTATCTATGCCATATGATTGGCGGGCTGGGTTTGAGGCCAAATAGGCTTTAATCTAGTAAAACACTTTTTCTTTTCCTTGGGGCCTTTAGCTCAGTCGGTAGAGCAACAGACTTTTAATCTGTGGGTCGTCGGTTCGATCCCGACAGGGCCCACTTTGGTATAGTTAAGCCATTGAGCATGGACGATGTCCGATTTGTCCTATCTCCACTACAAATACCCACCTAATCCGTAGAGGTGAATAGAGGCAGCGACGGCTGGCTTAAGTAAGACAAAACCGGTTAAGCAAGGGGCATAACAAAATGGCATTTAAAGCCAAGGCGTCCAAAGCAGTTGAGGGGTCAAATCCTGCTTCCTGGAGTGTTGCCCAATTTTCATCCTTTTATACACAAAACCGATCTGAGCTAATTGCCCACGCCAATCGGATTGTTAAAGATAAGGCAAAGGCTGAAGAGATCACCCAAGAAGCACTAGTTAAGTTCATGCTAGCTGCCCCTGAGTTATCAAGTGATAATCACGCTCTTTCCTATTTACACCGCACAATTGAAAACCTATGTATTGATCTATTTAGAGCAGAAAACCGCAGACCAAATCTTGTTGCACTAGATGATGCAACTGCTGAGGTTGAGTCCACCTGGCAGGTTTCCGGAGATCACTCAGTTGAGATCTCAGCCGCAGAAGATGCTGCAATTATTCGTCAAGCACTTTCCTTACTATCTCCAGCAGAGCGTGCTGCTCTGGTTATGTGGGAGGTTGAAGGTCGTTCAACTGCTGAGATTGCTAAAGAGCTTGGTATCAAAGAGTCAGCTGTTCGTCACACAGTATCCCGTGCTCGTGCATCATTACGTAAGGTTCTATCTGAGCTTATTATTGATGAAACACGAGGCTTAACTGCGCTAGATCTTCTATCTACTACCTATAAGAAGGCAGCAGAGCTTGCCGGTAAATCATCAAAGATTGCACTCACATTTATCTTGGTATTAACAGCATTCCTAGGTCTTAACTCCTTAACTGGCAATGAATCAAATACCACTATTACAACTACCGCCTCCCAGCTTTCAAATGATCAAGATCTTCCTGCAGCCTTAACACCTAATGTGCCAGTAAGTGAGGCTGTAGTTGATGTAGTTGTAAATAACACTAAGAGTATTTCAGTAGATGAATATGCAGATCACATGGCTTTATCTGTTGCCCAACTTGAGACTGTGACGCTAATGCTTGCGGTATTAGATCAAACAGATGGTGGGCCAGTACCCACTGAGTAAACAAGGTTTCCAACTTCATTTGGCATTACACGTGTGTGCCAGGGGAGATGGAATTAGAAGATCTAACAAGATCTTCGAGCCGAGATAGGGAAATTCTCTAACTCGACTAACGAAAGGAAACAAATGTCTATAAAGACACTACGCAAGCGAATTTCGCTTGTTACAGCAACTGTATTAGCGGCAGGTACTTTATCTGTTGTCTCAATGCCAGTTGCCAATGCTTACATTCCTGTAGTTACAGGTTGTACGAATATTGCCGGAGTTGCAACACTCACAAACGTGACTTCTGGCTGTACTTCAAGTGGAGTTTTAAGTGCTTTTTCTGGTACTGGAACTACACAAACTGCAACAATGCTTGCATCTGGAACTCTTGGAATTAAGAGCAGCTCAATTTCAGATTCATCTCACAACATTTCAATTGTTGTGCAGGGTGGACGAGTAATCGCTGCAGTACATGACACCAACACTGCTTCATACATTTCATTGGATGGAACTGTAACAACCACTGCAACTTCTGCACTATCAGCAGCAAATGGTGTAGCTCTTGCAGCTCACATTCAACCAAATGCCGGTGCAACTTCTATGATAGTTCAGATGTACACAGGTGCATCAGTAACCTATTCAACTCCAACAAATGGAACTTTAACTAGCCAAATGGTAGTTACTGTTGCGTCAACTAGCGCATACGGTGTGCCTAGTGCATCCAAGTCGACTGTTTACTTTACAGCGACAGCTGGCGGAACAGCCTCAGCTACCGAGGATGCAACTTCAGCAAATTACTCCAAGGCAAACGGTGGAATTGTTTATGCAACTCTTAATTTAAATGATGCATATAGCAATGACTCTGTTCCTGGTGGAACAATGATTTTTGAAGTTACTGGCGGTGCTAAGGTTGATGTCAATACAACCGCAGCCTCCGTTTCAACTTCAGGTTCAACTGTAACTACACTTGATTTCGAGGCAGCCACAGATGCCGATGGTTTGTATTACATTGGAATCGCTCAAGGAACAGCTAATACCGCGGCAAATTTCACTCTTACAGTTAAGCACAGCAGTGGAATTGTGATTGCAACTAAGACAGGTAAGATTACTGGCGAAGTTACATCCTTTACTGCTGCTACAGCGGATGCTGTATACGGTGCTGGCCAAACAAATGATGACGCAGTTGTTGTAAGCTTCAAGGATGCAGCCGGTAATACTGTTTACCCAACTTCATCTTATGGTGAGGCACCAGTATCAGGCTATACCAATGCAATTGTTACAGATGTAACTCTTGCTGAATGGCCTACTTCTTCTGCTACAGGCTACGTCGATGTTGTCTGCGGATCTGTTGGTGGTTCAACAAAGATGAAAATGCGTCTAACTACTCCATCAGGTACATCTGTAGATTCAAATGAATTTACACTTAACTGTGCTGGCGAAGGTTGGACATACACTGCAAGCTGGGATAAGGCTTCTTATACACCAGGTTCTCTTGCAACATTGACTATTTCAGTTAAAGATGATGAAGGTAGAGCAGCAAATGACTACCACTATCTATCTGGATTAGGTGATGCTTATGATAATGGAACTGGTACTCAAGTAAGTACAGCATCGACGTTGGTTTCCATTACAGGTGGACCTTCTGCTACCGCTGTAACAATACCTGCCCATTCAGATAGGCTAACATCTGGTAAAAAGACCTATACATTTATCGTAGGTTCTACTGAAGGTGATTACCAAGCGGTAATTGCTGTACCTTCGATTAACACTGCTAATAGCGCGCAATCAGCAGTAACAGCTGCGTATTCAATTAAGGTAGCTAATGCTGGTGTAACAAACGCTGAGGTTCTAAAGTCGATTGTTTCGCTAATCGCGTCAATCAACAAGCAGATCCAAGCACTACAGAAGTTAATTCTTCGTCGATAAATAACTTCTAAAAACTGACCTAAAGGTGGTCTCTCTAATG
>Ga0079300_10001124_pt1 | contig 10506 bp, 4 predicted proteins | sample Wag4_2014_7_11_FD_74799 | JGI IMG/M metagenome (GOLD analysis project Ga0079300, IMG submission 74799) | Fresh water microbial communities from Ohio, USA - Utica-2 Time Series HT 2014_7_11 | ecosystem: Environmental > Aquatic > Freshwater > Water tank | place: USA: Ohio | collected 2014-07-11
TTCCTCAATTCTTTCTGATAAAGCACCAAACCAGTTTTTAATTCAACTTTTTTTCCCCGCCCTTTAAAATTAAAGTTAGGGATAATAAGCAATTCATCTGGATTATAAGAGAGACTTAATCCTAATTTTTCAGACGAATCAGAAATAAGATTAATTGTTGGTAAGACCGCTGGAGGAAGTCCTCCATTTGAATTTTTTGGAAGTAACACTCCAGGGTCAATGCGAGAATTAACAATAATTTCTTTCGGAAATTCAAGCCCCTGAATCAAGGGTGAAAAAATCAATAAAAGTAATAATACAGGAACGTAAAAAATGATTCCAAGGATTGAAAGTAGCGTCGAGGGGATTTCAATATTCGTAAACGTTATAAATTCCTTGAGAGTTCTTCTAGAAACAATCGCCGGAATATCGAAAATAATAAAAGGCCAGGTGATAAAGCCTATAACCACTCTTAAAACTCCTCCGATCCTCGCCCAAATGGGGTTACCTTCAAACCTTACACCAAGAAAAAACTCAGATAAACTTACACCAAGAATCAGTGTAGAAAAAAATCTAGTTACAGCATACAAAACGATTAAAGGAACAAAATCAATATCTTCTGAAGAAAGATTTAGTAACTCTGTTACAACTTCTCGTAAAAGCGCCTCTATTCCTGGGTAATCTGAAACTATCGCCATCCAGAGGTGGGAACCGTTCATATCAACAAAATTTTGTAAAGAGTCTGGGATAAATTGCAGGAACTGGCGAAAATCATCAAACGGAACAAATATTGTCAAAAGCGAATACGCTAGTAAAAAATCACAAAATACTGAGAGAACCCTTATGATGGCATTAGCGGAGTTGATAGGAGCAGAGACAATGAGCTTAGATGGAGGTCTCTTATTCTTTTCAATAGATTTTTTTAAATTTAAAACTTTTATCTGAGATTTACGAAAAGGGTCTTCATCCTCAAAGGTCTCCTCTGAAGACTCCTCATTGGGAAGGTCTAAGACAATATTTTGATGAGGCTGTGAATTTAACTCAACCTCTTGAGCCTTATTAGAAATATCTGAATCATCAATTGGAGGCGTTGGATGGTCAGGGATTTTTTCATCCTTTGCCTCAACCATGTTCACCTTGATTTTTATTTCTAGATCTCCCAAAAGAATAGTGTCACTCTCTTCAAGAATAGTATTCTTTCCAGCATCAATTTTTTTTCCATTAATCTTGGTTCCCTTAACACTTCCATGATCAACGATTGAAACAACTTCTTCTTGTAGAAAAAAAGTCGCATGCCTTGGGGAAATAGAAGGGTCAGAAATGATGATGTTTCCAATTTCACTTCCAACTGATAGTTGATGAGTAAGAGAATAGACCGGGGCCCCTTCCATGTTACTTAACTCAAGCTCAAAAACCTTAGAGAATTTGACCTCCTCAGAATTTATAATTTGAGGATTCTCTGAACCAAGTGCCTTGGGTTGTCGTTTGAATAAGTTCTTAAACACCGTAACCACTTCCTCTTAATACTTTGAAATTACATATACTTAGTTTCAGGCTTTTCTGAAAAAAAGGAAAGAAATTAGAATTTGAAAATAAAAAAAGGCGACTTTTTTTATAGGACATTGGCCCTAATTTTTATCAAGAAAAAACCGAAAGAGAATTGTCTCGGAGAAAAGAGGAGAAGACCCTTAAATGAAGTATCATGATTTATTTAGGCTTTGGGCCATACTCATATGCCTTGAACTCATTTTGGCACCCGTTATGTCTTCGAAGGTTCATGCTCAAAATACTAATGGCTCCCCTTCCACAACTCCTCCTCAAAGAAAGGCGAACGCGGCTGAGATTATCTCAACTGGTCTGGACGTAGCAGGCTCCTTATATAATCAGTTCCAAGGACAAATGGGAAACTCCCCCGCAGCCAGAGGTCAAGTCAGTCCCCAGATGATGAATGACATGAACAACCTCCAAGGTCAGCAAAGGCCACAACCAGATAAATACTTTAATGCCCAACGGCTTTCACAAATTCCAGGTCTTTTGAATTACCTCTCTCTTAATAGAATAAATCCAGCCACTTTAAATTGTAGCTCTCTACCTACGACCCTTCATGAAGCAAGACCAGAAGTGTGCCGTATTGGAGCCACTACAGATAAAGGAGTTCCTCAAGACTTCCAATTGAATCAGATGTTCACCTACTATAATCAGTACTTTCAAATCAGTAAGGTCTACAAAAACTTCTCCTCTGATTCTAATGCCCAAGGGCAGGGATTTGGAGTTGGTTGTATGAATAATGCTATGCAGATACTAAACGGTTTTTTTAAATACCGTCTTGATGAAATGGATAAACTAACAACCAACATTGAAGCAATTCAAAATCAATTCATGGAAGCCTCCCGAAGTGATCTGGATGCCATCGAAGAAGCGGTTGCAGTTCTAGATGGTAATTCACCCATCGCAGATAAGGTAAAAACTAAGAGACCTGATCTTTTCGATTTTAAGTCTCGATTTAACAATCCAGCCTGTAACTCCATCTTTGTGGGTGACTCACTAAACGAGATTGGTAGATCACAAGGACTTAATCAAATTAATCTGAATCTTAAAAAAACCTTCTCAGAAAAAAAGGGAAAATATTCCGGAGAATCCTATGGACAGGCCCACGCATCGGTGGTTGAGGATCTCAAGGGTCTATCTGAAAGGGCAGCTAAGCAGTTTGAATTAAACTTCGGTAGCATCTCCAAAGATTCATCAAGTTACAGTAAATTCATCTCTGATCTTCCTAACATGGTCAGTTCAGTTAACAGATCAAATAATGCCTTAACTCCTGATATCTTTGCAGATGCACAGACAAAATTTAATGACAATTTTATCAAACTAAATGATCAAAAGAACACCATCTTGTCAGAGCTAGGATCTGCAGGAATTCCCGGAAATCAAGCGACAAATCTTTTAGGAAATCCTGTCTCAGATAATTTTGAATATGAAGTGACAACTTTGGAAAATAAATTAAAAAACAAATGTTTTAATAATACAATCGACAGCATGGGAAGAGAGAGGATCATGAAAAAAATTTATGATCCTACAGCTTCTGGTCATGCAAATAAGTTTGCTTCAAATTTTTTAAAAGATAAGCTTAATAAAATTCTCGATAGCGAATTAACTCTTGAAAGAAAACTAGATGAACTAAAAGCACTTGAAGCTCAAACTAAAAATAGATATTTTTTAAAGATGGAGAACTCTTATGAGGTCCAAGATCTGGATGATAAGGGTAATTTAAAGTCTAAAGTGATTGGAGCATCCACTATCAAAAGCCCTAGTGCTTTTTTCTCCGATCTTATAAGAAATTGTAATGCTCAATTTAGAGCAAATAAGCTTAATAACAAACTTACTGGTGCCAATGCCATAAAAAATCTACGAAGCCTTAATCAAGCCTACAAAGACCTTGCAAAGTCACAGGCCATGGAAATGAAAAATGCTATTAAAAAAAGGCTCATAGACTGCGAAACTCCTGAGGTTGCTAATAACACGACTCCTGGTTCATGTACCTCAGACCGATTCGATACATCATCCCCTGATTTTTGTGCGAGTGCTGCCCTCTCATGTTCTAAAAACATGGAGTCCTGCACTCAACAGGCAGAAAATCATGTTAAGGGTATCAAAGAAAGAAAAAATGCCAGAGTTAATAACTATAAAGAAATGATAAAAAATAACAAAAAAGATATTGTAAAAATCTTTGATACTGCTCTCGCGCAATACATGAGAGATGGAGAGATGCTTAGAGGAATGTTTGGCGCAGGCTTTAGTTCTCCCGTAGGAATACAGAGAGAAGTTCCGGAAAATGATCGATACCTTAATGATTTTTCTGAGGCAACTGGCAATTCCCCTGATGGAAAACTTCTTCTTGAAGATCCGGAAAAGTATCTTGAAATGTTCAAAAAAAACATCGCACTTCTAAAGGATTCTGTAAAAAAACAACAGGATCAGATTCTTGGGGGAGAAAGTGTCGGTAAAGGAAAAAATCCAGGAATTCTGGCCGATCATATTGAGCAGACAAGAAAGAACTATGAAAACGTAATTGGCCAAGCAGACGAAATAGCCAACCAGTGCCTCTCGATGCATGACGGGGCAATAAAAGCTGCAGAACAACAAAGAAATCAACAGCAACAAGACTATATGAAGAAGATGTCAGAACTTGGGGAAAAGAGAAATGAGTTCTGTAGTATGTATGGAATGGCAAAAGTAAACCCCAAGGGAGCATGCTCAGAGAACCTAAAAGATATTGTAAAGTCAGCTTATCAAGGTATCGCGGCCCTTAATCCAACAAAACAAAGACAAGCTTATCAGGAAGTCACAGATTTTTATAACTATTGTTCACAATATGCTCCCTATGATGAGAAAAAATCAGTGGGTGCACACATCATATGTGCACAAACTCAAACAGGTGCAATTGCTGATCTTTGTAAGCAGTATGATGATAAAGTCTGTAAACCAAATATAATCAATCAAAATGGTAATGTTACAAATACAGATAATACATTCGAGGTTTGTAAATTTGAAAAAGATGAACTGGCTAAAAAAATAGAAGCAAAATATCTTATTGGACCCTCAACTGGTGGGGGAAAATCTATTGTACTTGGGGACGCTGCCGCCTATTGCGATGCGGGCAACGATTCAGGCCGGGAAATTCAAAAGGGTCTTTCGAATTTTAGTGATGAACTCATAAAGTCTTTGAATTCTAGTGGAGTCGCACAATAGTGCAATCATTTTAATCAGTTTATTATTCAAAACTTTTTCCGAAAAGAAGACGTATGGACCTCTTACATTATCCAATCCCACGGGTGGTTGGAGTAAAAATTTTTATCATTTTTTTAAAGGTGTTTTTAACATCATGTACCCCTACGGAACTTACCCCTAGTAATACCAGAAGTAGTATTGCCACAAATGACGGCACACTCGATGGAAAAGCTTTTGTATATGAAGACAGTCCTTATATCCTCGCTGGAAAAAACTATGGTTTAAATAACGTACGCATGTCCTCACTAATGAATGATTTTCCGCAATTTATTACTGAGAATGAAGATTTAACCAGTAACTGTGTCATGTTGTTTTTTGGTACAAAAGTCAGTATCGGTAATTGCATTAAATCACTCTCTAAGGAATCACAAACGACTCCCCTTAAAAGAAAATCTGATCAAACCTTTATTTTCGCACCAGATTCAGCTGAATTCTATCAAGTGAATGCCCTCTACCATATCAACAAGGGGGTCAAGGTCTTCTTTGATAAGTTAAGTTTTTCCTATGAAATGTGGCCAACAGATTTTCTACCCAAATCAATTCCCATCTACCTTGAGGATTCGAAACTCTTTTGGTTCAAGGCACTAACCGGCCTGGATAAAAAAATATTTAAAAATAATTTTTTAACTTCATACTCTCATTGTGAACTAGAAGGTAACGCGTCCTTTTCACCTGCTGGTCCAACACTCTGTTTTGGAAAATTAAAAGAGTACCCAGGATTTTATTTTGTTCAGGATCCAAGTATCATCTACCACGAATTAGGACATGCCATTATCTCTATTATGATGAATCTAAGAAATGGAAACGGGACTGATTTTCATCCCCTTAGATCAAATCTTGGATCAATGGGTTACAGTGAAGCAGGGGCCATTGGTGAAGGAATTTCAGACTACTTTAGCTTCATTATGAATAGTAGAGAGGAGTTCGGTGAATTCGCTCTCGGAAAAACATCTAAACAGTCCCGCCCCCTTTCTGAATCAAGCGAACTTCACACCATTCCAGGAATCTCTGAAACCTCTTCAGGACGACTCTCCTATCCTCAATTTCTCCTTTATGACCCCAATAATCCTGATGAGATTTATGAAGATGTCCATTATGCTGGCCAAATTGTATCTCATTATTTAGTGGCACTTACAAAAGAACTTAAATCAAATTGCGAAAATTTAGACGATCATGAAGATGCGACATCCTACGTAGTTCTTTTGTTGGCAGAAACCCTAAGTGAGTTAGGGGATTTAAATCCAAAAAATGAAACAATTTATTTTAATAATCTCGACAAAGAAAATTCATACTTATGGACCCAATACAATAACCCCATCAACTTCAGAAGATTCTTTCAAACTTTCGCCAGAAACATTAACAAGTACCTTTCTTCATGCACTTCATTTGATTCTGAAAAACTCCTGGATGACTATGGGCTGTTGTTATTTAAAAACTACAATGACGATGGATCATCTACTAAGGACTCATCAAAAAGCTATAAAACGGTTTTTGGATACTCAACTCCCACCGTACCTAACAAAATTGATGAATCCAAAAGAATCAAATCTACACTTATATCAAAACAGATGATTGATCTTGCCAAAAGAACAAACGAAAAACCAGACCGAGTGAGTTTTTATATTATTGATAATGCATCCGATATGGACGCTATTTTAAAAGAGCTCATCTATAAAGGTGTCCCTGTTCCTTTGAGTTCCAATGCCGCAGGAACAAAATACAATAACAACAATCTGGGAATTTCTCCTGGAGAAATTCTAGGGCTCATACCAAATTTACTAAATAATTCTAACTCTACTATAGCAGGCGTCCAGATCCTCGCTACGGATTGGGATCATGCTCAAATTAAAGATTCAAGTTCAGGAAACTTTAGTCCATGTGTTCTTGATGACATCACGACTAGTGATGAAGGTGCTGTAACCGGAGGGACATGTGGAACGACGTCAACGGATTACAAGAGACTTGTCATGGATGCGACAACAAAAAAATATAGTCTGGATGCATCTGCGCCAGTATGTATGGTTCTACTAGAAGATGCAGAGAACTCCCGGTGGGTATCTCAGAATGAGTTCCGAAAACGTAATGGTATTTCTATAAATGACAAAGACTGTCTTGGCCATTCCACAACCACACATACTGAAAAAGATTTTTCATTCAATCCCCATGAATGCCTAGTAAGATTTTTACCTGGTGGTCATGATGCCTTTTTCTCAAAAATTGAACCACAAAAAACTTTTTATGAATCAGTCGTGAAAGAAACCGAAGGAAAAAGCTTTAATGTTGGAAACCTACTTCTCATGGAAGTGAATAAATGGATTCCACCTGGCACAAAATTCAGATGTAGATTGAGAACCCGATTTAGTAATTGTTCTGACTGTTACACGGAGGGAAGTGATGATTACATAGACTCTGAATACAACGGACACAAACCTTTTAAGATTATTAATTTTGATTTTGAAGTAAATGAATAAAAAGTACAGTATTCTATTTTTAATTCCACTCTTGGGTTTTCTCTTACTTCAAAAAGAGCATCAAAAACCATTTAAAAAGGCAGCCTCCCTCTCTAGAACTATAAAACATGATACACTCCCACAAGAAGATAAGATTCAGGGTGAAGAAAAAACTTATCCCAGTTCAAAATTAGGCCACACCAAAAAAAATGAACAATCAAAAAAAGAAATTGAAACAATATTCAGGGCCCAATCAGGAAACTCTTTAAAAGAAGTGGCCGTGAATAAAATAGATAATTTCCAGTGGACTCATGGCGGAAACACCATAGAAGTAGAATCCTTTATTGTGACTTTAAAAAATCATCTTAATACCACTACCACATTTAAAGTTTTAGTGGACGCTCAAACAGGAAAGATCATAGAGAGTTGGGACCAACCCATATTTGATCCCGTTAATCCTAGAAATAATTTCAAAGTAAGACTTGACCCCCGCTACCACAATGACTAAAGATTCTCGCTTTTCTCCTTAAGCTTTTGGTCAAGTTCTTCGATGATCTTAGGATCAATTTTTGGGACAAGTCCCTGAGGATCAACTTGCAGTTTAAAATCATTTGAGAAAAAGTTCTTCATGGCACCTAAATCACCCTGATAGATCCTCTTGACCAACTCGCTATTCGAGTTAAGACCAAAGTAGGATAAAATAGAGTTTGATAATTGAGGTAAATAAGGAGCAAAGAATGTTCCAAGCACAAGAACATAGGCAGTTGAAATAGCAATAGTTTCTGCGGCCTTCTCCTGATCAGTTTTAAATTCACTCCAAGGTGCGCGCTCTGTGATAAACTGGTTGACCTTCGAGCCCAAGGCCATGAGATGCTCCTGTCCCCTTTTAATCTGATAGGAATCTAGGAGTTCATGAAACTCTTTTATAAACTCTTCCACTCCCTTAGAGTGGTCCATAAAAAATGGATCAAATTTTTGTGACTTCATCCCCTCTGGCCAATTTTTCGCAAGAAATTTCATAGCACGGTTAATAAAGTTACCGATGTTGTTGGCAAGCTCTGAGTTTATTTTTAGTTCAAGACCCTTCCAGGTAAAACTAGAGTCCGAAGTTTCAGGAATAAGAGAGGTTAAATAAAAGCGAAGGGCATCCGAACCAAACTGATTTATGGCCTCGTCAGCATCTACATACCAGCCTTTAGATTTTGAAAACTGTTTTCCCTCCAAATTCACATACTGGTTGGCCGGAAGATCAGTCACTGGATTAACGAATCCTGTTCCAAGGCACATCACTGGAAAAATGATGGAATGAAAAATAATGTTATCTTTTCCAATGAAATTGACGATAGTGACATCTTTACTGTGCCACCAGTCCTTGAGGTAATCATCCTGTGACTGTGAATTTTTGAGATATTCCTTAGTATTTGATACATAGCCAATAGGTGCATCAAACCACACATAGATTTTTTTACCTTTTGCCTCTGGAAGAGGAACAGGGATACCCCAATCAAGATCTCTGGTAATCGCTCTGTCCACAAGATTATCTTTTGTAAGAGATTCCACAAAAGGCGTGACATTTTTTCTCCAGACAGATTTTCTCGTTTCAAACCAATCTTGGAATTGTCTGTGCATTTTTGAGAGCATCAGGTACCACTGAAATGAATCAACGGCCTTTACGTCTTTGGATCCACAAAACTTACAAACAGGATTTATTAGTTTTAAAGGATCTATCCACGTTCCACAGCTTGGGCACTCATCACCTCTTGCCTCAGGATAGTGACATGAATAACACTCCCCTTCTACAAATCTATCTGGAAGCATGTTTTGACAGGACTGACACTGAAGTTGTTGTTCCGCCTTTTTCTCAATAAGTCCCTTACTTAAAAGGTCATTGAACCACTTGAGTGTCTCCTCTTTGTGATAAGGAGCAGAGGTTTGTCCAAAAAAATCAAATTTTATATCATATTTTTCAAAAAGCTCTTTATGAGTTCTATGCCACTCATTGACGTATTCCTGATAGCTCTTACCAGCTTTCTGAGCATTTTGCATAATCGCTACACCATGCTCATCTGAACCAGATATATGAATGGCCTCTATGCCTTTTAGTTTTTTATGTCTTGTGAAAATATCCGCGGGTAAATAAACACCGGCTATATGTCCGAAGTGAATGGGGCCATTGGCATAAGGTAAGGCCGATGTAATTAAATATTTCATAGAACCTCAAATAAAGGTATTTACAGTTGGGTTTAGTTTACAAAGTAAGGTCTTTTTTGTCTTTTGATTTTGACACTTTAACCGAGCTTTTTTATTCTCCAAGTCAAATGATTTCCCTAGATGGTTTGAATTCCGAACAACGCGAAGCTGCCGAAACGGTAGAAGGACCTGTATTAATTCTTGCCGGAGCAGGTTCTGGTAAGACTCGTACCGTTACATACAGAATTGCTCACATGCTTACTAATAAAAAAATTTCTGGCAGGGAAATACTTGCTGTGAGTTTTACCAATAAGGCCGCTGCTGAAATGAAGGAGAGAGTCTCTCACCTTGTGGATTCACGTCAGAGAAAGGGTATTACTCTTTCTACCTTTCACTCTTTGGGGATCCGTATTCTTCGAGAAGACATTCATCACTTAGGCTACAACAATTTATTTACCATCTATGATCAAGCAGATCAGATGAGTATTGTGAGAGAAGGTTTAAAAAATTATCGATCAAGTAAATCCTATGACCGCGGGATTATTATGTCGAAAATAGGCCTTTTGAAAAATCAAGGTATTTCGGCCGATGAGTTTGTTAGTAGTAAATATTATGACCCTGAAAATAATTACGATGGTGCCACTGAATATGTTTATCATTTCTATCAAGACAAACTTCAATTTTACAATGCCCTGGACTTTGATGACATTCTTTTCCTCGTTGTAAAACTGTTCAAACAATTTCCAGATGTGGCCAAGAAATATTCTGAGCGTTTCAAATACATCATGATCGATGAGTATCAGGACACAAACGCTTTGCAATTTTCTTTAATCCAAGGACTTACATCAACTCATCAAAACATTTGTGTTGTGGGGGATGATGATCAGTCTATCTATGGATTTAGAGGTGCGGACATTTCAAATATCATGAATTTTGAAAAAAATTTCTTGAACACAAAAGTTATTAAGCTTGAAGAAAATTATCGCTCAACCTACCCTATTTTAAATCTCGCAAACCAGGTTATAAAACAAAATCTAAACAGAAAAGACAAGACCATGAGGACCTCGCAAATGGAGGGTCAAAGACCTCTCTTATGGGC
>Ga0079300_10001127_pt1 | contig 10481 bp, 5 predicted proteins | sample Wag4_2014_7_11_FD_74799 | JGI IMG/M metagenome (GOLD analysis project Ga0079300, IMG submission 74799) | Fresh water microbial communities from Ohio, USA - Utica-2 Time Series HT 2014_7_11 | ecosystem: Environmental > Aquatic > Freshwater > Water tank | place: USA: Ohio | collected 2014-07-11
ATCTCGACAGGCATCGGACTCGTCAGCGGCATCAACTCGACGCAAATCATCGAGCAGTTGTTGGCATTGGAATCGCGTGGAAAGATCCCGATCCAACAGCGCTACAGCGTGTTGCAGACCGCGAAGACTGCGCTTCTCGATGTGAACGCGCGGCTTCTCAACCTGCGCAACTCTGCATCGAATCTTCGACTCGGCAATGTGTTTACCGCGATGACCGCGACGAGTGCGGATGAGACTTCGCTCGCCGCTCGCGCGTCGAAAGACACACCGCCAGGAACCTATCAGTTCACAGTCGGTCGCCTTGTCTCGACGAGCCAGATTCTCTCGCGTGGTTTCGCAACGAAAGACGCAACGCCACTCGGTCTCGACAACCTGAGTTTCGAGTGGGGCGATGCTGGACTTGAACGCGATATTGCGCTCGCTGATCTGCGTGGTGGAGAAGGCATCGCGCGTGGCAAGATCACCATCAAAGATGGGCTCGGTCGCGAAGACACCGTTGATCTCTCGACCGCAGTGACGCTGAAGGACGTGATGGATCGCATCAACGCAGCGAGTAACACTGAAGTCGATGCATACTTAGAGGATGAGCGTCTTGTGATCAGTGATGCATCAGGCGGCGCGGGACCGTTGATCATCGCGGATGTCGGAAGCGGGCTCAGTGCAGAGCAACTCGGCATTCGGGGCACGCACATTTCACAAGAGGTGAATGGCACACAACTGAACCAGCTAGGGCTCTCTACAGCGTTGGCCTCGCTGAACGATGGCACTGGTGTCTTTGTGCGTGATGGTGTCGTCGACTTCCGTCTCAAAGTGGATGGCACGACCTACGACATTTCGCTCGGACGTGAAGATCAACCTATCTCGAACTCAACGAAGCTCGCGGATCTCAACAACGGACTCGGCGTCAAGATCAACACCACGGATGCAGATGACTTCAAGATTGTGACGTCTACGGGTGTCACGGTTGGAGTCAATCTTGGCGCAGTCGTTGTGGATGGCGAAGTGCAAGATGAAGCAGTGGAGACAGTGGGGGAGATGCTGACGCGCATCAACTCCGAACTTGAAGCTGATCTTGGCGCTGGCCAGGTTGTCGTGTCACTGCGCGGTGATGGCAAGGGCTTTGTCGTGACCGACAACACAGGCGGAACAGGTCCTGTGAAAGTTCTTGGTACAGGACCGAATCTTGATCGCACTGCGAAAGATCTTGGCATCTTCACGGGCGCGATTGACACAGGCCCAACAACACTCACTGGCAACGTCGTGCGAAACAAAGTTGCAACGCCACGCGCGTCGACGATTGAAGACATCATCGCACGAATCAACGATCAAACGTCTGGCGCGGTGACGGCCGCGATCGCCGCGGGCGGAACAGGCCTCGCGCTCTCAGTCGCGGGTGGTTCGACCGTTGAAGTGCTCGCAGGAACGACGGATGGTTCTTCGTTTGGCACAACGGTTGGTGAGCGAACCGCGCGCGATCTCGGCCTCTTCGGATTGTCTGGCACTGGATCCATCACGGGATCGCGCGTGTCGGCCGCTGTGGGCACCGTGCGATTGTCGCGTCTCGCTGGTGGGAGCGGCATCGGTACACCCGGCACACTCACGCTCACGGATCGCAATGGCGGTACGTTCAACTTCACAGACTTTGCAGCACACGACACGGTCGCGGGACTTGTGCGCGCGATCAACACTGAAGCGAAGAACAACGGCGTCGATGTCCGTCTCGAAGTTTCAGACAGCGGCCGCGGGTTCCTTGCGCGCGATATCGGTGACGGCAACGGAACCCTATCGATCTCGGGTACTGCCGCGACCACGCTTGGCCTTGCTGCCTCAGTGTCGAGCGATGTTATTCGTGGCGGAGATCTCGATCGCCAACACCTCGCACTCGGCACGAAACTCTCATCTCTCGCATTTGGGAAGGGTGTCGGCACGGGCACGTTCCGCATCACCGATTCAAGCGGTGATAGTTCGATTGTGGACATCGATGCAAGCGCAACGACGGTGTATGACGTCATCAGCGAAATCAATTCGCGCGGCTTGTTCGTTGAAGCGCGTTTGAACTCCACCGGTGACGGCATCGAGTTGGTGGATACGAACACCGGCACGCCGTCGACTGCGATCAAAGTCGCGGATGTCAGCGGTGCTGTCGCCAAGGGACTTGGTCTCGCCGGACAAGCGACATCGGCCGGGGCGAATCTCGTTGGTTCGCTCGAGAAGACCGTCGACCTCGAAACGACCGACACGCTTGTCGATGTCGTTCGCAAGTTAAACGAAGCGAAGATTCCAGTTGCAGCGTCAATCGTGAACGCGGGCAGTGGCACGCAACCGTTCCGATTGAGCATCAGTTCGACGGTGGGCGGATCGCGCGGCCAACTCCTGATGGACACCGGATCGATCGATCTCGGCATGGTGCGCACAAGCGAAGGCCTGGATGCTTCGCTCTTCCTCGGAACTGGCGATCCAGCAACCGCATTCCTCTACACGAGTTCGACGAACACGTTCAAAGACGTCGTGTCGGGCTTAGAAGTCGATGCAAAGAAGGCCGGCGCGTCTGTCACAGTGGATGTGGCCCGCAACGTCGTCGGAATGGTCGACGGTGTGAAGCAGTTGGTCACGACCATCAACGATGCGCTTGGCCGCATTGGCGATTACGACAAGTACGACGACGAAACAAAGAAGAAGGGACCGCTGCTCGGAAACCCCGTCGTCGCGCGCGTCCGTCAGCAGATCATTCAAACCGCGCAAGGTCCTGCGAAGGGCGTGGAAGGTCGCTATCGCTATCTCTCGCAGGTTGGCATTCGTTTCGGAAAAGAAGGGCAGTTGCAGTTTGACGAAGCGAAGTTTCGGGCTGCGTACGACCTCGACCCTGCTGCGGTGGAAGAACTCTTTACCGCCTTCGAGATCCAAGCAACTTCATCGAACTCACCTGTTGCGGGCGTCACTGTTGAGCAAACCACCACGTCGTATTCGAAGCTTGGATTCGGCGATCTCTTCGATCAACTGTTGAAGAAGCTCACGAACTCCGTGGACGGTGTCACAACCGTGGCCGACCGCGGCATGCAAGAGCAGCTCGATGGTTTGAAGGAACGACTCGATCGATACGACGCGCGCCTTGAATCGAAGCGCGCACGCTACGTCGCACAATTTGCTGCGATGGAGTCGGCGCTGGCCAAACTGCAGACGCAGCAGTCGTCGCTCGGCGCGCTCTCTGCAAACGTCTCGTTGCTGGGCTGACGCGCGAGTTGAAGTGATTTGAACTCCCCGATGATCCTGAGATACGTCGTTCGCGCGACGAAAGTCGTCGACGAGAACCGCCGATCAAAGAGCCGATGGCTATGCAGACTTCTTCCGGACCTCAAGCGTATCTCCGCACGAAAGTGATGACCGCGAGCCCCGCGGAACTCCGGCTCATGCTGATTGACGGCGCGATTCGTTTCGCTGAGCAAACGAAGCGCGGCTACGAAACGCGTAACTTCGAGATGAGCTTCGACGGCACGACGAAAACGCAGGCAATTCTCATGGAATTGATCAATGCGCTTCGTCCTGAACAAGCACCTGAACTGTGTCAGCGTTTGAACGCGCTGTACACCTATCTCTACCGACTCCTCATCGAGGCAAGCTCCGAACGCGATGCGGCGAAAGTGGACGAGGTCTTGTCGCTCCTTCGCTTCGAGCGCGAGACTTGGAGTCTTTGCCTTGGAGAGCTCGCGAAAGAGAATCGTTCTGCCGCAACCATGCAGGAATTGCCGATCGCTTCGCCTTCGACTTCCGAAATACACGAGCCGCGCGCACGAGTCTCGATAACCGGCTGAGAACACACAAAGTTCGCGAAAGAGTCCCAATTCCTTCTGACGAACTTCAACCAACACGCCGATAGAGTGGCCGATTCGCGAGCTCTTGAGAGCATCGCTTCGATGGAACGTAAGGAACAGACATGACCGCAGCAATGAACAGCATCGCTTCGAACCTCCTCGCCCGCATTGAGCGCTGTGAAGCAAAGATCGGCGTCATCGGCCTCGGCTATGTCGGGCTTCCGCTTGCGCATGCTTTGCATCAAGGCGGACTTCCCATCCTCGGCTTCGATATCGATCAAGGAAAGATCGATGCGATCAAGGCTGGTCGCAACTATCTCGTGCACCTCGGCGATGAACTCATCACGACCTTGCGCGATTCGAAGCGCTTCGAAGGTACAACTGATTTCGGTCGGCTTGGCGAAGCTGATGTCATCATCATCTGCGTCCCGACCCCGCTTGGGAAGCACTGGGAACCAGATATCTCCTACATCCTTCAAACGGCTGAAGCGATCGGTAAGACGCTGCGCGCGGGCCAGTTGATCATTCTCGAATCGACGACGTATCCGCGCACCACGCGTGACGACATGATGCCAGCCATCATGGCCGCAGCGGGTGATCGTGCGAAGACGCTTGGTATCGGCAGCGAGATTTTCGGTGCCTTCAGCCCAGAGCGTGAAGATCCAGGTCGTAAGTCGCACTCGACGAGCACGATTCCGAAGCTCGTGGGTGGTTTGGATGACGCCTCGACTGAATTGGCGGCGGCGGTCTATCGCAAGGGTGTGACGACGGTTGTTCCAGTGAAGACCGCAGAAATCGCCGAGAGTGCGAAGTTGCTTGAGAACATTTTCCGCGCCGTCAACATCGCGTTGGTGAACGAGATGAAAGTCGTGCTCGACGCGATGGATATCGATGTGTGGGATGTTGTTCGCGCTGCAGGCACGAAGCCGTTCGGATTCATGCCGTTCTATCCTGGACCTGGTCTTGGTGGTCACTGCATCCCGATCGATCCCTTCTACCTCACGTGGAAGGCGCGCGAATACGGTCACTCAACTCGTTTCATCGAACTCGCAGGTGAGATCAACACCTCGATGCCACACTATGTGGTCGATCGCACCGCTGAAGCACTCAACAATCAGGGTAAGCCCATGAAGGGCTCGCGAATTCTCGTGGTTGGTCTCGCGTACAAGGCGGACATCGACGACGTGCGCGAGAGCCCTTCGTTCGAACTCATCGAACTCTGCAAGGCGCGTGGCGCACAAGTGGATTACTACGATCCACTCGTGCCAGCAACGTGGGCCGGCCGCAAGCACGATCTCAAGATGACGTCGGTGTCATACGACGACAAAACAATCGCAGGCTACGACTGCGTGCTCATCTCGACCGCGCACTCGAAGATGGATTACGGTGTGATCGCACGCAACGCGAAGTTGTGTGTCGATACCCGTGACGCGATGCGCGCCTTTGAACGCGAGATGGGACCGCGGCTCGCCCGCGCCTGACGCGATGACCGGATCGCGCGAAGAAGAGTCGCATGCAACCGTTTCCGCGCGCTCGGACACGGGCTATGCAAGCGCGGCCGCGAGTGGATCTGCATGGACAACCGCACAGACCGTGGCGAACAAGTTCGTCACGGTCTTTGCCATGTTGGCGATCGCTCGATTCCTCTCACCCGCAGAGGTTGGGCTCGCGAACTCCGCAGCAAGTATCGGAGCATTCGTTTTCGTGTTCGCACCCTTTGTGATGGGTGATGTGTTACTCGCGGAGCCGAAGCGCTTCACGCAACTTGCGAACACAGGATCGCGCATCGCGTGGATGGCGGGTTGGATCATGTTCGCCATTCTCGCGGCGCTTGCGATTCCGATCGAACGATGGAGCGACAAGAGCGGCCTCGCCTTTCTGGTGGTGATCGCGGCACTTCGGCCACTCGCCGACTCGGTGTTGATGCTCGGTTACGCACATGCGCGCGTTGGACTTGAGTACCGCCGTATCGCCAAAGTAGAAGGCCTCGTGAATCTCTCGGCCACAGTGGCGGGCGTTGCGATGGCGTGGCTCGGTGCGGGGCCAGTGTCGGTGACGTTGCCGCCGATCGCTGCGCTTGCTTGTAAAGGCGTGCTCTATCGACGAGGGTGCTCTGGTTTCGCTCCGTTTGATCGTGCAGCGGTGCCTGAGATCACGCGAAAGTTCTCGATCGCGGCCATCGGCCAATACGCGAACAATGTGCTCCAGATCTTGGAGACACTTGTACTCCTGCTCTTTGCGAGCGAGACTGAGATTGGTTACTTCGGGCTTGCATTTCAACTCGCCGTGCAAGCAAACACGGTTGTTGCGGCGCAACTGGGTGCCGTTCTTCAACCGATCTTTGCGCACATTCAGCACGATCCTGCGCGACAGGTTGCAGGTTTCGTTCGTGCGACGCGGCTTCTTTCAGGAATCGCCGTGCCGATGTCGGCCATGCAAGCTGCGCTCGCGATTCCAGCGTTCGCAGTTCTTTTCGAAGAGAAGTGGACTGGCGCAATCGCTCCGTTCATCGCTCTATCGATCGCGCAATCATTCATGTTCGTCACGGCCCCATCGATTGCGCTCCTCAAGTCACAAGGCCGATTTGGAACATATCTCCGTTGGCAGTTCGGGCAACTTGCGCTCTCCGCACTGCTCTTCATTGGCGCAGCATGGTTCGGAAGCGAGAGTGCACTTGCATTGGCGAAGTCTTGCGGCGTGCCTGTGACGGAGGACTGTGGTCACGCACTCGCTATTGCGATCGCGAGTGCATGTACATGGGCCATTTCGTGTCCCATCGCTGTGCATCTCGGAGGATCTCCCGCGCGACTTCCGTGGCGAACAACCATTGCTGTCTTTCTACAACCTTGGCTGATCGCTGGGCCTTGTGCATTACTCACGGTCTTCGTCTGGCAAGGGCTTCGTCATGTGTTCGATCCGTTCTGGGCGGATGTCATGACACTCAGCACTGTCGGGCCAGCTTTCCTTGTCGTCGGCATCATCGGCTGCCTGATGATGCGTCGCGAGAGTCGTGAAGACTTCCATAAAATCACGTCGCGCTTTACACGCCGATTGAAGCGAGGATGAGCGGCTGAGTATTGTTGATCTTTGCGCGGGAATGCCACCGTGAGGGCGTTCGTCATTGCGCAACATGTCTTTTCGTTGACAGAGACATTCGCTGTAAAGCCTGCGTTCTTTGAGCGCAGCAATGAGAGGATTCGTGGATGGGTACTACAACGAGTTTTCCAACGTGGTCGATTGCGTCGGTGACGATGATGGCGTGCGTCGTAATTGGGTTTGAACCTGGCTGTCGCGCGCAGACGACGGCAGCTTCTCCCACAAAGCCTCGTTCCATCGCCGCGACGCCATCAGAGATCTGGGCCACGGCTTGGAGAAGTGTTCCGAAAGATGAACCGCTACTTGTCGAGATGGTTCGACTCGAAGGTTCGTTTGTCCCAGGGCAACCAAATCGGGCGCCGGATCCGAACAGTCTTGCATTACGCACCAAGAATTTGCCGAAGGGGCGCGCTGGAGTTTTGTGGTGGCGCTACGCAAACAGCCTCTTCGCGTATGACGGCGATGTCGCGAAAGGCGGCGTCGCGTCGCCGTGGGCGGATGCTGCGAGCATCGAGCTGAAGAAGGAGTGGGAACCGTGGCTCGAAGCATTTGAACGCGCTGGTGGACGAATTGATGTGCTCGTCGGCGACTGCGAACAAATTAGCAAGTTCACCAACTGGTCGATCTCGCAAAGCGATGTGACGACATTGATGTCCGACGCGCGTGCGTTGAAACCGTTTCGCGGTGCTCCTCCGTTGCGAACATTGCTTGGCGATGCCGATGCAAGCAAAGTAAAGGAGGCACCGCAGCGAAACGACTACCTCGCGTGGAATCTCGCGCTTGGTCGGATCACAGCTGCAGCGATGAATGATGCGATCTTTCGTCCAACAGTCATCCAGTTTCCCCGTGTTGTCGGGTCGAACTATGACGGCGTGCGTATGACGGATCGTCCGGCTCCTGACTTGAATGGGCATGCACAGCCGCAAGACTCGATTGTTGGAACGCACGCGGCACCTTCTTGCTACGGGCGCATCGAGCAGGTCGCGACCGCTTGGTTTATCGATGAGGCTGATCCAACCCGACTTGCACGAACCGGTCGTGATCGCATCACAAAGGATCCGTGGAATGCGTTTCTCTTGGATGTGCAGCTCGCGCGCGCGTGTCGGCGAAGCGCGCCTTCGGTTCCACTTGCGCCATGGATTGCGCAGCCCGCGTGGACGGGAGATCGCGGCGAGGTTCCGTATCCATCTGATCGGCGAATGTGGGATGAGATGGTTCGACACATCGCGCTTTGTGGAACGGAGTTCTTCCACTATTGGAATCCGCCCGAGGTGCTCGGTTCGCGTGTGGACATCGGATTTCAGCAGCGGATCGCGGATCAGTGTTCACGGCGACTCGCGGGCGTACTTCGCGATATCAACACACAACTGAACGCTCCTTCGTTGGGACCCGTTCAACAACTGATCACCACTGATCCGTTGTCCTATCGCGCGGTGATCGTGACGACCGGCGCGCTGCGTGGAGATGGAAAGTACGTTTGGCGAACATCTGCTCGACCTGGGGTGCAAGCACTCCAAGATGGAAAGACTGGTGCGCGCGTTTCACTCGACGAAGGCACTTGCGGTCGTTGGGACATCACTGACACAGCGAATCCGCCGTCGTATCGTCCTTGGCCCGAAGGTACGGCAGCGCCAAAGCGCGGCGCCTCAGACTCGCAAACACCGTGAGCTTTCGAGCGGGGCTCGCATGATTCGCAATGGCTCGCAATGAACCGTCTCGTCGCATGACTTGCGGCGCAACCTCGCGTCATGACTCGTGCGATGAGTGCACATCGTGCCCCGCTTCCCGCAATGTTCGCTCGCGACGCGCGAGTTCCATGTCATGATCGACCATCATCCGCGCGAGGTCCTCGACGGAAGTTCGTGGCTTCCAGTTGAGAACACGCTGTGCTTTCGACATGTCACCAAGAAGTTGTTCGACTTCGGCGGGGCGGAAGTATCGCGGATCGATCTCGACGAAGTCGCGGTAGTCCAATCCCACCATGCCAAATGCGAGCTCGCAGAACTGTCGAACTGAAATCATCTTGCCCGTGGCGATGACGTAATCATCAGGCTCCGCTTGCTGAAGCATGAGCCACATGGCTTCGACGTAGTCGCCCGCGAAGCCCCAGTCGCGTAGCGCGTCGATGTTGCCGAGGTAGAGTTTGTGCTGCAGACCCAGTTTGATGCGACCGACTGCGCGTGTGATCTTGCGCGTGACGAATGTTTCGCCGCGACGTGGGCTTTCGTGGTTGAAGAGGATGCCGCACGAGGCGTGCATGCCGTAGCTCTCACGATAGTTCACTGTGATCCAGTGGCCAAACACTTTCGCGCAGCCATAGGGTGACCGTGGCCAGAACGGCGTGGTTTCCTTTTGCGGAACTTCCTGCACCTTGCCAAACATCTCGCTCGACGACGCTTGGTAGAAGCGAATCGTTTCACCCGAGAGTTCTTGCTGCACGCGCACGGCCTCAAGCAACTTGAGAACGCCTGTGGCGTCGACATCAGCCGTGAAGACGGGTTGGTCGAACGAGACTCGCACGTGACTTTGCGCTGCGAGGTTGTAAACCTCATGCGGCCGAATCTGCTGCATCAAGCGTGAGAGGCAATTCGCGTCCGCGAGATCGCCGTAGTGCAACTTGAGTCGCTGCGCCGATTCGTGGGGATCTTGATAGAGGTGGTCGAGTCGGCCCGTGTTGAAGGACGAGCTCCGGCGGATGATGCCGTGGACCTCGTAGCCCTTTGCGAGCAGCAGTTCGGTGAGGTAACTGCCGTCCTGGCCTGTGATGCCGGTGATAAGGGCACGTTTCATAGGAACTCCGGAAAGCACCGATGGACCCAGATGGTGAACTGCCTCTCGTGGTGCAAGCCGAGGCGGCGAGAAGCCGATAGTACAAACCCTGAGTGACAAAGCGCCCGCAGTGCCCCTGCGCACTGCAGGACGAAGTTCCTGTCAACGAGCGACGGTTTTCCGCGGATCTCTTCTCCGAGCACGTTTCTATGACGAGTCGAACGATCCTGCATGTCATTGAAGACCTGAAGCCCGAAAGCGGAGGACCGACGACTGTGGTTGTCGAACTCGCTCGGCATCAGGCACGGAATGGCGCACGGGTCAGTGTTGTGTGCGGAACAGGTCCCGACCAAGCCACGCAGAGTGCAGCATTGCGAACGCGCTTCGAGGCCGAGGGAGTGGCGCTTCATATCCTCGAAGCCGCGGACGCGAAGACCGCTCGGCGGCGCCTGCGGGAAGTAATTCAGGCAACTCGCGCGGACGTCGTGCATCTTCACGGGATGTGGAGCGCCATCGTGCGCTGGGGTGCGGCAGAAGCCCGCCGCACCAACACGCGATACGTCATTTCCACGCATGGAATGCTCCACCCGGATGTCTTGGAGCATGGCAAATGGAAGAAACGACTCTATCTAACCCTCTTCGCCCCGATCCTCGGCCGGTGCGGCGAGGTACTCGCGCTCAATGAGGAGGAGCGACAGGCGATCGAAGCACGTTTCCGTCGACCAGCATCCGTGCTTCCAAACGGTTTAGAGATCGAGAGATACGTCCACTCGAGTTCCGCGAAGTTCGAAGTGCTTTACCCTGAGG
>Ga0079300_10001128_pt1 | contig 10473 bp, 10 predicted proteins | sample Wag4_2014_7_11_FD_74799 | JGI IMG/M metagenome (GOLD analysis project Ga0079300, IMG submission 74799) | Fresh water microbial communities from Ohio, USA - Utica-2 Time Series HT 2014_7_11 | ecosystem: Environmental > Aquatic > Freshwater > Water tank | place: USA: Ohio | collected 2014-07-11
GCGTAGGTAACTCTTCGAGGACCGTAGGGGCCATGCATCATCTGATCATCGCCAATGACTCCCTGGCGAATCTTTTTTAGAAGTGCCAAGCCGTCCATACGGTGGATATTAACTATAGATTGCTGGATTTGAGCGGCCATGCCTCAAGACCAGAGAGGTGATTCCTGGCCAAATCGGAGGCTAGCCCAAGATCGGTGAGGTACTTGTGGGTGATCCTTCTAGGTGATGGCAAATTGAGAAAAATGGACATTTTACTCAAAATCAGTCTTTGCAAACCATATGCAAAAGGAGTTTTAAGGCGTACATTCTGTACAAGCCGTGGAGTTTCCTTTGGCTTCTATGGAGAAAAAGAGGAAAAGATCAATGAAGTCAAGAGTAATCACTTTTGTCCTAAGCCTATCGATTCTTGGTGGCGTTGCTGTCGTATCACCAATTACTCCAGCTAGTGCTGCTGGCCCGACTGAAATCACGTTAGCGCTTTGGGATGAAGTTCAAAAACCAATCATCCAACAATCAGTTGATAAATTTAATAAAGTTTACCGAACCAAGTACAAGGTAGTTATTAACTCAACACCTTGGTCTGAGTTCTGGACAAAATTGGATGCAACTCTTCCAACCGACAAGGCAACAGACGTCACATGGATGAATGTTTTCGTTCGAAAATATGCTGAAGGTGGAGTTCTAGAACCTTTGGACAAGTACATTGCAGCGGATAGATTAAACATGAATCAATACGTCCCTGGCCGTGTCTCTGCTTTCAAGGTCGGCGATAACCAATGGGCTCTTCCAAAGGGTATGGATGCAGTATTCGTTGCATACAACAAGGCAATTTTCGCAAAGTATGGAGTTCCACTTCCTAAGAAAAACTGGACATGGGACGATATGAGAAAAACTGCTGCTGCTCTAGCTGCTGCGCAAACTGCTGCGAAGAAGACCAACGAATATCCACTCGTGATGGAACTTGATGCACAACCTTCTTGGATTAACTTCCTGTACCAAGATGGCAACAGCTTCCTATCAGCTGATAAGAAGACGACCGCGCTAGGTACACCTGGTGGTATTGCAACCATTGAATCTGTAAAGGATTTGATGACTGACAAGCTCATGGCTCCTTACAACGTCCTCTCTGAAACCAAGGGAACTGATATTTTCTTGGCCGGTAACGCTGGAATGGTGTTTATTGGTTCATGGAAGGCAGCCGTCCTTGAAAAGTCAACACTTGGACAAGCCAAGAACATCGGTTTAATCCAGATGCCAAAGCGTGGTCTAAACAACCAGAGCGTTGCAGGCGGACTAGGTTATGCAATTTCTGCAAAATCTAAGAATAAGGCAGGAGCCTGGATGTTCATCAAATACATCACTGGCTTTAGCTCGATGTCCAATGAAGCACGCAATGGAATTGAATTCCCAGCGCGCGCAGATGCACAACGTGCGTACACAACTGGATTCCAAAACATTGATGCAAAGGTGATTGTTGCTGCGGCAAAGACATCCTTTGCTTATCCATCAAACGGTGTTCCAGCAACGACACAGCCAATGGTTGATGCCATTGCCTTGGTCCTCTCCGGAAAGGCGCCAGCAGCAGAAACGCTGAAAACTGCGGCGACTAAATCTCAAGGCCTATTGGATGCACTTAATAAAAAATAGGGCTAAGTCCGAGTAAGAGATAAAAGAAATAGTTTGAGGTGTTCAAAGGGTTACACCCTTTGAACACCTCAACTTTTACAGCCAAAGAAGGAGAAAAATGAAGAAGAAAAAGCAGAAGTACAACTACTCTGCATTCTTATTTATTGCTCCAATGGTCATAGGTATTGGTGTTTTTTACCTCTACGCTTTTTTCGAGAATATTTGGACAAGTTTTAACGACGTTGGAATCTTCGGAATGCGAACGTTTGTTGGCCTTGAAAATTACAGAACTTTGGCTGAAGATGAGATTTTCTGGAGAGCGCTGAAAAATACTGCGTTCTACGCAATTCTTGGAGTTCCTAGCATTGTGATCCTCTCCATCGGATTAGCTTGGATGCTTAATCAAAAGATTCCGGCTCAAGGCTTTTTTAGAACCGCCATATTTATACCGGCGATAACTTTGCCGGCAGCAATTGGATTGCTCTGGCGTTGGCTTTTCAACTCATCTTACGGATTGGTAAACAACATATTAGGGTGGTTTGGAGTACCACCGATTTTCTGGCTCAGCGATACAAATGTGGTGCGCTGGTCAATCCTGATAGTTCTTATCTGGGCATCTTTAAGTTATATGGTGATCATTCTGCTCTCCGGTCTTCAACGGATTCCTGGCGTGTATTACGACGCCGCTCAGGTAGATGGCGCCAATACTCGCCAAATTTTCTTCCGTATTACCTTGCCGCTACTCACGCCAACTATCTTCTTTGTTTCAGTTGTAACCATGATTGGCACCTTCCAAATATTTGATTTGATTTTTCTTATGATTCGGGCAGATACGGTCGGATACCAGTATGCAACTAGTTTGGTCACCTACTTCTACAACCAAGCATTTACCTTTGGTTTAAGAGGTTATGGCGCCGCTATTTCTGTTGTTTCACTATTCATCATCTTCGCAGTCACTGCAATTCAATTTAGAGTCCAAAAACGGTGGGTTAACTATGACTAGGAGATTGAGATGAAGTTGACTCGTTCTTATAAAATAGGCGTTATTGCTAGCCTAATTTTTGTCTCCCTGCTGATGGTTGGACCATTTATTTGGATGTTCATTACCTCTTTAAAGACCTATGACGAAACTATCCAGACACCTATGTTGTGGTTCCCAGAGAAAGCGCAGTGGATTAACTTCTCGTTGGTTGCTGAGAAATACCCATTTTTTACTCTCTATCTCAACACGCTAATTGTTGCTTTGGGCACAGTTGTTTCACAACTCTTATTCGCTTCTATGGCGGCTTACGCTTTTGCTCGTCTAAATTTTCCATTTAAGAATGTAATTTTCTTAGGGATGTTGGCTCTATTGATGGTCCCAAGTCAGATCTTTCTTATCTCGCAATTTAATATAATGGTTAAATTAAATCTGACTAATACGATTGAAGCGCTGATAATCCCTAACATGTTTACGGTTTTTGGCGTGTTCTTGCTGCGGCAATTCTTCGCAGCAATTCCGATGGAACTAGAAGATGCAGCAAGAATTGATGGAGCCGGTACATTCAGAATCTATTGGCAGATAATGATTCCGCTAGTAACACCTGGTCTTGTTGCGCTGGGTATTCTGACAATGATCGGCAGTTGGAAAGAATTATTGTGGCCTCTTATTGTTAATTCAGATATGGATAAGATGACCCTTTCTGCAGGCCTTGCTTATCTAATCGGGGAACACACAACCTATTACCAAGAGGTTATGGCAGGTGCAGTAATCAGCGTACTTCCAATGGTAATTATCTTTGCATTTTTCCAAAGGAAATTTGTTGAAAGTATCGCGCAAACAGGAATTAAAGGTTAAAGAAGGTTGCGAAAAGGAGAATCTGAAATGCGTAAGCTGCGAGTCGCTGCATTCATGCCACATCAAGATGACATGGAGGCGTTCGTCGGTGGAACCTTACTTAAATATGTCCAGCAAGGTCATCATGTCGATGTAGTGATCGCAATGGATGGGCGTCGTGGGCGCGGTGTTCTACCTGGTGATTTAACTTGGCAGGAGATCGTTGCTCTGCGAAAAGAAGAGGCAATCCGTGGCGCAAGTTATTTAGGAGTCACGCCAATCTTTTTGGGCATCGAAGATCATCGCTTAGTTGATGATCGTGCTTGTTACGATGTGGTGATCAATGAGATGGAACGTCTGAATCCGGATGTAATTTTTACAACCTCGCCCAACGATTACCATAACGACCATCGGGCAATATCGCGCCTAGTCGTAAACGTTGCATGGGCACCGGTCTTCTTCTCTGATACCAAAGCGAGCGTCAATTTTATTCCCGATTTTTACGTAGATATAACTCAACAGTTTGAGACCAAGCTAAAAATGCTTGGAGAGCATGTTTCGCAAATGAAACCAGGCTGGGAAGAGATGATCAGTACAGTAAATCGTTTACGCGGACTCCAATGTATGAAAGAGGAGATTAAGTACGCTGAAGGATTTCAGTTATACAAAAGACTTAATTGGGTTAAGGGTTACGAGTTGCTCCCGGAGGACACTTTTGAGTTGCCTATTCAAATAGTTCCTACAACAGAGCGAAATTGAGTTAATGGCTAAGAAGAAGCTCTGTGTTCTAGGTGGGGGAGGTGTTCGAAGCCTCTTTGTGGCAAGAACTATCGCTCGAGCTGCCGCAGAATTAAACCTAGGAAGCGTCGTTTTTTTCGATGTCGATGAGTTTAAATTGAACACATACGGGAAATTGGCCAAGGAAGTGGCCAGACGAATTTCGCCAGAGTTAGATTTCACGATTGAGACTGATGCTAGAAAAGCTATCGAAAATTCTGATTACATAATTACCACCATACGCGTGGGTGGAGATGCCTCCAGGTTGAAAGATGAGGAGATTATCTCCAGTTTAGGTTTACTTGCCCAGGAAACTACTGGAGCCGGTGGCTTCAGTATGGCGATGCGATCAATCCCAGTGATTTCTGCTTACTGTCAATTAGCCAAGGAAATTGCTGCACCCGGCCACATTATTCTCAACTTCACAAACCCGGCTGGGCTTGTTACGCAAGCACTTGTCGATCAAGGGTTTTCCGCTTTTGGAATCTGCGATTCCCCATTGGAACTAATTGGACAGTTAGCTGAGATATTAGATGTTTCTGGAGATCGTTTCAGTTGTAATTCGTTTGGTCTAAATCACTTGACTTGGTTCAATGATTTTAAGGTAGATGGAAAAAATGTTTCAAGCGAGGTTCTAAGTAACCCTGATCTATTTAAGAGCACCGAGATGCGCTTATTTGATCCAGAAATTTTAGATATTTCTGAAGGGCATCTGCTAAACGAGTATCTATATTTCTATCACTACAACAAAAAAGCGATTGAAATGTTTGAATCTTCCACCCATTCGCGTGGTGAGTTAATCGCCAGTGTTAATAAGACCATGAATGCTGAACTCTCTGCGGTGGATATCGAGTCAGATTTTGGTACCGCTCTAGAAATATTCTTTCGAAATTACAATATTCGCGAAAACAACTATATGAAGAATGAGTCTGGAAAGTCTCGCCCCAAGGTTCGTGAAGTTCCCTCAGTTGAAGAGTTTATCGACGGGAAGGATGAAGGAGGCTATGCGGGGGTGGCAGTTAATTTCATTAAGGCTTATGAGTCCTCCGCTCCGGCTGAAATGGTGCTCTCCACTAGAAATAATGGCGCAATCCATGAGCTCGCAACAAATGATGTCATAGAGGTTATGTGTACCGTTTCAAATAAAGCGGTAAAGCCAAGACCTCAACAGAACATCCCCAAAAATATCCTCAATTTGATCTCAACAATGAAAGAGTACGAACGTCTTTCAGTGCAGGCTATTTTGACTAAAGATAAGAAATTGGCAGTTAAAGCTTTACTGACTAATCCATTAGTATCAAATTTCGACTTGGCCACAAAGCTAGTTTCAGAGTTTGTAATTCTTAATGCAACAGGGCCTGGTGATTGGAAATGAAGCCCTTCACTTCAATTTTTGGCCAGATGAATGTTGATCTCATATTTCATGGCGTAGATGCGCTACCTGCCCTTGGAACTGAAGTCTTCGCTTCTAACTTTGCTATGTGTGTTGGCGGAGGACCGATTGTTATCCCATACCACCTTGCAAAGCTTGGGGTTCCAGCAGAGTTAGGCACGATCCTAGAAAGCGACTTTGAATCGTTTATTGCTCGTGAATTACTCACGCGAATTGATTACAAGAATATCTCAGAATTTAGCGTGGGCGCTAAAAGCCCTATCGTCTTCACTAGCGTCCTGACATCAAAAGAGGAACGCTCATTTATCTGTTTTAATGCAAATGTAAATGAAACAGCTTTGAGCGAACAGCAACTACTTGATTTTTATGATGGAAGTTCGGTAACGATTTTCCCCCATAATTTGGATGTGGCCAAGAAGTTACATGCTCGTGGGGTTGAGTTAATTTTGGATTCTTCATGGACCGATGACATTAATTTGAAAGATTACGCAGAAATACTTCCTTATGTGAAGTTCTTTACACCAAATAGCATTGAAGCACGAAGTATGTGCAATGAGCCAGATCTTTTGAAGTGCTTGGATATTCTCGAAAAGCACGTTGAGTTCCCCCTCATAAAAATGGGATTTAGTGGCGTCGTTACAAAACTAGAAGGCAAATACTTTCATATTCCACCTGTACGTACATTCAACTCTATTGATACAACGGGCGCAGGAGATAATTTCATCGTGGGAATTATTTATGGAATGTGGAAGAAATATGATCTCTTTAAAACCCTAAAGTGTGCAAATGTATTAGGGGGATTGTCTACTGAAGTTCTGGGCTGTTTTAGATCTGATCTAAATGAAGAAATGCTAAACGCTGAATTAGAAAATCATCCAGAAGTACATCAAGTATTTGATCAGCATGAATTTATGGAATGCACCAAACCTTACTAAACCATAGTGAGGCCCACAAAACTAACGCGGAGGTTATCTAATGCCAATTGATGATAAAGATGTAGAGCGAATCCTGATTGTTACAGCACATCCAGACGATCTTGATTTTGGCGCTGCCGGAACTATTGCGCAGTGGACGAGCAAAGGTATCCAAGTTAGTTATTGTGTTTGCACAAATGGTGATCAAGGCGGGGTTGATCCTGATGTTCATCGTGAAGAAATGCCTGTTATTCGTCAGCAAGAACAACGCGCTGCCGGAGAAGCTGTTGGTGTGAGCGATGTACATTTCTTGAATTACGTTGATGGAACTCTTGCCCCAACTCTAGAGTTGCGAAAAGATATTGTTAGAGTGATCAGAAAAGTTCGACCTCAGCGATTAGTTGTTCAGTACCCTGATCGCAACTGGGATCGTATATTTTCGAGTCACCCAGACCACATGGCGGCAGGAGAAGCTGCTATGCAGGCGGTATATCCAGATGCCGGTAACCCGTTCGCATTCCAGCATCTTTATAAACTTGAAGGGCTAGAACCTTGGTCCGTCAGCGAGGTGTGGGTTATGGGAAGTACGACTCCGAATCACTTCATAGATATAACTTCTACCTTTGATAAAAAGATGAAAGCTGTGAAGGCGCACGTGAGTCAAACTGCACATGCAGAAAATTTGGACGAGCGCATGCGAAGCTGGGCCGAAAGCTCTGCCGAGAAGGCTGGCTTACCTGCCGGCTCTCTGGTGGAGGCATTCATGGTTGTCTCAATAGTTTAGATAATTGGGAGAATGCACATGCCTGCCTTTCTAATGTACTCAGCCAAATGTTGAACCTTGAATTTGCTAGAGTTTGCAAATGAACGAGGTTAGAGAATTAGTCGAAAGCGACAAAGATCTCTGGCGGTCCTTATGGGGAGGGTATTTAGAATTTTACAAAGCAACCGCCCCAGAAGTTCAATATGAACTGACATGGAAAAGATTATTAGATAATCAATACAATCTTTATGGACTGGTAGCAGAAGTAGATGGAAAAGCATGTGGATTAGCCCATTATTCGTTCCAGAATTCAACACGGTCTCCAGTCAACTACTGTTACCTAGAAGATTTGTTTGTCGACCCAGAAATTCGTGGCAAAGGAGCAGGTCGAGCTCTTATTGATGCTGTTCAAGAAATTGCCATCAAGGCTGGCTCAAGTAGATTTTATTGGAACACTGATGCAACGAACGAAACAGCCAGAAAACTTTATGATTCCTACACCAAAGAATCCGGGAAAGTTCAGTACCGAATCCCGCTGAATCCAGAAAGATAAAATTGTCCGATGAAATTCATTATTTTCGTAATCGATGACCTGACTAATTCGGGAACTCCCTCAGAGATGACTGCAATCGATGCGTTCAATGATGGATTGCGCGCCAACGGTCAGTGGATATTTGCTGGCGGATTGAGTGCACCTTCGAATTCGAGCGTTATCGACAACCGTTTAGATGCAGGTATCGAGACTGATGAACCGTTATTTGAGTCAAAAGAAAACTTCAGTGGCTTCTGGTTGATCGAAGCCGCAAGTGCAGAAATCGCAAAAGAACTGGCATTTGCAGGCTCTAAAGCATGCAACCGTAAAGTTGAATTGCGTCCACTTCTTTAGCGATTTGTATCTAATGAAATTTATTAATCGTTTATTACCAGTTTTTGGTCTGATCATCGGCGCGTTGGCGCTAATTTCAGGTGAAGCCGATGATTCTCCCGGACTGCAAGGACTTGGGCTGGCACTTATTCTTTGGATCAACTATCGATTTTGGAAGAAAAGACAGCAAACTAAGGGGTGATTTTGACTGGTCTATGTATCAGTAATTGAGACTGAATGCCTAATTACTAGGCATGTTTTGATAGAGTCCAAACTATTAAGCGTTAGCTAGAGGAGTGCAAAATGGCTGAAAATTCAGGTAAGTGTCCAGTTGTCCACGGTTCAAATACCGAAGTTGGCGCATCTAATGTCAACTGGTGGCCTAAGAATTTAAATCTCGATATTTTGCATCAGCACGATACAAAATCGAACCCGCTCGGTGAAGATTACGATTATCACGAAGAGTTGAAGAGTTTAGATTTTGCAGCACTTAAGAAAGATCTTCACGCCTTAATGACAGATAGCCAGCCTTGGTGGCCAGCCGACTGGGGACATTACGGCGGGTTAATGATTCGTATGTCATGGCATGCCGCTGGAACATATAGAACTTCCGATGGCCGTGGCGGTGGCGGCACCGGAAATCTCCGCTTCGCGCCCCTTAACTCATTCCCAGATAACGTAAACCTAGATAAAGCTCGTCGCATTCTCTGGCCGATTAAGCAGAAGTACGGCAACAAAGTTAGCTGGGCAGATTTATTGGTTCTCGCCGGAACAATTGCTTACGAATCAATGGGACTCAAGACATTTGGTTTCGGTTTTGGACGCACAGATATTTGGCACCCGGAGAAAGATATTTACTGGGGCCCTGAGACTGAATTCTTGGCGCCAAGTGATGCCCGGTATAAGGATGTTAAAGATGCCAGCACCATGGAAAACCCATTGGCTGCCGTTCAAATGGGCTTGATCTATGTAAACCCTGAAGGCGTAAATGGAAAGTCTGATCCATTGCTAACCGCCCAACATGTTCGCGAAACATTTGCGCGTATGGCCATGAATGATGAAGAAACTGTTGCGCTGACTGCAGGAGGACACACAGTTGGTAAGGCGCACGGAAATGGTGATGCTTCACGTCTTGGACCAAGTCCAGAAGGTGCGGATATTCATGAGGCGGGTCTTGGTTGGATGAACCACACAACTCGCAGCATTGGTCGCGATACTGTTTCAAGTGGAATTGAAGGCGCTTGGACCACACACCCAACTAAGTGGGATGGTGGTTACTTTGAACTTCTCTTTAAGTACGACTGGGAGCTAAAGAAATCTCCAGCTGGTGCAACACAATGGGAGCCAATCAATATCGCTGAGGAAGATAAGCCAGTAGATGTTGAAGATCCATCAATTCGTTACAACCCAATGATGACTGATGCTGATATGGCGATGATCAAAGACCCAATTTATCTTGAGATCTCAAAGCGCTTCCATGCAGATCCTGCTTACTTCAGCGAAGTATTTGCACGCGCTTGGTTTAAATTAACTCACCGTGATCTCGGACCAAAGGTTAACTACTTAGGACCAGATGTTCCCAAGGAAGATTTAATCTGGCAAGATCCAATTCCAACAGGATCAACTTCTTATGATGTTGCAGCTGTTAAGGCAAAGATTGCGGCGACCGGAATTTCAGTTTCTGATCTAGTTGCAACTGCTTGGGATAGCGCTCGCACATTCCGCGGTTCCGATAAGCGCGGTGGCGCAAATGGTTCTCGTATTCGCCTTGCGCCACAGAAAGATTGGCAAGGAAACGAACCAGCGCGCTTGGGGAAGGTGCTTGCAGCACTTGAACCAATCGCTAAAGAATCAGGCGCAAGCATCGCGGATGTAATTGTCTTGGCCGGAAACGTAGGCGTGGAAGCTGCAGCAAAAGCTGCTGGGATTGAAGTTTCAGTTCCATTTGCACCAGGTCGTGGCGATGCAACTGCTGAGCAAACCGATGCGCACTCTTTCGCTCCACTTGAGCCAATCCACGATGCATTCCGCAACTGGTTAAAGCAGGAGTACTCAGCTAAGCCTGAAGAACTCCTTCTTGATCGCGCTCAATTGATGGGGCTAACCGCGCCAGAGATGACCGTATTAATGGGTGGCATGCGCGCACTTGGCACAAACTACGGCGGAAGTAAGCACGGTGTCTTCACAGAAAAAGTTGGAACTCTTAATACCGACTTCTTTAGCGTGCTAACCAGCATGACCTACATCTGGGAGCCAGCAGGCGAAAACCTTTATAACTTACGCAACAGAACAACTGGCGAAGTTAAATTCACTGCTACT
>Ga0079300_10001133_pt1 | contig 10452 bp, 10 predicted proteins | sample Wag4_2014_7_11_FD_74799 | JGI IMG/M metagenome (GOLD analysis project Ga0079300, IMG submission 74799) | Fresh water microbial communities from Ohio, USA - Utica-2 Time Series HT 2014_7_11 | ecosystem: Environmental > Aquatic > Freshwater > Water tank | place: USA: Ohio | collected 2014-07-11
CGCCATTCACGAGCAGGTTCTGACCAAGCGCCGCCGATGCCGATGCGGCGATCACCGCAATACCAGACGCCATCCGATTCATCGATTGATCCTCTCGCAGCAAGGCCACAGGGCGCGAGCGGGGAACGTCCTGCCGCGCGGGCATCGTGAGAAAGGCCGCAAGAATCACGAGCGGTGCGAAAAGCACCGTACTGACAGCGGCCACCCTCGAACTCGACGTGGGTGCCACTGGGCTGCCCATGGACGCGGACACCCGCATCCACTGCTCATCGCTGTAGTTCCGCCACTCCCCGCTCACTGCGCCACCAGCCTCTGCACATCCGCGATCGCCTCGTCCATCTCGCGCTCGGAGACGCCTTCGAGGGCGAGGAGCCAGCGCATCCAATCGCGGACCTTCGCCTGCGCGAGCCGCGCGGCGGGGCGGGCGCTCTCGGGCCGGAGGCCGAGTTCGCGGGCGGCGTCCTCGTAGGTGACGCCCTCGAGGAAGTGGCGCTCGAACACGGCCCAGGCGTAGGCCTTGCCGGCGGCGACCAGCTCGTTTCGCGCGCGCTCGCACGCCTCGCCGAGCACGCTGCGCGCCCACGCGCGCTCGAGCTCGCGGAAGGCGCGGGCGTCGTCGGGAGCGGCGAGCGCGTCGGCCCCCTGCTCATGCATCGCGTCGAGCGAGGCGCCATCGCGACGCTCGCGGCGCATGCGCGCGCGGCGCTCCTCGCGCAGGTAGAGCAGCATGCCGTTCGCGAGGAACCGACGCAGCGGCATCGCGCTCTCGAACCACTTGACGAGGTACTCGTCACGCGCGAGGCGGCTGGCGAAGAAGCCGTTGACGAGCGCCTCCGCGTCGTCGAGCCAGCCGAGGCTCGAGCCCTTGGCGTAGATGCGCAGCGGCTCGGCGTAGCGCGCCATGACGCGGGCGCGGAGTTCGGCGGCGACCGACGCGTCGCGCGGCGCCTCCATGACGCGCGTGGCGAGCCAGGTCCATTCGGTCGAGGGAAAGTGGTCGTAGTTCGTCCCAGCCATGCGTGTCTGCATGCCAAGAAGGCCTCGGGAGTGTCCAGCGGTGTGGATACTCGCCGAATCCGCGCGAAGTCGCCTGGATGACTTGGAGTCAGTCTGCGCGCGGGGTGCAGGGATCTCCGCATGGATCGGCCGAAATCGTCCGATATACTCGGCCGCATGGCGCCCGCTCGTCCAACTCCGCCCGATGCCACGATCGCTCGCGTGGTCGAAGCGGCGCTCCTCGCCGCCTCGCCTTCGACGCGCTGCGTCGCCTGCTGGGTGTTCGGTTCACGGGCGGGCACTTCGTTTCAACGCGACAGCGATCTCGATCTCGCGGTGCTCTGCGAGGGAACGCTGACCGATGTGCAGGCGTTCGAGGCGGCTCAGATGGTTGCGTCGGAGCTCGCGCTCGATGTCGACCTAGTCGATCTCCGCCGGGCATCGGGCGTGCTCGCGATGGAGGTCGTTCACAGGGGCCGGCGCATCCTCTGCCGCGACGAGTTCACGACGGAGCTGTACGCGACGACCTGCTTCTCGGAGTATGTGTCGTTCAGTGAAGCGCGCGCGCCCATCGTGGAGGACTTCCTTCGCGCACGGAAGGCGGTCTGATTGCCTCCGAACGATGTGCTCCTCAACAAGGCGACGACGATCGAGCGCTGCGTGACGAGGGTGCGCACGGAGCGGGCGCGTCAGCCCGATGACGCACTCGCGCAGACCGTCGAGGATTCGATCGTGCTGAACATCCAGCGCGCGTGCGAGGCCTCGATCGACGGGGCGATGCATGTGGTGCGGCTCCGCGAGCTCGGTGTCCCCCAGGATCGCCGCGACGCATTCCGTCTGCTCGCCGAGGCGGGGATCATCGATCCGACGCTCTGCGGCGCACTGCAGCGCATGGTCGGCTTCCGCAACATCGCGGTCCATGACTACCAGCGAATCGCGCGCGCCGTGATCGATCACATCGTCCTACACGGGCTCGACGACCTGCTCCGCTTCGCGCGGGTCCTCTGCGCCCTCTGACGCGGCGCGGCGACTACACTGCCCGCCCCATGGCCAAGAAGTCGACCTCCGCCGCCCGGACCGCCGTCAAGAACGCCCCCGCCGCAACCACCGAGCAACTGCTCCTCGGCATCCCCCTCAAGGGCTACGCCGCGCGGCGCGAGCAGGTGCTCAAGTCGCTCAAGGACTCGGTCGCGCTCGTGTTCGCGGGGGACATGGACGCGAGCATCCACGGCGAGTTCCGCGCGCATCCGCACTTCCAGTACCTCACGGGCATCGTCGACGAGCCGGGCGCGGTGCTGCTGTTCGACCCGCTGAATCCCGTCGAGGCGCGGCGCACGATCCTGTTCCTGAAGCCGCTCAACCCCGAGCTCGAGAAGTGGGACGGCTTCCGCGAGGAGATCTCGTCGAAGCTCAAGGCGAGGTACGGCGTGTCGACGATCATGCGCACGACCGCGTTCGCGCGGTTCCTGCTCGAGGCGACGAAGCGCGCGAAGCGGTTCGCGCTGCTGCATCCGCTGGCGGCGCACACCGCGCCGGTGTCGCCGGACCTCGATGTGTTCCGGAAGAGCGCGGAGCGCATCCCGGGCTCGTCGTTCGTCGACCACACGCAGATGCTCGCGGTCATGCGTGCGGCGAAGTGCCCGTTTGAGATCGCGCTGATGCAGCGCGCCGCCGACATCACGGCGAAGGGCTACGACGCGGTGCTTTCGGGCCTCAAGCCCGGCATCACCGAGTTCGACGTGCAGGAGCTCGCCGAGCACGGCTACCGCGCCAACGGCTCGCGCAAGCCCGCGTACCACACGATCGCGGGCGGCGCGTTCAACGCGACGGTGCTGCACTACCACGGCAACCGCGAGCCGCTCAAGGACGGCGACCTCATCCTGCTCGACTCCGGCGCCGAGTACATGGGCTACGCGTGCGATGTCACGCGCACCTTCCCCGTGAACGGCAAGTTCACCAAGCGCCAGCGCGAGATCTACGAGATCGTGCTCGAGGCGCAGCTCGCGGCGATCGCGGCGACCAAGGCGGGCACGACCTTCGCGGCGATCGACAAGGCCGCGCGCGACGTGATCACGAAGGCGGGCTACGGCGACGCGTTCTTCCACGGCTGCGGACATCACCTCGGGCTCGAGGTGCACGACATCACGCCGGAAGGGCCGATCCCCGAGAACGCGATCATCACCATCGAGCCGGGCATCTATCTCCCGGGCGAGAACTTCGGCGTGCGCATCGAGGACGACATCCTCGTGACCAGGAAGGCCGGCGGCGTGAACCTGACCTCGGCCATCCCGAAGACGGTCGAGGCGATCGAGCGCGCGATGCGCTGAACGCGTTCTTGACCGCGGCTGAACGCCTCGGCGACGACGCGTGCGCACCATGCCTCGATGCACGGACGCTCCACGCCATCGCACACCACCCCGACGCGGGCCGCGGCGCCGCCGCTCGGGCGCGCACTCCTGCTGACCGGGTCGATCGGCTCCGGCCACACCCGCGCCGCGGAGGCGGTCGCCGAGGCGATGCTCCGCAGCGGCGGCGCCGATTCGGCGCTGGTGGTCGATGTGCTGGCGCACGCGAACGCGCCGTTCCGCGCGCTGTACCGCGACGCGTACCTCTCGCTGATCGAGCGCGCGCCGGGCGCGATCGGCTGGCTCTACCGCACGAGCGACACCACCGGCGGCGGCGCGGCGCGGCGCACCGTGCAGCGCTGGGCGCTCGGCCGGCTGCGGGCGATGCTCGCGCGCGAGCGGCCCGACACCATCGTGTGCACGCACTTCCTCGCGGCGGAGCTCGTGTCGGGCATGGTCGAGCGCGGCGAGTGGAGCGGCACCTTCGCGGTGGTGGTGACCGACCTCGACGCGCATGCGATGTGGGCGGTCTGCCCGCGCGCGGACCTCTGGTTCGTGGCGCTGCCCGAGACGGTGGAGATCCTGGTGGGCAAGGGCGTTCCGCGCGACCGCATCGCGGTGACGGGCATCCCGATCGCCGGTGCGTTCAGTGCGCGCCTTCCGTCCCGCGCCGAGCTGCGTGCGCGGTTCGGCCTGCCGACCACGGGTCCGATGCTGCTGGTGTCGGGCGGCGGGGTCGGGGTGTCGCTGCTCTCCTCCACGCTGGAGCAGCTTCTGTCGATGCCGGTCGACTGCGGCGTGGCGCTGGTCTGCGGCAAGAACGCGCGCCTTCGGCGGGATGCCGAGGCGGTGCTGGCCGCGGCGGCTCCGGGGCGCGTGCGCTGCACCGTGCTCGGATTCACCGACCGCATGCACGAGCTCATGCACGCCGCCGACCTCGCGGTCGGGAAGCCCGGCGGACTGACCTCGAGCGAGGCGCTCGCATGCGGGCTCCCCATGGCGATCGTGCATCCCGTGCCCGGGCAGGAGGAGCGCAACAGCGACCACCTGCTCGAGTGGGGCGTGGCGATCCGCCTCAACTCGCCCGAGACCTTCGGCTGGCGCATCGCGACGCTGCTCGGGGACGGCGCGCGGCTCGACCGCATGCGGCAGGCCGCGCGGATGCGCGCGCGTCCGTTCGCGGCCGACGCGATCGTGGACGAGCTCCGTCGCCTGCGCGGCGCGCCGGTGTCGGCGCCCGCACCGGCCCCGCAGCAGGTCGCCCACTTCACGCCCCGGCTCGCGCGCACCGACGACGCGCCGTCACTCGAGCAGGGCGGGGAAGAACTCGTGCAGCGTGAGCAGCACCAGTGACCACGCGACCGGCGACGCGCTGACCACGATCGCCGTGACCGCGAGGAAGCGACCCGCGCTGCGCCGCAGCCGCGCGAGGATCTCGCACACCACGATCACCCACATCATGAGCGCGAACTTGAACGCGACCGCGCCCTGCATGCCCCACTCGTCGATCACGAGCGCGGCGAGCGGGTTCACCTCGATGCCGCCGCGGTCGAGGATCTTCCAGGTGAGCATGATGTCGAGGCTCGACACGAAGATGATCCACACGTACGCGTTCTGGAAGTGCATCTCGGGCGCATGCGCGAACCCGAGCGGATCGGGCGTGAACGCCGCGCCGCACTCGGGGCAGCGCGCGGGGCGCCTGACCTCGTGCCGCCCGACCGCGTAGCCGCACCCGGGACAGCACCCGTAGCGCGCGCGGCGGCGGCGGCGGAACTCGATCGGCCCGGCGATCGCGCACCACGACACCGTCGCCCAGAAGAGCACGTCGAGCAGGATGCCGACCGCGAGCGGCCGCAGCGGCACCAGGATGTGCATGCCGTGCACCATGCCGATGTGCGCGTTCCAGTGGAACTCGGGCATGCCCTCGTATCCGCCCGCGAACTCGCCGGTCGGCGTGCTCGAGAGCGCGCCCGCGGGAGCGGCCCCCGCGCGCGGCGCGCGGTACCAGGCCTCGCTCGCGAAGGCGCGGAACGGCCAGCCGGCGAGGCCGGTGTCGATGCGTCCCCACGACGCGCGCTGCTCGGTCGGCGGCGTGCGCACGATGCTCGCCGGTGCGCGCCGCGCGCGGCCGTTCGAGTCCTCGAGCCGCCCCTCGGGCCAGTGGGTGTGTGCGGAGTCGGAGGCGTCCTCGCGGGCTTGACCGCGGGCGTCCTCGCGGGCTTGACCGCGAGCGTCCTCGCGGGCTTGACCGCGAGCGTCCTCGCGGGCTTGACCGCGCGCCGGCTCGCGGGGCAGCGCGATGTACCAATCCGAGAACGCGCTGCGCCGGACCTCGAGCGTCGGTCCTGCGCCGGAGAACGAGCCGTCGACGCCCGCGCCGCTGGTCGACGCCGCCGCCGCCGGCCGCCACATGCTGATCGGCGCGTTCGCCGGGCCGATCCCGCGCGACGCCAGCAGCAGCGGCAGGCCCCACGACATGAACAGCGTGATCGCCACCCCGCTCAGGAGGTACGGCCAGGCCTTCGCGAACCATCGCGCGAGGCGCGGACGCCAGGGTTCGGCGTGGCGCGGATGCATGGGGGCACTATCGCAGGCGCCGCCGGGAGTGCAAACATCGGTCCGCGCGCGAGTACGCGAGCGGGCGTCCGAGCAGGCACGCGAGCAGGCACATGCGCTCCCACGCACGAGCGCCAGCCCGATGCCATGAAGAGGCAAAAACCCACGGCCCGCGTCTGTCACGCGGGCCGTGGGCGCTGCAATCGGATGCCCTGTCCGTTCCAAGGCGTCCGCGATGGGTCTGGCGGCGAAGAGAGGGCCCAGGCGATCAGCGGCGACGTCCGCGACCGGCGAGTCCGGCGAGTCCGAGCAGCGCGATCGCGCCCGGGGCGGGCACGCCGAGCGCGGTGCCGATCGAGCCCGTGTCGCCGCTGCTCGCATAGGTGACCTGGGTGCCGAGCGTGCCGACGCTGCTGACCACGCCGTTGTAGGACGGGTCGATCACGCCCGCGCCGTCGTAGCCGTAGAAGAAGCTCGAGCCCGAGGTGGCCACGCCGAAGGTGACCGAGGTGATCAGGGTGCCCGCCGAGTCGAACAGCGAGACGCCGTCGCCGCCCGACGAGAAACCGACGCCCGAGCCGCTGTAGTAGCCGACCGACACGCCGCTCAGGCCCCAGAAGGTGTTGAACGAGGGAAGACCCGCGCCCGCCGCCGACTCGATGAACACGATGCTCTGGCCCGCGGCGATCGAGGTGATGCCGTTGAGCGCGACGGCGACAGCGAAGTTCACCGAGCCGTCATCCATGCGCCAACCGGTCAGGTCGACGGCCGACGAGCCGTAGTTGGTGATCTCGAACCAGTCCGGGGTCGGCAGGCCGCCGCCGTTGCTGGAGCTCATGACCTCGGTGATGCGGAGATTGGCGTGGGCCGACGACGCGACGATCGCGCTGCACGCGGCAGCGGCAAGCAGGGACTTCATGGAACACCTCTGGAAGACAGGGAACAGGGATGGGGAGACACGCCGGCTGGACACCGGCGGTGGCGAGGGAAGCCACAGGCGGGACACTACGGCTCGGATGTTGCGGTTCCGCAAAGGCTCGGCTCAGGTTCGCCTTGCCTGTGTTCAGACTCCCGCAGCCACTCCGGCGCCCGCGCGCGGCGCGAGATGCGCGAGCAGCACCTCGGCCACCCGCCGCCAGCCCTGCGTGCGCGCGTGCGCGAGGCACGAGGCGCGCGGCACCGCGAGTGCGCGCGCCGACGCGGCGACGAGGTCCTCGTCGAGCGCGCCGTTGACGCCCTCGCGCACCACATCGATCGGCCCCGTCACGGGATACGCCGCGACCGGCACGCCGCAGGCGTTCGCCTCGAGCATCACCACCCCGAAGGTGTCGGTGCGGCTCGGGAAGACGAACACATCGGCCGCCGCGTAGTGGGCGGCGAGCTCCTCGCCGAAGCGGTAGCCCGCGAAGCGCACCTCGGGATGGCTCCGCTCGAGCCGCGCGCGCTCGGGGCCGTCGCCGACGACCACCTTCGACCCCGGCAGCGGCGCGGTGACGAAGGCGTCGATGTTCTTCTCGCGCGCGACGCGCCCGGCGTAGAGGTGCACCGGCCGCGGCAGTTCGGCGAACAGCGAGGTCGTGCGCGGACGGAACAGCTCGGTGTCGACGCCGCGGCACCAGGTCTGCGCGCGGGCGATGCCGTGCGCGCGCAGCTGCTCGGTCACCTGCTGGGTCGGCGCGAGGGTCGCGCGCGCGCCGCCGTGGAACCACTTCATGAAGCGCCACGTCACCGCCGGCGGCAGCGCGAAGTAGCGCTTCATGTACTCGGGGAACTGCGTGTGGTAGCTCGTCGTGTACGGGATCCCGCGCGACTCGCAGCGGCGGCGCGCCTCGAACCCGATCGGCCCCTCGGTCGCGATGTGCACCGCGTCGAACGCGCGCTCCATCGCCGCGCCCACGATCCTCCACGGCGCGAGCGACAGGCGGATCTCGTGGTAGCGCGGCGCCGCGACCGTGCGCCCGAGCCCGGGATGCATCACGTCGACCTCGTGTCCCATCGCCTCGAGCTCGCGGATCGTCTGCTGCCAGGTCCGCACCACCCCGTTCACCTGCGGCGACCACGCGTCGGTCGCGAGCAGGATCCTCACTGGGCGATCCTCATCTGGACAGCCAAGTGGTTGAACGCGATCGCCGGCTCGAGCCAGGGATCGGCCTCCTCGGAATCGTCGCCCGAGCCCTCGCGCGCGATGCGGCCGTCGGCGTGCTCGGCGAGCGCCGTGCAGCTCTCGACCCAGTCGCCGCAGTTGAGGTACTCGATGCCGTCGATCGCGCGCTGCTCGGCCTTGTGGATGTGCCCGCAGACGACGCCGTGGAAGCCGCCGCGGCGCGCCTCGGTCACCAGCGCGGTCTCGAAGTTCGAGATGAAGTTGCAGGCGCTCTTCACGCGCGCCTTGATCGCCTGCGACAGCGAGTCGTAGGGCAGGCCGACGAGCGACCGCGCGCGGTTGTACCAGCGGTTCACGCGCAGCAGCATCTCGTATCCGACCGCGCCGGCCACCGACAGCAGCCGCGAGTGGCGCACGACGAGGTCGAACTTGTCGCCGTGGGTGACGAGCAGGCGCCGTCCGTCGGCGGTCTCGTGCACCGCGTCCATCGCGATGCGGATGCCGCCGAAGACCAGGCCGCAGAACTGCCGCGACGCCTCGTCGTGGTTCCCCGGGACGTAGGTGATGCGCGTGCCCTTGTGCGACATCTTGAGCAGGCGACGCAGCACGGTGTTGTGCGAGTCGGGCCAGTACCAGCGCTGCTTGAGGCGCCACATGTCGATGATGTCGCCGACGAGGAAGATCTCCTCGCACTCGACGTGCTTGAGGAACCTCGCGAGCTGCTCGGCCTGGGCGCCGTTCGAGCCGAGGTGGCTGTCGCTGATGAAGAGTGTCCTGTAGCGCGCCTTCATGCGTCGAACCTCCTGTGCCGCCGGTCCTTGGCGGCGTGGACGCGGAAAGCATCGGCCGCCCGTGTTCAGGCCCGGACAATCCGGCGTGAAGGCGCGGTGAGGGGTGCGTGAGAAGCGCGAGAGGGCGCCGCGGGGACGGGAGCGCGCGGCTGAGATCCGGGGTCGCGCGAGGGGTATTCTCACCCCCATGACCACGCCACGCGCCGACGAGCCGACGACGACGAATCCCGAACCGAGCGCCGGGGCGTGGCGGCGGCGTGCCTCGCGCGTCGCGTTCGGCTTCCTGGTGCTTTGCGCGGTGCAGGGCACCGTCCGCGCGCTCATCCACATGCTCGCCCCCGACGGCGGCGCGCAGTCGATCGCGGGCCTCGATGTCGACGTCGAGGGCGGCCGGAACCTCATCGCGATCTTCGGCCAGTGGGGCGCCGTGCAGCTGCTGCTTGCCCTCATCTACTGGGCGGTCATCCTGCGCCACCGCCAACTCGTCACGCTCATGCTCTGGGTGATCGCGCTCGACCAGCTGCTCCGCTGGTTCGAGGGGCAGATCAAGCCGCTGGTCGTGAGCGCGCCACCGCCCGGCGCGTGGGCGACGTGGATCATGGGCCCGCTCTCGGTGCTCGCGCTGGCGCTCGCGATCTGGGGCGCGCGCGGCACGAGGCGGGGTTAGGCAAGGGCGGAGATATCCAGGGCGTGGTCAGACCACCCGGTCGTCGGTCGCGATGTTGAACGCCGGCGCGAGGTTCACCTGCACCAGCTTCGCGCCGACCTTCTCGGCGTGCACGGCCTGCGCGGTGTCGGGATCGACGTAGTCCGAGTGGCAGGACGCCTTCTCGCCGGACTCCGCACCGACGGCCTTCTTCGTCTTCGACGCGAGCTTGTGGATCTCGTCGGGGCTCAGCACGCCGCGCTTCGCGAGGATCTCCTGCTGCTCGGGCGTGAGCGCGGCGCTCTTGACGGGCTTGCCGCGCTGGTACTCCTCGTCCTTGCCCGAGGCGAATTCCTGGATCTCCTTCGAGATGCGCACGCTGCACCAGTCGTGGCCGCACATCGCGCAGAAGTCGGTGTCGACGTCGAGGTCCTCGTCGTGATACGCGCGCGCGGTGTCGGGGTCGAAGCTGAGCTCGAAGTGCTTCTCCCAGTTGAGCGCGGCGCGGGCCTTGGTGAGCTCGTCGTCGCGGTCGCGCGCGCCGGGGATGCCGAGCGCGACATCGGCCGCGTGGGCGGCGATCTTGTAGGCGATGCAGCCCTGCTTCACATCGTCCTTCTTGGGGAGGCCGAGGTGCTCCTTGGGCGTGACGTAGCAGAGCATGCTCGCGCCGTGGTAGCCGGCGGCGGTGGCACCGATGCAGCTCGTGATGTGGTCGTAGCCCGGGAAGATGTCGGTGACGAGCGGACCGAGCACATAGAACGGCGCACCGTGGCAGAGGCGGCGCTGCAGCTTCATGTTGAACTCGATCTGGTCGAAAGGCACATGGCCGGGACCCTCGATCATGACCTGCACGCCCATGCGCCACGCGCGCTCGGTGAGTTCGCCGAGGGTCTCGAGCTCGGCGAGCTGCGCGCGGTCGGTCGCGTCGGCGAGGCCGCCGGGGCGCAGGCCGTCGCCGATCGAGAAGGTCACGTCGTGGCGGCGCATGACCTCGCAGATCTTCTCCCAGCC
>Ga0079300_10001146_pt1 | contig 10404 bp, 9 predicted proteins | sample Wag4_2014_7_11_FD_74799 | JGI IMG/M metagenome (GOLD analysis project Ga0079300, IMG submission 74799) | Fresh water microbial communities from Ohio, USA - Utica-2 Time Series HT 2014_7_11 | ecosystem: Environmental > Aquatic > Freshwater > Water tank | place: USA: Ohio | collected 2014-07-11
CGCCACCGGAATGACCCACAGGTCCAGCGCATCGAGCACGGTCCGCGCATCGATGGCGGCGCGCGGCTCCTTGGCGAATCGTTCGGCGATGCCTGCAGCGACCAGGCTCCCCGAGCGGTGCCAACCATCGAGTCCGGCCACGATGAGCACCGAGGGCACGGGCACCTTCCGCCTCGGCTCCTTCGTCACGCGCAGCGCGTGGATCGCCCGCCCGGCCGTGCTCGTGCCGATCGATGAGAGCGTGACCTTGCCGTCGGTCGAGTTCGGGAGCTGACGAAGCGCCTGCTCGAACGCTTCGAGCGAAGCAAGTTCGCCGAAGGTGGTGGCGGGCGCCGCAGGCTTGGCCGGCTCCGTGGGCGGGGCCGCGGCCGGCGATGGTGCGGGCGCCTGCTCCGGCGGCTGTGCAGGCGCCGCCGCATCCTGCAGGAGGACAAGCCGGAGCACGACGAGCGCGGAGGTCAGCATGGGGAGTCCCTTCTTCACATGTCCTGCGAGAGCGTCGCGTCATCCATCAGGTACAGACCGACCAGCCAGCGCTCCATGACGTAGGGCTGCACGCGGAAGATGCCGGTGATGGACGCGAACCGGATCTGGTGCTTCAGGCCGACCTCGACGGGCGTGGCGAGCTTGACCTCGACCGCGTCATAGGGTGACGGCGGCACGCCGATGCAGCAGCCATCCCACTGGTTGAGCATGGCGAGCAGCTCGTCGGATTCCGTCGACACGATCGGGAACGCGATGTACCCCGCGATCGTGACCCACTTGCCGTGCAGCATGGCGATGCGCTGGGGGATGACCTTCTCGCTGAGCCTGGGGACGTACGTGTTGGAGCTGCTCTGCAGGAGGTCCCACGAGACCTCGTACGGATCCTCCTTGGTCCCCGCGCCGCGGATGATGAAGTTGCCGTCGGCGACGATCTCGCCATCGTCCATCTTCAGCATGCCGGCCTTGACCGTGGCATCCTCGATGCGGGCATCGAGCCCGATCGAGAGGCCGCCTTCGGGTGCCTTCTCCGGTTCGCGTGCGGGCGCGCCCGCGGCAACGGCGGCGTCGGCCTCGCGCACGGCGTCACGGCTCGTCGGCGTCGAACCCCCGCGCATCGGCAGGTCGATCGAACGCCCGACCGTGTTCACCGCGTCCATGGCCGGCGTCGCATCGCCGCCCTCGGGCGCCAGGAGGATCCAGGCGCCGGCGGCGAGGAGCAGGGCAAGCAGCGTCCAGAAGAGCTTCATGGTCCGTCCTCGGGATCAGCCCAGTGGACGCAGGCCCTGCACGACCGCCGTGCGGTACGCACGCAGTGCAGGCACGATGCCCGCTGCGCAGGCGAGGAAGGTCGCCGCAGCCGTGCACAGCACGATCGTCCTCAGGTCCATGGTCGGATCGATCACGAGGCCGACGCGGCGCTGGAGCTCGGCGCTCGCGACGGTGCCGAAGACCGCGGCGAGGGCGATGCCCAGGCCGGAACCGAGCAGGCCGATGATCGCACTCTCGGCCAGCACGAGCCCGAAGACGCGGCCCTGGCTCGCGCCCAGCACGCGCAGGATCGCGACCTGCCGACGACGCAGGTCCATGCTGTTGTAGAGCGCCAGCATCAAGCTGAGCGCACCGGCCACCATGACCGCCACGGCCATGGCGATGAACAAGGTGTCGACGCCGCTGACGATCTCGAAGAGGCGACCGACCTGCTGGGCAGGCTGCGCCACGGTGAAGGGGAACTGCCTGCGGAGCAGGTCGAATGCCACCGGCAGCGCGCTGCTGACCTGTTCGCCGGGTCGGGTCGGCACGCGCAGCAGGATGCCCGTGATCAACTTCTCGCTGTCGCGCAGGTCCTCGGGATCGACGTGCAGGTGGCCATGGTCGTCCTCGCCTGGGTTGGCCGCGGCGGCTTCCTTCAGGCGTGATTCCTCGGCGTGCACGCACCACCCGGTCTCGAGGCTCGTGAAGATCGCACGGTCATGCGCGCTGCCGGTGGGCGCGAGGATGCCGACGACCTCGACGGGGTGGTCCTCGTGTTCGTGCGCCGCTTCGCCGCTGGCGGTCCCCACGCCGTGGGCCAGCACCAGCTCGGAGCCGACCTTGAGGCCGTGCAGTCGTGCTGCCTCGGCGCCGACCACCGCTTCATACGGCGCCTCGAAGCCCTTGCCGGCGACGAACGTCCAGGGCTGGCCCAGCACCGGCTCGAAGTTCGTGAAGAACTCCTTGCTCGTGGCCATCACGGGCGAGCCACGGAAACTGTCGCCCAGCTGCGTCGGGATCGTCCACGACCATGGGAACGCCTCCCGGATCTTCATGTACGCGGCCCAGTCGATCGGCTGCGAGGGGGCGTTGGCGTAGAACATGCCGTTGAGCACGGCGACGAGTGGGCTCGTGTCGGCGCTCACGAGCAGGTGCGCGTTGCCTGTGCCGCGCCGGAACGCCGCGCGACCCGCATCCCGCATGGCCAGCAGCACGAGCAGCAGCGCCACGCTCACGGCGACCATCGTCACCGTCACCGTGGTCGAGAAGCGGCGCAGCGACAGGCTGCGCAGGACGATCGTGAAGTCGGTCATCGCGCTGCCTCCGTGGTGCCCAGGTCGATCACGCGGCTGAAGTGCGCGCGCAGCGTCGGGTCGTGGCTCGTGCACAGGAGCGCGGCGCCGTGATCGCGGCACGCGCGCTGCAGCAGACCGATCGCCGTCGCTGCATTCGCCGGGTCAAGGCTGGCGGTGGGCTCGTCGGCCAGCACCAGGGTCGGACGGCACGCGAGCGCCCTCGCCACGGCCACGCGTTGTTGCTGGCCCACGCTCATCGTCTCGACCGCCTGCTCCGGGCGCTCGATGCCCAGTTCGCCCAGCAGGGCGCGGGCCCGCGACTCGTGCGTGGCGGCCGGCACCGAGCTGAACATCATCGCGACCATCAGGTTCTCGATCGCCGAGAAGCCGTGCAGGAGGTTGAAGGTCTGGAAGACCATGCCGATCGATGCACCACGGAACGCGTCACGCGCGGCACCGCGGAGCGAGCTGATCGGCATGTCCGCCACCGCGATCGAGCCCGCGTCGGGATCCTCCAGCCCCGCGACCAGGTGCAGGAGCGTGCTCTTGCCTCCGCCCGAGGGCGCGACCAGCAGGGCTTGCTCACCCTGGGCGAGCGAGAGCGATGGAACGGAGAGCCTGAAACCACCCGGACGGGCGAGTTCAAGACCGGTGATGGAGAGGGCGTTCACGGCGAACGGATGGTAGCCACCTAGCCGACGTCGGCCAGCCCGAGCGCATCGCCGTAGGTCGTCATGAGCTTGCGGCGCAAGCGCGCATCGGAGGGGTCAGCGAGCGTGGGGGAGGCATCGATCGCGTGCTGGGCTTCGTCGCGAGCCGCGACGAGGAGCGCGGTGTCACGCGTGAGGTCGGCCACGCGCAACGGCGGGAGCCCGCTCTGCCGCGTCCCGAAGAACTCGCCCGGGCCACGGAGCTTCAGGTCCTCCTCGGCGATCTCGAAGCCGTCGGTCGTGCCCGCCATGGCGCGGAGCCGTCGCTCGCCGTCATCGGCCGTGGGATCGCCGATGAGCACGCACAGGCTTGCCTTCGATCCGCGTCCGACGCGTCCCCGCAACTGGTGGAGCTGCGCAAGTCCGAACCGCTCGGCGTGCTCGACGATCATGACGGTGGCGTTGGGAACATCCACGCCCACTTCGATCACGACCGTGCTGACGAGGACCTGCGTGCGCCCATCCTTGAAGGCACCCATCACCGCATCCCGTTCCACGGCGGTCAGGCGCCCGTGCATCTGGCCGATGGCGAGGCCGGCGAACGGCCCGGTCGCCAGCGCCGCGGCGTGGCCTGCGACGTCGGCCAGGCCCTGGTCGCTCTCCTCGACGGCCGGGACCACCACGTACACCTGCTCGCCACGATCGATGCGCGTGCGTGCATACGCGTAGACCTCGTCCGAGCGTGAACGCGGCATGACGCGCGTGGCGATCGGTTGCCTGCCGGGCGGCAGCGCCCGGATCGAGCTCACGTCGAGGTCGCCGAAGAGCGTGAGCGAGAGCGTGCGCGGGATCGGCGTGGCGGTCATGACGAGCATGTGCGGCATGTGGCCATCGCCCTTGGCACGCAGTGCGGCGCGCTGCTCGACGCCGAAGCGGTGCTGCTCGTCGATCACGGCCAGGGCCAGGCTCCGGAACTGCACGCCCTCGCCCAGCAGCGCATGCGTGCCGATCGCCAGGTCGACCTGGCCACCGGCGAGTGCGGCATTGGCCTCGGCGCGCTCGCGCGCAGGGAGCGAACCCGTGACGAGGCGACACCGGACGCGGCTGTCGCGCATGAGCGACACCACGTTGCGGTAATGCTGTTCCGCCAGGAGCTCGGTCGGTGCCACGATCACGGCTTGATGGCCGTGGGCGATCGCCAGCAGTGCGGCGTAGAGCGCCACCGCCGTCTTGCCCGAGCCCACGTCACCCTGCACCAGCCGGTTCATCGGCGCGGTGCCCGCCAGGTCGTGGGCGATCTCGTCGCACACCGACTGCTGGTCGGGCGTGAACGTGAACGGGAATCGACCGACGATGGCGACGTGGATCGAGTCTGTCCGCGGCAACGCGTGGGCCCGTTCCTGGTGGCGGGCCTGCCAGCGCCGCATCGCGAGGCCCAGTTGGAGCAGCAGCAGTTCATCGAAGGCCAGTCGCGCCCGGCCGCGTTCGGCCTCCGCGGCGTCGGCGGGCAGGTGCACCATGCGGTACGCCTCGGCCAGCGTCGGCAGTCCACGGCGTGACACGATCTCCGCGCGTACCGGATCGTCGATGGACGGAAGTGCGTGCGGCAGGGCGGCCTTGACGAACGACTCGATGCGCAGGCTCGAGAGTTCCTCGGTGGCCGCGTACACCGGGCGCAAGCGGCCGGCGATCGGTGCATCACCCTCGCTCGGCGCCTCGTCGCGCCAGCGCGGATTGCTCATTTCCACGTAGCCCGCCCGGCTCTTGGCCTTGCCCTGCGCCACCCCGCGCAGCCCGGGCCGCAGTCGCCGCGCGATCCATGGAGCGTTGAACCACACCAACCGCACGCTGCCGGACTCGTCCTCGAGGGTCGCCTCGACCCGTGGCCGCCGACCAGGGATATGGCGGACCGCGGTGATCATGCCGCGTGCGCTCATCTCGCCGACGACGCCATCCTCACGCGCGCTCGCCCGGGCCTCCTCGGCGGTGCGCTCGCCCAGGTCCTGCTCGTAGCGGATCGGCAGGTGGCGCACGAGGTCGGCGACCGTGCGGATCCCCAGCGACCGCAGGCTCGCCGCCACACGGTCGGCCACGCCCGGCAGGGCGGTGACGCCGGACTGGAGCGTGATGGCGGCATCGCCTGCGTGCATCGTCCGTACCATACCCCTGTGGCACGGAAGCCCTTCGATCCCAGCCTTGCGCACGGCGCGCTCTTCCGGCAGCAGCCGGATGATGCCGCGGCGACCGGCGCCAACGCCCTCGCTCCGGGTGATGCGCGCGACGGGGCATCGGCAGCGCTGTCCGTCTCCGGACTGGTCGCGCGCATCAAGGAAGCGCTCCGGCTCGGGGTCCCGGGAACGTTCACCGTCCGCGGGGAGCTCGGCCGCATCAGCCGCACGCAGCACCTCTACGCCACGCTGCGCGAACAGGACGCCACCATCGGGCTCGTCATGTGGTCCAGCAGCCTCGCGAAGCTCGCGTTCGATCCACGCGAGGGCCAGGCCGTCGTCGTGCGCGGACGCGTGGACTTCTACGCTCCGCAGGGCAAGCTGCAGGTCATCGCGGAGTCGATGGAGCCCGTGGGGCAGGGCGATCTCGATGCGCGAAAGCGCGAACTCGAGCAGCTGTTCAGGTCGCGCGGCTGGTTCGATGCCGCACGCAAGCGGCCATGGCCGCGCCTGCCCCGCCATGTGGCGATCGTCACGAGCGAGGGCGCCGCCGCGCTGCAGGATGTCCTCCAGGTGCACCGTGAGCGCGGCCGGACCTGCCGACTCACGCTGGTGCCGACGCTCGTGCAGGGTGAGCGCGCGGCGAGCGAGGTCGCCGCGGCGATCGCGCGCGCGAACACAGCCTCGCCCGCGATGCCGTTCGATTGCATCCTGCTCGTCCGGGGTGGCGGCAGCAAGGAAGACCTCTGGGCCTTCAACGAGCCCGCGATCGTCGAGGCGATCGTGCAGAGCCGCCTGCCGGTGATCACGGGGATCGGGCACGAGATCGATGTCAGCCTCGCGGACCTCGCGGCGGATGGCACGCGGGCCACGCCGTCGATCGCGGCGGCTGCCGTCTTCGCGGACCGTGCCGAGGTGCTCGAGGAGATCACCGTCCGGGCCGATGATCTCGAGCGCGCGCTGCGCGATGCGTTGGATCGCCGATCGCTCGCGCTCGAGCGGCTCATGAACCGCCCGGTCATGCAATCGCCTGCAGCTGCGCTTGTGCCGGCCCGCGCACGGGTCGATGGGCTCGCGTCGCGGGCGCAGCTGGCGGTGCGCCGCCTGGCGAACGACGCGGCGCGCCCCTTGGGGGCTCTCGAGGCGCGCCTGGCGCGGCTCGACCCGGGCACGCGCCACACCGCGGCACGGCTTCGCCTCGACACCGTGGAGCGGCGGCTTGTGCAGTCGGCGGCCCGCCGCGCCGAGCGTTGCACCGCGCGCGTGGACCTGGTGGCGCGCCAGCTCGCGGCACTTTCGCCCACGCGCGTGCTCGAGCGCGGCTACTCGATCACGCTCGGTGCCGATGGCCAGCCGGTCCGATCCATCGATCAGGCCGCGCCGGGTTCCGAGTTGACCACCGTCGTGGCCGATGGCCGCATCAGCAGTACCGTGACCGCCCGAGACAAGGAGACGACATGAGTCCATCGAAGCCAGCCAAGGAACCCGCCACCGACGATCTCGCCTCGCTCAGCTTCGAGCAGGCGATGGAGCAACTCCAGCAGCTCGTCGACCGGATGGAGTCGGGCGAGTCCGGGCTGAAGGAGAGCCTTGACGACTACCGCCGCGGTGCCGCCCTCGTGAAGCACTGCCGGGCGCTCCTGAAGGACGCCGATGAAGAGATCGGTCGTCTCTCGGCAGGGGATCGCTGAGCGGTCCATGGACTCGATGCCGGACTGGGTCCTCGTGCATGGGCTCGCCGCGCTCGGCGCGGCGTTCGCGTTCTGCATGGGCGCGTGTGCCGGCAGCTTCATCAACGTCGTGGCCATGCGCTGGCCCGAGGGCATGAGCGTCGTGGCCCCTCCGAGCCGCTGCCCGACCTGCGGCCTGCGCCTGGCGTGGTGGCAGAACCTGCCGGTGCTGGGTTGGTTCATCGTGCGTGGACGCTGTGCCGGCTGCGGGGTGCGGATCCCGCCGCAGTACCTCCTCCTGGAGCTGGTCGTCGGCCTGCTCTTCGCGGCGCTCTGGTGGCAGTGCTTCGCCGGCAGCGCCGCCGATCGAGCGCGCGAGGCGGGGCTCGGCTGGTTCGCGCAGCAGGGCTTCTGGCGTGCGCTCCCCATGATCGTCTCGTGGGCCTGGTGCATCGGCTCGCTCGTGGCGATCACGATGATCGATGCGCGGACCTTCACGATTCCGCTGGCGATCCCGGTGCTCTCGACGGTGGTCGCGTTCGCTGCCGCCGCGGTGCAGGGCTGGGTGCCGCACCCGGGCACGATGGTGGCGCCGCTGCCCGGAGCACCCATGTGGATGGCCGGCGCGGCGATCGGCGGCATGATCGGCGTGATCAAGCTGGCTGCGCTGCTTCGGGCCGGTGTGCTCAGGCCGGGCTTCCACGACTATGAGCAGTTCGTGCCCGAGGGCGAGCTCTTCGCCGACTACCCGCATGCGCGGCGTGAGGCGGTGCGCGAACTCGGTCAGGCCTGCATCGTGCTCGCGCCGGCCATGCTGGGCGGGTTCATCGGTGCGTTCCTGGGTGCATCGATCGGCACCACGCCGCCCTGGATCGAGCCGTTGGCGTCGAGCATGATGGGCTACCTCGTCGGCGGTGGGATCATCTGGGCGATCCGGATCGCGGGCACGCTCGGATTCGGCCGCGAGGCAATGGGGTACGGCGATGTGCACATCCTGGCATGCGCTGGTGCTGCCTTCGGCTGGATCGTGCCGCTGGCCGGGTTCTTCATCGCTCCCTTCGTGGCGCTCGCGGCCATGGCGGTCCTGGCGATCGTGTCGAGGGGCGGCCGGCGACGTGAACTGCCCTATGGCCCGTACCTGGCGGCCGCAGTGCTGCTGCTCGTCTACTTCCGGCCCTGGTTCGTCGATCTGGGCCGGCTGGCGTTCCCGGGCATCGTCGAAGGTCCTTGACCTGTTATCCAAGGCGATTACCATGTGCGCGGGCAGGATGCCCCGGCGCCGCGTGGTGCCGCCAACACAGAGGAGTCAAGGATGACGAAGTTCATGATGACCGGGATCGCCGTGTCGCTGCTGACCATGGTCGGTTGCGAAGGGCAGCAGAAGCAGGCCAGCACCACCGAGATCGATGCGCTCAAGGCGCAGCTCGATGATCGCAGCCGCGCCCTCGAGGAGAGCGAGGAAGCCCGTCGTGCCGCCGAGCAGCGCGCGCGTACCGCCGAGCAGGCCGCAGCCGAGCTCGCGCGCACTCCCGTGGCCGCGGCGCCCGTGAGCGAAGGTGCTGCCGAGGAGTTCAACGGGATCGAGGGTGTGAGTGCCGAGAAGATCGGTGACGACATCCATGTCGTGATCGAGGGCGATGTCCTCTTCGACAGCGGCAAGAGCACGCTCAAGGCCGCCTCCAAGCGCAGCCTCGACCGGATCGTGACGATCATCAAGGAGTCGCACGCAGGCCGTTCGCTCGACGTCGTCGGCTTCACCGACACCGATCCGATCAAGGCGACGAAGGATCGCTTCGCCACCAACTACCACCTCGGCTTCGAGCGCGCCTACGCCGTGCGCGAGTACCTGATCGCCAAGGGACTGCCGAAGGATGCCATCAAGCTCAGCTCGTGGGGACCGGACAAGCCGGCCGGCACCAAGGCGCGCAGCCGTCGCGTCGAGGTGGTCGTGCTCGGCGGAGCGGGCTGAACCGCGGCGGCCGGTGCCGCCTCGAACCGCCTCCGGACGGAGACAAGGGAACGCGGAGCCGTGCTGTACGGCTCCGCGTTGTCGTTCATGCGGTGTGTTCACGCGCGCCGCTGCCGCGCGGTCCGTGGCCGCGCGGTCCGTGGCCGCGCGGTCCGTGGCCCCGCGGTCCGTGGCCCCGCGGTCACCACTCCAGCCGCAGGCCTTCGTCCTTGACCTTCTTGACCAGGAGTTCGACCTCGGCCAGCGTCGCGGCGAGCCGGCGGCCGGCGTCCTCGAGCGATCGGTAGAGATCGGGATTGTTCACGAGTTGGCCGACGGTGCCTTCGCCCGCATTGACCTTCTCGCTGATCGCCTGAACGTTCTCCAGCGTCTGGCGCATGCGCTCGATGACGGGTCGCAGGTCCGCGGCCAGCGTGGTGGCCTGGCCCTCGACGCCCTTGGCCGCGCCGGCGACGGCTTCCATCGCGGCACTCGCCTGGTCGATCAGCTGGCTGGCCTTCCACACGGCGCTCTTCGCATCCGTGCGGAGCTGCTCGTCGTTGAGCCAGGTGTTGGCGCCGTCGAACGCCGCCTCGGCCGACGCCAGCATGCGGTTCAGGCGCGTCACGCTGGTGCGGATGGAGCCTTCGTTGGCGGGATCATCGGGGCTGCCCTGCAGGGGCGCCACGAGTTCATTGAGGTTCCGCGCCAGCTCCGTGAAGTCCTCGCTCACGATCGAGGCAAGGCGATCCTCGAAGGTCATGAAGGTGGCGGTGGCGATCCAGGTTCCGTCGCGGGGCGCCATCGCGGTCCTGGCCGTGGGGTCCTCGGGCATGCGGAAGTTGAGCCGCGAACCGCCGCCGATCAGCCCGCTCTCGCTGGAGACCTCGCATGCCTGCGGGAGGTCGATCTCGGCGTTGATGTCGGCCTCCACGCGCACCGGTGGATCCTCGGAGGGACGGACCTTGACCGACACGACCTCGCCGATCGGCACGCCGTTCAGCATGACCTGCGACCCGGTCCGCAGTCCGGCGCCGATGTTGGCGGCCACCGTGACGCGGTACGACGGCTGGATGAGCCACCGCAACTCGCCGAACATCAGGAGCAGCACGACCAGCACGCCGATCGCACCGATGCTCACCAGGCCAGTGACGAAGTTGCGCGTCGAGTCCTTCATGGGGCGGGCAGTGTAGGGGCACCGTTGCCGCGGATCTCAGCCAGTTCCTCGGGCGATGCCTCGCCCAGGAGGAAGCGGTGCACCACCGGGTCCTCGCACGCACGCAGCTCGGCGGCCGAGCCCTCGAACCTGACCGAGCCCTCGTGCATGAGCACGAAGTGGTCGCCGACCTTGAAGGCCGACTGCAGGTCATGGGTCACCACGATGCCGGTGATGCGCAGTTCGCGCTTGAGCTTCAGGATGAGCTCGTTGATGATGTC
>Ga0079300_10001154_pt1 | contig 10381 bp, 11 predicted proteins | sample Wag4_2014_7_11_FD_74799 | JGI IMG/M metagenome (GOLD analysis project Ga0079300, IMG submission 74799) | Fresh water microbial communities from Ohio, USA - Utica-2 Time Series HT 2014_7_11 | ecosystem: Environmental > Aquatic > Freshwater > Water tank | place: USA: Ohio | collected 2014-07-11
GTTATTATATAACTTTATTATTAGACATTTTCTTATTTCAAACGAGTGTTTTCATGGCGTAAAAATAATTATTAAATTTTGAAATTATTAACAGTATCTAATAAACCTTCTTCAAAATTAATATTAATTGTCCAACCTAAATCTTTTATTTTTTGATTGCTTATATAATATCGCTTGTCATTAAATGGTCTATCTTCAATATATTCAATCCATTCATCATAATTATCTGTATTTTTAATTTTTTTAATTAATAATTTTGCAACATCCATTACTGAATACTCTAAATGTGAATCGCAACCAATATTATAAATCTCTCCAACAATACCATTTTCAAGAATACATTTAAAAGCTTTTGCTGTATCTTGAGCATGTAAAAATGCTCTAACATTTGTGCCATCACCTTGTACGGTTACCTTCTTATTTTCTTTAAGCAATTTAATAAATAAAGGTATTAATTTTTCAGGATATTGATTTCTTCCATAGACATTATTTCCACGTGTAATAATAATAGGCATTTTATATGAGTGATTGTATGACTGTGCTATTAACTCGGCAGCGGCTTTTGTCGCTGCATATGGATTTGTTGGACATAAAATTGAATGTTCAGTTTTATGTTGTTCATTTATTTCTAACATAGATTCTCCATAAACTTCATCGGTTGAAACATGAATAAACTTAATTATTTTACCATATTTACGAGAAGTTTCTAATAAAATATGTGTTCCAAATACATTATCTTGTGTAAATTTGAGTGAATCTTCAAAAGAATTCTGAACATGCGATTGAGCTGCAAAATGTATAATATGTGTAATATTATAATTATTTAATATATCTTTTACTAAAATATCATTACATATGTTTCCATGAATAAATTTATATTTATTAGATAATCTTATATTTTCACTGATATTTTGTTCATTTGCACAATAATACATAGCATCAATATTAACTAGTAATTGTAAATATGAATTGTTTTCAAAAAAATAATTTATAAAATTAGAACCTATAAATCCACAACCTCCTGTTATTAATAGTCTCATTAATATTAATATTAAATATTAAATATTTTATATTTAAATATTTAACATTTTAATAGTTTAATATGACATATGTATATTTATTAGTATCAACAAAAGGAAATACTTATGTAGGTGCAACGGTAGATTTAAACCGTCGTCTTAGACAACATAATAAAGAAATAAAGGGTGGAGCTCATGCTACAGGTATAAAGGTTGCACAAGGTGAGACTTGGACAAGAGCAGCTCATGTATCAGGTTTTCCAGATTGGCAAGCAACTCTACAATTTGAATGGCGATGGAAACAATTATCTCGTAAATTACCTGTTAAAATGAATCCACTAGAGAGAAGATTTTTAGCACTAAAAGATTTATTGGCACTAGATCGACCAACTTCCAAGGCTAAACCTTATGCAGAATGGCCAACATTTCCTGAAGTTCATACAGAAATCGATGAATCACAAAAAATTTATGAAAATATATTTAACAAAACTACTTAAAGAAAAATCAAATAAAAAATGGCATCTATTTATTTTTCTTTGTAAGTAAATTAGTCATGAATCTGAGTTCATCATTTTGTGTTTGTATAATATTTTTGGCCAGTTTGGCGACATTATAATCATCCGTTTTTTTCAATATTTTTTCGCTCTGAAAGACAGCCATAGCATGATGTTCAATCATACCTTCTAAATATTGTTTATCAGTAATAGCAATCTGTTTTCTATATAAGTAAGTGAAGATTGTCAATAAAGCAAATAAAATGGCATACCAATTCATACTTAAAACTTTATATTGTGAATCATGCATCATAACTTCAATTAAAACCATAAATAAACCCATGATAGTAGCTAGATAAGCTTTACCAATGTTGTTAGTAATATAAGATAATTTATTCACCATGATTGGTGGCATAATGAAATATTGAACAATAAAACTACCAATAAACATGACAATCATAGAATGTGTAATTTTCATATTATTATATAATAATAGTTTAAAAAATATTTTATAATAAATTTAATGCCATCCTCGAATAATATAAATAATATAAATGATATAGAAACTGAGAGAAATAACATAAATAACATAAATGATATAGAAACTCAGAGAAATAATTCAAATACAAATTCAAATGATAGCCTAAAAAGTATATTATTATTATTAGATAATAACATTAAAAAAAATAAATTGTATCATATAAAACCTTGCTTATTCTTTATTTTTTCACTTATAATTTCACTAATCGTTGCATTAGTAATCATTGTATTAGTAATGACTGTATTATCTTAAACGACGTGTTTTATTCATAGCCATCGATGTTTTACGTAGTGCCTTTTTTTTAGTGCCTTTTTTTAAGCGCATTTTATGCGAAGCTAGAGTTGGTTGAATAAATTTTTTTATGCTTTCCTTTTGGTTTAACATCATATCTACAATATTTTTAAAATAACAGCGAAATTTTGGACGCATTTTTTTAAGCTCATCGATGGAGACCCATTTAATTTCTGCTTTTTCGAATATTTTAGTTGTTTTAAATACTTTAGCTGGTAAACGCTTTTGAAGAAACCTTTGATTATTATTATAATAATAAGGCAACCATTCATTATATTCAAAAGGAAAAATATGCATACGATAAGTTTTATGTCCATCTGTTTTGTGATCAATATTATAGGTTCCATATTTACACAACAATTTACGAACATCATTATCATTACCTAAAAACCCGGTAAATTCTTCTCCAGATTCTCTTATGGCAGTTTCTAAAAAAGATTCATTATTATCCGTTCCTCCGCCAAAATCAGAAAAACCTGGTGCAGAATCTTCGTATTTACCTTCTTTTCCAAATAAAAAATATAGTTTTCCATTATGTATAGTTGTTGGTAAAATACCAGCTCCCATTATATAAAATAATAATATTATTTTATATTATGAGTAAAACAAGGAAACATGGAAAAAATAAAAGACATAAAAGACAAAAAACAACTAGGTACAAAGATAAACAAAAATTTATCATTTCTAGTTCAACACCTATTCAAGTTCGCAAAATAAGTAATAAAATTAACATGAATTTAAAAAAGGGTTCTTATTCTCCCACTATTAATAAAGAATTAATTACATTGCAATCCATAGAACGCAGTGATTTAATGAATTGCAATACGGAACAGGCATTTCAATTAAAAGAACCACTACAAATCGGTATTAAAGGAAAATGTTATTATTATTATACATCTGAAGCAAAAAAATTCTTACTACATAATTTATCTGCAAATAAGCATATAGAACCCAATAAAATTATTCCTCCTATTCAATCTCAATCGAATTGTTGGTTTAATGCGATGTTTATAACTTTTTTTGTTAGTGATAAAGGTCGTAAATTTTTCCATTTTTTGCGTCAGTTAATGATTGAAGGTAAACAAAAAAATGGCACGGCAATTCCTGAGCGTTTAAAAGAAGCATTTGCTTTATTGAATTTCGGTGTGGATGCATGTTTAACAGGAAACGAATTTGCCTATAAATTGAATACCAATAGTATAATTCATTTATTATATAAAGGAATTCCTAGCTCATATAAAAGTAAATATCCATATATTGTTGACATTGATGAAGCTGGTAATCCTTTATTATATTATACGAGTATAATCAATTATCTGAATAACAACTCCATTCAATTACTGTTTATGAGGGATGTTAATAGTAAATGGAAAGATGTTGTCTCATCGGCTGTCCATAAAATGACACATTTACCACATATAATAGTATTTGAAATTTTTGACGAAAAAGCATCGGAATTCAATAAGAAACCGATTTCCTTTTCAATAAAGGATGCGAAATATGAAATAGATAGCGCCGTTGTAAGAGATATTTCAAAACAACATTTTTGTTCTACTATAACATGTGAAAGCAAAGAAATGGGATATGATGGCGCAAGTTATCATCGTTTGGTTCCATTACAATGGAAAAATAAAATGAACAGTAATATAGAATGGGAATTTGAAGGTACAAATGATTATAATGGCACTCCATTGAAGTGGAGTTTTATGAAAAGTTATCAACTTTTAATGTATTATAGAAGTAAATAATCTTTGTTAATTAGACCGATCAAAAAGAAAAATGAGACAAATTTTTTATAAAAAAATAAAAAATTTGGTATTCTGTATTCTCCTTGTCAATATCGTAAAAGTAATTAAAGGAGATTAGACATATTTGCAATTACATTTCTGTAAATATTTGTTGCACCATTCACACTACAACAGTAAAATTAACATTTCCATATAACGGGTCTAGAATGCTGACAATTCCTGGGAAAAATAAACCTTCACTAGTGTATTCATATAATCCATATGAATAATAGGCAATATCATTATTTTCATTAAACTGTAATACACCATTATAAGAATATATGTTTTTATTTGGAATAGATGCAACTAATGTTGTGATTAAAAAGACAGCATTTAAAGCTTGTGGAGAAAACTGAAGATTTAAATATTCTAACCCGCTATCCCATAAATAAGTGGAAGTTACGGTTTTGTTAAGTATAACATTGTATTTTGTTTTAAGTGTAGTCGTTGTTGGATTAATAACAGGTAATCCAGAAAGAGTCATATCATATTGATTAAAAGGTTTATCTAGACCACCTGCATTATTAAAAAAGGATATATAATCATCTCGTTGAGTTCCAATAAATAAATAAATAATTGCAACATCGTTTGAAGTTGTATCTTGATAAAAGGTTTGAATATTTTCTATTGTTAAATTGGAAGAATCTGGAACTACAGGAAATGTTTTAATATTTTCAGATCCATAAGTAGTATTTAAATAGTCAAGAACGGCTAGTGAGGCAACTTCTTGATCTGAATAAACATAATATATTTTTCCGCCACTAGTAATAGAATTGGTCAATATATTACCAATAGAATTGATTGTCGTTTGGTCGGTAGGTTGTAATCTGTATATATTTTTTGGAAAATTCAAACTATCGGATGAAGATGTGCATGAAACACCAGTTGCATCGGGGTGTTGTTCAAACCAAGGTATAACACCTTGAACAACAGTGGATCTTCCAAAGCCCAAGAATATTCTATATCCCTCATTATAATATTTATTTAACAAATTAATTGTTTTATCAATTACAGTTTCTCCAGTTCCGGTTGCAACATCGACTATAGGAAATCTATTGAAAATGGGGGTTTTTGTCCAATAATAAGAAAGTGATTGATTTAGTCGAATCTCTAATTCAGGTGCTCCAACAGTAAGTTCAAGTATTCCTATTGCTTTTATACTCATTGTATATATATATAATAAGTTAAAAAATATTTTCTAAAAGAGATATGAAATATATTTTGTATGATTTTAATTTGAATTATTTTCAACAAGTCCTTTATAAAACAATTTTAGTGTTGGTTCTCTGTAATAAATAATGGCAGGTTTGAATATGTTATTTGCTGAATATAGATTATAAACATATGCCTCATATTGTTGATCCCTCGTAGTAAGATCAAATATGACAGAATCAGAATAAGAACCTAATTCGTTAGAATAACCATTAACATCATCTAATTTATATAAAAGTTCCATTACATTAAGAGTAGTTTCAGAGTAATTTGCTGATCCTAAACTCTCTATACCTTGTCTCCACAACGGTGAAGTAGATAAACTTGCCACTGTTTGAGCATATAATGGCACATTTAAAAAATAATTTTGTGCAGATACCTCTTGAATGTTTGGCAAGGATACACCAATATTATAAAAAGTAGCATTTTTAACTAATGTTGTTGTTCCAAAGACAAATTTATTATAATACGCATTTTCTAAATTTACCATAGCAGATGATACAGATACATTTTTATAATTATTATTTAAAATTATGCTATTAATTTCAGACATTGTATTATTTACAAAATCAGTATCAGTAATCTCTGATATGCTTGAAACTCCCCATGAATAATAGGGTACTCCTTTCTCTTCACACAAGTTAGACAGATATGTATTTGCATATACAGTAGTTTGATTTGCACTATTATATACAAAAAATACGCTATCGTATTTCCCTACTATTTCAATACTTGTTAAAGGAAGTGTATCTGGATATTGCATTCTAAAAATAGATTTTGGAATTTCGAGTGAGGGTAATCTGCTTCCAGATGAAATACCTTGTGCCTCTGGATGAAAATTAAACCAATTAATAACGCTTAATAACGCTGGGGTAAGTGTGGCGGTCAAAAAATATCTAAATCCTTGGGCATAATATTGATCCAATAAATTAATTAATTTATTAGTATTGCCTTCATAATTTACAATAGGGAAACGATAAAAACGAGGAACATTGTCGAAATAGTAGTTCAGTGTTGCAATAATACGTTGATCAGCAGTAGTATCGCTAAAGTCTAGAATGGCGACAATTTTGGTTTCTTCTGGTGGAGGCGGAGGTGGATTAGGTCTATCAGGTGGATTTTTTTTTAAAAACCCATAAATTTGGTTAAGCATTTGTGAATTACCATACAAATTTCCATAAAATTGAGAACCAGGTACGTTCACTTCACTTGGAACAATACCTCGTGTATATTTCATTTTTATTTTATCTCTGAAATTTCTTGTGCTTGACATTATATATTTATACAATATTTTTATTTACATTATAATTATTTTTTTAACGTATCTTAAAGATAAAGTTATGTTATACAATTCGATTTAACATTGTTCCATAGAGAGAAAAACGACAAATTCTTTAACATAATCAATTCCATGTTAGAGTTAGTCTTGTTAAATGTAATGGTTGATTGGTTGCTGAAATAAAATATTATAATATATTATTCAATTATACCTAATATGTGGTTAATATTAAATCCGCTATTTTTTTACCACCACTAGATGAAGGCTCAATTCCAAATGAAAAATCTTCTTTTTGTGTTAAATGACTACTTATGTGTATTACACTATATATCTTATTTTTTGGATTTTCAGCAAAATCATATATCATGTTATTCCATTCTTTTATAATATCATGAAATTGTTTATATGTTAAATTTTCTGGATAATAAATATCCAACAATACTATTTTTGCTTTAGGAACTCTGGTTTGAATACTTTTAATTAAATTTTTATAAGCTGAGAACATGGGTATTAAAACACTAGTATTTGTTATATCTTGATTCTGATCCACATAATGAGTTAGAATATCATTTCCACCTGCCGAGAGAAAAATAAATGTATTTGGTGAATCAAATTCATAGGGTATTTTATTAATTTGACTGTATACATCAACTATTTTAGAATGATCTTCTGCAAAACAATGAATGTTTTTATTTCTATCCGCTACTAAATTTTCGATACTCTTGCCATCAGAAACATAAGCATTATTCTTAAGAATACTATCACCTAATAAAATAAATATTTTATTATTTGTTGTGAATCCCTCTCTTAATTTTGTATTTAAAAATGAAAGGATAATTATAAAAAATAAAAGAATACATACATATAAATAAAAATACTTCATATATATTTATTATATTTTATGTTATTGTGTATAATATTGAACTAGACAAATTAATATTACCTGGATAACTTTGATTAATCTCAGGACTAAAGTTTCCATTATATAAATTAACTACTTGGACAGGATAATTTCCTGGGCGAGCATCTAAAGGAACAACAAATGAGATATTAAAAGAACTATAGTAGGTTATTGGTAAGAATCCGTAATTACCAAATTTGATAAATGTTGTTCCGTTTGGTAAAAAATTAGACCCATAAACATATACTAAAGAATAAACCCCTAATGCACTAGTATTAACAGATAATCCAGTTAAAATTGGATCAAAACTTGGTAAAGTTGTTTTAAATTTTCGACAATTTCTTGTGCTACTTGGAGAAACAGATGTCGTAATTATAAATGAAAAAAACTGTGAATATAAATAATTATCAGATTTTGGATTGCTACCATAACCTTTTCCTGCGCACGACATTTTATAATATCAAATTATTATAAAATATTACAAAATATTACAAAATATTACAAAACGAATTATTCATTTTATATTTTTTATTGTTAAATTTTCTATCGTCTATATTTTGTTATGATTCTGTTGAATTAAAAACTTGTATCTGCTTAACCAAACACAGTTTAAATTAAATTGGACCATCGTCATCAGGTTTTTCACGAATTTTACCTTTAATTTTTTCTCTAGCAAATTGATAGACCAAATAAGCAAATACTGAACCGATGATTGCTCCAACAATAAGTTGAATTATGGTATGATACTCAAATTTAACCCTTTGGAAACAAATAATTAAAGACATGAGTAAATAAAAGTATAATAAATTTGTATTTTTTAATGATAAATATATAAATATTGATGAAAAAAATGAACTTTGTGCATGTCCAGATGGCATACCATAAATAAAAAAAGGTATACCATTTTGGAAAAAATATTCTTTTGCATGAGTAGATGCTAATTTAACTTTTTTATTGTCGAAACCGGGTCTAGGTTCTTGAATGATACCTTTTAAAACGATATTTAAAATGCTATTTGCAAATATACCAACCCTATAATAGAAATTTAAATTTTTATGATCCCGCAACAAATAAACAGAAAAAATAATTAGAAATATAGGTCCATATTCTCCAAATTGATATAATATATCCATTAATATTACATGATATTATAAATACAATCCACTTCTTTAAGAAAATTGGAGCCAAAATAAACAACATCTTAAGAAAATTGGATTTGAGAAAGGTGGATTAATATTGATATAAACATTCTGCCATTAAACTTACGCACCAATCATTACCATTTAGATTTAAAATATTGCCCTTATCATCTAATAATTTTACTGCCATTCTATCAATATTTACTGGACCAAAATAAGTTCTTACACTATCTTGGAGGGAACCACTAAATTCAACTAATAATGAACCAGTAGGAACACCAGTGGATGTTTTAACTGGTATTATAGCTAATATATCAGAGGATGTTGGTGCCTTAGCTAGATAATTGGTAAGATTATTATTATTACTATTAATTGAATTTATTGTATAAAGCTGAGCGTTTGTTAAAGTTCTAGGTGCACTTGGTAATACAAATTGGGTTTTTGTATAATCTTGTTCATACTTACCAGCGATTAAAAGACCATTTTGAGCTTGAATACTCGTGGTATAGCTAGATGGATTTCCAGGAATAAAACTGCCATTTTTTGCATTAAATGATTGAGTATTGAATAAAGAATCGGCAACAACCCCTGCGATTAACGGTGTTAAATTATTAGTTTGTACACTGGGATTTAAACATGTATAAGGTATATCTGGTGAATAATATATAGGCATTTTTAAGGTATTATTAAATTGAGATATAGATACCAACGAATTGTTCACATGATTCTGATTAAAATCGTCAATTACTAATATTAGATATTTTGGTCCGTTTAAATCTAATATTGCTGATGCTGCATTTCCACTCAAATCAACATTCTCATATGGTAATCTGAATCCCATTAACCAACCCAAAGTATTATTGAAGTAGTGATTACTTTTATTTACACAATTAATATTACATTGCAATGAACCTGTAAAATCAAAAAATATAATTTGTGTTGAAGAACTAATTGTGAATACTACACCAGCTGAAGGATTTAATGGGTCTGTCCATTCACCACCATTTAAATATAACGTTATAATACCGTTATTTGCATTATAATTAACAGGGACAGTAGCTCCCGAAACAGGTGTAAAACCACTGAATCCTGCATCTGCGAAAGATGTATTTAATTGGGTTTGAAAGCCTGTTGTAGAATAATTTCCCGATGGAACTGATATAGCTATAGTATTACCTGAATTAACATCATTTATCCAGAAACAAGTATTTCCATAAGCATTGTCAATCGTATACCAACTATAAGGTATTTGATAAGAATATAAATTTAAACTGAGAGTGTTTTTTAAAGTATCTGACAAATCGCAAGTATAATCAGTGGATGTTGAATCGATTCCATTCGTATATTGTCTAAATTGACTATCTAAATTTATAAACCTATTAATTACATTTTTTAAATTAGGATTGAGAGAATCTTGTTTAACAGGTAAATTAAAAGTATCAGTAGTAGCGATTTGCTCACGATTCATAGGAACTTGTGGATTATTAAACAACTTAATTTTTTGTTTACGGTCTGTTATTTTATCTACTTGATTTGTATCGCTTTGTGTAAGAAATTCGTTTTTAAACCAATCATTTATTTGTTTCTCTCCAGATGGATAAATAGCTTCGTTTTTCATGTCAGTAAATCCTTCAATTGTAGATTCATTTGGTTCTATTGAAGAATCATTTGGTTTTACTATTATTTTCCCTTCTGTATCATCATCATCCTCTCCATTT
>Ga0079300_10001155_pt1 | contig 10376 bp, 20 predicted proteins | sample Wag4_2014_7_11_FD_74799 | JGI IMG/M metagenome (GOLD analysis project Ga0079300, IMG submission 74799) | Fresh water microbial communities from Ohio, USA - Utica-2 Time Series HT 2014_7_11 | ecosystem: Environmental > Aquatic > Freshwater > Water tank | place: USA: Ohio | collected 2014-07-11
CTACTGCTTTTATCCAAAAGATTCAAAAGGTATTAACCACTCTTATATCAGAAGTATCTGACGAAGAGTATGAAGCTTATAAAACAGCTATTCAAGATGTTAGTCTCACTGAACTTCCAGAAAACTGGATGGATAATATTGCTATCCTAGCATCTTTAATTGCTCTTATTGAGCAAGAAGCAGAGAAACAAGGATTTACTTATGAGCAAGATGTAGATGAAGCTACTAAGTAAGTGGAAAGTTGACTTCTTGTCCTATTTCTATAGCAGCTTGTATAGCAAGAGATAGTTCTTCTTTAGAACACTCACCAAAGCTTTTAGCTAAGAAGTATTCTTTACCTGCAACTTCTCTAGCTATGCATAATCCTGCTTTATCTTTTACCAATAGTTTCATATTTTCTACAGTCTCACCAATATGAGTTGCTAAATGTTTTAGCATTACATGTAACTTGGCTAGCTGAGGAAGTGTACCGTCATCATGAGTAACTTCATAGAAAAATTCTACTATGCTACCTTCTGGTATATTAGATACAAATACTTCAAACTGTTTTGATGCGGCTAATGTACTAAAGTCTAGTCTACCATTCTTCTTTATAAACTTTCCATTAAAATGATTCATAAGATTCTTGGTTTACGTCAAAGTATTTAATTTTTCTAGGATCTAAATCTCTAAGTGCTTCTGCTACCCAACGTTCATCTACAGTGCCTGAGTAACATAATATATGTACATAAGCTGTATCATTTGGGTTAAGTCTTAGTAGTCTACCAATTCTCTGACTGGACTTTCTTTCATTACCATATGCGTGCATAATAATACCGGCTCTTAGTTCAGGTATGTTTACACCCTCATTAAGTTGCATAACACATGATAGTTCATTTATGTTACCGTCTTTAAACTGTTGTAGATTATCTTCTGACTCAGGATTATTAGAGTGATAAGAGTAAGTACAGATTCTATCTGCTTGTTCTTGTGTATTACAAAATACTAAACACTTATCTTCCATCTCATCTAACAACCTTGTAGTGTATACTTCCTTAGTTTTAAATTCCATTAATGCTCTCATTCTCATTACAGAAGCTATTTGTTCTTGTTTCTTACTAGTAGCTTGAGCAAGTCTACTTGTCCAATAGTCATAGTTCTTACGCTCTGATGTATAGAAAGACTTTCCTTTGGCGTTTACATGGATATCATTCCTTGTACCAATAGGCATCTTATGTACTATAATTCTATAGTCGTTTAAGATGTTATCATCAACAGCGTCATCTGTAATGTATTTATATTGTATAGGACAGAACTCTTCAACCATCTCTCCCTTTTCTGACTTATCATATCTTGGAGGAGTGCCGGTGAGTCCTAATATCCTACCATTAAATAATGCTAGAAAACTTCTATGAGTGTTTAGAAGACTATGACACTCATCTAGTACTACTAAATCATAGTTATGCGGGTTAAACTTATTAAGAGATAGATATGTAGTAAATTCTAAATGATCTATGTCTAAACTAAACTTAATACTGTCATCTTTCCATGATTCAAATATAGAAAGCTTAGGGGCTACTACTAGCACCCTAGGCTTATTATCTTTACTGAAATGATCTATGTATTTTAATCCTATAAGAGTTTTACCAACACCCATAGATATACCAAGACCACAACGTTTGTGTTTAATAGCCATATCTAAGGCTTCCTGCTGGATAATTTCTCTTTTACTCATTCATTTCGTATTGTACGTTACAAAAGTTTGCACACAGTGTGATAATCCTTAAGTGTTTAAGGCAGTCGTTATCAGCTCTACTGATTGCATCTCTTAAATCGTTGTTAATTACTGCTTGTACAAAGCTTCCGCCATGTAAAACATTGTCTTTAGTCATCATTGCTGATATCATAACATCAATGACGTGTTCAGATACTTGTTCATTGTATCTGTTAGCAAAATGGACTGCTGCCATTCTGTAAGAGTCTCTAATTTCATCCCATGTCTTTTCCATATTATAAACGGTTTTGTGAATAACCTAGTTCTTTAGCTTCATTTGGATTTTCTTCTATCCAACGGTGGCATGATCTGCACACTGGAAGCCAAGTACTGACTTTTAAATGATTTTCTCCACGTCCTGCTTTGTGATGAACATCTGTAGCAATTACTGTACAGCCTACTAATGCAGCTTTGCAACTGGGATTAGCTATCATAAATAAGTTTCTAAGTTTAGAATACTCATCTACTGTTTGTTTCATCTTTACACTAATGGGATTAGGTCTTTTAGTTGGTTTAGGCATACCTTTTGGAGGCTGGTGTTGATACCAGCACTCCTTACAGTATTTATCTTTACCATCAGATTTCCAAATATGTTTAGGCTGATTACAACCTGCACATGTTTTAAGCTTTGCTTGAATCATCTGATATTTTTCTTTTAATAATGATACCATCTTGTATAGATTGTCCTATAACTCCTATAGGTTGACTAACTCTAATAATTTCTACTGGACCATTGTCTAATAGTTTACTGATTAATAGTCTATCTAATTCATTATCAGGGACTAATACAAGCTGAACATCATTGTCTGTTACAAATATATTTTGCATAAATCTAAGTGAGTTTAAAAAATTCTCTTGGTAATAAGTTACTTTCTACAAGTTTATTAGCTATCATCTCTTTACTGATACCTAGCTCTTTAAATGAATGCTTGTCTTTTATAGAATCATCAGATCCTTTAATTGTAACCATGTGTTTAATAACACTAGATTTAGGAAACAGTTTAATAAGAAAACCATCTAGTTTTCTATTAACTATTTCTTGTTTCCATGCATTTAAAAATCTTTGTACTTTGTTAAAATGTGAAGCTATTGCTGTCTTCTTAGAGGCAGGCATCTTCTCAAGTTCTTGTTTACTGAATATATTTAATCCATATACAGCTTCAGAATAGATCTTCTGCTGAGCAAGGTTAAATACGGGTGGTTCAAATTGTTGATACTTAGCTGATCCATGTAATTGGATACGCTTTACATACTGGTTTTCATAAGGTATAAACTTATGTTTGTTGTTCTCTTGGAATGAAATAACTATTCCATTCAAGTTAGCAGATGCTGTTTTACTTGTGTTGTGATACATGTGGGTGTGATTTAAATGTACTGTAAATTTACGAAATATATAAGAAAAGACCTAGATTTCTCTAGGTCTTTCTATTAACTTTATAACTGAGTAGCTGGCTCTTTTTCCTCTACAGACTTAGCTTTAACTAAGCTCTTTTGGATAGTAACTACTTCCCTAATTTCTTCTGTATTATCATGCATAATAAACTCATCTTGAGCTTGATCATTAACTGTGTATACACTTTGTCTATAGATTGGTTGATCATCAACTCTGCATATGATACCTGTATCACCTGCAATTTTTAGATCACGATCAGGATTATCTAGGTTAAAAGGATTGAATGATTCTACAACCACAATCTTACCTGCTAATTCTTGACCATCTTTAAAACTAGCGTCTAAAAGATCATTTACGTTACCATTGATAATTGCAGAACGTTTAACCTTTCTTAACCATCCGTTTGAAATTTGGATAGCAACTTGTTCTACTCTTATATAACCAAATTCTGGGTTATTTTCTGAGATGTTTACGATGTTACCGTTCTTGTCTGCTGTTACTGTTACTTTGCTCATTTTGTATTGTGTTTAAAATAAAAAGCCCCAGATCTTTATGATCCAGGGCTCTGTAAATAATTGTAAGGTTAATCCTCTTCTATCTGGATGTCCAGATCAGGATTAACAAGTTTCTCTGATATAGGTATATTGGTCAAGTCAACTACAGTGTCAGTAACATCTTCTTTAGAGTTATCTGCTTTACTTATCACTGAACCAAACCAGGGGTCTTCTATAAGCTCCCCATAATTATAAGCTACTAAGTATTCAAACTCTTCGTCGGACATTTCTAAGTACTGTTCAGTACTTATCTCAATAACCTTACCGTTTGGTAGCTGATAAAGCATGGGTAGTAATTATTTATATAAAACTACTCACTATATATCAATCTACAAACAGCTGATTACTAATATGTTGGATAATAGAGCTATAACTTATATTTCTTTATTAGATTTCTGGCTATTATGCAGCTTTCTCTTCCAATAAGCATTAGTTTTGTTAATATCCTCTTGTCTTTTTACAAGCTCTCTTTCTAGAACAGTGATATGCTGTTCTAATTCTTTTACTTTTGTTGATTTAAATAAGTCTTTAATCCATTTAGTCATTATATAAATTTTTTATAGAGTCCAGTGAATCTACCCTCAAAATTCAGGTTTTCACCACTAAGCTCTTCGTCCTTAATTAATTCAATTGTATCAGATAACCCTTCCTCGGTTACCTTCATTCCATTACGTACTATTTCGTACACACTAGTTTCATTACCAAATTCAGACTCAATAGATACCATTAAGACTTCTTTCTTTATAGGCATATCTTTCCAGTTCTCTGGTTGTTTATCATCTATATGAGATGATCTTAACCAAGCTTCGGAAGCCCAGGCTACACCTGTTGTTATAAAGCTTTCTTTTAATGAACTAGCTATCTCAGGTAGCATTTTAGTAACAAAGTATTCTTTACCTTCATCTGAATTAGCTATCTTATCAGGTAGAGGAATATGGATGATAGCATTTTTACTTGCTTCATCATCATCCTCATTACATTCTAACTTTTCAGCAAATACGCTGATGTGAGAGAATAGTCCTCCTTCTTCTGTCATATACCTCTTAATATTTTTAAGATAGGTATCTTTTAGTTCTATATATTTCTCTTCTGTCATTGTTTACAAATTTAATCCCACCATTCGGCAGAATGTCTTTTAAGAATCTCAAATATTAGATCATCAGCTTTCTGTTGACGTATAGTACACATATAAAATGATATAGATTCCTTATCATTAAGACTTGGATTATTTCTAGCATACTTTTTAATAGCTAATCGTTTAGCACTTGGATATTTAGCCATGTACTCGTCAAGAGTGTCTGATATTAAATCATCAAATAGTTCTGGTCCATGTACCATATAGTCATAGCGTTCCATTTGATAATACTCTGTATGTTTACGTTCTAAGAGATTAAGTACCACTGTCATCCAGTAGTTATCTCTATCTATATTCACATGTCTATTTTCTGATACTAGATGAGCTCTGTGAAACTCAAGCTTCTTTTGTAGCATCTTAGTAATGTAATAGTCATCCCAGTCTTTATCATGAAAGATAGTTGGCATCCATCGTATTATATTCCATACTCCTTGGAAGAAGTATCTAATACGCCAATGGATATATCTGCCCCATTTAAATCTTGCTGTATCCCATGCCGTATCTTTAGGTATGGGTAATTTAGTATACTCTGTCATTATCTGGCATTATATTACCTATTAGTTGGTATGCATTCATAAGAGACTCTTGAGCTTTCTCAAAATGATCTTTTAATTCTGCTACATCAGCTGTTAAGCGGTGATTAATTAAATGATCTTCTATGTTAGAAGCCATTACATGTACTCTGTCTATTAACTCTATATAGTGCCCATGATTAATTGGGTCTAGTTCTTGGTCCATAGATCTTTTAATTTATTTATTAAAGAAACAAAAGCTTCATTTATTAATTGTAATATGGCCAGTATCCACAAGGCTATATATGCTATAGTAAATAGCATAAAGTATTTAATCATCAAGCTTAACGACTTCATTTGTCATAACGTTTAATGGAATCTCTTCCTTTCTAAAAGTTTTAATATATTCTTTAAAGCACCATTTCATCATAAGCACTAATGCTTGTCTTCTTTTCTTAGGTGGCTTAGTAAAGAACACTTGATACACTTTGAATACTACATCTTGCATATGGCTGTTTTTTTGTTTAAAATAAGGATATTTACTTCCTATCATAATGTTGTTTTTAATGTGTGGAGCCGAGGGGAGTCGAACCCCTGTCTTGATAAGTACCAATAATACCGTTCTTACATGCTTAGATCTGCAAGCTGATCAGTAGTTGGGGTAACGCAGGTCCTGCATACCGTCCACCACTCTGTTTTGACATAACAGAGAAAACGCTTGTAACTTTCTGTTTCCAGGTTGTTACCACCCAGTTGCCTAAGCTGCTAATGCATACTCAGAAACGAAGATAGAAGCTAAGATAGCTTCACCTTCTGCAACACGCTCAGATTGACTCTTTACGGTTATTGTTTTAGACGTTGTTTGACTCGTCCAAGTCTTACATGTGATACTACCTGTCTCATATCAATCAAAGCCAGTACGGCCCCATTATAAATAAAAGAAGTAGTGGAGATCTATTAAAACTCCACCACTTCTTAATCGCTGATTACTTTTACGGTTCAGACCTGGAATGTTTTACCTGACTGTTCATTCTGCTTCACTACTCGGATCATATAAGTAGCTTCCAGACGTAGAATTTCACCAACTGCTTCCAAATATCCGGTTTTATTGTGGCTCTCTACAGTGTAATACTAAGAGGACAGTTCACGTGGCCGGTTTTATTGCCACTGACTTCAACTTGGTAGTAATTTAAAAAAGATCTATCTCAAGGACTACTTTTGTACTATTACGTAATGCTACTAGGTATGACCATCTTTCGTTTGACGGAGCTCAATACACATGTCGTACTACTAAATGACGGAACTGTTTGACGAACGAGACAAGAACTAATGATAGGCACTTAAGATCAGATCTTTGTTTCTAACTGTTATAGCTGACCTGGCCCGTAGGGTCTTATGAGTCTTCTACAACCAGTTAATAAGTTAGCTGGGGCTCAGGAGTTATACATATAAATAGCGTACTTGTACCTGCTTATCTGAGCCTGGCCCACTGCTATTAAGTTATTTCAATAGGTTTGTGAACGATGTTAGTCCATTACCACGAGATATTCTGCTGATCACTCCTTTACTCTCAAGTCCATCTAATAATCTCTTAATAGTAGATTGAGACACTCCACATTCATTAGCCATTTTAGCTATACCAACATATGTTTGATTAGTAATGGCGTCTGAGTAAGTACAAAGATAAGAATAAACTGCTTTCTCTTGTAAAGAAATTTCAGGATCTCTCATAGTATCATTGCTAACTTGTCCAAAGCCATTTTTTAATCTATAGTTGATAAATTGTGACATGTGTATGTTTTGTGGGTGTGTGGGCAGCAAATGTAATAAAAAAAGGGAGTATTGCTACCCCCTTTCTCATTTATTTACTAATCATCACCTTTCATAATGTTTCCCAACAGTCCTTCTATATCAAAATCTGATTTAGTATCACTGATACCCTGCATCAAGTTCATGTACTTGTTAAAATTGTAATTAGACTTCTTTACATATTTTAAACGTGTCATCATTCTTGTTTGATTAACTGCAAAAGGACCTTTTTCTTCATCAGGATACTCATCATCTTCTTCAGACTCAGATTTATCTGATTCACGCTTTAACTCCATGATAGCTTCTATAATTCTATGTTTTAACATAGCTTCTCTATCTTCAGGATCTGTACTATTTTTCATTCTATACTCTGCTAAAATAGATTTAGTAAGTCTCTGATACATAGTGAAACACAATAAAGCATATTCATATTCTTCATGACCATCAGTAAGTTGTAGACATTTTTCTAGATCACCTGTCACTGTAGACAATGATCTTGGAGCGTCATCTATGTTTTCAAACAAGTCCATAGCTTGTAATGCATTAGAAAATGAAGAGAAGAATATCTTCTCTCTCACCACGGTTTTAACTTCATCAGTTATATTAAGAGCTCTATGAAAGATCTGCTCATCGTGGTTAAATCCTCTTTGTTTAAATAACATACAGTTACATTTTAATTGTTTAAGATGTGGATGTTGTTGTTTTCATCAACCACCACTCTTGAATTAGCCTTCTTATGAATCTGTATAGAGAAGTCTTGTAAGTATACAGTTCTAAAATTGGTAGACTTTGTATTATCTACAGTTTTAGACTCTGGCATTACAGTTTTAAACTGCTTTAAAGACACAGGCTTCATTACAGGGCTAACTTTCTTAGCTGTATTGTGCTTTCTTTTAGGTAATACACCTGTCTTTCTTAAATAGTACATAGTTTGATATAACTTGCCTCTATTAGGAAAGCCATATTTACTTACTAATACTTCTGTTTTTACTCCTGCTTTGATGTCAGCAACAAATGCTGTTTGTACACCTTTGATTAATTTTTTACTCACGGTAAATTGTTTTTAATTGTTATTTAGATAATTTGTCAGCTATGAATTTTACAAACTCTTCTGGAGTTTTTGCGTCTTCAGACATATAGTCTTCTATCAAGATCATATCTTTAATGCTATCCACTGAAAATGCAGAACGATAGTTAACAGATATATGAGGTGTAGAATGATAAGAAGATACACCTACATCATACATTTTTGTAGATAAATTCTCATCTATTTCTTTTCTAAGAACTTGTTTTTTCTCTTCAAGCTCTTCAATTTTCTTGATGGTTAATAATAACTCTTTATAGAGTTTAGAAGATTCCACCTTTTTGGTAATGGCTTCAGTGCTTCCTTTGTGACGAACTACTAATTCAGCTCGTACTTTCTCTGCCAATGCTTTGGCAATAGTTGGTGTCAGTTTTTTTGACATGTTTTTTTATATTTAATGAATGATTAATTAAAAAAGTACGGTTTATAGATGACCGTAAACTTAAAATCTTAGCATAACTCAACTTACAGAATCCGAACTTACCTCTGCATAACTATCCGCAACTGCCACAGCCCAACAGACCCCAACACAGCTTACATCACCCAGTCCCACCTCATCTGCCTTATCTAACCATTGCTGACCATATACAACCATTACGTAGCTGACCACTCCATATCTGCCTTTACATACCTCAACGGAACCTACCGTAACATAACTCACACAAACAAATCCATCCCCAGCTCATCTGCCTTAACTAATCTTACCTGACCCCACCAGATCATACCTGACGGAAACATAGCCTACCTCGGCATATCTGCCCTAAGTTAATTTAAAGCTTCAATAGCTACAGACAATGCTGTAGTTACATCACTAAGTTCTTTATATACAGATAACTTATCTTTTAAGATAGTTAACTCTTGTTTGGTACGTTGTTTTATAAAAGTAATATCAGTAGATGTCATACTTTGAATACTTTTATATTCTTGAGTAGATTTATCACGAATAACTTCATATACAGCTATTTGTTTAGGTTGTCCATTAGATATAACTTTTACTTCTATATTATTTAATATAGTACGAGCTTGTTGTAATCTATAATGTTCAGCTGCTTTAGCATCATCCCAGTTAAATAGTTTATATAATACAGCTGTTTCTAATCTTGAAGCATTTAATACATTTTCAGGAGTTAAACTTCCATAAACAGATTTAATTCTGCTTAACTCAGTCACTGCATCTTGTACATCAATACCTTTGGCTAAACTAGCTAATTTCCAAGCATAATTATTAACTGTTTGTAATTCTTGATTCATATTTATTTAGCTTTTGATTTAGAATTGTCAGCTATAGGTGTATTTAATTCTTGAGCTAAAGCAAAACGTCCATAGTTAAATTTAGTTTTCTCTGGTCTCATTTCACCAATACCACAACCATAACCGGCAGCTTTTACTAATTGATACACTTGATCTAAACTAATAACACCTTCGTTAAATTCTACTGTAAGATTAGCTTCCCATTCTATATATTCTGGGCGATATCTTACATCAGATGACCCCATACCTACTCTTACCATATCTTTACGTAAGTGAGGTTCACCATATATACGTACTAATTGAGTTATTTCATCATCAGCTTTGATAAAGAAAGAAGTTTGTGTATCTTTCATTACCATACCAATCATTTTAGCTCCACGTATCATAGCTGCTTTAAAACCAGCTGCTGGAAAACCATCCCATCCTAATGAACTGACATGTTTACCTGCTTCATATTCCTCTTCAGGATTACGAATATCATGTTTTTTATTCTTAGCAACACCTTGTTGCTTATCTTCTATCATTTTGATAGATTTTTGACTCCACGCATGTGTAATTAGTGGACTAATTCCCTTAATTGGGATTACTACTTCTTTAATAGCAAATTCTGCTACTGTTACTGATTTTGATACTGGCATAAAATAAATTTATTTTTAGTAAATGATTAATTAAAAAATAATCAGCTTAACGTACTGATTGTGTTGAAGTTCCCTACATCTGAACAGCTATACTGTCAGGTTCAGTCAATACTACTCACAACTGTGCTGGCTTACATGAAGTTAATCAAAGCAGTAGTCATTTTGGTATGCCCCCATCACGGCAGCTATCTTACTAGTCTTATTAAGAACGTTCAGTTTTCATCTGCAGCATCTCATGGTTGATCAA
>Ga0079300_10001163_pt1 | contig 10358 bp, 8 predicted proteins | sample Wag4_2014_7_11_FD_74799 | JGI IMG/M metagenome (GOLD analysis project Ga0079300, IMG submission 74799) | Fresh water microbial communities from Ohio, USA - Utica-2 Time Series HT 2014_7_11 | ecosystem: Environmental > Aquatic > Freshwater > Water tank | place: USA: Ohio | collected 2014-07-11
AGTTGCCCTGGTTAAAAGTGTACGTTTCACACTGTGACAAACCGATCTCTTAGCCAGGGCCTCCAACTGCCTTGGTTAATTGCGGTGATTTCACACTGCGAAAAATCGGCAGAGTTTCGGCCTACTTGCCCGCTCAGTGCTCTGGTCATTTCTACACACTTCAGACTGCAAACTAGACAACGTGAGTTCTCCGACTCGGAGGCTTCTAGCTGCTGTGATTCGGCAAGCGGTCTTCGCGATATGGTGGCGGGGTAACTGTTGCTTTATAACCTCGGAGTTGAACTACTGGCCTCATTTGGCCTTGGAGGATACTCGGGCAGTGCACTCAATCCATGAGCGTAGAATCTTATTAATTAAAATCCCATGATTCCGGGCACGGATAGCCGCCCCGTTTCGATTCAAAAGAGGGCAGACTAATGCAGCGAGATACGAAAGCACATAACTCGATTTGGGCGTTAGTGCTAGGTTCTCTGGGGGTTGTGTACGGCGATATTGGAACCAGCCCGCTTTACGCGATAAAAGAAACGTTCTCACCCGCAACCGGCGTTCAGGCTACCCCCGATCAAGTCATTGGGGCAATTTCTGCAGTCGTTTGGCTACTCACCCTCGTAGTATCACTCAAGTACGTAATTTTGATTCTCCGTGCAGATAATCGTGGGGAGGGCGGAATCATGGCACTCCTCGCCTTGGCAAGTAACGCGGTAAGCGGTTCACCAAAGGTAAAAGGGGCCGTTCTATTGATCGGCTGCTTCGGTGCGTGCCTTTTTTTCGGCGAAAGCATTCTTACGCCTGCAATATCTGTACTAAGCGCGGTCGAGGGGTTACAGGTTATTGAACCTACCCTAAAGCCGCTAGTATTACCAATCGCTTTAGCTATTCTAATTTTCTTGTTTCTAATACAGAAACACGGCACTGCAACCGTTGGTAAGTTTTTTGGACCGGTGATTCTGGTTTGGTTTGTCGTTATTGGATCTATTGGTCTGTGGCAGATTTCGCTTAATTCGAACGTGCTGGTTGCTCTAAATCCGTACCACGGGCTTTCTTTTCTCCTTGAGAGTGGGCCACGCCTACTGCTTGTGGTGGGCGCGCTAGTCTTAGCAGTTACTGGGGTTGAAACACTCTATGCGGACATGGGGCACTTTGGCAGAAAAGCAATCAGAATTACCTGGCTGACGATTGCGTACCCCGCACTGATTTTAAATTATCTCGGCCAGGGGGCGCTGATGCTTAGAGCTCCAGAGGCGGTTGAGAATCCATTTTTTCTCTCGTTTCCAGAGCCCTTGTTGATACCGGCGGTGATACTTGCAACACTCGCTACAGTCATTGCCTCACAAGCTACAATCTCCGGTGCATTTTCCGCCACTCAACAAGCGATCCAGCTTGGATTCCTACCTCGTATACGCACTATTCACACCTCTTCCAAGGAGGCGGGCCAGATTTATATTCCATTCATTAACGGACTTTTGCTCATCTCGGTTTTGCTAGTTACTGTTTCTTTTGGCTCGTCAAGTGCGCTTGCACACGCCTATGGCGTTTCCGTAACAACCACGATGCTTTGCTCAACTATTCTTACGTTCTTTGTTGTTTGGAAAAGTTGGAAGTACCCCCTAAGTCTAGCTATAGCGTCGACATCTTTTTTCCTTGTGTTGGACAGCGTTCTACTCGCAGGGTGTCTCTCTAAGATTTTCCACGGAGGGTGGTTTCCACTCCTCTTGGGTCTTTGCATACTGCTCTTGATGACAACCTGGAGAAAAGGCCGGTCGCTCTTGATGCAGACGATTCATGAGGATGATCCTGAGTTGACAAGCTTTATAAAACAGATTTCGGATGCGGGGCTCCCCGTTGTTGGACGCACCGCGGTGTACTTGGTATCAGATCCGCGTACTGCGCCGCAAGCGCTTATGCATAATCTTAAGCACAATATGGTTCTCCACAAGAGTAATCTCATTGTTACCGTTGCATTCGAGAACCGACCTTGGGTCCCGTTCCACGAGCAGATTACGATTGAAGATCTCGGTAATCACTTTACGCGTGTCATTATTCGGTATGGATTCAAGGACGTACCCAATATACCAACGACGTTGGCTTACGCGAGAGAATGGCACGGACTGGATATTGACTTATTTGCCTCATCGTATTTTCTAAGCCGGGAGTCAGTCGTTCCCAAAACCAATGGAAAGATGCCCAAGTGGCGAGAAGAGATCTTTGCGTCCATGTCCCGAAACGCCGGTAGTGTGGTCTCTTATTTTCAGATCCCAATCAACCAGGTAATCGAGCTTGGTACTCGTGTCTCGTTCTAGAGTTGAAAATTTCCGACACGAAGACAGGGCGCAATGGGCGCTTTTCAATACCGCTTAAATCCTGCGACCATAGTGTATTTTTTATGCCGCAGTTTTGGTTGCAAGAGACTGGTTATGAAGCTCCTACAAGCGCAATTAAGTACCAATTTATTTGGACGTGCGTACCGTGCTCTAATTCGAGCGCTGTCCTACCCAGAGTTAGACGCGGTGGGAGGACTGCCGGAGACGCTAAACAATAGAAGTTGTGACGAAAACAATAGCAAAAAACAGCACAAGAGCGGCGATAACAATTGACGAGGATCGATCTTTCCGCTTCGAACGAAGATCAGATGTGTCCGATACTGGTACGACATCAGGATACGGTGACTTACGGCGCTTCTTCTTAGCTGCCTGGATTAGGTTCTGAACTAACACAGGTTTCATTTCTGTGCCCCCTTCGACAACCTCTCCCAGATGTCCCGCTCCTGGGCTGTAGCCCGATCCTGGTTCGAAAACAGTCGACTGACCGCATCGGTTTGTGACACCGATGCGATCTGCCGCAGTTGACCAATCACCTGCCGAAACTGCTCAAACGCAACCTCAGGCTCCTTTTTAATTAGGTCGAAAGGTAGGTGCCCACTTGTGGTCGCCTCTCGCTCTTGTCGAACTCGCTCAATTAGCAAATCCACCTCTTCTTCTGAAATGTGAAGTCGCTTTGCCTCCTCGCAAATAATTGCCCGCTCAGACTCGTCCAGAACACCGTCTTCCATGAATCGATATAACTCATTGTGCATCTGCTCACGATCCTTATGAAGCTGATCGTTAAATGCTGTAGAGAGAATCGCGGCCGGAACGGCAAAAATCCCGATACCCACGAGAGCCATAATCATGGTCATCAACCTACCAACAGGGGTCACCGGGGAAATGTCTCCGTAGCCCACCGAGGCCAGCGTCACCACGGCCCAATAGATAGACTGAGGAATGTTTTCAAACTTATCCGGCTGTGCTTCGTGCTCGAATAGGTAACCAAGGCTGGCAGTCAACACCACCAGTAAGAGCATGATAAATGTCGAGGCTGCAATAATTGGCCACTCACGTTTCAATGCTTTAAAAAGTGTCCCCGTTGCCTGTGTATAGCGCGTCAGTTTCAAAAGCCGCATGAGCCGGAAGATCCGCAGGAATCGCAAATCAACGACTGAATGCAGCAATACTTCGAGATAAAAGGGAACAATCGCTAAGAAATCAATTATCGCAATAGGAGATTTTGCATATCGAAATCGACCCCCAACCGCACCTTGAAATCGTGGATCTTCGATACAGGAGTACAGTCTCAATATGTACTCAATAGAGAAAATCATTACAGAGACCGCATCTAGTACTACAAACTCAACATGAAAAATTCCCTCTAAGCTCTGAACAGATTCCAAAATGACAGCCGAAACTGAAATTAGAACCCACCATACAATCAACGTATCAAAGTACTCGTGAAGCTTACCTGACGTGTCCGTTGGATTAGTGAGCGCATAAACCTGCTGACGAAAAGTTCTTCCTCTGTTTAACTCTTTAAATTCACGAATCGCTGGCGCAAGGACTCGTAATAGCTTAAATAGCCTGAGCAGTCGTAATGCGCGCAGCACTCGTAAGTCGGCTTCGAATAATGCCCCCAGGTAAAAAGGCAATATCGCTAACAGATCAATCAGTGCGAAAGGACTTTTTAGATAAGCAAGTCGAGGGAATCGAGACGTTGCAAATTCTGGGTCTTCGGGCGCAACATAAAGCCTTGTGAGGTATTCGATCGTGAAGATAATGACCGAAACTTTGTCAAAAGCGTGAAAGAAAGCGGCATTTGCGTCGTAGATTACCGGGATCGTCTCCAGCATCAGGGCAATCAGATTGGTAATGATTAAACCGGCAATAAAAGTATCTATTTTTTTTCCGTAACCATCCCTGTTGCTTGGATTAAAGCCAAGGTTATAGATCAGGGCTCTAAGCCCCTGTAGACGACGGGTTACGGTTGTCATGTCTCGCCTTAAAAGATCGCCTCACCGACATTCATTGGATGAAAAGAGCGCCCACAGATATAAACTTTTAGTGGTAGCTTTCCGCTTAATGTCTGACTTGTTGGCATCTTGGTATAGACCAGCGCACTTGAATCGGAGGGCTTTGGGGTTCCACGCTCAATTACGATTGATCCCAGAGTTCTTAAGTCACTTCGATCGCAAGACTCCGAAACTACCCGCCCCTTTGGCTCGAGTGTGTTTCGAAAGGATCCGAACGGACCGCCAGCTGCGGTCATTGCCGCAAGACAGTCCTGCCAGAGGTTTGTTGGATCGTTACACCCCGCAAGCACTTCTTGGCCCTGTTCACGAAGTGTTCCTTTGTCAGCGAGCCACTGGATTAGTCTTTGCGCATTTGCTTTGGTATCGACAATCTTATGTGCTTCGTTGTAATTGTGGATACCGAACCAAATATTGATGAGTGCCACAATAAAGAAGCTACCGATCCACAGATAGTCCGATTTCCGCAGGTATTGGGCAGGCTCGGACAGTTGAGCCCGCCCGCTCACGCCGCCCTCGGTAGGCGTGCTATTTACAAAATCACTCATTTAATGGTTTCGCAATTATTAATACCATTGTTCGATTGCATAATACTACTTCCCTTCTTCAAGCTTCGTCTTGGCAGGTGAGAAAATTCGTCAACTCGTGAGGTTCACTTATCGTTGTCGGAGGCTCCTAGCTGCTGCGATTCGGCAAGCGGTCTCGGCGATATGGTGGCGGAGAATCTGTTTACCCAATTCCCTCCCTCGCGCGCGCGTAGGGTTCGGCGACGGGCACTGTGGGGTGTTGGCGGATCCGTGGCGAGGAGTGCTCGAGTGGGGTTTTAGGTGAGTGCCGCCCTCGCGCGCGCGTAACCTGTCTCTATACCTCTTTGCGGACGGACCTGGCTATTTGTTCGAGGGGGGTGTCCAGATGTTTCCCTCCTTCCCCGGCCCCTAGTAAATATGACGAGGAGGGAAACTCAACGCTGAATAGACTCTACGGGGCGGGTAGAAGCGAAGCTCTCTACCCTAGCCCCACTGTAGAGATCTCTCTATTTTCATCTCCACTCGGGCACCACTCGGATGCCCGGGGAAAGATGGGGAAACAGAGGGATCAAACCTCGAGCCCAAACATAGGGTAGGGCTTGTCGGTCCTTTTGAGCAGGATCCTCTTGCCGCAGGCTCCTTTCTCCTCGGGAGTTGTAGCCACCCGTATGAGATACCCTTCGTCGATCAGCTCTCTAATAGCGCTCTCTCGGAGCGTGTTGCTGCCTCCGAAGGCGTCACGAATCGTCTCGTTGTTCTGATAGGGATAGTCGCGGACTTGAGCCATGATCTTATCGGCGAGCTCGCTCTTCTGAGCCCGCTTTTGCGAGTCGGCTCTCTCCTGCTTTGCTCTCTCCCTTCTTTCGAGCCTTACGGCGGTGGTTGATGGCATGAGATTTCCGATTACGTAACTGAGAGTCTGCTCGTCCCCATAGTTATCCTCCACCGCGACGCTGTGCATTTGGGTTACAAACTCAAGCTCATTAAAGCTTGTCGCTATTCGGTTCTTGAGCACGGCTAAGGTGGTCAGGTTCCCACTCACCTCACGCTGGATGCCAACAACGGTCTGAACGTTATCGCCCCAAGCACCAGCGCCCCGAGCTGTAGTCTCGGTGACATCTTGGCTGCGCGAAGCCTTGGGGGTGTGGGCAATTACCCAGACGGAGGCCCCGCTGGCACTGATAGCTGCCTTAAGGGCTGCGATGTAGCTTGAGACCTCACTGTTTTTATTCTCGTCTTCAATCTTGAAGTTAGCCGAGGCGGTATCAATTACGAATAGTGGCGGCAGCTGACGATTTCCTCTCTTGGTAATAGAAGTCACCGCCTCTTGATCAGCGAGGGCCTGAACTAGATGGATTAATTCGTAGCCATCAAATTTCTTCCCGGCAATTATCTTGACCCAGGCGTTGATCTCCTCGGGACTTGCGCTCAGCCCACCAAAGGATCGCTTGCCGCGGAATATGCGCTCGATTTGCCCGATATCTTCGGTGAGGTAAATCACCTTTCTGCGGCCCTTGACCCGTAAGAAGTGATCCTCGGGGCATAAGTGCGCCACGATGCACACGAGATCTACCATTAGGGTCGTCTTGCCAGCGTTGGAAGCCCCATGAAACAGAGCGATGCCTTGGTCAATGATTCCCTTGAGTAGGTAATCAATCGCCTTATGTCCCTCCAGACTGAGCACAACAAAGGGGTTCTCACTTAGCGCCGACTCCCTTGTGGTCCGCTTCTTAAGCGCCTCTCTGAGGCTCGCAAAGGTAACCGGGTTATGGTGATTTAAATCAAAGCTCTCCCACTGATCTCGGACATCCTCAAAGCCTAGATAATTGCCGCATTCTTCCCGCGCCGAAAACTCATCCCAAATGGCAAGCGCCTCGGGGTCACCCTCAAATTGAAAGTGCAGTGCCATCCCGACGCGTAGCCAATCCTCGCGCTTCGGGGTTGGTTTAAGTTCCTCTAAAACAACTCGCCTCGCCTCAGCGATGGTCAGATTCGGATCGCGCTTTGAGTAGAGTTCAAACGGATCCAAAGCCCCGGTCTGTGCGATCTCCTTTGCCCTGATGTCGAAGTAGGGCGCAAGAATCGTCTTAAGGTCCACCTCACTATCGGGAATAGCTCTCTTCGCATCGAGAGCGTTGCCGGTGAGCGCGATAAAGCCGGAGCTATTAAAGACCTCCAACCCCAGCTCATGGTTTGCGGACTTGCTCTCTGGCCACTGACCGCGTGTCCAGATGTGCAGATTGCCACTCGTGCTGATCTCAACCCAACCGGGGATCGTTTTGACGAGGCTCTGAGCGAGTGGCGTGAGGCCTCCCGTCTCGTTGCGCGCCTTATCAATATCGACGCAGATTAAGCCATTGCCGGTCATGGCGTAGCCCAAGCCCGCGAACCTGTCCGGATGTTGCATGAGGAGGGAGTAGGCTAACTCGTAGGGCATCAGGTTCTTGCGATTGCTCCAATCCTTAAGCGGCAGTCCTGATTTGGGATCAACTGGGATTTTGTGTTTCTTGCCACCAGGCACCTCTGTCTCAAATAGGGCATAAAGAAGAAAGTTCTTCTCGACCTCCATTGGCTTGGGGATACCGCAAAAGAGGCTAGTCTGATCAAGCGGGCCAACCCGTCTGATCTTTCTCGTCTTACTTGCGCTTTTTATATAAATGAGGTCGCCCATGAGGCGACGGATTCTTCGTGCTGTAAGCTTTCTTTCAAACATGCGTCTTCCTTTCAGGATATAAGTAGCCGTACTGATCCAAGGCTGGGTCAGCGCTGATTCGCAAACTAAAGTTGAGTCTCCGTCGGCGGTCCTCGGGTGAGGCACATGCTCTCGGTGTGGCTACTTGCCTATTTGCGCAACTGCCTCACGGCAGCCCACGGGCTCCTGCCCTAGCTGTTTGACTGTTTTCCGTTATCTGGCGACTCTGACCAGTACTACTTGCGCCTTACTTACCGCTCGTATGTGCGCAATTGCTAATCCATTGCTCAATCTCTATCTCTCGCCATACGCAAATGGCAGGGGAGAGTTTTATTGGCGCCGGAAACTCCTTATTTGCCACCTTCGCCCAGATTGTGCTTCGGGCTAATGTGGTGAGCTTTGAAACATCTTTGATACGTATCAACTGATTACTTGCGTTCATGATTTCTCCTTTCGTTATGAACACAACTAAATCATTACATGAATATCTTGTTTGTTTACCCCGGAATAATTACGTGACTTAAGTCACATGCTTTTTTGATGTTGGGTTACATCCGGTTAGCCGCTTGAAGGCGGTTCGCAGTGTAGTGTCCGCGATTATGGGGTCCTCTTTTAGCACGCGTCTCGCCCAAGAAAGATAGTCGTAAGAGCTTAGTTCATGACCTAGCTCAATCTTCAAGTCATTGATTGCTCGATGGTAGAGATCCTCGCGAGGATCATACTGTTTTTGACGTCCTTTGGCTTTTTTCTCGCCGTGCATATATTCTTTTTCTCTAGCATTACTTATCTGTTTTTCCAGCTGTTTTACTCGCCGCTCAAGAAGCTCGCTTTTTCGTCCGTAGTATTCTGTTAATATCATATGGTTAACGCAGTTGCGTATAAGTTTTTCTCGATCCAATTGACTGGCCTCTTTTGCGAGATGCTCCCCGATAGCAGTTAGTCGCGCCTGATTATGAAACACCATATAAGGGCTTTGCTCATCGCCGTACAGAGTCGCGAACTCTTTTAGATCTTCGTTGGCCCACTTCTGTTTTTTATGCTGTAACCTTTGTCCATTCTTTGGCTTACCAAGCTCTGGGAGGCCCTTCGCAAGGTAGCGAGCAGCCAAGATGAGACCATAAACCTCGCCCTGCTTGATTTTTAAATGTAACTCGTTGAGCTCATCTGTTTGGGATGTAATCTCCTTCGCTGGTCTGCCGCTCGATTGGAGCGATGCAATATCGGATTCGATCGCTTGTCCCGCTTTCCGCAAGAGCTTGTTTTCAACTCCTTTAATTGAGTAGTCCATAGGTATTCTCCTAGGCAGCCCTGAGATTCAATACGTTACTGTATTCAGCGTTCCTGCAAAAGGCCTCCCAGTCACGCATCAGCATTCGGCGTTTTGGTAGTAGGTCTTTGCGTCTGTATGCAGCCTCCACCTTATTCCCAATCGTGTGAGCTAGTGCCATCTCTGCAACCTCTGGTGAGTGCTCTGTTTCCTCGGACACCCAGTCGCGGAAGGTTGATCTAAAGCCGTGCACGGTAACGCTATGACCAAGCCTGCGAAGTGTTTCGGCCATCGCCATGTTGGAGAGCGGCTTCCCAGCTCTCGAGAAGAGATAGGCGCTATCGGGATCCTTGCCGCGTGCAGCTTCAATTAACTCAAGGGCTCGATCGCCCAGCGGGACCCGATGCTCCCTCCTGGCTTTCATTCGGGATCCGGGTATTGTCCAGACGTCCCCGGCGACCTCCGCTCTGAGTGCCCCCGTTACCTCGCCGGTGCGGGATGCGTTGAGAATTAGGAACTCCAGCGCCATGGCCCCGATCGCATCGATCTCGCGTAGCTCTGCCATGAGTGCGGGGAGCGCCTGGTAGGGTAGGGCTGCGTGGTGCTCAACCCGTTTTATCCTTTTTGGCGAGGGCAAGACTGTTTCCAGATGACCGCGCCAGATCGCAGGATTTTGCCCCTGTCGAATGCCCTCCGTGGTTGCCGCTGCCAAGATGAGCTCAATGCGGCTACGAAGCCTCGAGGCCGTCTCCGTTTTGGTATTCCAGATGGGTTGCAGCACGGAGAGGATGTCGCTCGTGCCGATTGAGGAAATCGGCATCGCACCCAAGGCATGAAATGCGTACATGCGAAGGGTGCTCGTCCACTGCTCCGCATGCTTTGCATTTGACCATTGGGGCCGCATCTTTTGTACATAGGCTAGGGCGTAAGGCTCGAATGTAATCACCGGCGCTTGTGGCGCCATTACGACCTCCTGGAGACGTTTCTTTTCGCGGGCTGGATCAGTCCCAGCATCAAGCTTGTCGCGCGCCTCTTGAGCCTGTAATCGAGCCTTGGCGATTGTTAGAGCGGGAAAGGCGCCCAGTGCTAGGTCTCGCTGCTTGCGCTCGAAGGTGTACCTGAAAATCCAGTACTTGCCGCCACCTGATTTCACCCAGAGGTGCAGCCCGCGCACCAGTGCGTCGGTGTGCCGGCCAGGCTCCTTTATGTTTTTTACGGTCTGAATGTCTAATACCTTTCGCATGCCCATCTCCTTATGTTGGTTACCAAATGACTTACCAAGAAATCTTCCCGTAACGGGATAGATCGCCATGGAATCAAATGTAGGAGCTGGACTTGCGAGGCTCAATTCGTGACTTAAGTCACGTAGAATTCATGCTGTTAGAACCGAAACATGTTGTCTATGTGCAACTAGAAGAGGCCAGTTCAGTCCAGTCTACGCAAGAAGCGTAATGGACTCCGTCTCCGCCACAGGATTCGAACCAGCTATTTGGTCTGCCCAGTGAGTGGATTTTGTTAGGCGGCGCGCTTAGCGCG
>Ga0079300_10001168_pt1 | contig 10342 bp, 10 predicted proteins | sample Wag4_2014_7_11_FD_74799 | JGI IMG/M metagenome (GOLD analysis project Ga0079300, IMG submission 74799) | Fresh water microbial communities from Ohio, USA - Utica-2 Time Series HT 2014_7_11 | ecosystem: Environmental > Aquatic > Freshwater > Water tank | place: USA: Ohio | collected 2014-07-11
ATCGCGGGTGCATTCTCTTTTGCCTGAGTAAATAGATCACGAACTCTTGCCGCTCCCACACCTACAAACATTTCAACAAAGTCTGAACCAGATATTGAATAGAAAGGCACTCCAGCTTCACCTGCAACTGCTCGTGCTAATAAGGTTTTTCCAGTTCCTGGTGGACCAAAGAGCAAAACACCCTTTGGAATCTTTGCGCCCAAAGGTGCGTACTTCTCTGGCTTAGCAAGAAAATCTTTAATCTCATCTAACTCTGCAAGTGCTTCATCTGCTCCTGCTACATCTTTAAACTTAGTTTTTGGGACATCATTATTTTGTAATTTGGCTCTTGATTTTCCAAATTGGAAAACCTTGTTTCCACCTTGAGCCTGACTCATCATCCAGAAGAATAAGAATCCGATGAGCAAGAACGGCAGGATTGAGAACAAGAATGAGACAAATATCGATTGTGATGGGACTTTAACGTTCCAACCTTTTGGTGGTGGATTACCTGTTAAAGCGTCAATGATTGTTGGTTCTTGTCGAGCAACATAAAAAGCTTCAACTTTTTCAGAGCCATTAATTCGATTTCCTGGCGTCAAAATCAAACGAATTTTTTGCTGTCTATCAACTATTTCGGCCGAAAGAACTTGAGTCTTAGAGATCGCATCGATTGCTTGTGAAGTTTCAATCTGTGTGTATCTGTTACCGGCAGATGAGATTTGACCTAAAGCAGTCACGGCAAAGATTGCAGCAATGATCCAAAACAGCGGACCTCTAAGGATTTTACTAGTGCGTGTAGTTGGCTTCTTGTTAGGCTTTTTTGTAGAAACCTTCTCGGATTGCTTGCTAGTAAAACTCTTCTTGATCTGCTTTTTTGGTTTTTGCACTTGTGACATGGGTTCTTATTCTCGTTTCTACAAATTACTCGTACATGTGCTTGGCAAGCACACCGATAAAGGGAAGGTTGCGATACTTTTCATCAAAATCTAGGCCGTAGCCAATTACGAAATCCTTTGGAATATCAAAGCCAACATATTTAACATTTACTTCAATTTTTGCAGCTTCTGGTTTACGTAAAATTGAAAGAATTTCGACAGAGCCAACACCGCGCGATTCCAGGTTTGACTTGAGCCATGAAAGTGTCAATCCTGAATCAACAATGTCTTCAATAATCAAAACATTTCTACCTGTAATATCACGATCTAAATCTTTAAGTATTCGGACCACTCCACTAGATTTTGTACCGGATCCATAAGAAGAAACTGCCATCCAGTCCATATCAACATGACGTTGGAGTGCGCGTGAAAAATCTGCAACAGCCATTACTGCGCCTTTTAGAACACCAACTAGCAATAGGTCTTTACCTTCGTAATCTTTTCCAACCTCAATTGCGAGCTCTTTAATTCGAGTCTGCAACTGTGCTTCTGTAACGATTACGCGTTCGATATCGCCTTTAACTGCTTCTAAATCCACGGTTCTCCCTATGGTCGCTGCGGTGAGAGCGAAAGTCTGCCCGAAATTCTCTCAACCTTCACACCGCCTGGAAGATTTGCAGCCCCCTGTCCGCTCCACGCGGTGATCAACGCCTCAATTACGCTCACATGCTCAGCAGTAACCGAACCTGAGGGGGCGCCTTGGGCATAAATCGCCATCCGCAGAACTCTGGTTCGAATGGCTTTGGGCATTGCCTCTAGGTGGGCACACTCTAAATCTGCCAGATTCAATTTCATCGCTTCATGTTGGGCCCAGTTATCAAGTGCATCTGCATCTTCTCGAAGTAATTGTGAACTGCGAGCAAGGGCTTCAGAAATTCCAGGGCCAATGGTTTTTTCTAAAACTGGAATCGCTTCTGTGCGAACCCGCACTCGAGCAAACTGCGAGTCTTGATTATGTGGATCTTCCCAAAAGTTTAAAACCGATTGCTCACAGTAGCGTTGCATTGTTTCCCGAGTAAGACCAAGAAGTGGGCGAATAAAAATTCCTGAATGAGATGCCATTCCAGAAAGTGAACGAGTTCCCGATCCCCGCGCAAGTCCTAACAAAACAGTTTCAGCTTGATCATCTTGCGTATGTCCTAGAAAAACTGCCACCGCATTTTCTGACTGTGCAACTTCATTAATTGCTTTATATCGTGCCGAGCGTGCAGATGCCTCTAGGCCATCTTTGATTTCTACTTGAACCTTTTTTACAACACATTTCAAATCCATGCCAGATAGTTGCTTTACTACGTTTTCTGCTTGTCTTGCCGATTCTTTTTGGAGTTGATGATCAACTGAAACTCCAACTACAGATACTGCTAACAATTTGGCTTCTACTGATAGAGCATGCGCAAGTGCGAGTGAATCGGCACCACCTGAAACTGCAACTAATACTTTATCGCCAGCTTCAAACTTTTCTAGCCATGGTCGTACTGCATTACGTACTGCAGGAACAGCCATTGTCATGGCTTAACAATAGTGGCGCTTTAGACTCGTCCACCAAATGGCATTAGGCCTGGCATGCCGTACATATCAGAGAATTTCAAACCACTCTTGGTGGAACGAGCTTCCCATACCTTTCCATCGCCAGCGTAAATAGCCACGTGGTGGATTGTTGAAACTGAACCTTTGTATGAATAAAACAAAAGGTCTCCGGGTACTAGTTCTTTAAGTGAAACATGCATCGTATATGTTGAATATAGTGCCGAGTTCAAGCGATCCCAATTTGGCCAACCAAGACCCGCTGCTCGATATGCGGCATAAACAAGACCTGAACAATCAAATGAGTTTGGTCCTTCATCGCCCCACACATATGGTTTTCCTGCAAGTACTTGTGCTCTTGCAAATGCAACTGCTCTATCTCGTTGCGCCTGAGTTGTTCTACTTGTTGCGCGCCCCTTAAATCCTAAATCACTCCATACACTTCTTTGTCCGCTAGTTTGAGCCGCAGTATTTGCTTGGCTCTCTTCAAGTAATGCCAACTGTCGTTGTTGCTCCAGCGTTGTTCTTACTTTTCGCGCGCTATTTAATTGACGCATTAACTCGTCTTGAACTTTTTGTAGCTTAGCTACTTCTTTTGCTTGCTCTTCCTTTGCTTCATCTGCAACTTTCTTAGCTGCTTCTACTTTTTCAGTTGCAATAATTTGTGCCGCTTTTGCATCATCTGCAGCTTTCTTCGCTTTTATTGCGGCAGCCTCGGCAATCTTAAATCTTTCTAGAGCAACTGAGTTTTGTGCACCCAATGTTCCTAGAGTTGAAATCTGATCAATGAGATCTTGTGGACCATTTGAGCTAAGCAGTGGAGCGATATCGCTCATATTGCCACCAAGAATGTAGGCATTTGCTGCTAAACGTCCAATTGTTTTGTGCGCCTGCGTAACAGATTCGGCTGTTTCAGCTGCATGCTTTGCTGCTGCATTTGCCATTGCCGTTGCAACAGCTAATTCTTCTTTAGCTTTGCGATAGAGGGCAGTTGCTGCATTTGCCTTAGCAGTTAGTGTGCGAAGGTTTTGATTTGCAACAGCAAGTTTTTTAGCCTGAGCATCGGCTGCTTTCTTTTTTTCAGCCTCTGCTTTTTTTGCCGCTTCAATTTGCGCCAGAGTTGGTTTTGGGGCTGCAAGAGCTGGAACTGACGAGATAGACAGTCCCAAAATTGCAGCGAGTGAAATCGCCTTTATCTTTTTCACAAAAAACCTTTCGCAGGGAAGGTCTCTAGAATAAATGGCGAACCTTAAAAATCCTTGGTATTAAACGCTGGTGTCCTTAATTAGCTACATCACGGCGAACAAAGAGTATTGAGGCAATAATCGCACCGATACTCACGTAAATTCCGCCCACTGTTAATGCGTTTTTATAAGCCAAATCTAAGGTTCCTCCCGATGCAATTGCATTGAGCTGTGCTCCCGGGAGCCAATTTTGAAGTGAACCCCTTACTGCAATCAGTAAATTCTCAATAATTAGAAGCCATAGGACACCGAAAGATATTGCACTTATCGGTGAGCGTAGGAGCAAACCTAGAACCATCCCAATTACTCCAAAGCCAATAACAGAGATTGTGACATTTACAAATGAGGTAAAAATCGCCTCGATGCCATCTGATGTAAACCACAGATCAGTATTCACCTTGGCACCAGGAGCGAGTAGAACCGAAGTGCTAATTCCAATAATTGCTGCCACAACAATCATGACAAATGCAAATATCTTCATAGCAACTAGCTTTCCAATAAGAATTTTCATTCGCCCTGGTTGGCGGATCAACAGATTTCGTAATGTTCCGTATGTGTATTCCTGAGCCGTTTGAGCTGCAAAGACGCAGAGCGCAATAATTCCTAAAAATCCACCCGTACTTGAAAACCCTTGGACTCCGCCTGTTGCAAGACCTAATACTTCACGGCCAATGACTTGTCCACGATCTGCGTTTCCTTGTGGTGAGTCGATCAAAAGAAAAAGGAGTGCAGAAAATAACCCACTGAAAAATACAACGGCAGCCATAGTCCCTAAAAACAAAGTAGGTCGACGAAGCTTTCGAAGCTCTGCAGAAACAACATGCAACATTACTTTTCTCCTGTCATTTCAAAGAAAGTCTCTTCTAGATTTGGCAGTTGTGGTGCTAATTGCGCCAATACTATTCCGGCATCAAAAGCTGCCTTGTTCAATTCAGGCGCCCAATCCATTGCGGCTAAAACATGAACAGAGTCATTTCGAATCACAGCCTGATGGCCCGAAGCTTGTGCGATCTCTACTATTTTTTTAAGATCAGAATGGTCTAACGATTTTGCAATAATCGTAGGTTGTTGCTTGGCCATCAAATCGCCAATTGGACCAGCAAAAACAATCTCGCCTTTTCGAAGCATCACAATATGATCACTAATGATTTCAAGTTCTGAAAGAAGATGAGAAGAAACAAAAACAGTCGTGCCTTCATTAGCCAAATCGCGCAACAAGGCACGAATCTCTTGAATACCTTCTGGATCTAAGCCATTTGTTGGTTCATCAAGCATCAGAAGTTTTGGTTCGGGAAGTAGCGCAGCGGCAATTCCTAAGCGTTGTTTCATACCCAATGAATACGTTTTGTATTTTGACTTACCTCGATCACCAAGGCCAACTTTTTCTAACAATACTTGAACGCGTTCTATGGGAAAGCCGCCAAGTTTTGCAAGAACCATTAAGTTTTCGTAGCCAGATAACGCTGGATAAAACGCTGGTCCTTCGATCATCGCACCAACGCGGCTTAAGTATTTTTCTGGATGTTCAATTGGCTCCCCAAGAATGTGGCCCTGACCAGTAGTTGGAGTTATCAGTCCCAGCAACATTCTCATTGTTGTTGTCTTGCCTGATCCATTTGGCCCAACAAATCCACAAACTGTGCCAATTGGAACCTCGAAGTTGATATGTGAGACGGCTAGGCGATTGTCATATTTTTTGGATAAATCCCCCACCGATATCGCTGTCTTGATCATGGTGCTTACTCTGCCACAAATTACCCATGAGTAAACAGTGATTATCTCCAGATGTTGAATCAGAAATGAAAATTACACCTTCAGGACTTTGGATCTCGTATGAACCAAAGTATTCAAGTAATTTAATAGGGGATGTCGGGCAAGCGCTAGCTCAGTAGTTGGGCAACGACAAGTAGTACTGAAAAAAGACTCAAATACGTAATGGACCACTGAAAAATCTTGCCAGCAACTTTTGCGTAATCTGTAGATCCATCTTTTAATTGCAGTAGCTGAATTGCGAAGATAATTCCTAAGGCAATAGTCAGTGCCATCGACCACAAAGGAAGAGAGGCAAGGCTAATCACTGCAACTGATGAGAAAATCATCAAAATTGTATGCAACCACATTTGCCTGCGAACTTTACTTTTTGTCGCAACTACAGGCAGCATGGGGGTTCCAGCTAAGGCGTAGTCATCTTTATATTTGATTGCCAGCGCCCAAAAATGTGGTGGTGTCCAAAAAAAGATAACGAAGAAAAATGCCCACGCTGTTAAAGAAAGTGAGTTGGTGACTGCAGCCCATCCGATTAAGACTGGCATACAACCGGCCGCACCGCCCCAAACAATGTTTTGAGAAGTCCGTTGCTTAAGAGCCATCGTATAAACAAGTACATAAAAAACGATTGCTATAAAGGCTAAGAGGGTTGCAAGTTCGGTGGTAAATACCCAGAATAAGACAAGTGCAATCAATCCAATGAGTGTTGCAAAAATAGTTGCTTGAGATTTTGAAATCAAACCTGTAACTATCGGACGTTTAGAAGTTCTCTCCATAAGTTTATCGAGATCACTCTCTATAACCATGTTGAATGCATTTGCACTACCAGCCGCAAGTGTTCCTGCAACAATGGTTGCAATCGTTAAACCAAAACTTGGTAAACCTTTTTCCGCCAATACCATCGCCGGCAAAGTAGAAACCAAAAGCAGTTCTACAACCCGTAACTTCATCAGGTCTATGTAGGCTTTAACGGTTGAACTCACCTTCTAAGATTACTCAACCTTTTAACCCAGTGCTCCACAGATATTCTCGGTTTACCTATTTTGAAGAGTTATGTTGCTCTCAATCTTGGTATCAAAATGGCCTCGAGCCCAAGAAATCAATCTCCCCATGAGATTTCCAGTTAATCAATTGAGATGCACTCTCAGAGGCTTCTCCGAAAGGCTAGTACAGTTGCCATATGCGAAGAGTTTTTCTTTTACTTAGCTTAATTGCCACAAGTACTTTTATGGTCAATTCTGTCAGTGCAGAAGAGGTTGCAAGTAAGAGTTCAATGAAGCTAATTAAGACAATTGATGGATCAATTGCTCCTAAATCTGTTAGGGCTTCAAATGATGGAATCGTTAGTGCGCATAACATGATGTACAAACACTCTGTAACAATTTATGATTCAAAAACATTTGAATTGTTAAAAACTATCCCTGATTCAGTTTCGCTCAAAGAATTTGGATTTTCAAAAAGCTCTTCAACCTTTAGAGGTGCTCCTGTTGAGGGAAGCTTTTCGCCAGATGGAAAATACTTATATGTCAGCAACTACTCAATGTATGGACCCGGGTACAAAAAAGAAGGAAGTGATACTTGCTCTCCTTCATCAGGTTTTGATCGCAGCTTTGTCTACCGAATCGATAGAAGCAACTATCAAATAAATGCAGTTTACCCAGTAGGTTCGGTTCCTAAAGTTGTCGAGGTAACTCCAAACAACAAGTACGTATTGGTGGCAAATTGGTGCTCCTACACAGTTTCAGTCATCTCAGTGGCCGAACAGAAAGTAGTTAAGACAGTAAAGATAGGAAAATATCCCCGAGGTATTGCTATTAGTAAGGACTCATCCAAAGCTTACGTTGCAGAGATGGGTGGCAATAGAATTCATGTGATTGATCTTGCAAACTTTTCAACTTCTTACATTCCAATTGGAAGCAATCCTCGAGCAATAGTCCTCTCACCTGATGATTCAAAAATGTATGTGACTATGAATCTTTCTGGTCGAGTTGCATCATGGGATTTGATTGAAAATAAACCAGGCAAATCAGTTCGAACTGGAAATAAAGCTAGAAGTCTTGCTTTATCTTCTGATGGTTCAGAGCTTTTTGTTGTCAACTATTTGAGCAATACCCTGTCCAAAATCCAGACATCAGATATGAAGATTTTAGAAACTATTAAAGTATGCCCTGAACCAATAGGTGTCACATATGACAATCCCACTAAAAACACATGGGTTGCTTGCTATAGAGGTCAGATAAAGATTTATTCAAACAGTTAATCAAAGGTTCTGCGGCAGAGGAGAAATCTCTGCAGGAATATTTGGAGCTGCTATCCGTCCCAGTATTTTATCGATCGCTGCCCGCGCTTTCTTAAGCGATGTGTAGCCTCTTGGAATTTCATCTGCCAATGTCACAAACACGTATTCCCTATCTGAAGACTCCACATACCCGGCAAGAGTGACGGTTCCATTTAGCGAACCAGTTTTTGCACGAACCAATCCAACAGCAGTAGGTGCGGTATCAATAAAGCGCTCATTTAAAGTCCCTGAAACACCGCTAACTGGTAACACTGGATAAAGGCCAGTAAAACGAGGATCTTTTCTTAATTTATATAAAAGTTCACCAATCATTTTTGCTGTCACTTTATTTGATCTTGACAATCCACTTGCATCCTTGACGACCAACTTTGATGAATCAATTTGAAGTTCAGTTAGAAGTTTTTTGAAAATTCTTTCAACTCCTAAAATTCCAAATGGTTCACCGGCTGCCTGTGAGGACAATCGTGCTAATCGATCTGCAAGTTGATTATCACTCCACAACATCATCCAATCTAGAATTTTCGCAACGGGTGGAGATGTCTCTGTAACAACAGGGATGGTTGTTAGGCTCGACATATCGAGTACTTTTTCGGCTTTAAAAACTGGTTTGAATCCTCGCTTAGCCCAATAGGTCTTGAAGTTTTTTACATCTTGCTCAAAGAGGCCACTGTGCACAACTGTGTAGTCAACTAACTCACCAGCGTTATAACTGCGTACTGCATTCGTGGCATTACTTGCCATATGCGTTAATGATGCTCTCTTCATTTTTCTTGCGACCGAATGTGTTGTGCCGATCCATGGATCGAGTGAGCCTTTTATATAAATAGTATTTATTTCCGGAGCAATACTCACTTGCGTTGTAAACACCTTAAGCGGATCTAAGTATTGCAAAACCATCGCCGCCGTTAAGACTTTTAGCACTGATGCTGGCTTTCGTTGTGCATAGACATTCTTCTCATAAATTGTCTGCCCAGTTGAACCGTCAATAACAATCATGGCTGGATTAGAAAGAGTCGGAGTTGCCAAGAGTTTTTCAAAAACAGAAGGAATCTCTTGTGAGTTAAGAGTTGCACTCGCCGAAGTTGGGGTTACTAACAGAATAAGTAACGCCGCAAGAGCAGCTTTTAATTTGAGCATCGAAGTCTTTATCGAGCTGAGGCAATTACTATGTTAAAAACAGTTAGCCCCATCATGAGTAGCCAAGCATTTTTTGAGAGTTCTGGTTTTTTAAGATTTTTAAATCCGACCCCAAGAATGACTAACAAGACTAGGAATTTAATTCCGACAATCATGTGATTAAGGGATTCTTCAGGTTTCACTGAATCATGAAGCACAACCAAAATAAAACCTGCGATCAACGCAGTCAAGCTGGCATGTAGTACTCCAGGATTTAGTCGCCGTGGACTCTTTTTTGTTTCTAGAAGCAAAAGGACAAGAATGCCCAGCACGGAAAGAAGATGAATGATGTATACGACGGTGTTGATAACGTTCATGTGTTCAGTTTAGAGTGCTCACATGTCTTCTCCAACCACCCCAGCCAATATTGGTCCTGGTGAATTTTTCCCAGTAGTTGGTGTTGGTCCACACGAGAAGCCTTGGCCTCAAGGGGAACAGTTTGATCCTGAGTTATTGCTTAATGGTGATCGTCGTAACGTTTTAGATAAATACAGGTACTGGAGTGTTGAAGCAATCGTCGCAGATTTGAACACAAAGCGACACAAGCTAGAGATTGCGATCGAAAATTGGCAACATGATTTAAATATCGGATCAGTAGTTCGTACGGCTAATGCCTTTAATGTCAGTGCTGTTCATATAGTAGGAAAGCGTGACTGGAATAAGCGTGGCGCAATGGTTACAGACCGATATTTGACGGTAGTTCATCATCCTTCGGTGGCTGATTTTTCAGAGCATTGCAATGAGCAAGGGATCCCAATTATTGGAATAGACAATGTTCCTGGCTCAAAACAACTGGAATCAGCACAGTTACCAGAAAGCTGCGTGCTTCTCTTTGGTCAAGAAGGTGCAGGAATGTCGGATGAAGCTATTGCGATCTGTAAAGATTTATATGAGATCAATCAATACGGTTCGACCAGATCGATGAATGCATCTGCTGCTGGCGCCATTGCTATGTATCACTGGGCGCTGCAACACTTGCCGCGTTAGTCTTTTAGATCTGTTCCAAAAGTTTCTTCTGGTGAATCTTCAAGAGCCTCTTGTACTGATTTTAGCCGGCGTTCTATCTCGTTTGCCTCATCGTTTCGACCCTGCATTCTCATGATTTTAGAGATTCGCGTCTCTATATCTAAAATGAATTCAAAATCTTTTGGTTCATCTTCACTCACGATCGCAAGCACATTTTCCAATGTTGCTAGACCATCATCAAACTTTTCAAGCAAAATCTGTGCTTTCCCGTACTCAAACAAAGCAAAGACTTCGCGGCGGTGATCATGTCCGGTCTCAAAAACATCCACAGCTTTTTGTGCTGTTTCAAGTGCAAGTTCACCTTCACCAAGTTCAATAAGGCAGGAAGCAATTTTTTGATCACACCTTGCCACATGAATAATTTCTTTGTTGCGCTTAAACAAGGCGCG
>Ga0079300_10001170_pt1 | contig 10327 bp, 10 predicted proteins | sample Wag4_2014_7_11_FD_74799 | JGI IMG/M metagenome (GOLD analysis project Ga0079300, IMG submission 74799) | Fresh water microbial communities from Ohio, USA - Utica-2 Time Series HT 2014_7_11 | ecosystem: Environmental > Aquatic > Freshwater > Water tank | place: USA: Ohio | collected 2014-07-11
TCCAGCCACACCGATCCAGACCACCATGCGCACGACCCCGACCATCACCGCCGCGATCGCGCTGCTCGCCGCGACCAGCCTCACCGGCTGCGTCGAACGTCGGGTCTGGATCGCCACCGATCCGCCGGGGGCGCTGGTGTGGCTGAACGACGCGCAGCTCGGTCGGACGCCGGTCGATGTCGCCATCACCCACGACGGCGTGTACGACCTCCGCATCGAGAAGGAGGGCTTCGAGCCCGTGGTGACCGGCGCGACCGTCGACGGCCCGCTCTGGGACAAGCCTCCCTTCGACTTCGTCTGCGAGATCCTGCCGATCGACGCGCGCAACCACACGCACTGGATGTTCACGCTGCGCCAGCGCGACGACTCCGAGGCGGCGCTCCACGAGCGGGCCGAGGCGTTGCGCGCGCGCATGCAGACGCCCTGAGCGCATCGCGGGGAGCGAACGCGCCATGCCCGGTGCGTTCCGAAAGCAGAGTGCCTAAAAACACACCGTCCGGCGCGCTCCGACTCGCTCCGGACGGTGGATCGCGGCTCACGAGGAGCCACAAGTCCTTGGATGCAGAACCTTGAAGACAGGGCTCTGCATGTGGTGTTGTGATTGGCCGAGGGTGGTCGTTAGACTGCCCGTCGGCGCAGGTCGCACGGTACCGAGTTCGACGGCGGTTGGTCAACGACTTTCGCCCGGAATGTTCCAAGTCCAGAGTTGTTATGGAAGTCGAGTTCCAGAAAGCACTTGCGCTGCAGTCATGAATCGCGGTTCCGAACGCCCGTCCCGTAACGCCGCGCCGACGCCGGCGGCACCCGCGACCCGCTGGGTCGATGTCGCGCTGGCGGCCCTGTATCGCCGCGGCGAGGGGGGTCGGATCGAGCTCCTGGTCGCCCGACGGCACGCCGACGCCGTGCGCGGGGGGCTCTGGGAGTTCCCTGGCGGCAAGATCGAGCCCGGCGAGGCGGCGTCCGCCGCGGCCCTTCGGGAGGTCGAGGAGGAGGTCGGCCTCCCCCGCGAGGCGTTCGTGGGCGACCCGCGGCCACTCATGGTCGTCGAGCACTCCGACCCCGAGGTGGTCCGCGAGAAGTCGGTGCGCCTGCACGCCTTCGTCGCCGAGATCAAGCCGTCGGCGATGCCGCAGGCGCTGGGCGCGAGCGAGGTCCGCTGGGTCGGCGTCGAGGAGCTCGGCAGCTTCGCGTGGCCGAAGGCGAACGCGCCCATCAACGCCGCGATCGCGGAGTTGCTGCACGGCGCGGGGCCTTCCCGCGCGGGCGAGTGAGCGACGACGCGCCGCGGAGGAGTCCGCTTGCGAACCGCGCACAGGCGTGGATGATGCCTCGATGCAGCGCCGCTCCGCCGATCGACACCTCACCCTGCGTGACAGCGACCTCTCCGGGAACGAGGCGCGAACGGCGGCGCTGCTCCGGGAGGAGCGCGGGTGGTGCATGCGCGTACCCCTGTGCCGGGCCGAGGGCGTGCGTGCATGCGCGCGTGGCGCCTCCGCGCTGCTCGCGGTGGCGGCCCTCGCGCAAGCCGACATCGCGCATGCGGGCGATGCCTCGCTCGGTGCCTTCCGTCTCGACCCCGAGTCGTCGCTCCCGCTGACCACCCTCGATGGCACCCTCACGGGCGCGGACGACGACGCGACGCCCGCGCCCGCGCAGGCACACCCGATGCACGCGGCCGATGCCTTCGACGTCGAGCCCTACGCGCTGGTGGCGTCGGACTTCAACGGCGTGACCATCACCGCGGCGGGCGTCGGACTGAACTGGTTCGTCGCCGAGCGCCTCTCGGTGGGCGTCTTCGGCGAGGCGATGTACGTGAACCAGGCCGACGAGAACGCCGTCGGCGGCGGTGGCGGCGTGCTCTTCCGCTGGCACTTCGCGCAGCACGAGAAGGTCACGCTCTTCGGCGAGGTCGGCGTCGGATTCAGCTTCTTCGACGAGCGCGTGCCCGCCGACGGCACCAGCGTCGACTTCACGCCGCGCGCAGCCGTCGGCGCGCATCTTGCGCTCGACGCGACCACCGCGGTCAGCGCGCGCGTCGGATGGCTGCATCTCTCGAACGCACAGACGGGCGAGAACAACCCCGGCATCGACACGCTCGCGGTGAGCCTCGGCCTGCACATCGCGTACTGAGCGCGCGGCCGCGCCGCTCAGCGGTAGCCGTGCGGATGCGCGCGCATCCAGTCCCACGCCGTGCGCACGATCGCGTCGAGGTCGGTCCAGCGGGCCCGCCAGCCGAGGTCGCGTGCGATCGCCGAAGGATCGGCGTACAGCGACGGCGGATCGCCCGCCCGGCGCGCGCCCACCACGGCGGGGATGGCGTGGCCGGTGACGCGTCGGCAGCTCTCGAGCACCTCGCGCACCGAGTGGCCGCGGCCGATGCCGACGTTCCAGCGCTTGAAGTGCCCGGGCTCGAGCGTGCCGAGCGCCGCGATGTGCGCATCGACGAGGTCCTCGACATGCACGTAGTCGCGCACGCAGGTGCCGTCCGCCGTGGCGAAGTCGTCGCCGAAGACGGTCAGCTGCGCGCGCTTGCCGAGCGCCACCTCGAGGCAGATCGGGATGAGGTGCGTCTCCGGACGGTGGTCCTCGCCGAGCCGGCCCGCCGGATCGGCGCCCGCCACGTTGAAGTAGCGCAGCGCCACCGCCGCGAGCCAGCCCGACTGCGCGCGCAGCGTGTGCTCGAAGGCGAGCTTGGTGGCGCCGTACGGATTGATCGGCTGCTGCGGCGTGTCCTCGGTGATCGGCATCGCGGCGGCCGGCGGCTCGCCGTAGGTCGCCGCCGTCGAGGAGAAGACGATCCGCCGCACGCCGGTCTCGCGCATCGCGGCGAGCACCGATTCGCCGCCGAGCGTGTTGGTCCGCCGGTACTCCTCCGGACGCTCGACGCTCTCGCCCACGTAGGTGAGGGCGGCGAAGTGCAGCACCGTGTCGATGCGGCCTTCGCGCAGCGCGCGCGCGACCGCCGGGGTGTCGAGGATGTCCGCCTCGACGAATCGCATCCTGCCGCCGCCCGCGGCCGCGAGCGCGTCGATGGCGCCCCGGTGTCCGCGGAAGAGGTTGTCGATCACGGTGACCTCGTGGCCCGCATCGAGCAGGCGCAGGGTCGCGTGCGAGCCGATGTAGCCGGCCCCGCCGGTCACGAGGAAGCGCATGGAGGGGACTATCGGTGAAACCAGCCGACCGACCCGAAGGGATCGCGCCACCTCAGGCTTTTCCTCCGAAACGGCGGGGGGCCGCCCGCGGGGGCGCCAATGCAGGAATTGGCTGCAAGTCGGGGATCGAGACGGCCGATAGCCCCTCGGCGGATCGCACGACCCGCACAGATCGCACAGGCCGCACACCCGGGTTTCCCCATGCGCACCACCGCCATCCTCATCGGTCCCGCCGCATCCTGCGACCTCCTCGAGCGTCAGCTGGCGTTGCTGCCGGTGTCGCCGGTGGTGCTCGGCCGCATCCACGTCGGACCCGAGTCGTCGCCAGGAGCGGGAGCGCCCGTCCTCGGCAGCCTGGAGCAGCTGGAGTCGATCTGCGCCACGCGCCGCCCATCGCTCGCGCTCGTCACGCTGCCTGCGCCGATGTCGGAGCTGCTGACCACCATCCGCACGCGCCTGCGCCGCCTTGGCGTCGCCGATCGCTTCATGCCCGCGCTCGAGGACCAGCTCGCGGGCGTCGGGCCGCGCACGGAGATCGACGTCGACCTGCAGCGCCTCATCGGCCGTCCTCCGCGCCGCATCGACGAGGACTCGATCCGCGCCGTCGTCGGCGGACGGACCGTGCTCGTCACGGGAGCCGGCGGCTCGATCGGCAGCGAGCTCTGCCGCATCATCGCCCGCTACGGACCGGGAAAGCTCGTCTTCGTCGAGCGCAGCGAGAACGCGCTCTTCGAGATCGACCGGCAGATCGCCCGCCGCCATCCGAACCTCGCGCGGCGCGCCGCGCTGCACGATGTCGTCGACGCCGAGGCCACCCTCGCGCTCTTCCGCGAGGAGGAGCCCGACATCGTCTTCCACGCCGCCGCGCACAAGCATGTCCCGATGATGGAGGACCACCCCGGCCTCGCCGTCGACAACAACCTGTTCGGCACCAAGAGCGCCGTCGACGCCGCCATCGCGGTCGACAGCGAGCGCTTCGTGATGGTCTCGACCGACAAGGCGGTGAACCCGACCTCGATCATGGGCTCGACCAAGCGCCTCGCCGAGCTCTACATCCAGCACGTGAACCGCACCGCGGGCACGGCGTGCTCGCTCGTGCGCTTCGGCAACGTCCTCGGCAGCTCCGGCTCTGTGCTCGAGACCTGGAAGAAGCAGATCCAGGACGGCGGTCCCGTCACCGTGACCGACCCGCGCATGACGCGCTACTTCATGTCGATCCCCGAGGCGGCGGCGCTCGTCATCCAGGCGGCCGCGCTCACCGATCGCTCGGCGAAGAGCGGCGAGGTCTTCGTGCTCGACATGGGCGAGCCGTTCCGCATCGTCGACCTGGTGTCGCGGTTCATCAGCATGCACGGCCTCGCGCCGGTCTTCCCGGGTGGGAGCGCGGGAGGCGAGCAGGGCACTGCCGGCGCCCGCCACGGCGAGATCGCGGTGACCTTCACAGGCGCGCGCCCGGGCGAGAAGCTCTTCGAGGAGCTCGCGCTCGACGCCGAGACCATCCGCGAGTCGCGCCATCCCGACATCCGCATCTGGGGTCTGCCCACGCCCGACCCGTCGTGGGTCGAGCAGATGGTCGAGACCCTGGCACCGAGCCGCCGCAGCCGCGACGGGGCCCGCGTGGCCGCGCTCGTGCGCGAGCTCGTGCCCGAGGCGCCGGTCGGCGCGGCGGCCGGACGGTCCGCGTTGCTGCCCCCGGCCGCGACGACGGCAGCCTGACATCGTCGGCCTGACATCATCGGCCTGACATCGTCGGCCCCGACGGAGGTCGCAGCGTGCCGAAGGCACGTCTGTTGCGCTGTGGACCATCGGGCTCTGGATGTCTGGATGCCGGGTGGGGGCGCGGGCCTGCTCATGCCTGGCGGGGCCCATTCACACCCTACGGGGCCCATTCACACCCTGCGGGGCCGGTTCACACCCTGCGGGGCCCGTTCACACCCTGCGGGGTCGGTCAGACCTGGTCGGCGTCGGCCATGAGCGCTGCGGCCGTCTCGAGCAGGCTGATCAGCTCCCGGGTCGAGTCGATCGCGGCGTCGAGGCTGCTGGTACCGGTGACCTGGCGGATCGGATCCTGACGGCGGTCCTCGGCGAGTTTGTTCTCGACGATCGACTTGTTCAGTTCGAGTTCAACCAGCACCGCGCGGGCCTCGCCGAGGGCGGCGGCGGCGCGGTCGGGGCTGAGCTGCGCGATCCGGATCGCCGGTGCGGCGCCGGTTCCATTGGATGCAGCGCCACCGAAACGGCGGACGCCGCTCGGCACCTGTGAAGGCGAAGGTTCGGGGATCGTGCGTGAACGCGGATCCATGAGGGGGAATCATGGCAATGAACAGCCCGTTCGGCAAGCCCGACGGCGATCCAAGCCGACGCCCGAGAACGCAATCGCGGTTCACGGCACGTTGCGGGCGCCCATACAGGACGGGCGGGAGCGGATCTTCGCCGGTCGGCGAGGTATCGGGCGTCTTCGCGACGCGCCGGCGGTGGCCGATCGCGTGGGACGCCCGCTGGCCCGACGTCACACCGGTTCGGACTCGATCGATGCCGCCTCGCCCGCGAGCTTCTTGGCGGCGTAGCGGCGGATCCAGTTCTCCCAGCTCTTGCCGCTGGCGGCATCCTTGCCGGTGAACGAAAGGCGCGCGATCGAGGCGAGCGCCACCGTGCGGCGTTCGCTCGCGTCGACCGGCAGGACCCGCATGCACTCGCTTCCGTCGGGGCCCGCCGCGGCGTCAAGTCGCGCGTCGAATGCGAAACCCTCGACGACCGAGCCATCGCGCAGCACCAGCGTCACGTCGCCGCGGAAGTCGACCGCCCGCGCCACCGCCGCGCGCAGCAGCGGCGCATCGTTCCCATCGACGGAGTCGTGATCGGCGGTGGTCATCGTCGGTCGTCTTCGTCGTCAGTCGTCGTCGTCATTGGAGCCGAAGCGACGGTCGTCGTCGTCATCATCGTCGTCGTCCGGGTCGTGGTACGGCGGCACGTACTCGGCGCGCACCGGATCGAAGAAGCGCCAGCCGCGCTCGATGGTGGCGCGCAGCAGCCGGCCGCGCGGCTCGTTCGCGGTGCCGAAGAACAGGATGTGGAAGAGCTCGTCCTCGGTCACGGTCAGCGTGAGCTGCATGACCGGATCCTGCATCGGCGGCATCTCGACGCGGATGCCCGGGCCGTGCAGCACGTCGGCGCCGTCGCGGTCGGCGCGCGTGTTCATCGTCTGGAAGAACTTCGCGATCTCCGCGCGCGATGCGAGGGGCACGAGTCCGCCACCCTCGGCCTTGAGGCGGGGCTTCTGGAGGATGTAGAGGTCGGCGAGCATCGGGTTGGGCCGGTGGACGGGCGGCGATGATAGCGGAAGGCGCCGTCCGATCCGGCGGGACGAAGACCGGAACCCGCGGCCGCGCGTCAGCCGCGCTCGAGCAGCGACGCGGCGGTGTCGAGCAGCCGGACGAGCGACACCGGCTTCACCAGGTAGGCGCGTGCGCCGAGACCGAGCGCGAACTCGCGGTGCCGTCGCCCCTGGTTGGCGGTCACCATGATCACGGGCACCGAGATCCGCTCCTCGGCGAGCTTCTCGAGCACGAGCAGTCCCGAGCTGCGCGGCAGCATCATGTCGAGGACGACGAGGTCGGGCTTGTCCTCGCGCACGAGGTGGAGCGCGCCGAGTCCGTCGCCGGCGACCAGCGTGCGCGCGCCCTCGTGGCGGAAGGCGAGCTCGACCGACTGCAGGATGTCCGGGTCGTCGTCGACGATCGCGATGGTGCGGTTGGCGAAGCGGGTGCCCACGGACGCGGCTGCTCTCGGAGTGTGCTCGGTGCTCGGACGGGGCCGCGACGCGGCTCTCGTGGATCGGTGACGGATCAGGGACGGCTCAGGGACGATATCGGGGATCGATCGCGGTCGGAGCGCCCGGATCGCGCAGCGCCGCGGGATCGACGGGCTCGGTGATCGGCTTGCGGAGTTCGGCGAGCAGTTCCGGGCGCATCCAGGGCAGGGCGGCGAGCTTCTTCTCGAGGCGCGCCGGCATCGGCTCGCCCTCGCGCTCGTGCTTCGGGCGCGAGTTCCAGCGCCGATGCACCCAGAGGTACTGCTCGGGGCTCTCCCGCACCATGCATTCGATGGCGCGGTTGAAGCGCGCGCCGATGTAGAGCATCGGGTCGTCGGCGTCGGCCCAGTCGGCGGGCTCGATCACGTCGTTCACCCGCACCTCGTAGCGGAAGCACCCGTCCACGCGCCGCGCGTAGCCGCAGACCACCGGCAGCTCGTAGCGCATCGCCAGCAGCGGGATCGACTTGTAGGTCGACGCCAGCCGCGAGAAGAAGGGCACGAAGAGGCCGTCGTTGCCCGCGTTCTGGTCGGCGATGAAGCCGATCTTTCCGCCCGCCTCGATGACCTTCTGGATCTCGTCGGTCGCGCCCCACTTGGTGATGACCTTGAGGCCGGTCTTCTGGCGCACGCCGAGGAGCCAGTCGTTGAGGAACCGGTTGTCGAGCGGCCGCGCGAGCGCCGTCATCTCGAAGCCGATGAGCGCGAGCGCGTAGCCGAGGATCTCCCAGTTGCCGATGTGCCCGCTGACGAAGATGCAGGGCTTGTCGCCCATGATGTGCTTCATCGCCTTGCCGACGTTGCCCATGCGCACGCGCTCGTGCCAGTTCTCGTGGCCGACGGTGCGCGGCATCGCGAACGCGTCGACCATGAACAGGCCGAACATGTGGCCGATCGACGCGTCGACGATCCGGCGCTGCGTCTCGATGTCGAGCTCGGGCAGCGAGCGGGCCACGCCCGTGCGCGCGCGCTCGCGCCGCTTCGCGCCGAGCCGCGCGTAGGCCGTGCCCACCATGCGCGCGGACTCGAGGTTCTGGTCGGGATCGAAGGGGGAAAGTAAAGCGGCGACCGTTCGGGCCGCCGCGTACTGAGCGAGTTCGATGGCGATCGTCACGGGTGGTGCCGATCGGCGGGGGATCAGCGGTTGACCGTGCCGGTGAGCGACTCGAAGCGCGACCAGTTGAGGACCGGGATCTCCGCGTCCGCCGAGGTGCGGAAGAGGCTGTCGTAGGTCTCGCGCGCGGCGCGCTGCTCGGTGTAGGCGAGCGTCTGCGCCTCGGTGGCGTCGCTCGGGAGCGGCGACGGCATCGGCGGCTGGACGCCGAGCACGATGAAGTCGAGGTCTCCGGTCAGCGCGTCGCCCTCGGCGACCTCGCCGCCCCATTCCTTGATGCGGCTCTTGATGTAGTCCGCCTCGCCGGTGGTGGCCTTGCCGTCGCCGTTCACGTCGAACTTGCCGTGCACGAGGAACTTGAACTTGTAGTCGGGGTTGAACACCGCGTTGGCGACCACGTCGTCCTTCACGATCGGGCGGCTGCCCGAGCCGCGGAGGATGCGGCAGGTGGAGGTGGTGTCGCCGACCTTGACGACCTGGATGCTCGCCTTGCCGCGCGCGCCCGACTGGGCGGCGGCGGAGAGGCCGTTGGCGTCGTCGAAGACCTCGAAGGTCATGCCGGGGACGACGCGCTTGTTGGCGCCGATGTCGATGAAGACGGTGCCGGTCTTCGCGTCGTAGTCGACGATGCTCGCGTCGACGAGCGCGGCGGGGCTGCCGGCCTTGACCGACGACGACTCGACCTTGCGCTGGAGGGCGGCGATGCGGTCGTCGATGACCGAGCGCTCCGAGCGGAGCGTGTCGATCTCGGACTGCAGGGCCGAGGTCTCGCTGGCGTAGCGCTCCGACATGTCGGTGCGGGCCTGCTCGAGCGCCGACTTGGCGCTGTCGAACTCGGAGCGGTAGCCGTCGGCGGCGTCGCGGTAGGACGCGATCGACTTGGTGATCTGGGCGACCGCCTCCTCGCGGGTCTTCTCGGCGGAGGCGAGCTGGTCCTTGAGCGCGTCGATCTCCTTGGTGAGGTCGTTGGCGCGCGACTTCAGGGCGCTGGCCTCCTGGGTGCGGGCGTCGCGCTCCTGGGTGAGCTTGCGCATCGCGTCCTTCACGGAGTCCTTCTCGCCGAGGGCGAGGGACGAGCGCATGCGGGCGACGTCGGCGGTGCGGTCGTTGGCGACGAACTCACCGGTCTGGGCGGCCTGCTCGACGAGGTAGGAGAAGAGGCTGTTGCCGCCGGCGTTGTTCTTCAGCGCCTGGGTTTCGGAACGGCCGCGCTCCTCGGGGGAGATGAACGCGTTGAGCTCGGCGCGGGCCTGGCTCTCCTTGGTCTCGGCGTCGGCCTTGCCGGCGTAGAGGACGATGGAGGTGGCGAGCAAGCCGACGGTAAGGACGACGAAGACCACCAGAGCAACGAGCACGCCAGTGGAACCGCCAGATCGAGACGACATCTTCATATCTCCATGAGCCCAAGGTTCGTGGGGTAGGACTCGAATTGGGGAGTATCGGATGTTTCCCTCCGCGCGTCAATCCGCTTCGGTTGCAGGAATCGGGTGCCGTGGCCGGACGGGCAGGCCGACGCGGGGAGGCGGAACGGTGCGGCGGGGCGGATCCGCGGGCCGACGGACCAACGGCGGGCGCGTGAATCGGGAGACCCCGAAGCCCTCGGCCCGCCGTGCGCTCAGGTGGTCTTGACCGCGGCCAGCGCCTCCTGGGCGGTGGTCACGCGGCGCGCGACGAGGTCGGCGGCGGACTCGCGCAGCGAGGTCAGGTTGTGCTCGACGCGCGCGGCAACCTCGACGGCGCGGGAACTTGCGCGCTTCATGATCTCGGCGCGCGAGCGCTCGTCGACGGTCAGCAGCTCGTAGCAGCCGATGCGGCCCCGGAAGCCCGAACCGCGGCACTCGCGGCATCCGACCGACTCGGCGACCAGGCCGTCCTCGCCGGTGAAGAAGTCGGCGGGCAGTTCGCCCTCGCGGGGCAGGCGGGCGACCGAGCAGTTCCGGCAGACTCGCCTCAGCAGGCGCTGGGCGAGGACGCCTTCGACCGTGCTCGCGACCAGGAACGGCTCGACGCCCATGTCGAGCAGTCGCGTGGCCGCGCCGCAGGAGTCGTTGGTGTGCATGGTGGAGAGCACGAGGTGGCCGGTGAGCGACGCCTGCACCGCGGCGTTCGCGGTCTCGGCGTCGCGGATCTCGCCGATCATGATGATGTCGGGGTCGTGGCGCAGGATCGCCCGCAGGCCCGCGGCGAAGTCGAGCCCGACCTGGTGGTTGACCTGGATCTGGTTCACGCCCGGCACGTGGTACTCGACGGG